>Ga0256914_1004369_pt1 | contig 10635 bp, 10 predicted proteins | sample HulkmetaG_FD_191571 | JGI IMG/M metagenome (GOLD analysis project Ga0256914, IMG submission 191571) | Hydrothermal chimney microbial communities from Main Endeavour vent field at the Juan de Fuca Ridge, Pacific Ocean - Hulk | ecosystem: Environmental > Aquatic > Marine > Hydrothermal vents ...
AATTGCTTGAAACAAAAGAAGACGTAGAAAAGAAAATAATTTCCATTGGAACACACCTCCTCGTAAAAGCAATAGAAAAAATAAAAAACGAAGGGTGCAAAGGTGAAAAGCAAAAAGGTAAAGGTTGCTATGCAAAGAAAATCTCAAAAGAAGAAGAACAAATAAACTGGCAAAAAACAAATACTGAATTGCACAATCTGATAAGAGCACTTTCACCAGTACCTGGTGCAAGGACATACTTCAGGGGGAAAATTTTAAAAATCTTCAGGACAGTACCAGAAGACGAATATTTCGACGAACCTTCAGGAACGATAGTTTCGGTTGGCAACGACAGTTTCTCAGTAAAATGTGGAGAAGGCGTATTAAAAATATTTGAAGTCCAGGTAGAAGGCAAAAGAAAAATTTCTGCAAGAGATTTTATAAACGGTTTCAGAATTAAAAAAGGAGAAATTCTTGGTAGGTAAGAGAATTCTTCTCAGCGGATACTTTGGGTTTGGAAATTGTGGAGACGAAATAATTCTACAGGTTGAAACTGAAAAATTTCAGGACTTTGGTTTTAACGTTCAGTTTATCTCTGCAAAAAGCAAAGAAAAAAACTCGGTAAGTAGAAATCTTTTAAAAACCATTAAGGCAATTATTCAATCCGATATAGTAGTAAGCGGCGGTGGAGGGCTAATTCAAGACAAAACAAGCCTAAAAAGTATTTTTTACTACTTGTTCATACTGTATATTGGGCATATTTTTAAAAAGAAAACGGTTTGTTTTGCGCAAGGAATTGGCCCAATAAAAACCAGAATTGGAAAGTTTCTTACAAGAAAGGTTATCTCCCGGGTAGATCTCGTCACTGTGAGAGATAACTATTCTAAAAATGTTTTGAAAGAATGTGGCGTTAAAAAGGAAATAAATGTTTGCTCAGACGTTGCTTTTCTATTCAACAAAAAAACGGAGTTGAAAATTCCTTATGAAAAATTTATCATATTTTCCCCGGGATATTCAAAAAAAATGCCCAAAATGAAAACAATTATAGAAATTGCAAAAGCAATTAAAGAGAAGTCAAATCTTCCCGTGGTGATAATGCCACTGTATCCTGACAGAGACGGAAAAGTAGCAAAAGAGGTTTCACAAAAAACAGGTTATCCATACATTCTATTTAAAAACATCGGTCAATGCCTTTTTGCCTTTGAAAAAAGCGAATTCATCGTAGGGATGAGATATCACTCTGTTGTTCTTTCTGTTCTTGCACATAAATCCTTTGTTTCGATGGCATATGATCCAAAAGTTAGTGCAATCTCAAAAGAGTTTCAAATGAAATACATAGAAAATTATGAGAAAATAACAAAGAACGAATTTCTCAAAATATTTTCGTTTAACTTTAATAACCGAAAACAGATAGAAAAAAATATTTCGTTAAAACTTCTGGAGATGAAAAACCTTGCAAAGAAAAATTTCGAACTATTTAAAGAAAAATTCATCTATTAAAAAATTATCTTTTCTCTTATTCCCTCCTCGTTGTGTAATTTGCGGTAATAGAACAAATGGTAGAAATATATGTGAAAATTGCTTTAAAAAAATAGACTTCCTCGACTATCCACTTATAGAACACCGCAAAAATGTATTTTTCTACGCAATAACAAACTACGAAGGAGTAAGTGGTGAGCTAGTGCGAAGCCTGAAATTTCGTAAATTAAAATCAGTTTCCTCCGATATTGCGGAGATCTTCGCCGATTTTATCCAAAGAAACAACATAAAAGCACGTTTTTTGACTTTCGTACCTATGACCCCAAAAGAACGGAAAAGCCGCGGCTTCAACCAGAGCAGATTAATTGCCAGACATCTTTCACAAATTTTAAATTTAGAACTACTTTCCAGCCTTAAAAAGATAAAAGAAACAAAAAAGCAAGTGGGACTTCTCCGAAGAGAAAGAATAAAAAATGTTAAAAATGCATTCATTGCAGAAAAGATTCCAACTTCTGGCAATGTTATTATTATTGATGATGTGTATACAACAGGTGCTACAGCACATTCTGTAGCAAAGGTTATTTCATTAAAAACCGATTCTAATATTTATTTTATTGCTTTTTCTCGTAAAATATAAAAAATTCGCATTGAGGAGGTGATTTAATGAAAAGAGTAAACCGATTTTTAATTCCAATTGTAGTTGCTTTATTTATATTTAACTTATTTGTTCCTATAAAAATAAATTCAGCAACATATTACTTTGTATTTGAAGCAGGAAATTCACAGTTCTATGATACACTTGGCATAAAATATAAAGCACCAGTAAACACAAGAGTCGTAAATAACTTATTTCTTATCCCGTTGCGTGCTGCAGTAGAAGATGCAGGAGGCACGGTAAAATACTTGCCACAAACAAAAAATGTCAAATTAACATATGGAAAAAATAAAGGCTTAATATCATTAACAACGGGCGAAGGTAGGGTTAACAGCAAAAAATTTAATTTTTCCGTAAAACCTTTTGTTTTAAATGGACACACACTCATTGAAGCAAAATACGTATCTCTACTGTTCAATGGAGAGGTTTCCCATAGTAAAAACGAATGTAAAATAACTTTTTACAGAATAGTAAAGATAAAAGATGCATTAAATAACACTCTTTCTTTATACGATGAGCCAAAAAGAATTGTGTCTCTTGCACCAAATCTCACAGAAATTCTATTTGCAATAGGTGCCCAAAATAAAATTGTAGGTGTATCAAATTATTCAAATTATCCAGAAGAGGCCAAGAAATTTCCAAAAGTTGGAGGATTTTTTAATCCATCAATTGAAAAAATATTTGCATTAAGTCCACAAGTGGTACTTATTGCAAGAGGAACTCCACTTTCTGTAATAAATAAACTCCGTTCTCTTGGAATACACGTTTTTACAAGTGATCCAAAAACGATAAACGATATTTATAAACTCATAATTACAATTGGTAAAATTACCGGAAATGTCAAACAAAGTATTACCCTTGTCAACAAAATGAAGAGTAAGGAAAAAGCAATTTTAGAAAAAACAAAGAATATTCCTGATTCAAAACGCCTCAAAGTTTATGTGGAAATATGGAATAATCCAAAAATGTCGGCAGGAAAAGGTACCTTTATCGACTCTCTAATCAAAGAAGCAGGGGGAATTAATATTGCCGAAAACGCAAAAGGCAGTTGGCCTGTTATGAGTGACGAATATATAATAAAATCAAACCCCGATGTGATCATTCTTCTGTACAAAGGTAGTGCAAAGCAAATAGAATCGCGCCCAGGTTGGAATACAATAAACGCAGTTAAAAATCACAGAATTTACATTGAGAATCCGGACATCTTTGAACGCCCAGGTCCCCGGATAATCCAAGCCCTTGCGAAACTTTACAGCATCCTTTATGGGAACAATGGAGGATAAAAATAAATTCCTATTCTACACTATACTTTTAAGTGGTTTATTTTTAATCACTGGTATATTATCCATCTGCATAGGGCAGGTAAAACTGCCCTTCTCTTCAGTTGTTACATCCATAATTAATAAAGAAAATCCCACAGTTAAAGCAATAGTCATCGATATAAGACTTCCGCGATTTCTCTTATCTGCCGCAGTGGGAGGAATGCTTGCTCTTTCAGGGCTTTCATTACAAACTCTTTTTAGAAATCCATTAGTAGATCCTTATTTTTTAGGTGTTTCTTCAGCTGCAGAATTTGGAATAAGTATTGCAATCCTGATGGGTGTTAATTTCACGTTGTTCGGTGTTTCATTTATATCTTTTTTTGCATTCATTTCTGCCCTTATACTTATTTTAATACTTATAAAAATCTCCTCTTCGCTTGGAGTTAAATCTTCAAAAGCAGCAATTGTTCTTGTCGGAATTGCAATTTCTTATGTCTTTTCATCAGTTAACAACCTCATTGCCCTATACAAGAAAGATCTGTTTCTAAAAACAACATTCTGGAGTATGAAAGGTTTTAACAATGCATCGATTTCACAATTTTACTTCTCATTACCGTTCCTCATAATCGGATTTATAATTCTTTTGAAAAATTCAAAAAAAATGAACATTTATCTTTCAAGTGATCTTACTGCCCATTCACTTGGGATTGATTTAAAGAAATTTACAGTGTTAATTCTCACAGTTTCAGCACTACTCACATCAGTTTCTGTTGTGGTCTCTGGAACCATTGTTTTTGTTGGATTGTTTATTCCACACATTGGAAGAATACTTGTTGGAGACGAACGAAAAAATCTCACCGTTATTACTCTATTACTTGGATTGGTTTTATTACCAGTGTTTGACCTTGTGTCCAGAACAGCACTTCCCTCACAAGAAATCCCAGTAAATACAATTGTATCAGCAATTGGAGCACCGTTTTTCCTGTACCTTTTTCTGAAGAGGAAAAATGAAACACATTGAGATAAAAAATTTATCATTTTCTTATGATAAAAAGAACTACGTATTAAAAAACCTCTCTCTTGAAATTAATAAAGAAGGTTTATACATACTGATGGGAGAAAATGGAAGTGGAAAGACAACCTTTCTTAAAATTCTCGTAAAATTCTATGAAAATTACAAAGGAATAATCAAAATAAATGGAACGGATTTGAAAAGATTCTCACTAAAAGACATTTCCCGTGAAATTGCCTTTTTAGAAAGCGAAATTCCTGAAATTCCTTTAAAAGTTGAGGAAATTTTGAGTTGGGGACGTTTTCCTTACGGAGATGCAAATTTAAAAAGCAGTACAACAATAAAAAATTTAGGCATTACAAAATTCTACGGCAAATTATTTACCTCTTTGAGTAGTGGTGAAAAGAAAAGAATACTCCTTGGAAGGATATTTGTTCAAGATGCAAATATAGTTCTTATAGACGAACCTTTTAACTTTCTTGACCCGCGCTATAAAATAGAAATTGCAAACATGCTAAAAATATTAGCAAAAAAACGTATTGTTTTTATAGCAACTCACGATTTACAAGCTGCACGATTCCTTGGAGAAAAAATTTTCTTACTAAAAAGAGGAGAGTTAAAAGGTATAGTTTCTCGCGATAATTTACTTTCGTATGAAACAATATCAGAGATTTTCGATGTAAAAGAAAGCATAAAAGAGGACTTTTTAAAGTTTTATGGTATTAAATAATATTGATTTTTATTAAAAGATGTATATAAATATTAAGAGAAGAGTCCGAAAGGAGGCTTAATTATGAGAATTTATGAAATTGACACAGAAGTTGCCGAAGCAATGGAAAAAGAATTAAATAGGCAAAGGAATAGATTAGAACTCATTGCCTCGGAAAATTTTGTTAAAGAGCCGATTTTAGAAGCACAAGGTTCAGTTTTAACAAATAAGTATGCAGAAGGCTATCCTGGAAAAAGATACTACGGTGGCTGTGAATTCATAGATATAGTTGAAAGTCTTGCGATTGAAAGAGCAAAGGCACTATTTGGCGCAGAAGGTGCAAATGTGCAACCTCATTCAGGAACCCAGGCAAATTTTGGTGTATACTTTGCAGTAATGCAACCCGGAGATTCGCTTCTTGGAATGGATCTTAATGCTGGTGGGCATTTAAGTCATGGAAGTCCAGTCAACATATCAGGAAAATACTTCAACGCAATACATTATGGAGTTGATAAAAAAACTGAACTCATAGATTTTAATCAGGTTGAAGATCTTGCAAAAAAATACAAACCCAGAGTGATTGTTGCTGGAGCAAGTGCATACCCCAGAGTGATTGACTTTGAAAAATTCAGAGAAATAGCAGACATGGTTGGTGCGTATTTAATGGTTGACATAGCACACATCGCAGGTCTCGTTGCAACAAAAGTGCATCCTTCTCCAGTGCCTGTTGCAGATTTTGTAACCACAACAACGCACAAAACTTTAAGAGGTCCTCGTGGAGGAATGATCCTCTTTAAAGAGAAGTATAAAAAACTCATTAACAAAGCAATATTCCCTGGTACTCAGGGTGGACCACTCGAACATATAATTGCGGCAAAAGCAGTTGCTTTAAAACTTGCAATGCAACCTGATTTTGTAGAATACCAGAAACAGGTTGTAAAAAACGCAAAGGCACTTGCAAAGGCACTTTCTGAAAGAGGGTACAGACTTATCACAGGTGGAACGGATAACCATCTCTTAATAATTGATTTAAGAGCAAAAGACATAACAGGGAGAAAAGCAGAAAAACTGCTCGACTCGGTTGGAATTACCACAAATAAAGAGGCAATACCTTTCGATCCGCTTCCTCCTACAAAAGCAAGTGGTTTAAGATTGGGAACGCCTGCACTTACAACAAGAGGAATGAAAGAAGAAGATATGGAAGTCGTTGCTGAACTTATAGACAGAGCAATCACGCATAGAGACGACGAAAAAGAACTTGAAATTGTAAGGAGTGGAGTAAAAGAACTTACGGAAAAATATCCCCTCTACCCCGGATTGAGTTATTTAAAATAAAAGAAGGCTCCTATGAAAAAAAATGTGCACCTTATCGAACACCCTCTTATCCAGCATAAATTAACACTAATGAGGGATAAGAATACTACAACAAAAGAATTTAGAGAACTCGTAAAAGAGGTTTCCGCTTTAATGGTCTATGAGATTTCAAGAAGTATGAAGTTAAAAGAAGTCGAAATCGAAACACCAATAGGAAAAACTCGCGGAAAACTTCTTCGCGACGAAATCGCAATTATACCGATTTTAAGAGCAGGTATTATAATGGCTGAAGGAATAATAGATCTTATACCAACAGCAAAAGTAGGGCACATTGGTTTATACAGAGATCCCGAAACATTAAAACCTGTAGAATATTACTGCAAATTGCCAAATAACATAAGTGAATACAAAGTTTTCCTGGTTGATCCTATGCTCGCAACTGGAGGCTCTGCAATAAAAGCCATTGAGGTTATCAAAGAAAGAGGTGCTAAAGATATCGTATTTGTTTGTTTAATATCCGCCCCGGAAGGACTTGAAAAACTTTCAGAAACATATCCTGAAATTCCAATTTACACGATCTCCATCGATGAGAAACTGAATTCCCATGGATATATTGTGCCCGGGCTTGGCGATGCAGGAGATAGGCTCTTTGGGACAAAATGAGTACAATTTTTAACGTTATAAAAAGCAAAGCAACATTACTCGAATTGTATTTTTTGTTCGGGTTTTTCCTTTCGTCGTTTTTCACACCTTTCGCAATAAGTTTTGGAAGGCGGTTTGGTATCATTGACAAACCAAAAGACGAAAAAGGAAGAGAAAAGGTACATAAAGTCCCCACTCCTCGAACGGGTGGGCTTGCAATTTATCTATCTCTTGTAGTTGTTTTCTTATTACTTCGGAATTTTAATAAACAAATGATTGGACTAATTGCAGGGGCATCTGTGATATTCTTTGGTATGTCGTTAGACGATAAATTTCACCTCTCTGTTGCCAAAAAATTCTTAATCCAATTCTCTGCAGCATTAATTATAATCCTTTTCGGAATAAAGTTTGATTTTATAACAAATCCATTCACTCACAAAATTGTTTATCTCAATTGGTGGGGAATCCTCTTCACTTTGATTTGGATTGTTGGCATCACAAATGCACTAAATTTTATCGATGGTTTAGACGGTCTTGCCTCTGGAGTTGCAGCAATTTCTTCAACAACACTTACATTTGTTGCAATCTATAAGGGAGATATTGCAATGGCACTTCTTTTGCTTGCAATCAGTGGTTCTCTTATTGCATTTCTTATATACAACTTCCACCCCGCACGGATCTTTCTTGGTGATTCAGGAGCAGAACTCCTGGGATTTTTACTTGCCACAATATCCGTTATCGGAGCCTACAAAACTGCCACCTTATTTATAATGTCAGTACCAATCTTCACATTAGCAATTCCAATAACCGAAGTGTTTACTTCTATACTAAGGAGAGCGAAGCACGATATTTCACCATTCCATTATGATACAGACCATTTCCATTACAAACTCTTAAAAAAAGGGTGGTCGCAACGTAAAATAGCTATTTTCTACTACCTTTTAACTACAACATTATCTGTGCTGGGTTTATATATAGCTTTTGTAGGTGTAAAATGAAAAAAGTTTTCTTAATATTTGGAACACGCCCAGAAGGAATAAAAATGTATCCCGTTTACAAAGCACTAAAATCCGTTAAAAATATAGAAACAAAAGTTGTAATTACAAGCCAACACCAGGAGATGTTAAGGCAAGTAATGGATTTCTTTGGTATGCAGGATGATTATAACTTAAACGTAATGGAAGATAGGCAAACTTTAACAAAAATCACAACCAAAGTTATAAACGGATTAAAAACTATTTTTGAAAAGGAAAAGCCTGATCTTGTTCTTGTTCATGGGGATACAACCACAACATTCTCATCGGCACTCGCTGCTTTTTACGATAAAATCCCGGTGGGACATGTAGAAGCAGGCTTGCGCACTTATGATAAATATAATCCATATCCCGAAGAAATGAACAGACAACTTACAGACAAAATTTCCGATCTTCTTTTTGCACCTACAGAACGTGCCAAAAATAATCTGCTGAAAGAAGGAATTAAAGCAGATAACATTTTTATAACTGGAAACACCGTTGTTGATGCAGTAAATGAAATAGTTAACAAAATGAAAGGGAAGGAATACAATTTTCCGTTCTCAGATAAACCATTCATACTTGTAACAGCACACCGAAGGGAAAATTGGGGCAAGCCAATGGAAAGCATCTGTATTGCAATCGACAGAATAACAAAGAAATTCAACGGAAAAATAAAGATTATCTTTTCGGTTCATAAGAATCCAACAGTTCGGAAAACTGTAAAGGAAATTTTAGGTAACAATAAAAATGTTGTACTTACTGAACCTATGGAGTACAAAGAATTTCTTTACATACTTTCAAAAAGTTTATTTGTTCTTACAGATTCAGGTGGCATACAAGAAGAAGCGCCTTCACTGAAAAAACCTGTTTTGCTACTGCGTTCAGTAACAGAGCGCCCGGAAGCAGTCGATGCAGGAGTTGTTAAAATTGTAGGTACAGACACCGATAAAATTGTGTCGGAGGCAGAGAATTTATTAGAAAACAAAAATGCCTATAATAAAATGGTGAATAGGAAAAATCCGTTCGGCGACGGCAGAGCGGGTGAAAAAATAGCAAATATTGTAAAAGAATATTTGACGAAAGGAGAATGAATAATATGGAATATCTTGAAATAGAAGGGGGGACCCCGCTTAAAGGAGAAGTAAAAATCTCTGGTGCAAAAAATGCCGCCTTTCCGATCCTTTCTGCTGCATTACTTACAAAAGGAAAAATGCATATAGGAAATATTCCACACATACTTGACGTGGAACACTTTATTGAGATTCTTAAAGAAATTGGTGTAGGTGTTGAATATACGGATCACGGTGTAATGCTCGATACGAGAAATGAAATTTCTTCAAAAATAGTTCAGAGTAAAAAGCATAGCCTCCGGGGTACACAAACACTGCTCGGTGCTTTAATAGGCAGAAATGGAAAAGCACTTCTTCCATCTCTTGGAGGATGCAATATAGGTACTCGTCCTATAGACCTACACTTAAAGGGCTTAAAACAATTAGGCGTCAAAGTTAAATGGGAAGAAGGATATTTAATAGGAGAAACAAATAAACTAAAAGGTGATTCAATTTACCTTGATTTTCCAAGTGTTGGCGCCACGGAAAATATAATCATTGCATCAGTGCTTGCAGAAGGCACAACTGTAATAGAAAATGCTGCTCGGGAGCCTGAAATTAAAAACCTTGTCGAATTTCTCAATAAACTTGGGGCTAACATACATATGAATGGTTCTGGTATAGTAAAAATTCAAGGAGTTAAGGAATTAAAACCTGCTGACTTCGACATTATACCAGATAGAATAGAGGCTGCCACCTTTCTAATAATGGGCGCTATAACATCAGGCGACCTTACCATCAGGAACATTCATATGCATGATTTCGAACCTGTTACAATGAAATTAAAAGAAGCCGGAGCTACTATTGATATATTAGACGAAAAATCCTTAAGGGTAAGAGCGAATGGAAGACTTAAAGCGGTAGATATAAAAACACTTCCATATCCCGGCTTTCCCACAGACGCACAACCACAAATAATGGCTCTCCTTTCTGTAGCAGATGGAAGCAGCGTAATAACAGAAACGATTTTCGAAAACAGATTCAGGGCTGCAAAAGAACTAAGAAAAATGGGAGCAAACATAAAAATTGAAAATAACACTGCATTTATTAAAGGAGTTAAAGAACTTACCGCCGCCGACGTTTCCGCTGTTGATTTAAGGGGAGGGGCCTCTTTAATAACTGCCGCACTTGTCGCAAAAGGAACATCAAGAGTCCTCAACATTTATCATGTTGACAGGGGGTATGAAAAAATTGAAGAAAAACTTCAAAGGGTAGGTGGTAAAGTTGTCAGAAAAAAAGACGATAAAGTTCTCTAAATATCAGGGTGCAGGTAACGATTTTATTATTATAGATGGAAGAGAATTTCCACTTGATGATCCATTAAAATATTCCAAAAAACTCTGCAGAAGGCATTTTTCAATAGGAGCCGATGATCTTTTATATATTGAAGATTCTTCAGTAGCCGATGCAAAAATGCGTGTCTGTGAGCCTGACGGAAGCGAAGCAACAATGTGTGGA
>Ga0256914_1004370_pt1 | contig 10635 bp, 3 predicted proteins | sample HulkmetaG_FD_191571 | JGI IMG/M metagenome (GOLD analysis project Ga0256914, IMG submission 191571) | Hydrothermal chimney microbial communities from Main Endeavour vent field at the Juan de Fuca Ridge, Pacific Ocean - Hulk | ecosystem: Environmental > Aquatic > Marine > Hydrothermal vents ...
ATTACAAAAGATTTGTTTATACGGATTTATTTTTTATCTTTGCACGTATAAATTTAAAAAAATGGATACTAAGTTAACTCTAAAGCTTGATAAGTATGTAATTGAGAAGGCAAAAGAATATGCTGCTTCCAATAAAAGAAGTTTATCAAGGTTGATTGAAGATTATTTAAAAGCATTGGTTATAAGAAAGGATGCTGAAGATATTGAGGAAATAGAAATTTCTCCTTTTGTAAAAAGTATGTCAACCGGCGTTGATATCCCCGCCGATTTGGATTATAAAAAGGATTATCACAATTTCTTAGAGGAAAAATATAAATGAGACTATTTTTAGATACAAATGTAGTGTTGGATTTATTAGGTGAGAGGAAACCTTTTTACGAATCAATCGCAAAAATCGCAACACTTGCTGACAAAGGACAAATTACACTGGTTGTTTCTGCGTTATCTTATTCAACTGTCAATTATATTTTAATGAAGTATGAAAACAGAGAAAAGGTAATTGGCAAACTTCAAAAATTCAAAGTTATATCTGAAATATGTAGCCTTGATGAAGTAATAAATGAAAAAAGTCTTAATTCAAAATTCAAAGATTTTGAAGATGCGTTACAGTATTTTAGCGCATTAAAAAACGGCTGCAATATAATTATTACGAGAAATGTAAAAGATTTCAAAGAATCCGAAATACCTGTCATGACTCCTGCGGAATACCTTACAACCATCAGGAAAAGATAAATGCCTGAACAGGCACTACAATTCCACCGAATTTCCACCCCTCAATTTCCGGCACGGTTTTTTATTGAATTTGCTAAAATATTATAACTAACTTTGACATTCGGTTTTAATAAAAAATTTGTATGTTTTATTCATTCACGCATTTTTCAATAACCTGATTTAGTGAAGGTTATTAATTGTTATAACATTTAAAAATTTTGAATATCCAAACATTAACAAAATATGAAAACAAAACTTTTTTTTATCCTCGGTTTCACAGCTGTTTTATTAACTATCAGCAGCTTTACAAATTGTTATCAGTCACATAATCCGGCAAATATGATGAATCCTGTACCACAATACGACAAGTATGAATCCGACTGGAAAAAGGTCACCTCTTATGAAAGCCAGGGTCTTCCCAAATCCGCTCTTAAAGTTGTGGAAGCTATTTACGAAAAAGCAAAAAAGGAGAATAACTCACCCCAGTTCATCAAAGCTGTCATCTATAAAATAAAACTCAAATCAGAATTTGGTGAAGACTTTATGGAAGAGGCCATTGCCGATATTCAGAAGCAGATAAAGGAGTCGTCAACACCCGAAAAACAAATTTTGCATTCAATTGAAGCGGAACTTTACTGGCGTTACTATCAGTCGAACAGACGAAAATTTTTGGACAGGACAACGACAGGTAATTTCGATAACAGCGATATCAAAACCTGGGATTTAAAACATCTTCTGAACGCCGTCAGAATAAGCTACCTTGCCTCTCTTGAAAATCCCGCCCGGTTAAAAAAGACAGACATTACCGCCTATGAACCCATTCTTGATACGGCGGAAAATTCAAAAAAATACCGCCCTACGCTTTATGACTTTCTGGCACACAGGGCAATTGATTTTTTCAGCAATGACGAGTCGTCAATAGTGCAGCCTGCATACCGTTTTGAAATTGATAAAAAGGAGTTTTTTGCCGGTGCAGAGAAATTTGCAGAATTAAAATTTACAACCAAGGACTCCCTTTCGCTAAAATATTACGCTCTTACCCTTTTGCAGGAGTTAACGGCTTTTCATCTTAATGATAAAAATCCCGCCGCTCTTGTTGATGTTGAGTTGCAACGGTTGCAATTTGTACGCAGGAACTATGTTCCGGAAAATGGCGACACTCTGTATCTCTCTTCATTACAGGGAATTGAGACGGAATATTCGAAATATCCGGTTTCAACCGATGCAAGCTACCTGTTGGCAAGTCTTCATAATGAGTGGGGGCAAAAGTACAATCCTTTGCAATCCGGCAAATACAAATGGGAATTGAAAACCGCTTATGAAATATGTGAAAAGGCATTTACAAGATTTCCCGGGTCAAAAGGTGCAAAGAATTGTCAGATGTTAAAACAAAAAATCGGGAAAACAAATCTTGAAGTTACGACCGAAAAGGTTAATATCCCCGATAAACCGTCCCTTGCTTTAGTCGAATACAAAAACATAAGCAAGCTATGGTTCAGGGTAGTGAAGGCGGATTACAAAGAGTTTGAAGAACTTGAACAGAAGCCCAACTCCGGCAGGGTGATAGTCAGCCGGTATTTGAAAGAAGAACCCGTTAAATCCTGGTCTGTTGATGTGCCGGATGACGGCGATTTCCAGAGTCATTCAGTTGAAATAAAAGTGCCTGAATTACAAAACGGTTTCTATTTGCTTCTTGTCAGCTCAGGCGAAAAGTTCGATTATGATGTAAATCCTGTAAATTACGGTTCCTTCTGGATGTCGTACATCAGCTACATCGCTCAAAAATCCGAAAAAGGTTCCTACAGGTTTTATGTTCTGAACAGAGAGACGGGCAAACCGATGAAATCGGTAAAAGCAAAACGGATTTATAAAAAATTCGATTACGATACACGGAAATATGTTTATTCCGAAGGAGAAGTTTTGACGTCGGACGACAAAGGGTTCATTAAAATGCCGGAGCAGAAGTCAGGTTCGCGAACAAATTCATTCTCAATCGAATTTACAACAAAGAACGACAGGTGGGTTACCGACCGGAGTTTTTATCAGTCGTATTTTGCCGATCGTCCAGAAAAGACAATTACAAAAACCTGGTTCTTTACCGACCGTTCCATTTACCGTCCGGGGCAAACAATTTACTTTAAAGGGATTGTCCTCGAAAAAACCGGTGACAAATATGAAATAAAACCAAACTTCAAAACAAAGGTTGTTTTCAGGGATGTCAATTATCAGCAAATAGCCGAAATTCAGCTCACAACCAATGAGTACGGCTCTTTTCAGGGAACATTTACGGCTCCGGCCGGTGTCCTGAACGGCTATATGACCATTAAGAATGAAACCGGTAATATCGGCATTTCGGTTGAAGAATACAAGCGGCCTAAGTTTGAAGTTGATTTTAATCCTGTGAAAGGTAGTTACAAGCTGGACGAAACAATAAAAATTACCGGAACGGCCAAAGCTTATGCCGGAAACAATATTGACAATGCACAGGTGAAGTACAGGGTTGTTCGTAAAGTTACTTTTCCGTTCTGGCGTTACGACTATTTCGGTTGGATTCCGATGCCATCCGGTAGTCAGATGGAAATTACAAACGGAGTTACAACGACAGATGAGAACGGTGTTTTTGAAATAGAGTTCAAAGCCGTCCCCGACCGCTCCGTAATTCAGGACAGGAAACCGGTGTTTAACTATGAAATAACCGCCGATGTTACGGATATTAACGGTGAGACGCAGTCATCTTCTACAAATGTAAGTGTTGGACGGACGGCACTACTGGTGGATTTGGATATAACTGACGTAGTAGAGAAAAGCAGCTTCGGAAAAATCGGACTAAAAACGACAAATCTTAACGGATATCCCGAATCTGCTACAGGTGAAATGACAATCACAAAGTTAAAGGAACCTGAAAGATTATTGACAGAAAGAGCCTGGAGAGAACCTGATATCTTTATCATTCCAAAAGATGAATTTGTTAAAGATTTTCCTTATAAAACCTATAAAGATGAAAATATTCCGGCAGGATTTAAGGTTGAATCGGTTGTAAGTACTATTGATTTCGATACAAAAAAAGATACTGTTTACAATATTCCTGATGTTTTGTCATGGTCTGACGGCCGTTATGTATTGGAAGTAAAAACAACGGATGTTTTCGGTCGAAAAGTGGAACTAAAAAAATATTTTACCGTCTTTTCAAAAACCTCAAAACAACCTCCGGTAAATGAGATTGACTGGTTCCATCCTCTTAAAACAAAGTGTGAACCCGGTGAAAAAGCCTCATTTGTGATTGGCACTAAAGATAAAAATGTTGATGTTCTGTATGAGGTTGTTAAAAAAAATAATATCCTGCATAAAGAGTGGTTCCGGCTGAGTGGTGAGCAAAAGTTTGTCGAATTTCCGGTCACGGAAGAACTGAGAGGCGGGTTTACTATTAATCTGGTTTTTGTAAAGCATAACAGAAGTTTTGAGCATAGCATTAATATTGATGTTCCTTTTACCGATAAGGAGCTTGTTTTTGAGTTTGAAACTTTTCGTAATAAGTTGATTCCCGGGCAGAAAGAGGAGTGGAGAATCAAAATAAAAGGAAAGAAAAGCGACATTGTTACGGCTGAACTGCTTGCTTCAATGTACGACGAGTCGCTTGATATTTTTACAACTCACAACTGGAATTTCAGCTTGTACGGAAATAGTTACGGAGCTTTAAACTGGCAAACGAGCGGTGCATTTCCGGTTAATAATTTGAGAGTTCTTTCACCTGAATTTAAAGTGTCATCACCTGTCATTCAGCAGTATGACAAACTTAACTGGTTCGGGTTCAATTATTACGGCCCCATTCATCTTGAACGGGGAATGTACGATAAAGCAGCGGCATTACCCGGCAGGCAAATGGATATGGACAATAAAGCTCAGGAAGCGGAAACTCCTGAAGTTGTTGAGGCTGTCACAGAAGAAGGTGTTTCTCAAAAACCGGAAAAGAAAAGCACGGGATTTCAGTTAAGACGTGATTTCAGAGAGACGGCTTTCTTTTTTCCGGCCCTAAAAACGAACGATAAAGGTGAAGTGACAATCGGTTTTGAGGTACCTGAATCGCTGACAAGATGGAAATTTATGGGTCTTGCACATACCGAAGATTTGAAATACGGACAGTTTGAAAAAGAGGTCATCACCCAAAAAGATTTGATGATAATACCAAATTCTCCCAGATTTTTCAGACAGGGCGATAAAATGTCATTTACCGCAAAAACGGTTAATCTTTCGCAGAATGAACTTAACGGAAAAGCCGAATTGCGGTTTTTCGACGCGCGTACTATGAAGGATATAACGGCACTGTTCGGGACCAAAGCGGTAAAAGAGACTTTTACAATCAGTAAAGGAAACAGTGCTACGGTAAGCTGGGAGATAACCATTCCCGAAGAGGTTGATGTTGTAATTTACAGAATAAAAGCGCAAGCCGGGAATTTTACAGACGGTGAGGAGAAAGCCGTTCCTGTTCTGACAAACAGAATGCTTGTTACAGAATCATTACCATTGCCTGTAAACGGAAATGAAACGAAAAATTTCAGGTTTGAAAAACTTTTAAAATCCGGCAAAAGCAGCAGTCTGAAAAATTTCAAATATACTCTTGAATTTTCATCCAATCCTGCCTGGTATGCCGTTCAGGCTTTGCCGTATATGATGGAAAGTGACCACGAATCGGCCGATGATGTATTTGCACGTTATTATGCCAACAGCATTGCTTCACATCTTGTTAACTCAAGTCCGCGCATTAAGCAGGTTTTCGACGCCTGGAAAAATTTCACACCGGATGCACTGCTGTCAAATCTTGAAAAGAATGAAGAGCTGAAATCGGTTATTCTGCAGGAGACGCCCTGGGTTCTTGAAGCCGGGAGCGAAACCGAACGGAAACAACGGGTTGCTTTGCTTTTCGATATAAACAGAATGTCGAACGAACTGGAAACATCATTAAGACTGTTGATGCAAAAACAGTCGCCGAACGGCGGCTGGCCCTGGTTTGAAGGGATGCACGAAAGCCGAAACGTTACGCAGAATATTGTTGCAGGATTTGGACATTTGCAGCAAATCGGTGTCGTTAATGTTTGGGAAAACCAGGATTTACGAAGAATGATATCCAGGGCAATACAGTTTCTTGACAGGGAGCTGAAAAAGGATTACGATAAACTGAAAGATCATTATCCCGATGGTATTGAAGGGCCACATATCAGCAGCTTACATATTCAATACCTTTATGCACGCAGCTATTTCCTGAAAAATATGCAAATTCCGAAAGGTATTACAGAGGCTTTCTCTTTCTACCGCGATCAGGCAAAAGAGTACTGGACCGACCAAAACATCTATATGCAGGGAATGATAGCTCTTGCCTCCAACAGACTTGGAATGAAGTCGTTACCATCACAAATAATGGCTTCAATAAAAGAGCATGCGCTCTATTCGGAAGAGATGGGAATGTACTGGCGCGGAAATAAATCGGGATATTACTGGTATCAGGCTCCGGTAGAAACACAAGCATTGCTCATTGAGGCTTTCGATGAGATTATGTTCGATAAAAAGTCTGTTGAACAGATGAAAATCTGGTTGCTGAAACAAAAACAGACACAGGACTGGAAAACGTCTAAGGCCACTGCCGAAGCCGTTTATGCTTTGCTCTTACGCGGTTCCGGCTGGCTGACTGACAGTAAACTTGCCGAAATCAAGATTGGCCGGGAAACCGTCAATCCTTTGAAACTTGAAAATACAAAGATAGAGGCTGGAACCGGCTATTTCAAAACTTCGTGGCCGGGTAGTGAAATAAAACCGGAAATGGGAAATATTACGGTCACTAATGAGAATGAAAACATTGCCTGGGGCGCAGTTTACTGGCAATATTTTGAAGACCTTGACAAAATTACCGGACAGGAAACACCTCTGAAACTTGATAAAAAACTGTTTGTAGAGCATAATACGGATGCCGGACCTGTGATTGAGCCTGTTACAGACGGAACGATTTTGAATGTCGGTGACAAGATTAAGGTCAGGATAGAGTTGCGGGTTGACCGTAATATGGAATATGTCCATATGAAAGATATGCGGGCTTCTGCTTTTGAACCTGTAAATGCAATGTCGGGATACAGATATCAGGACGGACTGGGATATTATCAAAACATCAAAGATGCTTCTGTAAACTTCTTTTTCGATTATTTACGCAAAGGGACTTATGTGTTTGAATATCCGCTTGTTGTTTCCCAAAAAGGTGATTTTTCAAACGGTATAACAACAATACAATGCCTTTATGCACCTGAATTTACAAGCCACAGCGAAGGAGTCAGGGTTGAGATAAAATAGATGTAAAACGTTATCTGACAAGCGTGGATGCTTGTCACTTCAGGAGGGCAGATGTGAACGCTTGTCGGTTCCGGGAGAAAAAAAGGGGTGATACCACCGGTATCACCCCTTTATAAAAATATGAAAATTGTTTATTCAACAATCATTTTCTTTGTAACTGAGTTTTCTCCTGCTTTCACAGTATAGAAATAGACTCCGCTACCTAACCCGGAAGCATCAATAGTGAAATTATGTACGCCAGCATTAACCTCACCTTTTGATGTTTCAAAAACGACCTGACCTACAAGATTTGTGACTTCGAGGCTGAGATTCGCCCTCTTTTTGAGTGAAACGTTTACAACGGATGTACCGGTGAACGGATTGGGATAATTTTGCGAAACATTTGCATCCGTTATAATATTATCATTGTTTATACCCACAGGAATAAACTGTGGGACATATATTGTATTATTCTGATAATCTTGATCTCCGTCAAGGGCAGTACCCGGTGTAGCATCAGCCTGATACATAAAAACGGCATTATCTGCAACATCAAGACGGCCTGCAAGAACAGGATAGATGCATTCATCAAGCCAGTGAGATATATCGGTATTCATATCTATCATAGAACCCCAAGCACCTGCATTGCCGTTATCGTAATTCCTGCGTGTCCAGATATGCCTGAAGTTATATTGTCCGTTATCATAACCTTCTGTAACGGATGACCATACGACAACCACCTGTCCGTTATCGGCCGTCACATTGGGCATTGCGCTCATTCCAAGCTCCCGGTAAGAGATTAACTCTTCCATTAACGGTGTTCCCTGATCTGCTACCCAGCCAATCAAAGTTTCATCTTCAACAAGATTTTCATAAGCAAGTGCTTGGTGCTGATTTTCCGCTTCAAAAGGAGGCATATCTTCATTCCAGTAAACTATACCGTCGGTCCAAGGCCAATATGTGTAAGTATTCCCGACTTCTGTATGAGCTACACGTGTCAGACCGAACACAATATGCACCTTGCCGTCTTCACCGATTGCAATATCTCCCGATCCGTCAGGTGCCCAAATAGTATCGGTTGTGACAGTGGTGTTCCAGTCAAAAAAGGGATAAGGATGATTCCAGACTATTGTTTTTTCCCATGTCTCGCCATTGTCCGGTGATTTCATATAAAAGACATCAAGCCAGGGGCTTATTACGACAAAAGCTATTTCATCACCTCTCGGTTCCGCCCAGGCATAATCGTCTGCCGTAATCCCGTTGTAATAATCAACACCTGTCCCTTCAAGGGTTATATTTTCAGGATCCCAGGTTTCACCGCCGTCATTGGAACGTGAATAAAACAAAGCACCAGCCTGACCGTTATACGGAGGGTCTGCCTTTGTTACACAAAGCATTTGTATTATATCATGATTTATACCGGAAGTTGTCGTCCTGTTCCAGGCAACAAAAACGCCGTCGGGGCCCTCAAAAAACGATTCCGTCCAGTCACCTGTTCCTTTTTCTGGTCTTTTATTCAATATCAATTGCCCGGCATTAAAATCATGTGAAACGACAATTTCACCGTTTTCACCCCAGGCTGCATATGACGGCCATCCTGCCCTGACCGACTCAATCCGGGAAGTCGGTTCCGGCCCCCAGGAACTTCCGTCGAAAAAATTATATCCTGCTCCTCTGTCAGGAAAGTTAGGTGAACCCTCTACTCCTCTTGTCCAGACCGCTCCAATTGAGCCGTCGTCATATTGCCAGATTCTGTTACTCAGCACTGCATTTGACTGAAGATCATAAAATGTATTTCCAATAACATATTCACCTTTAGCAGCCGGCTGACTTTCAGCACCCGGCTTTACCGGAACAACATAGTTTGTCCCATTATACTTTTGTATCAAACGGCTTCTTGTAACTGCCTTGTTTACAAGATCCTTTTTTATCTGAACTCTTTTTTGTGACCATCCGGTCAGTCCAAGACTTATCACCAGTAATAAAAGTAACGTTTTTTTCATTTTAATAAATTTTATGTTAGCAATTCGAAAACGACCCAACAAAATTAATAATTTATTTTTGTTAATGCAAAATAAATTTAACCATTAACTAAATATTTCCAACCTTTTACATATCTGTTTCTGCCGTATAATAAATATTGTTTGACTTAGGGTGTTTTCTTTGGTATATTTGTCTGCTAATTCTGAAATATGTTAAACAAAAATATGCATTATGAAAAAACAATTATTTTTTCCGGTTATCTTTTTTTTCTTGATGACCGGTATTTCGGTGGGAAACCGGTTTGTAGCGAATAATTTCAACTTACCGGATTATGAGATTCTTAACAATGCTATTACCAATAGCAATATCCAAAAGAAAATAGCCAAAAAGGCTAAAGGGTACAATATTAATAATACGATATCATTAAATATCAAACCGGACGGGAAACAACCGGGTGATGATTTTTATGATTGGGGTGATGCCCCGGATTTGCCTTATCCTACATTATCGGGTAACAATGGCGCATTTCATCTTATTGACGGGGTAACGTATCTTGGAAGTAGTGTTGATCCTGAGCCTGACGGACAAACAGGTCCGCTTGCAGACGGTGACGATAATGACGGTAATGACGATGACGACGGTGTGGTGTTTACATCTCCCATCGCAATAGGTCAACCCGTATTTGTAACCATTACGGCTTCAACAAATTCTTTATTAAATGCTTGGTTTGATTTTAATAGCAATGGTTTTTGGGGTGATCCGGGAGAACAAATCTTTACTGACCAATCTCTTTCTCCTGGTCCAAATAATTTATCTTTTGTCGTTCCTGCCAGTGCTATCCCGGGGCAATCTTTTGTCCGTTTTCGTGTTAATTCCAATGGCGGAATAAATTTTGACGGCTTCGGTTATGAAGGAGAAGTTGAAGACTATCTTGTAACAGTTGACGAACAAGTCGTTTACGACTGGGGTGATGCCCCGGATTTGCCTTATCCAACCGTAATGCCCAGTAATGGTGCACATCATGTAATAGATGGGATAACATATCTTGGAAACGGTGTTGACCCCGATCCCGACGGACAACCCGAACCGTATGCAGCAGGAGATGACAATGACGGCAATGATGACGAAGACGGTGTAATACTTCCGGCAGCCATCAACGGCGGAGTAATGAATACTATTACGGTTGTTGCCTCTGTTTCGGGATATCTGAATGCCTGGATAGATTTTAACGGCAACGGCAGTTGGGCTGATGCAGGTGAACAGATATTCACAGACAAACTACTTTCATCCGGTAGTAATAATGTATCGTTCTATGTTCCCGCTTCTGCTGTTACCGGAATGACATTTGCAAGGTTCAGATTCAGTTCACAAACCGGAATTGGTTTTACCGGATTAGCAACAGACGGTGAAGTAGAGGATTACCACGTTGAGATAGAACAAAGTCAGCAATACGATTACGGCGATGCTCCCGACTCTCCGTACCCGACCCTTTCGGCAAACAACGGTGCATATCATCTTCTTGACGGTCTGACCTGGCTCGGAAGTGGTGTTGACCCAGATCCAGACGGACAACCCGATCCTTTTGCAGCAGGAGATGACAATGACGGCAATGATGACGAAGACGGTGTA
>Ga0256914_1004371_pt1 | contig 10634 bp, 4 predicted proteins | sample HulkmetaG_FD_191571 | JGI IMG/M metagenome (GOLD analysis project Ga0256914, IMG submission 191571) | Hydrothermal chimney microbial communities from Main Endeavour vent field at the Juan de Fuca Ridge, Pacific Ocean - Hulk | ecosystem: Environmental > Aquatic > Marine > Hydrothermal vents ...
TGAAAGACTGTAGGTCACTGTATCTGTACCATCTGCGTCCGAGGCGCTTGCAGTGATACCAACGGCAGTGCCTATAGCAGCGTCTTCGGCAACCCTGTTGGACGTGGCGTCACTGTCCGAGACGGCACTTACGGAATATTCATTATAGTCTGAAATGTTTATCGTAACATCCTCACTATCTGTACTTGTTCCATCGGATGCCTGTATGGTGAGCACATACTGGTTCCTGGTTTCATAGTCCAGATTGGAGTTGTCACTAACTGTAATATCACCGGTGTTTGGATTAATGGAAAAGATACTGTCATCATTGCCTGCAGTAATGGAGAACGAGGTAGGAGAATCGCCGGTGGTAGCCACTGTGCCCACGGAAGCGCCGTTTGATGCAGACTCGGACACACTGAAGACCTGGCTGGCCGAGATTGATACGGGTTCATCGGTAACACTGATACTTACTGTCTCTGGCGCTGACGTATGGTTCCCATCCGATACCGTGAGTGTCAGTGTGTAATTTGATGTGGTCTCAAAATCCAGGTTCGAATTGTCTGCCACCTTGATCTCGCCTGTGTTGGAATCTATGGAAAAGATACCGTCGGCATTTCCACCTGTGATCGTCCAGTTTGACATGGTGGTCCCTGGATCGGCATCTGTGGCTGCTACATTCCCAAGCGAGGTATCGTTTGCCGCCAGCTCTGAGACCGTAAAAGACTGACCTGGAGTAATTACCGGGGTATTGTCATTGACCGGATTCACTGTGATGTTGAAGGTGCCTGTGCTTGCAGAACCCTTGCCATCGTCTACTGAAAAATTGAAACTGTCACTGTCCGTCTCGCTGTCATCATGCACGTAAACAACCCGGTTATTGTCTATGTCGTCCTGGCTAAAGCTAGATATGGCTGTTCCCGGGGCGCTGCTAAGCTCTATCTGACCGTGGGCAGGTGCTGTGGTTACCGTATAGACCAGTTGGGTTGCACTGTCATCACGGTCGCTGGTATGAAGCTTGGTTTTGGTAATATTGGCACTGCCTCCTTCGTCCACTGACATGCCTGTATTGGTATCCACTGACTGCTCATCGTTTACCGCACTTATGGAGATACTGACCGTCCCCCTGTTGGCCGCATTATAAAGGTCAGACACCTCAGAGGCACTGAGGGTCTTGCTGAAGAGTTGTACGGTATCGAGGGAGTTTCCATAATACATGTCAGCGTCAAGGTCTTGCCTGGCTCCGAGATAAACACTTCCCGAAGGGTCAAAGCTGTCTCCTCCCCGGCTGGCGCTTGTCTCAAGGCTCCCGTCTATATAGACCTTTGCACCATCTGTGGCCGAGACCGTCAGGGTATAGACGTGCCACTTGCCATCACCCACAAACGAGCTTACGTCAACGTCAAGAGCTGTGTCATCCTGGCTGTCGTCTGCGTCCCTGATGGCTGTGCTCAGGATACCTGCTGAGGCACCTGAGCTGTCCTCGCCAATGAATATGTCAAGGCTGCTGTTGGTGCTGCTGTCGTCATGGGAGTATATGTACTGGTACGCAGAGCCTGACAGATCATCCAGTTTGAATGCGAAGGCAAGGGAAAACTCGTTGTTGTAGGTGAAGTCAGGAATAGCTACCTTGTCATCCACCTGATCAAAGGAGAGGGCAGAATCAAATGAGCCGCTGACGCTGCTCGTGCCACTCAGTGTGCCATTCGTGGTCCCTATACTGTCTGTAGCATCACCGTCAAGATTCCAGTAATGTACCAGGTTGCTGCCATCATCGATTACAAGGTATTCGAGGCTGTCACTGCCATTATAGTCTGCGTCAGGGGTATAGGTATAGGTACCGTCACCATTATCCACCAGTGTGCCATGAGATGTATCTGTCGTGTCGATCACTTCTATTGAATCCCCGTTGGCATCAGTGTCATTGGAGGTAGGATCAAATGTTACAGAGGTGTCCTCCTGTGTGCTTACAGAATCGTCTGAGGCAACTGCAATACTCTCAGCGGCAGGATGCACGGAAACTGCCCCCACTGCCCACTTTCCCATGCCACCGGAGGTGCTCCATGACATGTCCACAGAGGATGCACCAGCCTTGAGGTAGCCCCCACCGTCTGCGCTGTCCTCATACACGTCCCAGTACTCTGTCTCTCCTGAATCCGGGGAGAGGCTCGTGCCTGAAGACTCATCCACAACGGCAAACACCTGGTCTCCATCTGCTGATGATATACCGGTTATGGTTATGGAACTTGACATACCACTGCTGCCATTGTTGCTGTAGAAGCTGCCATACGGGCTGGACTGATCCACTCCAGTAAGTGTAATAACACCCACCACTGCTCCATTGTCTCCTCCTGGGAGGTTTACCTCCAGGTCATGTGTGCCCACATCCGGGGCAACAAGTGCCCATAGTTCAATATGGGCAGACGACATGGCATCTTCTGTGCCAACCCTGGTCAGGGCCGTGCCGTTGTAAGTTATGGATGATACAGGAGATCTGTTGTCTGTCAGGGAGACCCCAACCAGCATAAGGCGGCTGGTCCCGGAGGTGGTGTGGGAAACCGTTATGCTGGTGGCAGCCGTATCATCAGAGGTGGAACTGACAGAATCCACTGTAATGGATAGCACTCCCTGATAGTTCTCCTGGGCCGAGCTGCTTAGAGCTACACCTGCCTCTATTGACCCTGTGGAATATTCCAGATTCCAGTCTGCGTTCATGGAGGCGCTGCCTGTGGGGTCATCCGAGGCTGCAACGTCAGCTCCGGTAAGACCGGATAGGGTGGTGACAAAATCTCTGCCGTAACCGTCTGCAGCAACACTGCATCCGTAGAGCAGGATGTCTCCCTGCTCGCTCAGGGCTGTTGACCAGGAACGGATAGCATCCCTGTTCCTCTCAAGAGATTTCGCATCGATCACTGTGTTCCCAAGGGTGATCTGTCCGTCACTGCCATGGGAAAAAAGGTGTATTGCATCAATAGCTGTGCGCCCGGATAGGGCCTTGGTCACCTGCTCAATACCGTTCTCATCTGAATCGAGCAGGATGACCTCCATATCCCTATCGCTATCCTGGGCCTCTATACCAGCAACCAACTGTTCACTATGGGGCACATCCTGATTTATAAAGATGATCTCCTTACTTGATGTGCTATATGTGCTATCCTGCTGCAGGCCCACCACTTCCTGTTCATTCCTGTATTCATGCTGAACCCTGGTTACGACATCCTGGATATGATCCATCATTACACCCTGCATATGGGGCAACACATCTGCAGAAAAAAGCACGCGCGGTTCCAACTCTTCATAACGGAGTATAGTTTTCGGACGTTCAGCTATCTTTTTGACCATGCCGATTCTCCATAAGAAATCTGATCACCCCGTGTCCCATGGCAACGTAACCACAAGGGCACCTGCCAACCCAGAGGGATTTGACAAGGGTGGAATGATGGAATTTTTTTCATGGTTTTAGTTGCTGACCATATTACACGACACCTGAAATGCAGAAGCAATTGGCAAAGGCGGATGGTGCTTTTTCTCATGGTTTTGACCGCGAGCAAATATATCATTAACAAGGCATTACAACTGATGATCTTTAACCGTATGAGAAAAAGCACCATCCGCTTCAAACACCACCCTGCACTTCAAACCGCTTGGAATCTCATGATCAGGGTTTGGAAGCTCAAGCCTCACCCCAAAGGTACTGCTTGCAGAGTCCACCACCCTGTCCACCACGGTAACCTTTGCCGTATGGCGTCCATATCCCTCGAGTTCAGGGACGACTGTCGCAGTCATGCCAGGAGTTATGCGTCCAAACATCCTGGCAGGTACTATTACCTCGACGAACAGCGGGTCTATCTTGGCAACCTGAAGCAGGGGCTGGGTGGAGACATACTCTCCAGGCGAGACATAGCGCTCGACTACCACCCCTGAGATAGGACTTCTGACAAAATGGCGGTCCAACATTGCCTGCGCCTTTTTCAATTCGATCTCGGCAAGGACATGCTTCTGGCGCGCCTTTTTCAATCTGTAACGCGTAAGAATGATTTCAGTGGCAGCCTTGTCCTTGTCATGTTCGGATATGGCTGTCAGGGGTCTTATCCTCTCATAGACCCGCTTGGCAAATGCAAGTTTGGTCTGCTCCATGGAGATATCGCCAAGAAAGGCCACTTTCTGCCTTGCCTCTTCAACTGCCGCCTGCTCAACCGAAGATTCAAGCTCCACCAGTATCTGCCCCTGTTTCACCAGACTGCTCCTGTCCACATTCACCTTTGCAACGATTCCATCTGTAGGGGCGCCAATATCAATGACCTCGTACGGAACGATCAGGCCATCATATTCCAGTGTCTGCGCAAATGCCTCGCCTATGCCAAGAAGCGCTGCGAAACCCGTTATCAACGCGGCCATTTTGTACAAAAAAAGCATATTGGTATAGCTCCTATTCCAGATCACCACTAAAGGCCAAAACTCTGCTGTTGCGCCTGTCATACCGTAACAGTGCCTGACGCACCTGCCTGTGCCTGTTTTCCACCCTCTTCTGCACAAGTCTGATCATGAACATGCAAAGCGGGACGCTGCGCTGTCCCATGGCCTTGGAATATCGCCGCAGCAGTCCCAGCAGCAGTGCAGGGCAGTTATCCTTTATCAGATCGTCTTCCATACTGAGGATGTACTGGCAGCTACCTGGCTCTCCCCTGCGGGCACAGCGGCCAAACAACTGCCTGTCGATCCTTCTGGCCTCATTGCAGCATGTGGCAATGACATGAAGACCTCCTGCCTTCACTGCCTCAGGGTTGAGCCTGATATCAGTGCCCCTGCCAGCCATGTTGGTGGCCACTGTCACCTGCCTGGCCCTGCCTGCCTCTGCTATGATCTGGGCCTCCTTTCTGTCCTGCCTGGCATTAAGCACCCGGTGGAAAATACCGGCCTGTGCCAGCCTGTGGCTCAACTCCTCTGACTCTGCCACAGATCCTGTGCCAATCAGCACCGGCCTGTCTGACTGCTGCATATCCTTGACTGCAGAGACAACAGCAGCCCATTTGTCTTCAGCACGTGAAAAGATACGTGCAGGCAGCCTGTGTCGTCTGCTCCTGCAACGAAGTGGTATCTGCCTGACCCTAAGCCCGTATACAGACCAAAGCTCTGAGCTAACCTCACGGGCCGTGCCTGTCATGCCGCCAAGCCGCAGATAACGCCTAAAGAAACGCTGATATGTCAAACGCCCCAGGGTCTGCCGCACCTCAGTGATGGTACAGCCCTCCTTGGCCTCTACCATCTGCTGAAGGCCTCGTTCCCACGATCGGTCAGGCATGATACGGCCTGTATTGGGGTCTATGATCAACACCCTGTTGTCTCTCACCAAATAATCCCGGTCCCTGTGCAGGAGATGCAGGGCATGGAGGGCAAGACAGACCAGCTCCTGTCTGCGTCTCTCGTTCTGCCCCGGTATTCTTCCTGCAAAATCAGGGTCCCGCAGCTTCTGCTGGCCTACACGGCTCAACTCTACACTCTTGCAGGTAGTATCAATGAAGAAATCCTCTCCCTGTCTAAACTTTTTTGCCATGTCCAGGGCCTTCAGACATAAATTGTTCATAGAGTTCCCCGGACTATCACAGGTAAGGATCAGTGGTGTCCGGGCCTCGTCAATGAGAACACTGTCTGCCTCATCGACTATGGCAAAGCATAGGCCCTGAAGCAGGCACCCCTTGAGGCTGTTTCCCTGCTCAAACGCACTCTTCAACTGTATCCTCAGCCTGCTTTCACTGTGTGAGAGCTGTAACCTGTCCCGTAGGTGGTCAAAGGCCACCTGTTTGTTGGTGCAGTAGGTGACAGGACAGGTATAGGCTGCCTGTCGCTGCTCATCGCTCATGTCTGCAGTGACATAACCCACCTCGAGATGCAGGGCCTCGTAGAGCGGTCTCATCAGTTCTGCATCGCGCTGAACAAGATACTGGTTCACAGTTATGATGTGGGTGGGAATACCGGCAAGGGCCGTGGTTCCTGCAGGAAGGGTAGCAGCAAGTGTCTTGCCCTCACCTGTATCCATCTCTGCCAGCATGCCCTTGAGTATGACCCATCCGGCCATTATCTGCGTATCATAGTGACGCATTCCTATGGTGCGTCCTGACAGTTCCCGGATCAGTGCAAAGGACTGGAGGCAAAGCGGGGTCGTAAGGCCATGTATGTTAAACTGCCTGCGCAGATCCACCACCTGTTTCTCAAGCTGGGTGGTGCTGAGCCTTGCAAAGACCTCTCCATAGTGTTCTACCCCGGAGATGACCTCTGAAAATCCTGCAAAGGGCCTGAATCTCATGCGGTCCACCCCCCCCAGTAGTGTCCTGACGAAACGTTCCATCCAGTCGGGCTCCTGGTCATTTCTGACGGGATAGTGGCCGGCCAACAGGCCAGGTCGCAGTACATTTATGTCAGATGAAACAGGCTGGCTACACATAAAATCTCTTTAAAAAAAGCTGGCGCAGGGTGCGGTACAACTGCATTGCCACAGGCATTGTGCCGCAGTCGAACCGGACATATACCCGTTCTCCTATGTGTGGATTCTCAACAGGCAGAGGGAGGGTGACATCGAGCTGGAAAAAACTGGCCAGTGCATTCTCACCATCAGGATCAGCCGGATCCACAGGCACAGGACCTCCACCTGCAGTACCCAGCACAGGGGAGGGGAGATGGAAAGTGGCTTCCGGTACAAAGCGCTTGATCCTTGCCTTTATAGGATGGGAAATGCGTTCAGAAAGCACTACCTCAACGCCGGAAACCTGATTTCTTATTAGATTGATATCATTCTGTGAAACGACCACACGGATGGTGGGACACTGATCTGTCACTATGTAACCCAACAACTGGCCCCGCCTCACGAAACGCCCCAAGAGGCTTCGTGCATTTACAAGTATGAACCTGCCGGTTGCAGGACTTCGTATTGTCAACTTCCCAAGTCTTTCCTCTGTACTCTCAATATCTGCCCTTACCACCTGGATCTTTTCCATGAGTATCCTGCGTTTGACACGCTCATACAGGGGAAGTGCATGATAGGCCGCATAGAGTTCCTGGAGATGGGCCTGTTTTACTGCCATCTCGGCCCTGAGCAGTGGATCGCCTCCCCTTAGAACAGGAGTACCTGCCCTTACCACCTTCCCTACAGGCACCAGGATTTCCTGAATTTCACAATCAGTGCCGGCACGTATCACAGACTGGTCTGACAGCCACACCACACCCTGGGCAGTGGTCCAAAGGGGCATGGGGAGAACGAACAGAAACATCACAAGCAACATGCATCCACCAGCCCCCAAGGAGACCAGTCTGAAACGCCGCCGTCTCACCTCCGGATCATCAAGCAGTCGGTACATACCGCGCAGTACTGGCAGGACAAGCAGACTCATGACTCCCCATATGGCAATCAGCACGCCTGGCAGAAAGAAGTAGCCGCTTACCATCCAGGAAAGGGCAATCACCACCAGGATCCTGTAGATACATGACAGAGGTCCGTAGAGCAGGAACCATATCCTCTCACCCTGCGCAGTAACCGGGGACTCCGCTGTCCTGATACCAAGGAGGTAGCGCTGGACAAGATAAACCATGTAACGCACAGAACGTTGCGACAGGTTGGGTATCTCTATAAGGTCTGTCAGGATGTAATAGCCGTCATAACGCAGCAGTGGATTACCATTGAAGAGCAGTGTGGATACACCTCCTACAAGCATGATGACAAAGGCAAGTGTCCTGATCACTCCAGCCTCTACATTAAGCCATATAAAGAGTGCAAAGGAGGCAAGGAAAAGCTCAATCATCATACCCATTGCCGCCACAACAATCCTGTGCCTCTTTTCGGAAAATGCCACAGAGGACGTGGCATCCACATAGGGGATGGGTGTAAAGGCGAGAAGTATGATTCCCAGTTCATGGACCTCTCCACCCCATCTCTTCACAGCAAATGCGTGACCAAATTCATGGAGAAGTTTTACAGCAGGATAGGTGAGATAGATCAGGATCAGATTTGAAGGCAATAGCAGCCGTTCCGTGACATTGTTGGTAAGTTCTGCATGATGGAGACCTGCGGCAACTGCTGCCACAAGCACAAACACGGCCCACAATATGAAGGCTGGGGACGTAAACAGGGGATAGGTGACAAAGCTCCACTTGGTCAGGAAACGGTCCGGATCCCACAGGGGAAACCGCAGGTAGAACGGATTGGATATGCGTTTGAACCAACCCGGCCTGATCCGGTCACCTCCCTTTTTGATCTGTTCCCCATCCACAGGAAAGATGTCGTTTTGGATCAGATCCGCACTGTGTAGCTGATATAGCAGACGAATCAGCTCATCCTGGCTGGGACACTGGTCCATGGATAGACTCAGGGCATTGTCCCATATCTCCTGAACCGTCCTCTTGCCATCCATCTGACCAATCAGACGAAAGGCTGCCGCATTGAACCTGTGATGGCGTCCGTCAAGGTTATTTCTCAGGATGTACCAGGGCTCTCCCCTGTAGACATGACGTGAGACCGTGACAGTGGCACGCAATGCCGGCCTCAGATCAGCCACTCGATACCAGTATGTACTGAAAAGTGATTCTGTCATGATCTCCGATTTGGGTTGGGCAGTCTCGGCATCCATGCCCTTGAACAAAATTTTTTATTCTGGAGTGGCCATTAACATGCTAAACATCAATATTCGCTCATGGCATCAGCTTCCATATCCAAAGGTGCAGCCATTCCAGCAAGTGTCTCGTATAGATGAACAGCAGGTTCTTTCTCCCAATCTCTATCTTGGCAATCCCTTCCATACCAGGACGCATGAGGTCGGAACTCCTCTCCATCCTGCCCTCTACCCGAAAGTAATTGCGTCCCTTCTCAAATATTGACACGGGGGTCAGGCGTTCCACTGTGATGGGAAAGGTCTGATCCGGGATGCCTGTCAGCCTGAGCACACCATGCTGCCCCACGGATATGAAACCTATATCACGGTCATCCACCTTCATTACAACACGGTATCCGTCTGTGGTGGCCACCTCGTAAAGCACATCACCCCGCTCAACAGGCGAACCTATGGACTGGCTCAGGTCTCCCTTTACCACAATGCCCGAAAATGGTGCCAACAGGGTGGTGCGTGCAAGCTGCTGCTCAACCAGTCTCAGATTGGCCTCTGCCTGGGCCTTTCTTGCCTTGAGGATGGCCAGTTCTGCCCGGTTCAGCTCAGATAACGCCTTGCGGTATTCCCTGACGATCTGAGACCTCTGACTTTGCCATTTGCGCTGTTCGGCACGGAGATCCCTGTCGTCAAGGGCTGCAAGCACATCCCCTTTCTGCACCCTGTCCCCTGCCCGTACATTGCCAGAGACTATATACCCATCAATGGGTGCTACGATGGACTGGCAGACCTCTGCCTCAAGCACTGAATCACTGGATACCGTAAACATGGCAGTGGTAATCAACATATAGGCCAGCAGGACAGTCATAAGTCCAACCCCAACCTTTAAAGGCATACGGCCCGGCCCAAACAGCCTTACACAGCAGTTCTGCAGGGAATCAGCCACCCTTGACACCAAAGACCTCTCATCACTCCTCCTTATTTCAAGGATAGGCCCCAGCAGCAGCCCGATGCGTTGGCACTGCTCAACGGTATCAGGTTCAAACGGCTCGTCTGCCGGGCGCTGGAGGAGCAGCGCGCCGATGATCTGACCATTTCTTGTAAGTGGCAGGGTACAGATGGCCGCACCATGCAACATCTTTGACAGAACTGAATGAAAGTGTGTGGACAGGGGCATGGAACCTGAATCTGCAGGGAAGACCAGGGTAGCACACTGATCCACGGCCTCCATCATTGCATCCCTGATTGCCTGTGTCAGGTTTGATTGCTGCCGTATCCCCGTAGTGCTGGACATGGCCTCTACGTATATCTTGTTGTAAATCAGGAATCCCAGGCTCACCTGGTCACATGCGAAACGCCTGGCAAGCTCATTTACAACCTGGGCCGCCGCCACCTTGAACTCCTCATGGTCCAAACCGGTGGCAATCAGCTCCACAAGGTTCAACAGTTGTTCCTTGGCCATTGAACCATGGAGCATCATCATGGCATGAAGCCACTGGGTCGCAGCCTGAATCTGCTGCATGGCTGCCTGCTGCAAGGCCCTTGAACGCCCGCTCAATTCAACAGCAACTGCGCCTATCAACCGGCCATCCTGAAACAAGGGGCAGGCAAGAGCATCCAAAGGCTCTCCGGTCTCCTCTGCCTCACTGCTTCGTATCTTTATTACTGGCTTGCTGTTTCGTAGCGCCACCCTGGCCACAGCAAACAGCGCATGATTCGCAGCCTCATCGTCTGGCCATGACAGGATCGTGTCGTAAGGACCCTGATCGGGCGGGCCTGTCAACAACACGGCGCACCTGACACCGGATATGATGCTGCATAGATGATTCAGCCAGGCGTTAAGGACTTTTTTCATATTTTCCTGTAAGTAAGAACTGTTAAGTGAGAACTATTATGTCACCTTCTGGTAACAGATGGACATGAGAATGCAGTTATCTGTCTGTACTCTCAAAACAAATTGATTTGGATGGCACATGGATCATGCCCGGAAACAGGCATGTGGATTTCCATGCATGAAAAAATCATCTAAAACTTCAGGGCGGCCCTGCCGCTGATCCCCTGCCG
>Ga0256914_1004372_pt1 | contig 10633 bp, 9 predicted proteins | sample HulkmetaG_FD_191571 | JGI IMG/M metagenome (GOLD analysis project Ga0256914, IMG submission 191571) | Hydrothermal chimney microbial communities from Main Endeavour vent field at the Juan de Fuca Ridge, Pacific Ocean - Hulk | ecosystem: Environmental > Aquatic > Marine > Hydrothermal vents ...
ACTTGCGATATGGGATTTTGAAAACCCTGGGTGATTACATCAAATTTGCAGAAAAATTGTGTTGGATGTCGATTGAAGAGCTTCGACATCATTTGTGTTTTGGCCCACTGCTATGGGGTGTCATGGTGCTGCTTTCGTGTCACCAGTTCGTCCATCGGTGAGCGGTTGTCACTTTGTCTCTCGTCGCCTGACAGATACTTTGTGCCGGAGCCAATCCGCAGAAGTACGATATTTTTCCTGTTCAACGCCTGTGCGACTTGGCGTTTGAGTGAATCAACACCTTGCCTGCCATCCATGATAGGGATGGTCGATCGCCAGGGAGGCAATCGGATGGGGCTCCCGGCACAAAGAGTGATGTCACTTCGAGAGAAGGAGGTATCCGGAGGCAGCGAATGCTGAAAGACGGTGGCTTCAAAAACAGGATTCGGCTCGGATAAACATTTATATCGAGAACTCTTGAGAAAGCCAAGCGTGGCTGGATGCAAAGAGGTGATGGGTTAAGGGGGGCAGATGAAGGAGACGGAGAGATGCAAAAATTAGTCGCGAGATTCAGGATCGTTACACCGATGTTTCTTGCGGGCGTAGATCAAAATAAATCCGAATTGAGAGAGCCATCGATCAAGGGCGCCATGCGGTTCTGGTATCGGGCAATTGATCCTCTATATGAAGAAAAAGAGGCTGAACTTTTTGGTGGTTCCGGTGATCGTGATGGTCAGGCAAAATTCATGCTTCGAATCAGGCGAAGTGGCGTGAAAGCGGAACGATGGGATCGAAATCGATACAACCTATTTTATGAACGCAATCCAAAGCACGGCAACCACATCCCCCAACACGCAACGGATAGGCGTGCGACATGGCAGCTGAACGGCGTTCGGTATCTGGGCTTTTCATTGTTCATGCGTGACCATTCGGCAAGGCGGCCTTTACTACCAGGAAAAGAAGATTTTACTCTTGAAATTTTTCTGAGAAAAAATCCTGGTGTGGAACAGAGGCGATGCATTATTGCGTCGCTCTGGCTATTGGGCCATTTTGGGGGGCTCGGAACCCGATCTCGACGTGGCTTTGGTACTCTTTCGTTGCAATCGATTTCTCTGGAAAATGGTGAAGACTGGCCTGAGGTTGAAGAGCTTCCGTTGGCAAAAGATGCGAGCGATACAAAGAAATGGAAGGAAACTTATAGTCGAGTACTGAAAAAGCTGAAGCAGGAGTGGTTTCCCGGGCAACGGAAAGTCGATCACACGGTTTTTGGAGATAGTACCAAGATCTGTTTGCTGAAAACCGGACAAAAAGGGAGGTCTATCTCATCCAATCAGATGGAAGCTTGGGAATATGCTCTGGATGCTGCGGGAAAGGCGTTGCAAGGATTCAGACAACGATGGGACCTGGAGGATAATAATAGCGACTATTTCAGAGTAAAGCAGCATCTGTATGCTGCAAATAAAAGACATTTGCATATCGCTGGCCTGAAGCCCAAAAATTTGACCAGAGCACCGGAAAGGGCGGCCTTTGGCTTGCCACTGGCATTCCGCTATTCATCACTGGAGCATGTTAGGACTGGTAGAAATGGAAGAAGATTCACCAAGAGACCAAATATTCTGTTTGACGGCAGCGGGAAGGGAAGAGACCGGAGTGCGTCCAGGATATTCGTTCGGGTGGTGCAGATCGGAGAGGCTGTTTATCCCATGTTTGTTCGCATGGATGGTCTATTGTTAAAGAGCGGAGATAGCATTAAAACAAATGAGGTAAATGGAAGAACATTCCATCCCCCAAGCGATGACATATTGAATAAGTTCTGGGCAGGACTTCCCAAAAAAGAGGAAATAGAATGGAGTTCTCTGTCATGAATAAGAACACGAAGGCCATCTTCCATTTCACCCTCGGCCCGGTGCAGAGTTTCGTCTCCCAGGCACGCCGTACCCGCGATCTCTGGGCGGGATCGTTTCTGCTCTCCTGGCTCTCGGCCCAGGCCATGAGAGAGGTATTGATGCAGGGCGGGACGCTTGTCTTCCCCGACGTCGGACAACCTGGTGCGCTCAAGGATCCCATGTTACGGGCGCTGGAGCGCAAAGAAAAACGGCCACCCCGTATCGGTTCCCTGCCAAACCGTTTCAAGGCTGAGGTGCCGGACGATTTTTGCCCTTCTTTGGTAGAGGAGGCGGTCAGCCAAAAGTGGAGAGAGCTCGCCGAAGCGGTGTATGAGGAGTTCGTTGAGGATGTTGCCAAAGAACATGGTTTCCAGACGAAAACCATCTGGGAAAGGCAGGTGAACGGGTTTTGGGAAATCAACTGGGTGTTGGGATCGGGCCATACCGGAGCGGGGATTCCGGATCATGGCTGGCTGGAAGCCCGTAAGAATTGGAGAAATTTCTGGCCCCCGGAAGAGGGCGGAGAGCACTGTATGTTGATGGGAGATTATCAGGAAATCTCCGGGCATTTGCGCACCACGGCTGAGGACCGCGAGTGTCAGGATACTTTCTGGCGGCGGATGCAGGAGGTCGTGCCCGACGGCAGACTTGATTTGAGGGACAATGAGCGCCTTTGTGCCATTGCCCTGATCAAGCGCCTGTTTCCCAAGATCGAAGAGAAAAACCTGAAAGAAATCATCGGCTGGATACCCGGTGAAAAATATTCTTCCATAGCCAACTGGCCTTCCACCACCTATATGGCAGTAGTGCCGTGGCTTGAGCATATCGCGGCGGAAAGGGCGCGCATCCGGGAGCTCGAGCAATATGTGGTGGAGGTACGTCGGCAGGTTGGAGACGATGTCTTTCGCAAACTGGCCAGTGAACGGGCGATTCGGTTCGGTTGCCTGGAGCCGCTGCATGAGATTGCGGTGGGGACCGGTGCAAGACTCGACGACCTGGATGGCGACCTGTTGCATCCTCATGCCCTGAACAATCATCGCACGCTTTATCTTAGCGAACGTCGTCCGCCCAACTTTGACATCGATCCGGATGAGAAGAAGCGAAAAAAACTGGTTGAAGCATTGCAGAAGCTCAACCGTGCGGTGGAGCGAACCGCACGTTCCTACTACGCCCTTCTGTTGATGGATGGTGATCGGCTCGGGGAGCTGTTGCGTAAGCACGATCCCGGGACCATATCCCAAGCGCTCCTCGAGTTTACCGAACAGGTTTCACCCGAGGTGGCGGGGTGGGACGGTATCACCATCTACGCCGGCGGGGATGATGTCCTTGCTTTGTTGCCGTTGAACAAGGTGCTCGGTTGCGCCCGGCGGCTCAGAGAGATCTATGGCGATTGTTTTTCAAACCTGGCAGACGTGGAGGTCACGGCATCGAGCGCTATCGTCTTTGCGCATCACCAGTACCCCTTGCAGGGGGTTGTTCGGGAGGCCCATCACCAGCTCGAAGAGATCGCCAAGGAGGAGAATGGGCGCGACTCGCTGGCCATTGCCATCCTCAAGCCGTCCGGGGTCACTGCCCAATGGGTCAATCCGTGGGAGCGGGTTTCCTTGAATGACAATCTGGAGAAGCTGGTGGCGGAGATGGAGAAAGGGGTTTTTCCTCGCGGGTTTTATCACAAACTGGAAGATCGTTATCGGTTTCTGCAAAAGGATGCTCCCGACGGTATCGATCTTCGCCGATTGCTGGTTGCCGAATATCTGCAGAGCCGGGAACGCGATGTCGCCCGTCAGGAGGCCGAGCGGAATGTGGATCTGTTGCTCAATGTGTGTCGGCCATACCGGCGTGGGGAAGATGGGCGATCCAGTTTGCTTCCCGGTCTGCGGCTTGGTGGCGGGTTCATCGCCCGCTTCATGACACAGGAGGATGAGTGATGCCGGTGCTGGAATTTCGTCCGCAAGACACTCTTTTTTTTCGTGACGGCCGCCCCTTCAACCAGGGTGAAAACCCGTTCGCGCCCAGCATGTTTCCCCCATCTCCCCGAACGATGGTCGGTGCGGCACGTGCCGCCTGGGCAAGAGGCGAGGGATGGTGCGGATTCGGCAAATGGGAAGATAAGTTGCGGAATGATTTGGGAGGGGATGGTGACCAGCTGGAGAGGTACAGCTTCAAAGGGCCGCTGTTATGGAGGTGTGAAGAGAGGCTATTTCCCGTTCCTGCCTTGTTGATGGGAAAGGAGGGAGAAAGTGAACTCGAAGCACCGTCTCGGTTGATGCGCCTGCGTCCGTCGAATGCCGCGTTCCATTGTGACATGGGTGAAGCGGTTTCCTTTCCCGTTCCCGAAACGCGTGACAGTGTGGAGGGGCGAAAAGCGATCGAAGGATGGTGGTTGACCAGACGGGGATTTGCTTCGCTCCTTGCCGGAGGATTGCCCGAGGAAGGCGATCTCGTTGCCGAAGGTTCCCTTTGGCGAGAGGAGCCGAGAGTGGGTAACAGTATCGATCCTGATACCGGAACCACCCGGGAAGCTGCGCTCTATGCCACCCGGCACATTCGCCTGCAGGACGGGGTTCGTCTGGTCATGGAGGTGAACCGGGTTCCGGCAAAAAGGGATTTGGAGGTGTGTGTTTCCCTTGGAGGGGAAGGACGGTTTGCCTGGATGAAGATGTTGGAAGATGAAGGATTGGATATTCCTTCCGCACCCAAACTTCGAGCAGACAACGGAAAGATTCGCTACGCTGTTTTTGTCCTCACGCCGCTCAATGCCGCCGCGCCTCCATGCGCGGGAAAACCGTTTGCCGCGTTGCCGGGACGGGTGATCAGCGCATGCATGCCCCGTGTACAACGTTGGGGAGGATGGGATGGTATCGAATGGAAACCCCGTCCCATGCGTCCTGCGCTGGCGCCTGGAACCGTTTTGTTCATGGAGGCGGAGGAGAGTGAACGGAGTGCAATCGGGAAGGTTCATGATACCACGATTGGAGATCAGTCCAGTTGGGGGTTCGGCCTGGTGGCCGTAGGCAGTTGGAATTGAGGGGAGAGAGAATGAAAAATGTCGTTATGGGTTTGTTGGCGGAGACCTTTGTCCATCCTGGCATTGGAAGGAATGAGGGAGCAATCGATCTGCCGGTGGCACGGGAGGCGGCTACCGATTATCCCTATATTCCGGGATCCAGTCTCAAGGGGGCGCTGCGGGATTACGCGCGCGAACGGAAGATGCCCGGGATTGAAACCTGTTTTGGCGAACAGGCCAATGCGGGGGACCTGTTGGTTTCCGATGCCCGTCTTCTGCTGCTTCCGGTTCGTAGCCTGACGGGAAGTTACAAATGGATTACTTCCCCCCTTGCCCTGGAGCGGTTGTACCGGGATTGCAAACGCGCTGGACAAGGGTTGTCTTTTGCACTCCCTTCTTCCCCGGAGAAAGGCAACGTGTTGGGTGAAGGGGAGGGCAACATCTATCTGGAAGAGCGGATGTTTCATTTTGAATGTGCGTTGCCGGAGCATCTGGCAGATGAATTGGCCGGGCTGATTCACCATCCGGAAACGGCCGGGCGTCTTGCAGGCCAGTTGTTGATTCTCAATGATGAGGATTTTTCCTGGTTTGTCCGTTATGCGTTGGCCGTACAGGCCAGAAACGTGCTGGATCCCGAGACCAAGGAGAGCAACAACCTCTGGTATGAAGAGACTCTCCCGCCGGATACCCTGCTTTATTGCGTATTCGGTTCCCGGACCGAGCGTAACGGCCTTGAGGAGCTCGTCGAACAGTTGAAATCCAATCCCTGGCTGCAAGCGGGCGGCAATGAAACCGTTGGCCAGGGGTGGTTGGTGGCGCAGGTCAAGGGAGGGGTGTCCAATGGAGATTGATCGTGAACGTGCTCGCCACGCACTGCAACAAATCACTGAAATCGAAAACCGTGAGCTGGACAACTATGTCAACTATGTCAAGGGGCTCCCCGCAGTCATCCTGCAAAACGGCCTGGGTCAGGCACTGGCTACGCTGCTGGCGGCTTCGAAGGGTGAAAGAGACGATCACCGTCTTCTCTATGATCAGCTCAATGAGTGGCTGTGCGGGGAAAATGGCAACAGGTATTCTCCCTATCGGCGTTGTCGAGGCTCGGACCTGATGCGTGCCATCACCAGCGGAAGCGAGGAGGAATATGTCGTCGCGCAAGGGGAGGCGCTCGCCTATCTCCAGTGGCTGAAAAAATTCGCGGTCGCCTACTTGAGTGAGGAACGGAAGAAGGAGAAGAACGCATGACTCTTCCACTCTACTCGGCGAATCTGACACATCCCTCCCGATATCCGGGCGGAGGCAATGCCGGGCTCTGGTACGACAAGTTCTGTGACACTTGGAGGCAGGAAGGGGGCATCTGGACGCTGGCTGCAAGAGAGAAGGGGAAAAGCCCGAAACTCGAATGGATCGCCAAGGTTTCGGGAAAGGGGGTTGGAGATCGGGATCTGCTGAAGGAGATCTGCGCGCGGCAATCCCGGTTACTGAAAGAATGCTACCGTCCTGACGCCGAACCCCTCCTCTTTCATACTGAATGGCGGTTTGTAACCGGGCTGGGGAGACAACACCCGGTGGAAAATGGATTTGCCTGGCACCAAACCCTGGGCGTGCCCTACCTGCCCGGCTCGTCTGTGAAAGGGATGGTACGTAACTGGGCCGTTTGTTGGGAAGAAAAGGTCGATGCAGAAGAGGTAAAGCGCATCTTCGGACCCCGCAACGACAAGAGCAAAAAGGATTCTTCTCATGAAGTAATGGCGGGGAGCGTAATCTTTCTCGATGCTCTCCCGGTCGAGCCGGTGAAACTGGAGGCCGATGTAATGACCCCACACTATGGCGATTACTACGCCAACGGTGCGCCACCCGGCGATTGGATGAGTCCCAATCCCATTCCTTTTCTGGTGGTGGCCCCCAACCAGACCTTCCAGTTTGCCATCATTCCGCGGCCGGGAACGGATACCGGAAAGGAGGATGTGGAGCGGGCGCAACAGTGGCTCGAGGAAGCCCTTACGCAGATCGGGGCAGGTGCAAAGACTGCTGTGGGGTATGGTGTCTTCAGAGCTGATGTTTCCAATGTGGACGATGGAGAGGAGGTTTGGGAAAACGCACGGTTGCGTTACGAACCGGGGGATGCCAAATTTACGGCAACCGTCCCCGGGAGGCGGACTGCATGGGGTACCCGGGACAATTGTGTCAATGGCGGTTTCTACGAAAAGTTGTCCAAGAGGAAACAAAAGAAAATCAGAAAAGAAGGTGTCCTGGTCACGGTCAAGGTGCAAAAGAAATTGCCCAATGTGTACCAGCTTCTGGAGATTGTTTCAGCCGATGACAAGGCATGAAATGAAAGGCCGGAAAGACGGAACGAACATTCGGGTAAGAAACAAGTAACAGCATTGTTTATGGATATCGGGAGACAAAATCATGACTTCTGTGACATGTGAGAACATCGTGGCATTGGGCGGTATCCAGCGGTGGTGGTACACTCTCAACTACGGGTTTCAATCCCGGCGTATCGCGGTGGCGGTGTTGGTTATTTCGGCGCTTGTTATCCTTGTCTATCTGCTGTCCACGCCCGAGGAGATCACCCTCTGGAGCTTGTTGCAAGAGAAAATACAGGGGGATCGGGTCGGTTTCGTGATTCAGGTCATTACCTTTCTGGCAGTGTCCGGAATCTGGTTTACCGAACTTAAAAAAGAGTGGCGCGACTCGCTGGAAAAATACCTGAGTGTCTCATTCGTTTATGGTGGGAAACCTCGAATCCGCTGTCGCTATGCCCCCCTGACGGGGGAGTCGGACATAAGGAGCATGGCGCAGTCATTCGGGCAGTCACTCAACTGTGGCGGCCGGTTGCCGATTGCCCCTGCAATATCCAGGTTACAATGGCAGATCGAACAGCAACAGGGCTCACGGGAAAAAACCTCTTTATTGAATGGAGGCAAACCGTTTTTGCACTACGATGTTACCGTGCGTTTGACACAGGATATCACCGTACTTTGCAAGAAAGAGGAAGAGGGAAAAGACAGAGGGAACCGAGAGGGGAAAACAGATGGACGGTCACCGTTGGAGATTTCTTCAGGAGAATTTTTGTTGTGGAGTTATCCTTTTGATCCGCCCACAGAGAAGGATGTGAAAAAGCACGCCAATGACCGTTGTGATTGATTTGTCCACTCTGTACGAAGGCACAGCCAAGCTGGATCGGCTCGAAGCTTATGTAACCGAAGCGTTACGACGGAGCGGGGAGGGTAACGATGTTATCATTACCGGAGCGGCGCCAGTCTGGCTTTACCTCAAGATCGCCCATGCGTTGCATGGCAAGGTGAAGAAGCTGATTTATCGCTCCCCGGTCAGTGGTGACCTGGAGATCTTCAATCACGATCCATTTTGACAAAAACAGCAATAAAATCAGAGCAAAACAGGATAAATGATATTGAAAATCATTTGGATCGCCAGCACTTTCGCCGGCATGGAAGAAATACGGGAAAATGGGTAGAAAATCGTTTTTGTTTAGTATGTTACACTTGAAATGGAGGTGCGGGATGCGGCGATGATTGATTTTAAAGGAAAAATTGCCATTTTTAGGGGGTTTTTCGTCATGAGTAAGCACTCACCAACCAAAGGTGGCGCAAACATCGATTTTTCGCCTTACCAATCATGGGGTTACAGAGGTAGAGGTGAGAACTGACCGGACTTTTGAACGGGGTTAAAACGACCTGAGGTCAAGGAGCACATCAAACGCCCCGCCGGGTGAGAACTGACCGGACTTTTGAACGGGGTTAAAACCTTATACCACATGGACGCGTACTTGGAGTTGAGACGGGTGAGAACTGACCGGACTTTTGAACGGGGTTAAAACGAATAAAAACTTGGGCCGTTCTCCCCAGGGGTCCTGGTGAGAACTGACCGGACTTTTGAACGGGGTTAAAACGAAGCGGTCCCTACCAGGGAGAGGTTCAGACCGAAGGTGAGAACTGACCGGACTTTTGAACGGGGTTAAAACTAACAGTCTTGGGGACTTTTAGTCCTTCGGCCCTGGCCGGTGAGAACTGACCGGACTTTTGAACGGGGTTAAAACATGTTTCCTTCAGTCCACCCCCGCTCGCGATCCTTAGGTGAGAACTGACCGGACTTTTGAACGGGGTTAAAACTGAGGTTTCCTTGACGGCTTCATATGAGATCAGGTCGCGGTGAGAACTGACCGGACTTTTGAACGGGGTTAAAACTTGCGGCCTTAGGACCGCGATCATAAAAAATCTCGAAGGTGAGAACTGACCGGACTTTTGAACGGGGTTAAAACACGGTCGGCTTTAAAAGCCATATTCGTTTCCTGCAATGGTGAGAACTGACCGGACTTTTGAACGGGGTTAAAACTTGCCGGCCGCCCAAAAGAGTTCCGCGACTTCCTTGGGTGAGAACTGACCGGACTTTTGAACGGGGTTAAAACAATTTATTTTTTCTAGCGTAATTTCTAACTACTTCTCGGTGAGAACTGACCGGACTTTTGAACGGGGTTAAAACCTTCGCCCCAGTTGCCCTGTTTACGTCTTTTGCGGGTGAGAACTGACCGGACTTTTGAACGGGGTTAAAACACGTTAATAAATTTAATTTCGTCGCGTGTTCTAGTTGGTGAGAACTGACCGGACTTTTGAACGGGGTTAAACTCAAGCCCAACTCAACAAGTTTTCTCAAATTCCTGTAGGTGAGAACTGACCGGACTTTTGAACGGGGTTAAACTTTTTGAATTTAACCCTAATCATAATCCTGAATTTGGGTGAGAACTGACCGGACTTTTGAACGGGGTTAAACGGATGAGCCGAGGCTCAACCGTTGTATCGATCAAAAGGGTGAGAACTGACCGGACTTTTGAACGGGGTTAAAACGGTACAGGAAAAATATTTTCAGGGTTAATAATCATTAGGTGAGAACTGACCGGACTTTTGAACGGGGTTAAAACAGCACGCGCTGGTCGCTGCCGTTGTTGGGCTTGGCGAGGTGAGAACTGACCGGACTTTTGAACGGGGTTAAAACCATCAAGGGCTGTGATTGAGTTGTTTCCGCAATGCAAGGTGAGAACTGACCGGACTTTTGAACGGGGTTAAAACCATCCTTCCGACATCTTCCCCTGCGTTATTGAACCGGGTGAGAACTGACCGGATTTTGTCGAATACCAGGGGCGTCTCGCATGTCTGAATGGCGAGACTTGACATGAGTGGCGAATTCTGGTTAAGGTTGCATTTAATATAAAATTCGCAAATATTAATTTTCTGTCTGCACTGGTGGCACCATCAGGCAGAAGAAGGGGGGAGCCCAAGGGGAGGGCTTGACAGTGGAGTTTGCCGTTTCCGGAAAGTATCTTGAAACGGGGGGAATAAGAAAGATTACACGGGGGGAGGAGATGCAGTGTTTCTTGCCGCCTCGGCGGTATTCGGAAACAGTTCTTTTTTCTCATGGCCTCTTCCGTTCAAGTCTTGTTCACGCAGAGAAACTTCCGATAACCTCTCCGAATCCAGTCGCCCCAACTACTCTTTTTTTGCTTTTGTAAAGAAGGTTCATAGCCACTTCAGGGAAAGCGGTGTTCAATGAGAGCTTCCGCGTGGTGGAGGGGCCGTTTCGACCTGTTACTTGCGATATGGGATTTTGAAAACCCTGGGTGATTACATCAAATTTGCAGAAAAATTGTGTTGGATGTCGATTGAAGAGCTTCGACATCATTTGTGTTTTGGCCCACTGCTATGGGGTGTCATGGCGCTGCTTTCGTGTCACCAGTTCG
>Ga0256914_1004373_pt1 | contig 10629 bp, 10 predicted proteins | sample HulkmetaG_FD_191571 | JGI IMG/M metagenome (GOLD analysis project Ga0256914, IMG submission 191571) | Hydrothermal chimney microbial communities from Main Endeavour vent field at the Juan de Fuca Ridge, Pacific Ocean - Hulk | ecosystem: Environmental > Aquatic > Marine > Hydrothermal vents ...
CAGGGTGTCAAGCAACGAACGCGCTGTCATGGAGGATATTGTACATAGCCGGGTGGAGGGGGAAAAATGTAAGGAACGCGGGGTGAGCAAGCGGTTGGGGGTAGCCCCCGTCAGGGGGCTTGGCAGATGAAGCCCGCAACTTTTAGTTGCCGGGCGTTTCGTGCGGCTTCCACCCACGGATGATGGCCGCGGCCGAGGGCGGTGGGCCTCGACGCGGCCGGCAGTTGGAAACTGCGGCCTTCGGTGGGGCGAAACCGCCTGCGGCGGTTAATCGCAGCCCCCGCAAGGGGCTTGGCAAGCGAAGCCCGCAACGTCCAGTTGCCGGGCGAATTCACGCATTTCCCAGCCTCGGGTGGCCGGCGCGGCCGGGGGGCGTTGGGCCCGATACGGCCGGCAGTTGGAAACTGCGGCCTCCACCTGCGAAACCGCCGGGGCGGTTCCTGCCAGCCCCGTCAGGGGCTTCGCAAGTGAAGCCCGCGACGTCCAGTTGCCGGGCGTTTTGTGCGATTTCCACTCACGGACGATGGCCGCGGGTGAGGGCGTTGGGCTCGGAACGGCCAGCAGTTGGAAACTGCGGCCTTCGGTGGGGCGAAACCGCCGAGGGCGGTTCACCACCAGCCCCCGCAAGGGGGCTTGGCAAATGAAGCCCGCAACTTCCAGTTGCCGGGCGTTCTGTGCGGGCTTCCCGCCTCGGTCCGGCGGGCGCGACCGAGGAGCATGGGGCACGATACGGCCGGCAGTCGAAACTGCGGCCTTCGGGGGCGAAACCGCCGGGGGCGGTTGGTCGCAGCCCCCGCGAGGGGGCTTGGCAAATGAAGCCCCAACTTCCAGTTGCCGGGCGTTTTGTGCGACTTCCACCCACGGACGATGGCCGCGGGTGAGGGCGTTGGGCTCGGAACGGCCAGCAGTTGGAAACTGCGGCCTTCGGTGGGGCGAAACCGCCAGGGGCGGTTCGGTGTAGCCCCCGTCAGGGGGCTTTGTGTGGCTCGGGAGCGGCCAGCAGTTGGAAACTGCGGCCTTCGGTGGGGCGAAACCGCCTGCGGCGGTTGGGGGCAAGCGAAGTGGGAGGGAAGAGCCTGTCCGTCTAAAATCTTCCCGAGTGAAGTGCATTTGCCAACCGGCGGTTGGGTTTATATAATGAGGGTATGAGGAGGGGAAGTGTTGACCCTAGCCTTCACTCTTGGTATAAAGGAGTACAGCAACGATGAAAGTACGCATTGTCTGGTACGGGCATGACGCGTTTCGTGTAGAAGGCCCGCCCATCGTCTACATCGATCCGTGGCGTTTGCCTGACGACCTTCCCCTCGCCGACGTTATTCTTATTACCCATGACCATTATGACCACTGCTCGCCGGAGGATGTAGATAAAATTCTCGCCCCTGATACCGTCCTGGTGGCTCCTCGTCGGGCGATGGACAAGTTGCAGGATATCCCCGCGGAAAAGAAAGTGGTCCAGGCCGGTGATCGTTTAACCCTGGGACACCTGCGTTTAGAAGTCGTACCCGCGTATAACATAAACAAAAAATTCCACCCCAAGCGGGCGGGCCATGTGGGATATATACTGTCCTTGCATGGAGTACGTGTGTATCATGCCGGGGACACGGACTTTATCCCGGAAATGGAGCGAATTCACTGCGATGTTGCTTTACTTCCTGTGAGCGGAACGTATGTCATGGACGCGCGAGAAGCCGCCCAAGCGGCTTCTGTCCTTCAACCCCGACTGATTATCCCCATGCATTACGGGGCTATTGTGGGAAGCCGAAAGGATGCGGAACGGCTTGCCCGCTTAACAGACATCCCCGTCCGCATCCTGGAGCCAGAAGAATCGATTACAGTGGGTTCAGAGGATTAACGTACGTCTCACGCTTCGGCCAGGGCGGGTACCACCTGCTTCTTGCGGGAGAGCACGCCCGGCAACCAGGCGATCCCATCTTCCAATGTTACCCCAAACGCTCGCTCTACCACCCGGGTGTTGCCGACAGCAATAACCGTGCTCCCCTCGGCCAGTACATCTGTAACTAACAGCATGGCCAATTCATACTTGCCCTGGTCAGCCAGACGGCGTAACGCGTCTCGGATTTCCTCCAAACGACTCATCACCTGTTCTCGGTCCGCGACCTCCACCTGGGCAATAGCCATGCTGATGCCGTTTAACACATAGGGCTTCATATCCCCGGTGACGATTTCCCACGCCGAGAGGTCGGAAATATCCGTTTTCGCGCGGTACATAGCAGCACCAAAATCTTGAGCATTCACCCCGGCCAAAGGAGCCAGGAATTCCACGGCCTCCCGATCCATATCCGTTGTTGTGGGCGAACGGAGCAACATCGTGTCCGAGAGGATGGCCGCCAACATCAGCCCCGCCATCTCGCGCGGTGGGGTGACACCGGATTCCTGATACCGGTGGAGAATCAGAGTGGCAGAACAACCTACTGGGAGCACCAGCACCCTGAGCGGGGCTTGGGTTTCCAGTCCTCCCAAACGGTGGTGGTCGATAATCTCCAAAATATCCGCTTCCTCGATACCAGGCACAGTCTGCTGAGGTTCCGAATGGTCGATAAGAATGACCCGACGGCGACGAGGGCGCAACAAATCGTGTCGGGTCAAAATTCCCACCAAACGTTCATTGTCCACCACCAGCGCCACCCCATGCCGGTCCTGCATGAGGTCCGACGTGATTTCTCCCAACAGTTCATTAGGGCCAAACGTAAGTGGGGAACGCTCCGCCATAGCGATCGCGGGCAAACTCAACCGCACCAAACGCATTGTCGTTGCTGTCGTGTGGGGAGAAAGGATGACCACAATGCCCTGCTGTTGGGCGTTTTCCAGAATATCTCGGCGAGGACGAATACCACCGGAGATAATAAGCGCTCCTGCTTTCTGTTCAATAGCCGTCTTCTGCGCGTCCGTTCGGTTGGCTACAATGACCACGTCACCCGGTTGAATGTACTTGCGCATCAAAGCCGGAGTCATGGCACCGACAACCGGCCGACCAGTTAGGCGCACCTCTGGCCTTCCCACCAACAGCGTTCCCTCCAACGTACGCACCACCTGCGCGACCGTGGGGGGTTCACTGGCGAAAGAAAAAGTACCTGCCTCGTGAATGTACAGTTCGGCCAAAGTGCGCGTGGTCACCACCCCGTGAGGCCGGTTCTCCCCATCCACCAGCGGCACAGAGCGGATGCCCTTCTCACGCATCAGAAACCCCACCTCGTAAGAAGTGGCATCCACGGGAGCGGTGATAACATCCGTCACCATCGCTTCCCGTACCCTTCGGTGCACATGATTCAAAAGTGGAGGTTCTGCGACACCGAAATACTCCAAAACGAACCGCGTCTCACGGTTAATTGGTCCCAGGCGGAATGCTCGGAACGTCTCATTCGGTTCCTCTTGGGACTTAAGCCAAGCGTACGCGATGGGAGATGCAATGCTATCGGTATCCGGATTTTGATGACCTACCACAGCGATAACGGACGTATCGGGCATGTTTAGCACTTCCTCCCCTTGGGTGTTGGCTTAAAAACCTCACAATAAAGTGGGGTATGACTGCCTTTTTCGTGCATGTATTGTACAACATCTTAGAAAGGGGTAAAATGCAAACTCGCCTGTAGATGGTTTGCCGAGAAGGCTCCAAGCGCGATACAATGGCATTACCCTTAAAGAACGGGGATATAACCATGTGGCAAGAGATCATCCTGGCAGAAGAGGAATTGGAGCATCTATCTGAGGTAGAAAAGCGCATCGGGGGGCGGATAATGGACATCCGCACACTGGGAGATGGCAACGCGCTGGTTCGATACGCGCCCATAGTTAACGATTCCTGGTTTCTGGAGATTATGGCCGGGGAACCCCGACTTTGTTTTGTGGACGAGTATGGGTTTATCACCTACGTTGATGAAGCCTTTGACGTATCTCCGGAACATTTAGCGGACATCGTTGAGCGTGTGATGAAGGATTACGGCATTACACGGGAGGATTCAGGGCAGTATTATCCCATTAATCCAGAAACAGACGCGGCCTTTCAGCGCCTGATTAAGGCATCCCGTAGAGTATGGATACCGGGAACCCGCCGTAGCCAGAACGTCGCACGTTCCTAAGCACTTTTGCCCGTGTTTCCGCGCGGGATATAATAGGCCAGCATTGAGTTCCTGGATGTTCAGCAACGCCAATCTTTGTGCGCCGAAAAGCGGACATTCCCGCATTTGGCCACGATCTCATCTGGTACAACCTTTAGGAGGACCCGTGAACGGACGAGTAACTGTTGAAGAACTGGAGAGCAGCAAACCACGCACACAATCCTTGAAAATTCACGTGCGCGAAGACGCATTGCGCAAAGGATTAGAACGGATCGCGCGAGAAGTCTCCCGTCAAGTGCGAATCCCTGGCTTTCGCCCTGGACGTGCTCCTTATCCCATTGTGGAACGGCACGTGGGGCGTCGGTACTTGTTAGAAGAATTTGTCGAACGTGAGATTGACAACCTTGTTCGCGAGGCATTAGACATTGTTGAAACCGAACCCGCCTATCCCCTGGAACTGGTGAGCATCAATTTAGAGCCCCTGACCATTCAGGTGGATGTTCCACTGGAACCCATCGTGGATTTAGGGGACTACCTGAACATCCGCATTCCTTACGAGTCGCCGGAAGTAACCGAGGAAGACGTGGACAAGTTCTTTGAGGACTTATTGGCCCCGCGTGGCACATGGGAACCGGTAGACGAACCCGCCCAAGCAAAAGATCGGGTGACCGCGACAGTCCTTATTCAAGTGGGAAGCCACACAGAGAAAAGTGAGAACATTGAAATTCCATTGGATGAGGAGACCTATGTACCCGGTTTCGCGGAGAAACTGGTCGGCATAAAGGCGGGAGAGACTCGCGAGTTTGACGTTCCAGTGCCAGAAGACCATCCATGGCGGGAACATGGCGAAGAAGCGCACTTCACCGTCACCGCCCACGAAGTAAAGCGTTTGCAGGTTCCGGAATTGACCCCTGAACTCGTTAAAGAACTGAACCCGGACGTGGAAAGCATAGAGGAATTACGTGAAATCGTATGGGAAAACCTCAAGCAAGAACGGGAACGGGCGGCTCGTCACGAATACCAGGAAAAGGTCCTGGAAGCAGTGGAAGACCAAGCCACCGTGGAATTTCCGCCCGTCTTAATTGAGCGCTACCTTGACGAATACATCCAGCATTTGAAAGAATACTTCCAGCGCCTGGGCATCACATGGGATCAATACCTCTCACTGGTGCAGAAGAGCGAAGAAGAAGTTCGCGAGGAGCGCCGTGCCGAAGCCGAGAAGAGCATTCGGCGGGAGATTATTGTAGATTACCTGATCAGGACCCACAACCTTTCTGCTCGTTCTAAGGACCTGTGGGAAGTGGCTTTGGACTACGCAAGCCAAGGAATGTCGATGGATGAATTCTGGGAGCGGTTTACGAAGGATGAAGCCTTTCAGCAGGAAGTGAATCGGGAAGTTTACATTATTCGTGCCTTGGACTTCCTGGCAGACATTGCCATGGGGAAGCCGTTGGAAGAAGCAGTGAAAGGGGATGAAGAACTCGAGGCTGCTGAAACAGGGGAAGACACAGAGTCGGCTGGAGAAGGGGAAGAGAAATCTCCCGAAACCGAGACGGCAGAAGACGTCAACGCGAGCGAACGCGGGGGTAATGGGGAAGAACACACAGAAGCCAGTGATGAGAACGTGACACCTGAGGATGAGATATAGAGGAGGTTGAACGCTATGAGCAGCGATCTTGGCAAACTTATAAGCCCTCACTCCCTGATTCCCATGGTTATTGAACAAACAGGGCGTGGAGAGCGGGCTTTTGATATCTACTCCTTACTGCTGAAAGAACGCATAATCTTTTTGGGCACACCCATTAACGACCAGGTTGCGAACTTAATTGTGGCCCAACTGCTCTTCTTAAACCGGGAGGACCCAGAGCGGGACATACACTTGTACATCAACTCCCCGGGTGGACACGTGTATCCGGGACTAGCGATTTACGACACCATTCAAATGATTCAAGCGCCGGTGGCTACATTCGCTGTTGGGTGGACCGCGAGCATGGGAACCGTGCTTCTGGCTTCGGGCACCAAGGGCAAGCGGTACGCCCTGCCTCACGCAACGATTCACATGCACCCTGCGGGTGGCGGGGCTCACGGGTATACCCCGGATGTGCGCATTCAAGTGCGGGAATTAGAGCGCATCGAGAACTTACTCTTTCACATCCTGTCCAAACACACAGGCCAGCCCATAGAACGCATTCGGTCTGACTTTGAGCGCGACTATTACATGAACGCGCTGGAAGCCAAAGAGTACGGCATTGTTGATGAAGTTATCGGCCACTCCCTGTTCGAGGAGATGGACGACGAGGAAGGCTCTGCCGAGGAACAGGGAGGTTAGCCCATGACCCAGGCTCGTTGTTCTTTTTGCCATCGGTCCCAGGAGGAAGTACGCCGTCTTATTGAAGGACCGGACGGCGTGTACATTTGCGATGAATGTGTTGAACTGTGCGTGGAGATCTTGGCCGAGGAAGGCATCTCCTCCTCGGTGATGACCACCCCTATTGTACAGGTGGATCGCATACCCTCCCCCAAGGAGATTGTGCGCCGCCTGGACGAGTACGTTATTGGCCAGGATCGGGCTAAGAAAGTCCTCTCCGTAGCGGTGTACAACCATTACAAGCGCATTATGGTGGGAGGGAAGGATGACGATGTGGAATTGCAAAAAACGAACATCCTTCTCATTGGTCCTACCGGGGTGGGTAAGACCCTGTTAGCCCAGACTTTGGCCCGTATTCTGGATGTCCCCTTTACCATTGCGGATGCCACGGGACTTACCGAAGCCGGCTATGTGGGGGAGGATGTGGAGAACATCCTGGTCGGGCTCTTGCAGGCCGCTGACTACGACGTGGAAAAGGCCAGCAAGGGAATCGTCTACATCGACGAAATTGACAAGATAGCCCGTAAAAGCGGAGATAATCCCTCCATCACACGGGATGTTTCCGGAGAGGGCGTGCAGCAGGCCCTCCTAAAAATCATCGAAGGCACGGTGGCCAAAGTCCCCCCAACGGGAGGTCGCAAACATCCCCATCAAGAGTTCATTCACCTGGACACGACCAACATCCTCTTCATCTGTGGGGGCGCTTTTTCTGGCCTGGAAGATATTGTGGCCCAGCGCGTGGGCACGAAAGGACAGGTCGGGTTTACGGCAGCCGCGTCCGGAGGGGGACGACGGGAGTACACCACTGCGGAATTGCTGCAGCAGGTCATTCCCGATGATCTGATAAAGTATGGCCTTATACCCGAATTCGTGGGCCGAATTCCGGTTACAGTAAGCGTGGACCCACTGGAGAAGGAAACACTCGTCCGCATCCTCACCGAACCCAAGAACGCCATCGTAAAGCAGTATCAGCGCCTCTTTGCTATGGATGGGGTGGAATTAGTGTTTACCCCTGACGCGCTGGAAGCCATTGCCGAAGAAGCGATGAAGCAGCAGACTGGGGCTCGTGGGTTGCGTACCATTGTTGAAAGTCTGCTCATGGAAGTCATGTACGAAATCCCCGGTCGTGATGACGTGGTGAAATGCGTTATCAACGCTGATATTGTGCGTTCCCATAAGCGACCGTTGCTGTTAAACGAACAGGGTGTTGCGGTCCTGTGGGGAGATGATGTGGAACGAGCAGAAACTGCTTAATAGGATTCCCGCGCGTGCACCTAAAAGGGCGGACCCAGAGTCCGCCCTTTTTCATATGGCATGGAGTGAAGGCAATTGTGGCGTACTTATCACCTGAAGACTTCCCGGCTATCCCTTTGAAGAGGGTCTGGGACTTAATGCAGCAACACATCGTCCCCTTGCCCCCGCGGCGGGTTTCCTTATCGCACGCGGGCGGACTTGTACTGGCCGAGGATGTTATCGCGGCGGCGAACCTGCCTCCCTTTCCCACAGTGCGCATGGACGGCTACGCAGTCCGGTCGGCAGATGGTCAGGAACCCCGCCAACTCATTGGCGCGCAGCGAGCAGGGCAGCCTCCCCGCGGACATGTAGGACCACGGGAAGCGATGTGGGTGACCACGGGGGCAGTGTTGCCCGTGGGCGCCGACGCGGTTGTTCCCGTGGAACACGTGCATCGGGAAGGGAACACAGTGCGTCCCCTCGTGCCGGTGAGCCCGGGTATGTACATTCGTCCTGTCGGACATGACGTGAGATCAGGCGACCAGGTGTTATCCACGGGAACGCGTTTGCGTTCTGGAGAGATAGGCGTCCTTGCCAGTTTGGGCGTTACAGAGGTAGTTGTACACCCTCGCCCCCGAGTGGCCGTGTTAGCGACCGGTGATGAACTGCAAGAGCCTGGCGCTCCCCTTAGCCCGGGGAAGATTTGGGTTGGCAACCGGCATGCGTTATTGGCATCTGTGCAGTCTGTTGGGGGAGAACCGGTGGACATGGGGATAGTTCCCGACGCGCCGGATGCTCTGCAGGCTGCTTTTCGTCGAGCAGTGCGCTCGGCCGATGTGGTTATCTCAACCGGGGGCGTGTCCATGGGGGATGCGGATTGGACACGTGATGTGCTCGCCGACATCGGCACGGTTCACGTGGGTCGGATGAATGTTCGGCCTTTGCAAGGGGCCATGTTTGTGACTGTTCAGGACACTCCGGTGTTCGCCCTTTCGGGAAGTCCGCTCGCGGCGTGGCTTGGCTTTTTCGCCTTATGTTGGATGGCCGTTCGTCTTCGGGCCGGGGAACAGGGATGGACCTTACCCCGGGTATTTCCTCGTGTGCGTCCAGAGGTATTGGCCCCTGGAGGGGCGACCTTGATTCCCGCGCGTGTTAGTGTTCAAGGGATGGAACTCTGGGCAGAACCCACCCAGCGGGGTTTGCGGGGGGGAATCGGGGCCCAGGTTATATTGTACCTCTCGGACGAGAGTGTGCGTACCGAGCCGGTATACACTGTTGAAGCGTGGTGGCTACCCTGAACAAGGAGTGTGCACAATGAGCGCGAACAAACTAACGCACCTGGATGCCGAAGGACAGGCCCGTATGGTTGACGTGACAGCCAAACCCGAGACAGAACGTTTGGCCGTGGCTGCCGGTGAAGTCGTCATGCGTCCGGAGACGCTGGAAGCAATTGTGGAAGGCAACGTCAAAAAGGGCGATGTATTAGGGACAGCGCGCGTTGCCGGGATTATGGCAGCGAAGCGGACGTGGGAACTCATACCGTTATGTCATCCCCTGCTTCTCACGAAAGTAGATGTGGACTTCACAATTGACCGAGATGCCAGTAGAATACACATTTACGCATCGGTGAAGACACGCGGCCAGACGGGCGTGGAAATGGAAGCGTTAACTGCAGTCTCTGTGGCGGCTTTGACCATTTACGACATGGCTAAGGCTTTAGAGAAGACCATGCGCATCGAGAACATTCGCTTGTTGCGCAAGGAAGGTGGTAAAAGCGGCACATTCATTCGGGAGGAGCGTTCCTAAATGCAAGTGCATGTACGTCTGTTTGCATCACTGCGTGAATCTGTAGGCCAGGACCATGTGGTCATTGAAATTCCCGAGGGGATAACTGTTCAGGAATTGGTCCAACATGTCGTTGAGCAATTCCCTGCCCTGCGTGGGGCAGCGAGCGCCATCTATGCGGCTGTGAATAACCGGTACGTTTCTCCTACCACAGTTTTACAGGCAGGCGATGAGGTTTCCCTTTTTCCGCCGGTGAGTGGTGGGTTTGATGGGGGCCAAAAGTTGTACGAGATAACAGAATCTCCCCTCTCTTTGGACGACGTTGTGGCCCGAGTGGTCGATCCAGCGTGTGGTGCGGTCGCCACCTTTGTCGGTGTAGTGCGCGGCATCACCGGGGAGCAAAGAACCTCCCATCTGGAATATGAAGCCCATCCGGAGATGGCGGAAGTCATGTTAGCCCAGATTGGTGAGGAAATTGCTCAGAAGTGGCCTCGTGTGTCCAAAGTGTCCATTGTCCATCGAATAGGGCGCATGATGGTAGGAGAGCCTTCGGTCATCATTGCGGTATCTGCTCCCCATCGGGATGATGGTGTATTTGAAGCCTGTCGTTACGCGATAGAGCGTATCAAAACCATTGTGCCCATTTGGAAGAAGGAGGTGTTAACAGATGGGGCCTATTGGGTAGAAGGGCCTCGCGAGGCGCCCCCAGGCCTGGAAGATGTTGAGACGCCTACACCCATCGTGGAGAGAGACGACGATGTTGATTCTTAGTCCAATGATTGCTTTGGGGACGTTGTTGTTTTTAGCGTTGTTTTTCAATTTTCTGAACGGCTTTCACGACGCCAGCAATATTGTGGCTACGGTCATTTCGTCACGGGCCATGTCCCCACGTATGGCGCTTACGTGGACGGCCATTTTTGAGTTGTTGGGCCCTTACGTGTTAGGGGTGGCCGTTGCCCACACCATTGGCGCGGACATTGTAGGCGCGGAGCACATTACTGTAGTTGTGCTGTACGCTGGCTTAATAGCCGCGATCGTGTGGAATTTACTCACGTGGTATTTGGGCATCCCTTCAAGTTCCTCGCACGCGCTCATTGGCGGGTTAGTAGGCGCGGTGGCTATGGCAGCGGGTCCGGGGGCCATCCGCGTGAAGGGCTTGGAGAAAGT
>Ga0256914_1004374_pt1 | contig 10629 bp, 3 predicted proteins | sample HulkmetaG_FD_191571 | JGI IMG/M metagenome (GOLD analysis project Ga0256914, IMG submission 191571) | Hydrothermal chimney microbial communities from Main Endeavour vent field at the Juan de Fuca Ridge, Pacific Ocean - Hulk | ecosystem: Environmental > Aquatic > Marine > Hydrothermal vents ...
CCACCGACGGCACCAGCAACGAGCCGTTGCCCGAGCTGCGCACGCTGTGGTACGACCGCTCCCAAGGAAGCATTTACGCCTACAACCGGGAGGGACGCGTGTTTGTGGAGCTGCTCGGTGACGCCCGTCCGGACGGGCAATCGCGTGAGCATCTGGGATTTGAAATCGTGGATGTCTTCAAGCAGCCCACCCCGGCGGATGTCACGGTGGAACTGGGCGAGCGCATCGTGCCGCCGTCACCGGGGACCGTGGAGGATTTGATTCCCGAGCCGGTGCTCCAGACGGGGAAGACCTTCGCCTATCAGCACCAGCCGACCGGCGCGCCGGTGCCCGAATATTACGCCACGCGGGAGACGCGGAATTTGAACGACTATCTGGTGCACTGGATGGAGCGGGGCGAACAGGGGCTGCTGTGGCCGGCCTTCCTGGGGCGCTATCATTTGATCTGGCCGACGGACGCCTCCCGCTACAGCCATTACCTGCGGCTGCCGGCCGCCACCGAGGAAGAGGCGCGGGAAACGGCAGTGGTGCTCTCGACCCAGAACGTGCCCGCCATCGCGTATCAGGATCCGTTGGATTGGCCGCGCGCCAAATTGACCGAGGATTTCAAGTTTTTCACCTGGTTGGACGAGGCGCATCCCGCGCATCGCACGCTGCTCCGCTTCATCTCCGGCGACGAAGTGGCATTCGAGCGGGTGTTTTCCTGGCTGGACACCGCGGTGCTCCATCCGAACTTCACCCTGCCCGGTTTCTACAGCGATTTCACCACCCCGCCGGGCAACGCCACGGCCTACGGAAACGCGCGGGTGGAGGGCGGCGTGTTGCATCTTACCGACGATCAACCCGGACAGGCGGGCACGTACGTGCTGAAGCGGTTCAGCGGCAACACGCCGGTGGAAAGCTTCAAGGCCGCTTTCAAGGTTCGCATCCAAAGCAGCAAGGAAGTGATCGCCTCGGGGTTCAGCTTCAATTTCGGCACGGCCGTGGCGGCCGTGGGAGAAGACGGCATCGCCCAGGGGCTGGCGGTCTGTTTCGACAGCTTTGATTACAGCGTGGACGATGTGGCGCCCACCATCGCGATCAAGTACAACGGCGTCATCCTGGCCGCCGTGCAAATGGCGGAGCCGCGAAATCCCCATCCCGAGCCGGCGTACGTCCTGCCCGCGCCCAAGGATCCCGCCACCGGCCAGCCCATGACTTTGGCCACGGGCGACCGGTTCGTGCCGGTGGAAATCGTGCTTCACCGGGACGGCCGCATGGACGTGTCCTACAAAGGCGTGAAGGTGTTGCGCAACGTGGCCACCGGCTACGGGCCGCGCACGGGGCGGTTCCTGTTCGGAGCGCGGACGAAGCCGGGTTTCCATGCCACGCACTGGATTGACGAGCTGGCCGTGGTGGTCAATCAGGACACGCCGGCGGGCCCTTCGCCCTTCGCCCACAGCGTGGCGACCGATCTGGACGCGTGGATCGCGGACACCACCTTCTACTGGCCGGATAAATTTGTTCGCCCGCGCGTGGTGAAGAGGACCGTGGACGTGGGACAGCGCATCAACGCCCCCGCCGACGAGCCGGGCGCCACCGGCGATTACCTTGCCGGTTACATCAACCGCCGCGTGGGCACCTCGTACGATCCCACGGCCTACGTGGATCCGTTCGCGCAAGGATTCAGCAACACGGTCGCCAGCGCCATCATCCCGGTGAACGCCATTCCGGGGAAGAACCGGTTGGAAGTGTGGTGGTTCCGCCTGAATGGCGAACGGGCGGGCTTGAACGCCGGCAGCGCGGAAAAGGGATTCGCCACCATTTACTGGCCGTCGGTGGTTGGTCATTACACGTTGCAGTGGCCCGCCAATGCCCGGGAAATCATTCTGGCCAGCAACGCGGGAAGCGGCGCGCTGAGTTCCCTCGAGGCCAAGGGAACCATTTACCGGCAACCGGATCCCGACGCGGACGGCTACAACCCCAACGAGGAGCACGCCATTCTGGCGGGCGGCAGCGCCTACGCCACGCGGGATGATCTGAACATCACTGCCGGGGCGGACTATTCCTCGGAGCCGTTCGTGCTGGTGCGCTACACCGCCGCCGACGGCCGGCCGGCCATCACCCCCTTCCGCGTGCTCCGGGAGCGGCCGGCGGAGGGATACGTGTTCGATTACGTGACGCCGGCGGGCCGGCTCCTGCAGCCGCCCATGCCCCTGCCGTTGCTGGCCAAGCCGGTGGTGGGCAGCGGCGATGCCGCCTACAGCCTGAACACCGAGCCCGACCACGGCGTGGGCGATGTGCCGGGCGGCTGGGATCCCGCGCGGGACGCCAACGGGCCGTACGGCTATTACGCAAAATTTACGTGGGAGGACCGGCATCACGATTTTTGGGTGTATCGCGGTTTACACGCGGGACTGCCGACCCTGGAGGCCGGAAGCTATGACGCCACCACCGAAACCTTCAACGCTCTGCCGGCAGCCAAGGCGGTGGCGGGCAAGCCCTTCCGGTACACGGTGCACGTTTCGCGACGGCCGGAAATTCTCCAGCTCAGCAGTCCGAACCTGCCGGACTGGTTGCGGGTGGAAGGAATGTCGCTGGTGGGCACGCCGACCGCCGCGGCGCCGGAAAACACGGTGGACCTGAAGGTGTACGATCCTTACAACCGGGAGGAAGTCACGCTGACGCTGCGGTTGCGGGTCGCCGCCGCCGGCGCGCCGGTGGCCCAGCCGCCGCTGGCGCTGCTCAGCACCAATCCTTACACCGGTTCCGCCGTGCTGTTCACCAACCGTCCGCCTTATTTGGCGGCCTCGCCGCGCCCCACGAACAGTTTCACCATGCGCTATTATTACCGGACGGAACCGAGCTTCGACTGGCCGGGCGTGGTTTCACCGCCGCCGCCGGGAAGCATCGTGCCGTACCTGCGGCCGGTGGATCCGGCGACGGGCGCCTTCGTGGGCGATCCGGCCGCAGCGGACACCGAAGCGCTGGAGATTGTCTATCGCCCGGTCTGGCCGGTGCGCGATCCCAGTGACTCCTCCAAACCGTTGCCCACGCTGCCGTTGGGCGCCACGCTGACCACTCCCCGCAACGGTCTGCCCGGCGTGCGGGGCATGCTCACCGCCCGCGTGCTGTACCAGCAGTCCATCGCGCGGCACTTCCCGGCGATCTTGCCCTCGGTGGTGTTGTGTGATCCCACGCGCGAGAAGCAGTCCGACTTGGAGACACAGGGCCTCTCGGGCGTGCCGGGCGGGGTGCACAAGATCGCCTATCAGGGACGGTGGTTCTTCCCCGACCTTCCGCCCCACCTCGTGAAACGAGTCTTTTATGATCCCCACCGCGGGCGGGCGGGAGCGCTCGTGCTGCGCGGCGAATTTGTGAAGGAAACGCTGGGCGAGGATTACCTGCTCCTGAACGTGTTGCGGGGCGATGACGCGGACGCCGTCATGGCGCTGTGTCCGGATGCCGATCCGGACAAATCCCAATGGGACGCGCTCGTGGAGGGAATGGCGGCCGTGGTGGAGACCTTTCGGGAGTCTCCCACCGCGCCGGGCACCTACGAGCCCGATCCCGCGCGCACGACCCGGGTGGAACTCGCCAACCTGGTTGAAATCAACGACGACAACACGGCGGTGGATTCCTACGCCATCAGCGCCACCGGTCCGGGGGCGGGGTATGTCACGTTGGTCGAAGCCGGCGGCACGGCCTTCACCCGGCCCGGCGATCCCATCGCCCTGCACATCTTCAAAGTGGGGGGCGATCACCTCTACCGGGGCGAACTGAAGGTCATCCTCGCGGACAACCCGATGAGCGAAAAGGTGACGCTGCAACACACGGCGGATCTGGCCGGGCGTTCCGGGGAGTTCGAATACGAGTGGAAGATCGCCGCACCGGTGGACGGCCTGCCGCCGGAGCCGGACGCGGACATGAGCCACTACCAGGCGCTTTCTTCGGGAAGGGGACAGCCTCGTTACACCCTGGGCGGCGTGGGGATACGCACGCTCGCGGACAATTACGTGGTTATGCGCTATCGCGCCAAGGACGCGGACCATCCGCTTTACAACGCGTGGTCCGAGTGGACCGCGCCCGCGCTGGCGGAGGGCTGGATCAAGCGGGTGCTGGGCGGCATCAATCCCTTCAACCAGCGGATCAAGGACCTGTTCAACCACCAGGTCAACACCGACGTCAGCCTGCTGACCCAGGCCGGGACGCGCTGGGAGGGCGACGTGGCGTTGAATTTGGAAAACATCAACGAGCACGGACTGATCGAGATTTATGAAACCGTGCTGCGGCGGGGACGCGCCCTGAGCATCGAGGCGGGATATAATTACGGGCCGGCCAATGACGCGCTGCTGCTGGCGGCGGGGTATCTCAACGATCTCTACATGATGCTGGGCAACGAGGCGTGGGCCGACGCCGCCAACCCCACCATCGGCATCGGCACCGCCAACCGCACCTACGGCGACATTGCCACGGCCCTGTTCGCCTTCAAGGGACAGGAACCGTCCTTGCTCGAGGAAGAGTTGGCGCTGCTGCGCGGGCGCGACGATTTCCTGCTGCCGGGCGTGGAAGTGGCGCCGGTGTACAACCGGCTGGTCTGGAATTACACCCGCGGCATTGACGCCGGCGAGGTGATCTACGCCCTCAATTACAACATCCGGGAGGATCCCAACCACGAGCCGGACGGCGTCATCAACGCCGAAGACGCGGCCCGCATGTTCCCCCAGGGGCACGGCGACGCCTACGGTCATTACCTCACCGCGCTCACGGGATATTACTCGTTGCTGATGAACAATTCCTTCGACTGGGTGCCCCGCATCGAAGCGGTGAACGTGCTGGGGAAACCGGTTTCGGTGGATTACTTGGATGAGCGCAAATTCGCCGCCGCCGCCGTCTCCCTGGCCAGGGCGGGGAGGCAGGTGTTCGATCTGACCCTGCGTCGGGATTACCAGCCCGATCGTTCCCGGGGATGGAGTTATCTGAGCGCCACCCGGATCAATCCCCGCCGCTCCCACGCCAGCGTCACCGGCCAACCCGGCCAGCCCTCCGTGCGGTACTGGGGCGCGGATCACTGGGCCTGCCGCACCGGCCAGGGGGCCTATTTGAACTGGATCGTGGGCAACGCCATTCTCCCGGCCACCGACCCGGATCCCCATCATGAGGGAATTCAAAAGATTGACCGCACCACCGTGCCGGAACTCCGGGAGCTGGTGACGGCGGCCCGGGATTTGCAGACGGGGCTCGACAATGCCGAAGGCGGCCTTACGCCCCTGGGCGTGCCGGAAGGGAGTCTGGCCTTCGATCTCAACCCCGCCCGGATGGGGGGGGAAAACGGGACTCATTTCGAGCAGATCTACCAGCGGGCCAAGACCGCCTTGAACAACGCGGTGGCGGCGTTCGACGACGCCAAGGACGTCACCGCCATGATGCGTTCGGAGCAGGATTCGTTGGCGGATTTCCGGGCGGCGGTCGCGCGGCAGGAACAGACGTTCAACAACGCCTTGATCGAGCTGTACGGCACGCCCTATCCGGAGGACATCGGGCCGGGCAAGTTGTATCCCCAGGGCTATTCGGGACCGGATTTGCTCCACTACATGTATGTGGAAATTCCGGAACAACAATTTCCCGAGTTGTGGAGTTACACCGAGGAAACGGATTTCCGCGTGGACGTGCAGGATCTTCCTGACAATTGGTCCACGGACCTGCTGACGGACCTCACCCTGCTGACGGACGAGGGCGAACACCCGCGCCAGCCGGGCACGGACTACATCGAGTTTCACATCGGGTCACACGGCTATTTCGACAAGCCCAGCGACTGGCACAGCCGTCGGGCTTCGCCGGGCAGGATTCAACAGGCCATTTCCGAATACATCATGGCCCACACGCGGTTGCGGCAGGCCTTGAACGACGCGGTGGGCGCCAAGAACGACTTGGACAAGGAACTGGCCCGCTTCCACGACTATCTGGATCTGTCCACCAAGATTTGGAACATCAAGCTGGCCATGATGACGCTGGATGAAACCCTGCAATGGGTGCAGTTCGCCAACGACATTTTCCAGAAGTACACCGACTCCATCACGGAGGACATCCAGTTTACTTCGGATGCCGCCGCGGAGGCGTTGCCGGGCTCGATGATCGCGGGCGTGGCCAGCGGCGGCGACCTGACCTCGGCGGGACGGGCGGCCATCGAAATGGCGGGCTATGCCGTGGTCAAGAGCCTGGATGTGGTGGGGCTGATTCGCTACACGGTGGTAAAGGCGCTGGAGAACGCCATCGCCACCACCAAGCGCCAGTTGGAGTTCTGGAGCATCGGTCCCCTGGAATGGGAGATCGAACTGAAGGAACGCGTGATGGCGCTGGGGAATCAGTTGGGCGCGGTGCAGGAGCATTTGTGGACCATCAACGAGCGGTTGCGCCAACTGGACGACGCCGCCCGCAAACGGGACGCCTTGATCGCCCAAGGCGAACGCATCCAGGACGAGCGCCGCATCTTCCGCCAGCACGCCGCCGCGGTCATCCAGGGCTATCGCACGCGCGACGCGGGATTCCGCCTCTTCCGCAATGAAAAGCTGGAGCGTTACCAGACGTTGTTCGATCTGGCGGCCCGTTACGCCCTGCTGGCGGCGAATGCCTATGATTACGAGACCGGTTTGTTGAACACGAGCGCCGGAAAGGAGTTCATCCGCCGGATCATCAGCGCCCGCGCCCTTGGCGTGGTGCGCAACGGCGAGCCGCAATACGCCGGCAGCAACACGGGCGATCCCGGCCTGTCGAGCGCCCTGGCGGAAATGAAGGCGGATTGGGACGTGCTGCGCGGGCGGCTGGGCTTCAACAATCCCGACGCCTACGGCACCACCGTTTCCCTGCGCACCGAGGCCTACCGCATTCTGCCCACGAGCGACGGCGATTCCGCGTGGCAGGACCTGCTGCAATCCGCGCGGACGGGGAACCTCCTCGACGACGCGGACGTGCGGCGTTACTGCCTGCAAATTGACGCCGGCGACGGATTGCCGGTGCCGGGTTTGGTGCTGACGTTCCAGACCACGATCGCCGACGGTCTGAATTTGTTCGGCAAGCGCCTGGCGGCGGGTGATCACGCGTTCAGCCCCAGCTCCTTCGCCACCAAGATATTCGCCGTGGGCGTGGCGTTGGAAGGGTATCGCGGCATGGACGAGCCTGCCGCCAACAGCGCCGCCGTGGCGGCCGCGGGCGGGGTGTCGCCCGCCGAACCGTCCTTCCCGTTCCTGGATCCGCTGGCGTTGTCCGCCACGCCGTATGTGTATCTCGTCCCCGTGGGCGTGGATTCGCTGCGCACCCCGCCGTTGGGCGACGCCGGCGCCATCCGCACCTGGCGGGTGGCGGACGTGGCCATCCCCATGCCGTTCAACATCGGCGCGTCGGATTTCTCGACCCGGCCGCTGTGGCAGTCCGCGGATTCCCTCACGGAGCCGCTGTTCGCGATTCGCAAGCACCAGGCATTCCGCCCCGTGGGCAGCGCCGCGAAGTTCAACGATGCCGTCTATCTGAGCGGCAACGCGATGCGGCGCTCTCAATACACCAACAACCGGCTGATCGGCCGTTCGGTCTGGAACAGCCAGTGGAAGCTGATCATTCCGGGACGCACGTTGTTGAATGATCCCAACGAGGGGTTGGACCGCTTCATTCAAACGGTCAAGGACATCAAGCTGCGCTTTGTCACCTACTCTTACTCGGGCAACTGATCTGATTTCGCCATGAAGCCATCATTTTTACGCCGTCCGTTTCAATCCGTCTGGCGGGCTTGGGGGCTCGGCTTGGGGTTGGCCGTCGCGGGGCCGCCCGCGGCGCGGGCTTTTCCGCCGTCGCCGCATCACACCCTCTATGGCTTGGTGCGCGATGAGCAGGGCGAGCCGCTCACCGGCGAGGACGTGGTCTTGGTTTTGGAGACCGCCACCGGTGTCCAGCTTCGCGCGCCGCTCCGACCGGGGCGGGAACCGGGGGTGAACTACCGTCTGCAGGTGCCGATGGACGCGGGGCTGACGCCGGACAACTACCGGCCCACCGCCTTGCGGCCGCGGGTTTCGTTTCAGATGAAGGTGCTGATCCACGGTGTGGCCTGGCTGCCCCTCGAGACGCGCGGCAACTACGCCCGGCTCGGTCGGCCGGCGGAAAGCACGCGGCTGGACCTGACCCTGGGCGAGGACAGCGACGGCGACGGATTGCCGGACGCCTGGGAGCGGGCGCTCATCGCCATGCTGGACGGGCATCCCGGACTGGCGGACATCCGGCCCGGCGACGATTCCGACGGCGACGGCATGAGCAATCTGAGCGAATACCTCGCCGGCACCTACGCCTTCGACCCCGGGGACGGATTCGAGCTGAAACTGCTCGCCAGCGATGGCGAAGCCGCGCGGCTCCAGTTCACCGCGTTGCGCGGGCACACCTACACCATCGAGGGGTCCGAGGATTTGCGGCAGTGGCGGCCGGTGGAGTTCCGGCTGCCCGACGCCAACCCCGAGGATCCGCCGCTTTCCCGCTATTACGCGCCGGACGTGCGCCCCTTGCGGGTCACGGTGACGCCGGCGGACCGGACCTTTCGCTTTTTCCGGCTCCAAGTTCGCTGAAGGCCGCCGCTCATGTCCGCCGCGCGTTCCCCTTCCCGTCGGTTGCCCCACCTGCCCTGGCTGGCGGGCGGGGGGATGCTGGCGCTGGCGCTGGCCGCGTGGTGGCTGCCGCGGTTTCGCCCCGGCGAGGGCGCGGCCTCCGGGCCGGAGCCCGTGTTGCGGAGCGAGCTGGTGTTGCGCGAGGGGCGGCTGTATCGGCGCGGCGAACCCCGCCCCTTCACCGGCGTGATGATCGAGCGGTATTCCGACGGCGCGCTGAAATCCCGCTCCGCGGTCCGGGCGGGCCGGCTCGACGGTCTCTCGGAAGGGTGGTATCCGGACGGCCGGCGCCAGATCGAGGAGCACTTCGTGGCGGGTGTTTCCGCGGGGCGCCGCGTCAAATGGTATCCCAACGGGCGGAAGCGCTCCGAGGCCACCATCGCGCGGGGCCGAATTCAAGGGACCTTCCGCCGCTGGCACGAAAACGGCGCGCTGGCGGAGGAGGTCGAGATGCGTGACGGCCAACCGGACGGCCTGGCCAAGTCCTACTATCCCAGCGGCTTTCTGAAAGTTCGGGCGCGGGTGCGGGGCGGCCGGGTGGAGGAGCGGCAAACCTGGCCGGACGGCAAGAAAAAAGGTTGAACTTTCCACGGGGCATGGCGGCGTATCACGGCATTTCTTTCCCCACCCGATCGGATCGCTCCGTGTTCCGTGGATGTCGGCTTTGCATTCTTTGGGAAATGGGAGTTGGAATAAGCTTGATGCTGTCTTTGGCGAGCCGCGCCGTCTCTGCCGAACTTCGTCACCGGTTTCTGGGAAGCGGGGGGGGGCGGGTGGAAGCCGGAGCGATTACCATAGACACCACTTTGGGAGAGGGGGGAGGAATTCGGAAAAGCGCTGATGCTTCCGCAACTTTGCGGGGCGGTTTTCTGGGCCAATTGAATGAAACACCCGTTGTTTCGGACTGGATCGCGCGGCGTTCTCCCTGGCTTTCGGTAAAATTCCGGGAGAGCCGGTTGCTGGCTGCTGCCTGGGATCCGGAGGGTGATCCTTTGCGCGTGGTCACCTTGGGCGCCCCGGCCCAAGGCGGGCTGGCGTTGCTGGACAACGGCTGGGTGCTTTACGCGCCGCCGGCGGGCGGCGACGAAAACGACCAGTTTTCCTATGCCGTTATGGACGCGGAAGGAGCGGAGGCGGTTGCCACGGTGTATGTTGTGCGGATTGCGCCGGGGACGGAACCGGCGCGGAATCAGCTGGGCGTGCCGGTGACGTTGTCCGACGGCAAATTACTGTTGCGTTTTGCCGGGATTGCCGGACGGACTTATACCGTCGAATATACAGATCGGCTGGGGGATCCGTGGCAGCCGTTGCCGGATGGAAACGCCTTGGTGGCTGGTCCGACGGGGATCCTCGAAGTGATCGACGAACATCCGTCGCCGAGCCAGCGTTATTATCGCACGGTGGCCGATTGAAGAAGGTGTTTTGCCTGCCATGTTTTCGCCTCGTTTGTTGGGATTGCTGCTGTGCGTTGATTTGATTGGATCGGCGTGGGGGCAATTGGCGGTGACCCGTTATTACGGTCATTTGAACCAGCCGGTTCCCGACGGCGATCTTAACGGCGTGGTGAACGTGCAAAACATCACCGGGGAACCGCACCGTTCCATCGCGGAAATCGCCGTGGATTTGGTTCTGGGCGGAGTGGACGACGAAGAAGGATTTACCGGCGATCTTTATATCACCTTGCTCCATGAAACCGATTATGGCGCTGGTTATGCTGTGTTGCTCAACCGTCCGGGACGCAGCGCCGGCAGACCGCTGGGTTACAGTGACCCGGGTGACTTGGCCGTCACCCTCACGGTGAATGCCGGGCGGGACATTCACCTGTACCGGGCGGAATTGTCCAGCGATGGTTCGCCGCTTCCCCTGACAGGCCCGCTCACCGGCTTTTGGGAACCAGATGGCCGGGAGACGGATCCTTTATCGGTCGTGGATACCGACCCGCGAACGGCGGGGTTGGAATCCTTCCGGGGTCTCGATCCCAACGGTCGTTGGGTGCTGTATGTGGCCG
>Ga0256914_1004375_pt1 | contig 10628 bp, 10 predicted proteins | sample HulkmetaG_FD_191571 | JGI IMG/M metagenome (GOLD analysis project Ga0256914, IMG submission 191571) | Hydrothermal chimney microbial communities from Main Endeavour vent field at the Juan de Fuca Ridge, Pacific Ocean - Hulk | ecosystem: Environmental > Aquatic > Marine > Hydrothermal vents ...
AAGAGGAATAGAATCCATATATGCATCTGCTACACCCGTTAAAAGATTTGTGGCTCCTGGGCCTGATGTCGCAAGACACACTCCTGCTTTTCTATTTACTCTTGCGTATCCATTTGCTGCGAATGCTGCACCTTGTTCATGTCGAACCAATATATGATTAATTTCTGGATAACTTCGAAGAGTTTCATATAAAGGAATTACAGATCCTCCAGGGTATCCAAATATTGTATTTTCGCCATGAGCTAATAAACTTTCTAGTAGAATTTGTGCTCCATTTTTTCGAGTTAATTCAGTATTTTTAGAAGTATTTGTCATAATTTTTTTAAAATAAAATATATAATAATTTAATTTACCAGTTTTGAATTATATCAAAAATCCAGAGTACAAGCATAAATCGTCCAGCTCTTCCAATGGTTTCAGCTATAAAAAATATAATTCTGTTCATGTGAAGAATTCCCGCCATCCAAGCAATAACTTTGAAAGGGAGAGGAGTTATTGCTACAAAAATAACACTCCAGACGCCCCACTTCTCCATGAATTTTTTTCCTGTCTCAAATCTCTTTTCTGTAAAAACTTTTAAAAAAACTTTTTTACCAAATGTTGAACCTGCGTAATGCGCTAGTAATCCCCCAAGTATACTACCAATGGTAGCCCAGAAAAACAGAGAACTTGTGCTCCATTTTTCCATAGCTTCCATAGCAATCAAAATTGGATCTACTGGGATAGGGTGAAATAAACTTTCTGTAAACGAAAATATAAAAAGTCCAATCATTCCAAATTGTTCTAAAATTTGAATTGACCAGTCCGTTAATGGTTGTACTAATTCATGCATATTAAAATCCTATTTTTTTAAAATCTTCTAAATTTTTAAGAGTTTCTTTTTCATAAGGAGAAAACTCTAATATTTTTTCATACCATTTTTTTGCTTCTAAATAATTTGTTTCTTTTTTTAAACAATCAGCAATAATTTTATAATATTCTATATTTTTAATATCTAATTTAGATGCTTCAATATAGCATTTACTAGCATCTTCAAAATTTTCAAGTGCTAAAAAGATTTTTCCTAAATTTTCATATCTAATGGGGTTATTAGGTTCTAGAGCTATAGCTTTAGAATAATATGAAATAGTAGTAGTAAAATCTTTTATATAAAAATGGGCGAGAGCATAATTATTACAAGTTGATACATTTTCTTTGTGATATTTAAAAAAGTTTTCAAGAAAAAATATAGCTTTTGTATATTGCTCTAAAGAAAGGTATATTTGAGAAATAAGCTCTAGAGATTTTTTATGAGTTTCATCATATGATAAAGCTTGTATTATTATTTTTTCTGCATTTTTATATTCTTTTTGACCAATTAAAACTTCCGCTCTTTTTAATAATTTTGAAATTTCTCCTATTCTATTTAATGACTCCAGAGATTCTTTTGTACTTTTTGTATCATTTACTCTATCTGCTTTATTTACTTTATTTACTTCTTTAGAGTCTTCTATTTTGCTTTTTTTTGTTGTAATTATTGCATCTTCTTTTATAAATTCTTTTACATTTTTTTCAGTTTCTTTAATAGGAAATTTTTGTTTTAAAGATAAGCTTTCTTGTGCACTTTTTAGAGCTTTTTGAATACTTTCTTTTTCTTTTTTATATAAAACAAACCAATTTTTTATTAAAATATACAAACTTACACATATAGAAATTGTTATAAGTGAATAATAAAAACTCGATGATTCAGAAAAAACAGAATACATAATTTAATATAAAATTGTAGAGATAAAGTCTTATTATTTTTTATACTGAAGAATAGTTGTGATAAAGTCATCAAATAATACATTTGCATCTTCTGGACCTGGGCAACTTTCAGGATGAAATTGTACAGAGTTTGCGGGAAGAGATTCATGTGTAATTCCTTCAACGGTTTTATCATTTAAATTAAACCATGAAACCTTCCATCCTTTAGGTAAAGAGTCTCCATCTACTTCATATCCATGATTTTGAGATGTTATAAAACATCTACCCGTTTCTGTTTCTTTGCATGGAACATTTGCTCCTCTATTTCCAAATTTCATTTTTTTGGTTTTTCCGCCAATAGCCAAAGATAAAATTTGATTTCCAAGGCAAATTCCCCAAAGAGGAATATTATTTTCAAGAGCAAATAAAACATTCTTTTTTACTATTTCTGCAATAGTTTCTGGATTACCAGGTCCATTACTAAAAAAAACACCATCAAATTTTTCAGTTTGTAGTTCTTCTGTAGTAATATCTGCATTCCATGGCAAAAGAACAACTTCGATATTTCGTTTTAAAAATTCTCTAATAATATTTAGTTTTATTCCAAAATCAAAAACTGCAACTTTTGCAATAGGAGACTCAGGAGTATATTTTTTTATTTCAAGTGTAGAAACTTCTGCTACTAAATTTCTATCATTACTATTTTCTGTAAATTCAATTTTATTATTTTGTTTTTCAAAATTTTCAGCCGAAATAATTTCTCCCATTTGAGAGCCATTATCTCTTAAGTATTGAGTTAATGCTCTGGTATCAATTCCTGAAATTCCAGAAATATTTTTTTCTTCTAACCATTGAGTAAAACTTTTTTCAGCTCTATAATGAGAATAGCTTTTTGAATATTCACAAACGACAACTCCTTGAACAGAAATATTTTCACTTTCAAAATATTTTAAAATTCCATACTCATCCCTTTCTTCGGCAGGAACTCCATAATTACCAATCATTGGATAAGTGAATGTTAAAATTTGTCCTTTAAAACTTGGGTCTGTAAGTGTTTGTTCGTATCCAACCATTGCAGTTGTAAAAACAACTTCTCCCTGTGTGTCTTTTTGTGAACCGAATAGTTCACCTTTAAATATTTTTCCATCTTCTAAAACGAGGTATCCTTTCATATATTGTATAAAAATATTATTTTTTCTATTTTCTTTGTAATACTACCTGTAATTTATATAAAATATCAAGTAAACATATAAGTACTTGTTTAGTCCCACACAGTGTGTTTAAAATATTTTTTAATAATCGCTTTGTGGATCTGTTTCGCGAAATCTCATTTTTGCTTTATCAAATATTAATTCACATTCTCCAACTTCTCCATTTCTATGTTTTCTAACTAATAATTCAGTAATTCCGGGTTTGTCAGTATCTTTATTGTAATATTCGTCTCTATAAATCATGATAGCAACATCTGCATCTTGCTCAATTGCTCCAGAGTCTCGTAAATCGGAAAGCATAGGGCGTTTGTCTGGTCGAGATTCTACTCCTCGGGAAAGTTGAGAAAGTGCCATAACGGGAATATGTAATTCACGAGCTAAAGCCTTTAAACTTCGTGAAATTTCAGCAATTTCTAATACTCTATTTCCTGCAAGTTTTGGGTCTCCTGTAGACATCAGTTGTAAATAATCGATGATAATCATGTCGAGTCCGTGTTCCATTTGTAATCGTCGTGCTTTTGCTCGTAGGGCAGAAATACTAGATTCCACAGTATCATCAATATAAATTGGCATTTTTGAAAGTTTGTCCATTGCTGGTCCCATTCTCATAAATTCTTCATCTGATAACTGTCCTTTTTGAAGTTTGTACGAGTCTACTTGCAAAATATTTGCAAACATTCTATCTACCAATTGTTCTTTTGACATCTCTAATGAAAATATTCCAACAGATTTTCCATAAAAATCTGCGGCATTAATAGCTGCAGCTAGTGCAAAACCAGTTTTCCCCATAGATGGTCGTGCAGCAAGAATAACTAAATCTGAAGGCTGAAATCCTCCAAGTATTTTATCTAAATTCCCAAATCCTGACTTTACACCAATATCTAAGTCTTCATCATCATTGTCATGTCGTTCAGAAAATATTTCAAATCGTCCTGATAAAATTTCATTAATAGGAACAAATTTATTTTTAAGAAAAGTTTGAGAAATGGTAAAAACTTCTTTTTCACTTTGTTCTAACAATGCTTCAATATTTTCATCTTCTTCATATCCAAAAGATGTTATTTTTTGCCCTGCGACAACCATTTTTCGCAATGTAGATTTTTGTTTTACAATATGTGCATATTCCAAAATATTTACAGCAGATGGCACAATTGTCATGAGTTCTGCCAAAAAACTAATTCCTCCAATTCTTTCCAATAAATCTTTTTTCTTTAATTCTTCTGGAACAGTTATCAAATCTATAGGTTTTCTATTGTTTGATAAATTCAAAATAATTTCATAAATATCTTGATTTCCTTGCGAATAAAAATCATCAGTTCGCAAAAAATCTGAAATTTTCATTAAAGAATTTGGATCAATCAAAAGAGCTCCTAAAACTGAATGCTCTGCATCTAATGAATGTGGTGGGATTTGTGGAGTAACGGCCATAAAGTATTTTTTATAATTTTACACTAAATATACTATCAAATAATACTTAAGCTTTCACTTCTTTTTTTATATAAAATAAAATTGTTTTATAGCAAATATATGTGTTACACTATTAAAAGTTTAGCAAAGTTATTTTTATGTTATTTCATTTTCTTGATTCATGTCTGAAAAATCTTCTAAAAAAGCAATAGTTTTAGGATCTGGGCCATACTGCATTGGGTCATCGGTTGAATTTGATTGGGGTTGTGTAACCGCTGCAAAAACATTACAAAAAGAAGGATATAAAACAGTAATGATAAATTATAATCCTGAGACAGTTTCTACTGATTATAACACTTGTGATAAATTATATTTTGATGAGTTGAGCGAAGAACGAGTTATGGATATTTATGAAGCTGAAAATCCAGATGGAGTGGTGTTGTATACTGGTGGACAAATTCCGAATAATTTAGCAACAAAACTTGCAAAACATGATGTTTCATTTATTGGTACAGAGGCTGTAAATATTGATAGTGCAGAATCTCGACATATTTTTTCGGGTATTTTAGATGATTTGGGTATTGATCAACCAGAATGGAAAGAATTTGTTGAATTAGAAGAGCTTGAAGAATTTACAGAGCGAGTAGGTTATCCACTTCTTGTACGACCGTCATATGTTCTTTCTGGTGCAGCAATGGCAGTAGCATGGAGTAAAGATGAATTAGAAAACTTTTTGGGAACGGCTTCAAAAATTTCGACAGAAGCACCTGTTGTTGTTTCAAAATTTGAAGTTGGAGCAATGGAAATTGAAATAGATGCAGTAGCAAGTGAAGGAGAAGTGGTTATTTACGCTATTTCTGAGCATGTAGAAAATGCAGGAGTTCATTCAGGAGATGCAACAATATGTTTACCTCCACAACGAACATATTTAGAAACAGTTCGAAGAATTAAAGCGGTTGCAAAACAATTAGCAAAAAAATTAGATATTACAGGTCCATTTAATATGCAGTTTCTTGCAAAAAATAATGAAATTAAAGTTATTGAATTAAACTTAAGAGCATCTCGAAGTTTTCCATTTGTTTCAAAGGTTACAGGGCATAATTTTATTGAAATTGCGACCAGAGCAGCGGTTGCAAAAAAAGAAGGAAGAAAAATTGAATTTCCTAAATTCAACACATTAGATTTAGATTATGTAGCGGTAAAAGCTCCGCAATTTTCTTTTTCTCGATTGAGAGGTGCGGATCCTGTTTTGTCTGTTGAAATGTCATCTACGGGAGAGGTTGCATGTTTTGGGGATAATTTAGAGGAAGCATTTTTGAAATCTATGATTTCTACAGGATTTAAAATTCCGAAAAAAAATGTATTTATTTCAATTGGAAAAACAATAGACAAAGCAGATTTTGTAGACTATGCAAAAGATTTAGTATCTCAAGGTTTTGTATTACAAGGAACAGCAGGAACTGCAAATTTTTTACAAACAGAAGGAATTGAAATAGAAGGAGTAGAGCCATCTAAAGTTGACGAAGAAATTCAAAATTCAGATTTGCTTATAAATATTCCAACGGGATACGCCCATGAGAAAAAAACAAAAGGGTATTCGTTACGACGAGCCGCTATTGACGGAAATGTTTCGTTGGTTACGAATATTCAAATTGCAAAATTACTGGTAAATGCATTAAAAAAATATCCAAAAGCTTCTGATTTACCAATGACAAGCATTGATGAATTTGTATAAAAGATAAATTTAAAATAAAAAAGATTTTTAATTCTTATAATTATATGATATAATTATAAGAATTTTTTTTATAAATAAAATGATTAAAAAATTACAAGTAACGGTTATGTCAGAAGCTGAGGCTGATGCAATTATTGCAGAATCAAAACAGTTAGATGCAAATAGGGCTAATGAAACAAGATCTATAACAGATGCGACAAAAAAAAGAGTTCAGGATTCAAAAGAAGATTTTGGATCTCTTAAAAATCCATTTTGTGATATTCCTCAAGGTGTATCAACTCAATATGAAGCATTTAAACAATATGCTTCTGATAAAGCAGGTTCTGATAAATTAAAAATATTCGATATACAAAATGGAGAAAAGATTGGAAGTAAAAATGGTTTAAAGAATGCTATTATTATTCGTATGTCTCTTCCTGCAAGGGACGGTGTTTTGATGTCAGAAACTGTTATTTTTGGTACAAATTCTTCTGGTACACCAACAATATTAGCATTATCTGATGATGGAACGGTTGGAAATTCTGAATATGAAAAAGTGTTTTTTGAAAGTGTTACAGACTTAAAAGGTCAAAATTTAACAGAATATGGCAGTGAGAATATTGAATTTAATGTAAAACAAGATATTTCATTGGAAAATGGTTTTACGGTAATTGAGCAGAAGTATGGTGAGAGTAAAGAGTTTATTGATAAAAGTGGAAAGGTTGTAGAAAATGGTGATGTTTTAGTGAATGGAAAAAAATATGTAGTTAAAAAAAATAACAAAGAAGATGAATATTTAGCTAATGAACAAGGCGAAAAAGTTACAGAAGAAGAAATTAAAAATATTGAAGGAGAAACTTGTAAGGGTGATAGTTGTAAAACAACTAATATAAGTCGTTCTATTGAAACTATTAAATCTAATCCAGAATGGATAAATATCATTAACAAAAAAGAAAATTCAAAATTATTAAAAAATGCAAAAAATTTCCATACGAGTTATACAGATGGCTTGAAATATGCAAAAAAAAATAAGCAAGATGTTGTAATTATAGCAATGCAAGAGAATTGTACTTATTGCGAAAAATTATATGAAAATGTAATTAATACAAAAGAATTTGTAAAATATGCAAAAGATAAAACGATTATTTTTCAACCTGCTAAATATTTAGAAACAGCAGAGAAAAAAGTATTACAGGATTTCGGTGGAACAGTTCCAGCTATATTAGCAATAAGTAAGAATGATTATAATATTCCTAAATGGGTCAGCAATGGATATAGTGATAAAAAAATATATACAACAGAAATTACTAATATTTTAAATTCTGAATAAAATAAAAATTTAGACTTAATAAAAATAAACAAAAATTTAACAAAAATAAAATATGTCAGACGTAATGACAGCTAGATCGTTAGATAACACGACAGAATGGGTAACAGAAAAAAATGCAGATATTGAATCTGTTATTAATAATTTTGAAAAAAAATATGGAAAATTAAGAGCAGGGATAGATGAAAGTATTTTTAAAGATGCACAAATTAGAACGATTGGAACTGAGAAATATTTAGAAAAATCTGATGGTTGTTTGCATAAAATTAAAGATATTACAGCAGAAGGTGCAAAAAAACAAAATTTAAAAACTATAGAGGAATATGAAAAAGAGGCTGGAATTATTCACCCTCAAGAGAATAAAGATTATTTTGGTGCAGATTTTAATAATTTACAAAGTTTAATTACCGAATATTCAAATAGTTTTGATGGATTTGGAGGTATGCACGAAAATACAGAAAATTTAGCAAAAAAATTACAAAAAATTAATGTAGATAATTTAGATGATTCAGGAAAAAAACAGTATACTCTTATGCAAGAAAATATTAAAGATCTTGTAACTATTGCAATGCAACGAAAAAATCAAAACACTTAAATTTTATTTTTTACAATTTCAAAACTCAAATATAAATCTTCTACATAAACAGATTTACTATTTCCGCGATTGATATCAAGAGAAAACTCTAGAATATCAATCGCTTTTTTTTGGAATTTTTTTCGAACTTCTGTGTCTAAAATATTGTCTAATTCCAAAAAATAATCTTCAACAAATTTTCCACAGGATTTTTGATACCGCTCTGGAACCCATTTTACAGCTAGTAAAAAATCTAAAAAATTTGTCCAAATTTCAAAATATAATACAATTATACTATTGCTGGATAAAGGATATTTTTTGGCATTTTTAATAATAGCATTAATATTTGAAACTTTTACCTTCCGACTTCGCCCAATTTTATTACTTGTTTCTTTTTTTACAGATTCTATCAATCGTTTTAAAACTTTTTCCTCTCCTTCATTTTTTCCAGTTGTTTCATTTTTGTTTAACCATACTGCAAAAATATCTTTTGTATCTTTTGAGAAATTATAGATATTATCTATAAAATTTTCTTGTTGAGCCCTAGAAAGTTCCCAAAATTTTTTTACAACTTTATTCATGATATACTAGAATTAAATTTTTACTATGTCTTTTTATAATGCAACTTCATCTTACACCACTTTTAGATTGGTATAAACATAATGGACGAAATTTACCATGGAGAAATGCAAATACTGCATATAAAATTTGGGTATCTGAAATATTTTTACAGCAAACACAGGTAAATAGAGTAATAGAATTTTATGATAAAATGTTAAAAAAATATCCTACAGTTCAAGACTTGGCCAATTCAAATTGGGAAGAATTTTTCCCATATTTCAAAGGATTGGGATTTTATTCTAGAGGAAAAAATATGTTATTGTGTGCAAAAGAGGTAGTGAATTTACATAATGGAGTTTTTGTAAATGATATTAAAATTTTGCAAACTTTACCTGGGATAGGGGAGTATACAGCTCATGCTATTTCTAGTTTTTTTTATAAAAATTCTGTTCCAGCATTAGATGTAAATTTGTATAGAGTTTTGAGGCGTGTTCTAGATTTTTCAGATAATATTTCTAAAAATATTATAAAAGATATAGCATTTAATTATTTTGCAAAACAAACAGGGGAAACTGCTCAAATTTTGAATCATTCACTTATGGATATTGGTTCAAGATTTTGTACTGCCAAAAAAGTGGATTGTAAAAAATGTCCTCTACAAAAAAATTGTTTGTTTTATATAAATAAAAAAGAAATAAAAAAAGTTGCAAAAAACCCAACACAAATTACAAAAAATATAAATATAGCAAAAATATATTCTGTAATGTTGCTTAGAAATAATAAAAAATATTTATTAGAATATGATATAAAAAATAAAATTTGGAAATTTCCAGAATTTTTAAGAGAGTTAAATCATGTAAATAATAGACATTTTTTACAGAAAACTATTTTACAAAAATTTAAAATTGAAATTTCTGTGCGTCCCATATTTTGGAAAGAGCAATCTTTTAAAAATAAAAAATATACATTGCATGAATTTTCTCGGTGTCAAATTCAATCTGAAGAAAAACAGTTTCTAAATATGATACAAAATTATAATTATAATTATAAATTCTTAGATATATCAGATATACAAAAATTATATTTTGAAAAAAAACTACAATATTATTCAGAGGAATTTTATGAAAAAATAAATAAAATGAGAATTTAGAAATTTTAATTTAGAAGTTTAAATAAGAAATTATAAATAATAAGTTATGAATAACAAAAAAATATCAGAAAAAGTAATAAAAAAAAGTGATTTATTTTTTGAATCATTAAAAATTTTGTTTCCACAAACAAAGGCCTTTTTAAATGGAGAAACACATTGGCAATTTTTAGTAGCAATTTTGCTTTCAGCACAAATGACAGATGTTGGGGTGAATAACGCAACAAAAGATTTTTTTAAAGTGATGAATACTCCACAAGATGCAATAGGTTTAGGTGCAGATAAAATTTATGAATTTATAAAAACTATAAATTTTGCACCCAAAAAAGCACTATATATTTTGAATTCTGCACAATTATTAATAAAAGAGTATAATGGAATTATTCCAAAAACACGAAAAGAATTGATAAAATTGCCAGGTGTTGGAATGAAAACAGCAGGTGTTTTTTTACTGAATGAAGGTTTTGAATACGCTTTTCCTGTAGATACTCATATTAGAAGAATTGCTCAAAGTTTTGGTTTTACAAACAGTAATAATGTTGATGAAATTGAAAAAGACTTAAGTAAAATTTTTCCAAAAGAACAATGGCTAGAGTTACATTTACGAATGATTTCATATGGAAGAAAATATTTGAAAGCAAGGGATATTCCAGAAACAATTGAAGATGCATGGAAAGATTTAGAAAAAAATGTTGCAAAATACAAACAACTACAATCTTAATAATATATTTAATAAGTTATGATGAAATCAAAACAATTTTATTGGAATCTTGAAAGTTTATGGGAAAAATATTATGAAAAAACGAGTATAAAAATAAATAGCTTTTTTGATTTTACTCCATCAAAAAATCCAGTATTTTTTGATGATAATGAAAATAATAAACCGTATTTTGGGTTAAAAAATGATGCACAAATAATTGAAAAAAATAATAAAAATATATTTTTAACAGACAATCATCATA
>Ga0256914_1004376_pt1 | contig 10627 bp, 9 predicted proteins | sample HulkmetaG_FD_191571 | JGI IMG/M metagenome (GOLD analysis project Ga0256914, IMG submission 191571) | Hydrothermal chimney microbial communities from Main Endeavour vent field at the Juan de Fuca Ridge, Pacific Ocean - Hulk | ecosystem: Environmental > Aquatic > Marine > Hydrothermal vents ...
TTTCTTAAAAGCTCAAGATCCTCTTTCGTAACCTCTCCCATTATTCTTATGGCAAGTCCGGGACCGGGAAAAGGGTGCCTCATCACCATCTCTTTGGGAAGTCCGAGCTCTATCCCGAGCTCTCTCACTTCGTCTTTAAAAAGTTCTCTTAGAGGCTCTATCAATTTAAATTTCATCCAATCGGGAAGTCCTCCGACGTTATGGTGGGATTTTATCGTTTTGGAAGGTCCTTTTACCGAAACCGACTCTATAACGTCAGGGTAAAGGGTTCCTTGGGCAAGATATTTTATATCTTTATGTTTTTTGGCTTCTTTTTCAAAAAGCTCTATGAAAAGGTGCCCTATTATCTTTCTTTTCTCTTCCGGATCCGTAACGCCTTTTAGTCTCTTAAGATATATCTCTTCCGCATCGACCGTTATGAGAGGAATTTTCAAATTCAATTTAAACATATTTTCAACGGCTTCTCTCTCGTTGGCTCTTAAAAGTCCCGTATCTATAAAAATGGGAACGAGCCTATCTCCTATCGCTTCGTGAAGCAATGCCGCGACCACGGAGCTGTCCACGCCTCCGCTAACGGCACATAAAACTTTTCCTTCTCCGACTTCTTTTCTGATTTTTTCAATCTGTTCTTTGGCAAAAGAGCCCATATTCCAAGTAGTTTCACAACCGCATATCTCTTTTGCGAAATTTTTAAGAAGAGTTTTTCCGAATTCGCTATGGTGAACTTCCGGATGAAACTGAAAGGCGTAAATTCTTTTCTCCTCGTTCGCAATGGCCGCATAGGGAGAGTTGTCGCTATGAGCTATTTTGACAAAACCGCTCGGAAGCTCTTCGACTCTATCCGCATGAGACATCCATACTATCTGATTTGAAGGAGTGTTTTTGAAAATCGGAGATATTCGTCCGTTTATTTCATCCAAAACGAGTTTCGCTTTTCCGTATTCGTGATGATCGGCCGGAACGACCTTTCCTCCGAAATGATCGACTATAAGCTGCATCCCGTAGCATATTCCCAAAACCGGGATTCCGAGATCGAAAATCTTTTCATCCACTCTATAAGCGTCTTTTGCGTAAATGCTTGCCGGCCCTCCGGATAGAATGAGACCTTTAGGATTTTTGGCCTTAATTTTCTCTATCTCTTCGTTATAAGGAACTATCTCCGAATATATTTTCTCTTCTCTCAATTTTCTCGCTATAAGCTGAGTATATTGAGAACCGAAATCCAAAACGACAATCGGAACGTTTTTCATCAATAAATCCCCATTATTTCAAATTGAACGTACCATACGGCAATCGAAAGCGCATATCCCAATAAAATCGTCCAAGCATATTTCATATGGCTGGAGAAGGTATAAATCCCTCTCATTCTGCCCATTACTCCGACTCCCGCGGCGCTTCCGAAACTTATAAGACTTCCTCCGACTCCGGCGGTTAAAGTAACGAGCATCCATTGAGCCTGATCCATGGATGGATCGGCTTTAAGAATCGCGCTCATAACCGGAACGTTATCCACTATCGCCGAAATGAAACCTACGCTTACGTTGCCTATCGTAGGGCCGATTATATCATAAAGTTTCGTAATATACTCCAAAAATCCCAAAAAGTGCAAAGCTCCGACGGCGGAGAGAATACCGAAGAAAAACAAAAGCGTATCGTTTTCCACTTTTCTCATGTTTACGAATATATCGAACTCCTCTCCTTTCCTTTTCAGTTCGTAGGAGTAAAGCTTCAAAATCGAAAGACCGAACATCATACCCCACATCGCCGGAAAATGAAAAAACTGATGTCCCAAAACGGCAACTACGATCGTGCCGATTCCCATATATATAACGGTTTTGGCTCCCGGTTTCAGCTCCTTTTTTTCGGTCGTGTTAATGTCAAAATGCGGCTCTCCTTCGGGAACGTAAACGGATAGAAGCCAAGCGGTTAAAAACCATCCCAAGAAGGAAGCGGGGAAAAGGGCCAAAAAGTCTATAACCTCCCCTTTTCCGGCGGTCCAAGCCATCAAAGTCGTAATATCTCCAAAAGGCGACCAAGCGCCTCCCGCATTTGCGGCCACTACGATATTTATGGCCGAAGGAACCAAAAAGCTTTTATTCTCTTTATCTATCGTATAAGCGACGGTGGAGAGTATCAAAGCCGTAGTCAGATTGTCCGCAACCGGAGATATGAAAAAAGCGAGAGTTCCGGTAATCCAATAGAGCTTTTTATAAGTGTATCCTCTCGAAATGAGTCTGTATTTTAAAACGTCAAAAACGTTTCTCTCAATCATCGTCTCTATATAGGTCATAGCGACGAATAGGAAAAAGAATATCTCCGCAATCTCCAAAATAAGATTTTCGAGCTCGTGATGCAAAGGAGCGGGATCCATACCGTTTAGGGTAAAATATATTCCTATAAGCAAAAAGGAGAAAGTTCCCACGAAAAGAGCCGGTTTTGCCTTATTTATCTCATATTTCTCTTCGGTGGCTATAAAGTAGTAACCTACGACGAATATCAAAGCTACGAGATATCCCACCCAGCTATTTGTAAGGTGCATCGTTTCTCCTTCCGCAAAAGCGAAGGAAAATGTAAGTATCATCATAATAAAAAACCTCATTCTAATCCTTTACGATAAAGTGAGCGCCGAGAGATTCCTTTCTAAGTATCGCGCTTTCTATGATTTTCCTTGAGCTTAAAAGTCTCAATCTCAAAAGTTTTCCTATATCTTCGTTTAACATATCGTTAACTCTTTCAAAAGCTTTAATCAAACCGCTCTCTCTTCTTATGATTCCGGCATGCTCCCACATAAGAGTTCTAAGCTCGTTTTTTAATTTTTTATCGCCCTCTTTTATCAAAATTTCGTCTTTTAAAGGAAAATCTTTATGCTTAAACTCGGCGTTCTCCCGCAATATCCTATTTACAGCCCTTACGGAGAAGACGAGACCTTCCAGCAAAGAGTTGCTTGCGAGTCTGTTAGCTCCGTGGACTCTCGTAGAGGCAACCTCCCCTACCGCATAAAGGTTCTTCATATTCTCCACTTTACCGTCTATGTCCGTTTTGATTCCTCCCATCGCATAATGAAAAGCCGGAGATATCGGTACCTTGTCTTTGGGAAGGTTAAATCCGAGATCTTTTAAATGATAATAAATGGTCGGAAATCTCTTTTTGAAAAAACTCTCCGTAAAATTGTCAAAAGAGAGATATATCTCCTTACCCGTCTTATTCTTCCAATCGAACATGGCCCTGCTTACTATGTCTCTGGGGCTAAGTTCTCCTCTTTCGTCGTATCTGAATAAAAATCTCTCTCCGTCCTCATCGACTATGTAAGCTCCCTCTCCTCTTAAAGCCTCCGTCAGAAGCTGTTTTCTCGCTCCTTTATTATGTATGAAGACGGTCGGATGAAATTGAAGCATCTCCATGTCTCTAAGCTCACACCCTTTCTCAAGACAGATACCTTGAATGTCCGCACTTATCGTTTTGGCATTCGTATGAAATTTATATAAAGAACCGACTCCGCCGCTTGCTATCAAAACGTTTTTTGCGTAGATGTTTTTGAATTTGCCCTCTTTATAGACGGTAACTCCGTAACAAATTCCGTCGTCCACCAAAAGATCCGTTACCGTCGCTTGATGGATTAGAGGGAAAAGGTTTTTTTTCATGAGAAAAAGATGGAGCATTCTGCCTGTAGCGTCTCCGCCGGCATGCAAAATTCTGTTTCTGCTGTGAGCGGCCTCTTTGGTATATAAAAGATTGCCTTTTTCGTCCCTATCGAACTCGAATCCGGAATCTATAAGCTCCCTTACTATCTTAAAACCGTCTTTGCACATTATCTCGACGGCCGTTTTATCGCAAAGACCTGCTCCCGCTTTCAAAGTGTCTTCGATATGAACCTTTATATCGTCCTCGTCGGCGGGAACCGCAACTCCTCCCTGAGCGTAAAAGGTGTTGCAGTCCCACGAATTTTCTTTGCAAATAATTAAAACCTTTTTATCTTTAGGAAACCTCAAAGCCGCGTGAAGGCCGGCTATCCCCGCCCCTATAACAATCAAATCGTATCTCATTACCCACTCTTTTTTTCGATATATACCGGATCGCCTTTATATCCGCAACCCGAAAAAGACGCAACTAAAAAAAATGCTATAATAAAAATATGAAAAGCTCTAAAGAGATTATAAATCATATCGTTTCCAAACCCTCCATGAAAAAAGCGGCTCATCACCGCTGTTTTTTGAAACTGAAATCCCTTTTGCCAAAACGCCTGCAAGAGTCGATACTGTTTATATACAAAAAAAATCGGACTCTCTTTTTCGTTTTGAATCATCCGGGCGTTAAAATGGAATTTAATTATAAAGTTAGTTTGATAAATACTCTATTAAATAAAATCAAAGAGGTTGACGAAAAATGCGCCGATTTGGATATAAAAAATATAAAAACTTTTGTCAGCAACAAAATATATGAAAATGATTCATCTTTTTGGGAAAATAGCGCTCCCTACTACAAAGAGCGGTCGAAAGGCGAATTTAAAAATTTGGCCAAGAATGAAGATATAAGAAAAATTTTAGAAGAGATAAGAGAAACCATAAAAAACGGCAATCGAGCATAAAACGATATTTTTTATCGACCTTCCCGACATTTTTTCTTATTTGAACCTCCCGTTTTCTTTCGAGATGTTTATATTTACTATATGACAAATTTTATAATATGACAATTTATTTATTTTTTATTTACCTTATTAGCAATATAGTTTAGTTTATATGGATAAGAAATCCGGAAGGTAAAATGTAATATAATTTTTTCAAATTTCAATATTTCAAAAGGAGTAAAGTATGAATTACCTAAAAGGTTCCGTCTATATTGCGGCAATATCTCTCTTAATGACGGGATGTGCCCAAAAAAGCAGCGAGGTTGCGGAATTAACCGAATGCAAAACGATAAAACAGTGTGCCGAATTGGCGATAGAGAGAAAACAGGAGCTTCAACAAAAAGAGAAGGCTCTAAGCGCTAAAGAGCAAGAGATTCAAAGATTGAAAGAGGAAATAGAGAAAGTTAAGGCGGAAAAGCCTAAAGCGGCTCCGTGCAAAGAGTACAAATGCGATCTTTTCCCTCCCAACGCAAAACCGGGCGAGTGTTACGCGAGAGTCTTGACTCCTCCCAAATACAAAACCGTTACCGAGAGAGTTTTGGTTAAAGAGGCGGGAGAGAAGCTTATAACCATTCCGGCAAAATACGAGTGGGTTGAAGAGAAAGTTTTGGTTAAAGAAGGAGGAGAGAAGATAGTAACCATTCCTCCCGTATATAAAACCGTAACCGAAAGAGTAATGGTAAAAGCTCCGGGCAAAAAACTCGTAACGATTCCGGCGGTATATAAAACCGTAACCGAAAAAGTTTTGGTTTCTCCCGAACATACCGAATGGAAAAAAGGAACCGGCCCCATCGAAAAAGTTAACGAAATTACCGGCGAAATTATGTGTTTGGTCAAAGTTCCGGCGGTATATAAAACGGTTACCAAAAGAGTTATGGTAAAACCTCCTCAAACGAAAGAGATAGAAACTCCTCCGGTGTATAAAACCATTACAAAAAGAGTTTTGGTAAAACCGGCACAAGTTAAAAAGATAAAAATTCCTCCGGTATATAAAACGGTTAGAGTCAAAAAAATGGTTGAAGGACCGAAAGTTATCAAAAAAACGATTCCGCCGGTTTACAAAACCATCACCAAAAGAATCAAAGTTTCCGAAGCCAAACTCGTATGGAAACCCATCCTTTGTAAAACGAACATGAATCCGGAAGTTATCAGAGAGCTTCAAAGAGTTTTGAAAGCCAAAGGATATTACAAAGGTCCGATCGACGGAATTTACGGTCCTTTGACAAAAGCCGCATTGATCAAATATCAAAGAGCCGTAGGTCTTCCGGAAGGAGCTTTAACGATAGAGAGTTTAAAATCATTGAAAGTTAGCTACTAAAAAGAGCCGAAGGAGCGATCCTTCGCTCCCTTTCCCTTTTCGTTTTTTTCCGCTTACGAATTTTAAAAATTCCGCATTAATTTTTCGTTAACTCTTCGTTTATTCGATATTAATCAATTCGTTTTATAATTATCATAAAAAATTACCCGAAAAAAATCCCCCATTAGAATCAAATTTTAATTAAAAGGAAATTTTATGGCTCGAAAAATAGAGGAGATAAAAAAAGAGGTTAAAAAAATCCTCGTAGGACACGAAAATTTGATAGATTCCATGCTCATAGGACTTCTAAGCGAAGGGCACATACTCGTAGAAGGAGTTCCGGGTCTCGCGAAAACGACGGCCGTAAACTCTTTGGCGAAAGCTTTGGGATTGGAGTTTAAAAGAGTTCAGTTTACGCCGGATCTTCTTCCGAGCGACATAACGGGAACGGAGATTTACGATCAAAAAACGGGAGAGTTCAAGATAAAAAAGGGACCGGTTTTTACGAATCTCCTTTTGGCGGACGAGATAAACAGAGCGCCGGCTAAAGTTCAAGCCGCCCTTTTGGAAGTTATGCAAGAAAAGCAGGTAACGATAGGCGACAAAACTTTTAAGATAGAAAGGCCTTTTTTGACTTTGGCCACTCAAAATCCGGTGGAGCAGGAGGGAACTTATCCGCTTCCCGAAGCTCAGCTCGATAGATTCATGTTAAAAACGGTCGTTACCTACAATACCATAGATGAGGAATTTACGATAGTAAAAAGGATAGCCGACGGCAAATTCGAGGAGATAAATCAGGTTGCCGACAAAAACGACCTGAAAGCTCTTCAAAAAGAAGCTAAGGAGGTTCATGTTGACGACGCCGTTTTGAAATATATGCTAAAAATAATTTTCGCAACGAGATTTCCGAATGATTACGGCGTCTCTTCCGTTTCCGAATTTATAGAGTTCGGAGCAAGTCCGAGAGGCTCCATAAATCTTTATAAAGCTTCCAAAGCGATAGCGCTTATTCGAGGAAAAGATTACGTAACTCCTTACGACATAGCCGAGGTCGCTCCCGACGTTTTAAGGCACAGAATCATTTTAAATTATAAGGCCGAAGCAAGCGGAGTGACCGCCGACGAAATCATTAAAAAGATTTTGGAGAAGATCCCTCTACCGTAAAGGCTTAAGATGAATAAAACCGCAAAAGAGATTTTAATAAGAACCAAAAGGCGTATTTTCGGAGCGAATATAGGTAATAACGTTTCGATATTTCAAGGAAACGGTCTGGATTTTAGCGAGATAAAGGAGTACTCTTTCGGAGACGACGTTAAAAAAATAAACTGGAAAGTTACCGCAAAAGAACAAAAGCCTTTCGTTAACGTCTTTAACGAAGAGAGAGAGCTTAACATAGTTTCGGCCTTTATGGTAAGCGGAAACATCTATTTCGGTTCGGCAAGACAAAAACAGGAGCTTATGAGCGAAATTTTGACAATTTTGGCGTATTCCACGATAAAAAACAGCGATAGATTTACGGCGCTCTTTTTTAGCGATAAAGAAGAGAGATTTTTCAAGCCGACAAAAAGCATGAATTCGATCTATCCCGTTTTGGAATACGCCCTATCGATAGAACCTCTCGGAAAAAGAGTCGATTACAAACTCTTTTGCGATTACTTTTTGAAAACCGTAAAGAGAAAATCGATACTTTTTTTGATAGGAGATTTCTATGAAAATACGGATCTGTCTCTCTTATCGGCGAAATACGAAGTGTATGCGATAATCGTCAGAGACCGGTTCGAAGAAAATCCGAAATTCGAAGGAGAAATCTCATTAAGCGATCCGAAAACTTTAAAAGAGGAGATCTTTTATCCGGACGATAGGATCGTAAAAGAGTTCTCCGAAGAGCTAAAAAGGAAAGACTTGAAACTTTTTGAACATTTTTTAAAAAATAGAGTATCTTTTACGAAAATATATACGGACGAGGACCCTTTCGTTAAATTATCAAATCTGTTTAGGAAATAAGATGCAAGGATTGGAGAAATTAAAAGACATAAAACCTCCCGTAGAGGTTCATGATACGAGCTTTATAATATTTTCGGCAATTCTCTTTGCGATAGCCGTTTCGATAGGAGTTTCGATCTACTTTTTAGTTAAAAAACGCTTGAAAAGAAAAAAAAGAAGAAAAAGCGAAAGAGAGCTCGCTTTGGAAAGTATAAAGAACATAGATTTCGGAAAAACGAAAGATGCGGTTTACGAATTTAGCGAAAGCGGATACGTTTTAGTAAAAGATGATCCCGAGAAACTGAAAGAGTTCGAAAAAATCGTAAAAGAGCTCGAAAAATATAAATACAAAAAGGAGATAGAGCCTTTATCGAAAGAGGATATTAAAAAAATGAAAGATTTTATAAAGGTTATTAAATGAATTTTACTTTTGAACATCCGACGGCATTTTTGTTTTTGATTTTGTTTTTCGTATGTTTCAAATTTTGCAAACCGAGGCTAAAGAGTCTCTTTTTTCCCAATCTGAATCTATTAAAAAAAGTCTCCTCCAAAAAGGGGACTCTTTTAAACTTAACGAAGTTTTTAACCGTTTTGTTTTTAACGGTCGCTCTTGCTTCTCCCGTCGTAAAAGATGAGATAGTTTTGCAAAATCAAAAAGGATATGAAATATCATTGATTCTTGACGCAAGCGGTTCAATGGCCGAAGGAGGAAAGTTTCAGATAGTCAAAAGGATCGTGGAAGATTTCATCGACAAAAGAAAAAACGACAAAATAGGATTGACGATATTCGCCGACTTTGCTTACGTGGCCGTTCCTTTGACGTATGACAAAGAGAGTCTGAAAAGACTTTTAAACCGTATAGACGTAGGAATAGCCGGAACGCACAGAACGGCGCTTTACGAAGCTCTTTTTATGAGCACGAAACTTTTTAAAAATTCCGAAGCTAAAGAGAAAATAGCCATCCTTTTAACGGACGGCATGGACAACACAAACTCCATTCCTCTCGAAGTGGCCGTAAATACGGCGAAAAAATACCGAATTAAAGTCTATACCATCGGAGTGGGAGGAAGGGGAGATTATAATCCTTTCGTACTGCAAAAAATAGCGCAAGAGACCGGAGGAAAATTTTTCGAAGCAAGAAGCGGCACTCAATTGAAAAGAATCTATCAAGAGATAGACAAACTCGAAAAGAGCGACATAAAAGCCGAAAAGTACTTTAAGAAAAGATATTTTTTTCAATATTTTTTAGCTTTAGCGGCACTATTTTTGACGATATTCATTTTGTTGTATAGGAAGTGAAAATGAGATTTTTAAATCCGGAAATACTCTTTTTATCTATCGTTCCTTTAATTTTAATATTTTTAGCCACTAAAAAAGATATTGGGATAGAGAGATACTTTTCCAAAGAACTTTTAAAAAAGATGCAAAGAGCAAAAAGCGGACTCTCCAAAAGAACGAGAGTTCTTCTCCTCTCTTTCTCTTTGCTGCTTGTGATAATCTCTCTCGCCCGTCCGGTTATAGACAAGGGAGAGATAAAGGTAAAAAGCGAGTTTATAGACCTCGTGGTGGCTTTCGATATATCAAAATCCATGTTCGCCAACGACATTTATCCGAACAGATTTGAATTTGCAAAGAGAAAATTTTACACTCTACTTAAATATTTCAAAAACGCAAGAATAGCGGTCATAGGATTTAGCTCGAGAGCGTTTTTGATATCACCTCTGACGGATGATTTCAATACTTTGAAATATCTCGTTAAAAATATGAGTTTGGATTACGTAACATTAAAAGGTACGGATATTTTGGAGCCTTTAAAAGTAACGGAAGAGCTTTTGAAAAACAGCTCCAAAAAAGCTCTGTTAATTTTTACCGACGGAGGAGATCAAAAGAATTTTAAAAGAGAGATAGAGTACGCGAAAAAACATAACATCAAAGTTTTCATTTATGCGGTTGCCACCGAAAAAGGAGGAGTTATAAAAGAGGGAAACGGAGTTTTAAAAGATAAAAACGGAAACATAGTCGTAACGAAACTTAACGAAAACATCAAAAAACTTGCGATAGAAAGCGGAGGAGCCTATATGAAATACTCCTATTCGGAGGACGATATCAAATACCTGATAAACAGCATAGAGAAGAAATTCAAAGCGGTTACGAAGAAAGAGTTGACGATAAAAAATAGAAAAGAGCTTTTTTACTATCCTCTTTTAGCGGCTTTGATTCTATTTCTCTCGGCCGTATCTTCATTTCCGTTAAGGACGAAAAAATGAGAAAGATTCTGTTTTTGTTTCTATTTGCAATCGTATCGGCGAACGCTTCGATAACGGACTTTATCTATTTGAAAAAAGCAAAAGAGGCTTACGAGAGCGGAAATTACGAAAAAGCGGCTAAGTATTACGAAAAAACGGACAATCGAAGCGACGAAGTGAAATTTAATATGGCGGACGCTTATTATAAAAGCAAAAATTACAAAAAGGCTTTGAAACTTTACGAAAGCATTAAAGATAAAAAACTCGAATTTAAAAAGTTGCACAATTTGGGAAATACTTACGCTCATCTGAATCGAATAGACGAAGCTATCAAAGCTTACGAGAAGGCTTTGAAAATCAAAGAGGACAAAGATACCAGATTCAATCTGGAACTATTAAAGAAATTGAAACAAAAGAAGAAAAAAGAGAATAAGAAGCAAAATAATAAACAGAATAATAAACAAAATAAACAGAATA
>Ga0256914_1004377_pt1 | contig 10627 bp, 5 predicted proteins | sample HulkmetaG_FD_191571 | JGI IMG/M metagenome (GOLD analysis project Ga0256914, IMG submission 191571) | Hydrothermal chimney microbial communities from Main Endeavour vent field at the Juan de Fuca Ridge, Pacific Ocean - Hulk | ecosystem: Environmental > Aquatic > Marine > Hydrothermal vents ...
AGAAACTGTTTCAGTTTCAGTGTATGTCCGGCAAGAAAAAAATACAATGGTCAAAATGCGTCTCCGGCAGACGCATTTTGACCATCTTGCCCTGGGAAGAGCAGGGATAAGGGGGGGGAATGAGCCGACAGCCGACACACCGCACGGTGGTCAGGGCGCGGCCGGTTTTCCCGAGGCAGGAAGAATGACGACCTGGGCAGCCCGCTCCGGCCGCAGATACCGTCGGGCAAGCTTTTCCAGGTCTGTCGTGGTGATGGCCGCGTAATCGCTGCTGATGGTCCTTGGCCACACCACCTGGTCCGGATGGCGGGAAGAGAGACTGAGCACTGTTTCCAGCCAGTATTCGTTACTGCGCAGCTGGTCCCGGATGGCCACCAGGGTGGGTTCCAGAGCCCGGCGCAGTTCATCCTCGCTGATCCGACCGGCTGCCAGTTCGGCGGCGGTATTCCTGAGGGTACGGGCAAGCAGGTCCGCCTGTCCGGGGGCCACCAACAGCTGGCACCGCAGCAGGCCGAATCCCGGATCGATCCGGCTGGGCCGGTTGTAGACCAGTGGTGAATAGACCGCTCCCAACGTTTCCCGGAGCTGGAGGCGAACCCGGTCGGCAAGCACGGAGGCCAGAACGCCGGTCCGCCTGGTGCGGGAGATGTCCCACATATCGTCGGTGGGCCAGGCCAGGACCACCAGCCCCCTGGACAGTTCGGTCTCCACGGACAGGCGCAGTGTTTCCCCGCCCGGAAAGCGAATCCGTCTGCCGACCGGCCGTGGCAGGGAATCCCTTGTTTCCTTGCCGAAAAACCGGCCAACCTGGGCAATGACCTCCTCTCTGTCGAAGTCACCCACCACGTTGATCTCCAGGCCGGCAGTACGCAGGACGGGTCTGAGCCAGGTTTCGATCTGCTGCAGATCCAGGCGCATGAACTCCTCCCTGGACGGCAGGCCATAGCGGCGGTCGCCGCCGGCAAGGAACCGTTCGCCCTGCAGATCCATCATTCCTTCCACCGTGTGTTCGAGCTGGTCGTACATCTGGGCGAACCTCTCCCGGCTGCGCTCGAACGCCTCGCTGCGGAAAGCCGGATCGTGAAGACAGGTATAGAAGAGATGAAAGAGCAGCTCCAGGTCCTCGCTCAGGCTGTTGCCCCTGAAGGAAAACGATTCCTCGCCCACCTGAAAATCCATGGCCACACTTGTGCCGGCCAGGGCTGCCGTCAGGGCCTCCCGGTTCATTCTGCCCACACCACTGCCCCTGACTACGGCTTCAGCCAGCATGGCCAGACCGCCGACCGGCTCCGACAGTTGGCCCTCACCGAAATGCACCGTGGCAATGACCTGGTTGGGCTGAAAATCCGTCTTCTTGAGATGGAGCCGGGTTCCGTTGGCAAACGTACAGGTCTCGGCCCCGATTCCGGGAATCGATGTGCATTCCGGCTCATGCTCTCCCGGGCCGCCCGGATCGAGATAGGGAAATTTCCGGACAGCCTCCTGACTCCAGGGAGCAACGGCAGCAGCCATCGCCTCCTGGAAAGCAGCCGCGATCCGTTCCGCGGCCTCTTGCTTGTCGCCGAGGTTCTCGCTGCCCACCACCTGCACGGCCCGGCGCTCATGTTCCCAGACCTGGCGCAGGGCGGCCTGGACGTCGGAGAGGGTCGCCTGCTCGATCATCGGACCGAGCACGTCCAGGTCCTGTTGCGGCGAGAGGATCACCTCCCACCTGTTCAGTTTCTCCACCATGGCTTCGCCGATCTGAAAGCTGTTTCTGCTTGCCGCGGTCTTGGCCTCGATCTTCAGGCGGGTCATGAGTTCCTGTTTCACCCGGGCCAGCTCCTCTTCGAGAAACCCGTACCGGATGGCCTGGCGAAGCGTGTTTTCCAGGAGGTTCAGGGTCTCCTTCCACCTGCCGGCCTTGGCATGGGCCCCCAGGGATCCGTAGGCCCACCGCCGCATCAGAACACCGGCATAGACCCGGGCACTGGTCATGGGGCTGTCCGGCCTGGAGAGCAGGTCCTGCAGGCGGTTGTCCAGCATGGAAGCGGCCAGGTAGATCCGGAGCTGTTCGGTTTCCCAGGCCAGGGTATCCGGAATCGGCTCCACGTTCCAAGTGGTTTCGATGGCCACGTCGGTGTACCCAAGGTCAGGCTCGTACAGGTAAAGTACATCCTGGCCGGCATCCGCCACCCGGCCCGGTTCAGGACAGTCCACCGGCACCGCCGCCCCCTGCACTCCACCAAGATTCTCCCGGATCAGGCGGACAAGCGTATCCAGGTCTGTATCGCCCACCACCACCAGGAACATGTTTTCCGGCCTGTACCAGGTATCGTAGAAGCGCCGCAGCCGGGCGGCATCGGCCTGGCCGATGGTCTCCTCGGTGCCGATGATGTCCCGCTCCGCGATGAGGGTATTCCGGAAGAGGAACTGCCGCCTGGCCCGGTGAACCCTGGCCTCCACGGTATCCCGGGACCGCTTTTCGGCCAGGATGACCCCTCGTTCCTGTTCAACCTCCTGCTCCAGCAGGAGCGCGCCCCGGGCATAATCGGCCATGACCTGCAAGCCATCGGCCACGATCCCGGCCCGGCCCGAGGGGAGCATCAGCTTGTAGACCGTCTCGCCGAAGCCGGTGTGGGCATTGGTATCGGCACCGAACTCCATGCCGATGGACTGGAAATACTCGACCAGGGTTCCGGGAGGATAGTGGGTGGTGCCGTTGAAGAGCATGTGTTCCAGAAAATGGGCATATCCCTGTTCCCCGTCCCGCTCCTGGATCGCCCCGGCCTGGACATCGAGGAACATGGCGACCCGGTCCGCAGGCTCATGGTTGGCCAGGAGCAGATACCGCAGGCCATTGTCCAGGACACCGTAGCGCAGGGCCGGATCGGGCCGGAGATCACTCTCCTCCCATGGCCAGCCCACGGTAATGCAGGGGACAGCCGGGTTGCTGTCCGATAGTCGGGTCGCCGTGCAGCCGGTGAGTACAAGGAGAATGGAGAGAACAAAAGGGGCGGCGAAACAGCGCAGTCGCGATAGAATCATTGTTTTCTTCGCTCCAGTGCAATAGGTTGTAGGGTGTTCTGAACCCATGATGGACAAATCGGGCTATGACAGCCTTACACCATCTCTTCCGAATTCGTCAAAGAAAATGGAACTCCAAGGAAAAAACGGCCTGGTGACCGGCGCCTCCAGAGGCATAGGCCTGGCCATCGCCCGGGCACTGGCCGCCCAGGGTATGCGGCTGGCCCTGACCTGGTTCGACTGGCCGGAAGCCTCGGCTGCCATGCGCAGGGAATTCCAGGCCATGGAAGAGGACCACCTGATCCTGCGGGCAGATCTGCGCAGGCCGGACGAGGTGGCCGCCATGGCCAGACAGATCGGCGATGAACTGGGCAGCCTGAGCCTCCTGGTGAACAATATCGAACGGGGTGGCATGCCGATCCTGCATGGTTCCTACCTCAAGCCGGTCAACCGGAACCAGTGGCGGCTGGAACAGGAGACCACCCTGCAGGCCAAGTGGCTGGTCCTGGAACACTGTTTCGGGCTCCTGCAGGCGGCCAGCGAGGCGGCGGTGATCAACATCTCCTCCATAGCCGGCCTGGTCGGCCGCAGCGGTCCGGCTGGCCTGCTCTTCAACGACGGTTATGCAGCGGCCAACCGGGGCGTTTCGGTGCTGACCGAAACCTGGGCGAGAATGGGGGCGCCCAGCATCCGGGTCAACGAACTGATGCTCGGCCTCGTCGACACCCGCCACGGACCGGGCACCAGGGGATGGGACCTGCTCACACCCCGGCAGCAGGAGCAGCTGCTGGATCACACCCTGGTCAAGAGAACCGGCACGCCCGAGGAGGTGGCCAGGGCCGTCCTCTTCCTGGCCCGGGACGCCGACTTCATGACCGGCTCTGTCCTCCGCCTGGACGGCGGCTATGTTCTCGGCGGAGAGGAGGTTCCGCCCATGCCGTCCGGCAGCCTCGAAGAGGGAGAGCAATAGGCCCTACAGGTCGAGGACCCAGTCCGGTATCCGGTGGAGGATATACTCGGTCACCTTTGCCCGCTGCTCGTCCCGGTTCTTGCCAGAACCCACCTCCTCCATGACCTCCTCGAAATCGAACCAGCAGAGTTCTTTGTCATCCTTGCTGTAAACGGTGAGAATCCGATGATCCGGTTCGTGGATATCCTCTTCCTCCTGGATGGCACCAACAAGACGCGCCGCCTCTTCGTAGGGCAGAAAACGAATCTTTTCCTCTTCGCTCATCAGTACTCTCCCTTGCCGGAAAATTCATCTTCCCCGGGACCGTGGCCCTCCGGTCTGCAGGTCACGAGGTTGCGCAGCTCGGAATCCGGAAAACGCCGCTGCAAAAAAAAGGGGCGGAAGAAGGTATCTTCCCGCCCCAATGCCTGGTCAACCGGTTCTGTCAGGCCGGTTTGACAATGGCCCCCGACCGGATACAGCGGGTACAGGCCCGGATCCGCACTGTCCGACCGCTGGGCGTGACCGTGCGCACCCGCTGCAGATTGGGCAGCCAGCGCCGTCGGTTCTTGTTGTGGGCATGACTGACATGGTTGCCGGTCGCCGGTCCTTTTCCACAAATTTCACATACTCGAGCCATGATATGTTCTCCTCTAGGGGCTGATCTTCTTTTGAACCGAGAATATTTACCTGTCGGACAGGAAAAATGCAAGCCATTTTTCCTGTCCGGCACCCTCTTTTCCCTCCCGGGACCCGGACGCCGGACAGGACCGGCAAGGGCCGGCCGCACCTGATTTCTGGATCGTTTTTTTTCCATACCTGCGCTATACTTTGTGTCATGCTGACCAGTCTGCGCGGAAAACTGATCTTCATCTTTGTCGTTCTCACCGTCTCGGTGGTCATCATCAGCAGCGGCTATGCCCGCTATCAGCAACGGCAGTTCGCTCTGGACCGCTCCAAGGAGCGGTCCGAGGTGGACCTGCAGCTCATCACCTCGGACATCCACTCCGTGCTCCTCTGGGTCCTGCGGGATCTGCTGGTCCTGCGGGATCTGCCCACCCTGCGGGAACTGATCAACACCGATGATCCGAGCAGACGGCTGAAGGCCTTTCACGACGTGCAGGAGGAGTTCTTCGCCCTGGCAAGCCATCACCAGATCTTCCAGCAGATCCGCCTGCTTGACTCCAGAGGCCGGGAGATCATCAGGGTCAACACCAACGGCTCCAACACCTGGCTGACCCCGCCCCAGGCCCTGCAGGACAAGAGCGGCCGCTACTATTTCAAGGAGGCGGTTCACCTCTCCGCTGACCAGGTCTACATCTCGCCCATGGATCTCAACGTGGAACAGGGCAAAATCGAACAGCCCTACGTGCCGGTCATCCGGTACGCCACTCCGGTCTTCGATGACCAGGGCACCAAGCGGGGCGTCCTGGTACTCAACGTCTTTGGAGCCACCTTTCTCAACCTGCTCCGGGAACAGCAGAACCAGGTCCGTCACGGCCAGAAATATTACCTTCTCAACAAGGACGGCTACTTTCTCTTTCATCCGGACTCCAGCAAGACCTTCGGCTTCATGTTCAACAGCCGCGAGACCTTTTTTCGTTACGAGCCCGACCTGCGGGAACTGCTGAACAGCGAGCCCAGAGGGCTGGTGATCCAGCGGAGCCGGGAGACCGGCAAGCAGACCCTTTTCGCCTTCCAGCGGATCGAACTCATCTCCTCCATTGCCCCGGAAACCTACGGAGACTCGGAGATCTCCCTGTCCGGAAACAACTACTGGATCCTGCTGACCGCGGTGGACGATGCCAACCTCCTGGTCGGATTCAACGAGTATGTCCAGTCCTTTTTGCCGTTCACCCTCTTTCTCATCGTTGTCTGCATCGGCGTGGCCATCCTCCTGGCCTGGAGCTGCTCGCGGCCGGTCGTCTCCCTGGCCGCGGCGGCCCGCCAGATCCAGAATGGCGACTATGGCGCCCGGGCCAAAGTGTACACCACAGATGACATGGGCAAATTCGGCCATCAATTCAATGAGATGGCATCAAGACTCCAGCAGACCATCGAGCAGCTGCGGCTCTCCGAGGCAAAATACAGACAGATCTTCGAGAACTCCAAAGACTGTATCTTTGTCACAGACACGGAGTGCACCGTTGTGGACATCAATCAGGCCGGCCGGGAACTGTTCGGTTTTGACAAGGATACGCCGCTGGACAAGCTGTCCCTCACCTGCTGCCAGGCCGAAGGCGGACCTGTGGGCAGCATGCCGGTTCTTCAGGAGGACATGCTCAGGAACGGCTATGTCAAGGATTACGAGACCACCCTGCTCCGCCCGGACGGCAAACTGCTCCACTGCACCATGACCGCCTCGGCCCGGTTCGACGAGCAGGGAAATCTTTTGGGATACGAGGGCATTCTCCGCGACGTCACTGCAGAAAAGGAACGCCAGAAAGCGGAACGGGCCTTCCAGAAACAGCTCCAGGAGGAAATCGTCCTGGCCGAAGAGCGGGAACGCCGCCACATCGGCCAGGTGCTGCACGAAGAGACCGCCCAGAACCTGGCCCTGGTCAACCTGAAGATCCACGAGGTGGAAACCGTCTGCCGGCAACGGGCCGGGAGGGAGCAGGACCACGACACCGCAAAGGCAGGGACGCTGCTGGCCGAGATCCGCAGCCTGGTCAACCTGATGATCCACCAGATCAGAACGATGATCTTTGACCTCTATCCGACCATCCTGGACGACCAGGGACTGGTGCCGGCAATGCTCTGGTATGCCGACAACTTCAGCCAGCGGACAGGCATCACGGTCTCGGTCTACGGGGTGCCCGGTGACCTGGGCCTGTCCCAGTCGCAGAAGATCTACCTGTTCCGCTCCTACAAGGAACTGCTCCAGAACGCCTGGAAACACGCCGCCACCGAAGAGGTGGTTGCTACGGTAAAGAAAAAGGACAATCATGTCCGACTGACCGTGGACGACGATGGCCGAGGATTTGATCCCGGACAGCTCCGCTCCTCGGCCAAGACCATGGAGGGCATCGGCCTGATCAGTATCCGGCAATGGACGAATGCCATGGAAGGAACGCTCTCCATAGAATCAGAACCCGGCAAGGGGACCCGGATCGCCATCGACATCCCTCTTGCCGCCAGGGAGGATGCGTCATGATCTCTGTTTTCCTTGCCGACGACCACCAGATGTTCCGCCAGGGGCTGGCCACCCTGCTCTCCTCCACCTCGGACATGACCCTGGTGGGCGAGGCCAGTGACGGCCAGGAGTCGCTCCGGCGCATCGAGCAGCTGCAGCCCGACGTGGCCGTGCTGGACATCGCCATGCCGGGACTGACCGGCATCGAGGTGACCAAGCGGCTGGCCAAGACCTGCCCGGACACCGGAGTGCTCATCCTCACCATGCATGCGGACTGTTTCTTTGCCGTCAAGGCCCTGCAGGCCAATGCCCGTGGCTTCATGCTCAAAGAGGAAAGCTTTGACATGCTCATCAACGGCATCCGGACCGTGGCCGCGGGCAGAATGTTTGTTTCGCCCACCCTGGAGTCCCCTGTGCTCAAGGAATTCGTCAACCTGGCCCGGCACGCCTCCGATGCCTCTGGCAACATCCTCACCAGCCGGGAGCGGGAGATCCTGCAGCTGGTGGCCGAGGGCATGACCAATCAGGAAATCGCGGCCAAACTGTGCATCTCGACCAGCACTGTGGACACCCACCGGAAAAACATCATGGCCAAGCTGGACATTCATTCCATAGCCGGCCTGGTCAAGTATGCCATCCGGCATAAAATCGTCACCCTCTGATCCCCGGCAGCGACTCTTTTTTTCTCTTCCGGCCCAGTAGTTATCTCATGAATCCGGCCCCCGATCCGAGGAGGTTTGGCAGTATCAACCCTGTGCTGAAGCGGAGTTTCCATTGCAGAAAGGGCCTGAAGCAGGTAAAAAATAGTGGAGGCTTACTGGAATTACCGGATCGGTTGTGATTAAATTCAGGATGAGAACTATTTCGTCACCAGCATCATCGCTCGGAACCATTCCAGGCCGCCTTCTGCGGAAAAATGACAGACAGCCTCTTCCTGCTCCAACCGTCGAGACAGTGATCAACTGATGAGACCTTCCAAGTTCAACAAAATCATTGGTCCGGTCCTGGTTGTTCTCTTCCTCACTTATATTGTCCTTCTGGGTCTGATCAGGATTACTCTGCCCGGCCTGGTGGAATCACGGCAGGAGGCGCTGTACAACGACAGGATCAAGGTGATCACCGAGATCCTGAAACTCCGGGCCGGAGGAGAAGGGAGCGGAGAACATGCTGCCTCGCAAATGTATCTGCAGACCGATGCGGTCCAGGAACTGCGTCATATCTATTACAAGACAAAAAACCCCCGATCTTTTCCGTTTATCTGCTCCAAGGCCGGATCTGTGATCATGCACCCCACCCTGCCCGTGGGGGCAAAGGGACTTCAACAGTTGCTCCCCAAGACCCCGTCACGCGGCCTGAGACACTTCTCCCGACAGTACACGACCCCCCAGGGCGAGAAACGCTGGGTCCAGATCCGCTATTTCCAGCCATGGAACTGGTATATCGGCTGGTCTGTGCCGGCACGTAACAGCGCCGTCCAGGTTGGGCGACTGTTCAATACCCTTGCCATCGCCCTGGCTGTCGCCTTTGGCGGTACCGGCTGCCTGCTCTATTTTCTGCTGTGGAGAACACTGCGTCGTGTCCGTACCTCATCGGCTCCCAGAAAGACGGCCGGCCTGCTGAGTGCCGGAGAGACCACCAAGGAGCAGCACGAAGAGCTGGACATCTTTGTCGAGCCCCTGCCGCCGGAGCCGGTCACTCTGCCGGACTCCCCGGATAGCCAGCGCGAGGAACGTCTCTACCGGGAACTGGTGCAGAGTGCCAACTGTATCATCCTCCGCTGGGATCCTGAGGGCAACATCCTGTTCATGAACAACTTCGGCCTTGAACTGTACGGATTCTCGGCTGAAGAGCTCGTTGGCCGTCCCATGGTAGGCACCATCGTGCCGGAAACTCCAGCTGCCAGTCGGGACCTGAAACTCGTCATCCGGGAGATCGTCACCAACCCGGAACGATGCACCATGAACAAGACGGAAAACATCCGCAAGGACGGCACCAGCCTCTGGATCCAGTGGTCCACCAGGGCCATTGCCGACGAGCAGGGCAACCTCCTGGAAATGCTCAGTATCGGCATCGATGTGACTGCCCTGACCAGGGCGACCAGGAAGTTGCGGGTCAACGAGCAGCGTTACCAGACCCTGTTCGATTCATCCCATGATGCCTACTTCATCCTCATCGACGGCCTCTGTGTCCACTGCAACAAGAAGGCCCTGCAGTTCCTCGGCTGCACCAAAAAACAGATCATCGGCAAGTCACTGGGGGCCATGTCGCCACTCTTCCAGCCGGACGGCACAGACTCCATGCAGGCCGCCCAGGAAAAGATCAAGAAGGCCTACCAGGGTGTTCCTCTGAACTTTGAATGGTGTTACCAGACCGCCAGCGGAGAACTGCGGGAGGCCGAGGTCAACCTGAACTGCATTGAAACCGATTCGGGCAAGTTTCTCCTGGCCTCGGTGCACGACATCACAGACCGCAAGCAGCTCGAGGAGGAGCTGCGTCACACCCAGAAGATGGAGGCCATCGGAACGTTGGCCGGCGGCATCGCCCATGACTTCAACAACATCCTCACGGCCATCATGGGCTACACCGAACTGGCCCAGATGAAACTGGGGACAGAGTCACCGGTGGCGGAAGAACTGGACCAGGTCTATATCGCTTCCAAACGGGCCCGCGAACTGGTGCAGCAGATCCTGACATACAGCCGCAAGGCACCCCAGGTCAAGCAGACGATCAAGCTGGCCACCATCGTCAAGGAGGCCATGAAACTGCTTCGGTCCTCCATTCCGGCGACCATTGAGATTCAGCAGGAGATCTCCTCGGAGCGACTGGTCTATGCCGATCCCACCCAGATTCATCAGGTCCTGATGAATCTCTGTACCAACAGCCACCATGCCATGGAGGAAAACGGTGGAGTGCTGACCGTCAGGGTGAAGGATCTGGACATCACCGCCAACTCCACTGCAGAGACGGAAAAACACGAGCTGGAACCCGGCCTGTACACTGTGCTCGAGGTCAGCGACACGGGCTGTGGTATGGATCTGGCGACGATGAAGAACATCTTTGATCCCTATTTCACCACCAAGGAACATGGCAAGGGATCAGGTATGGGCCTGGCCGTGGTGCATGGCATCATCCAGAGTCACAATGCCCACATCACCGTCAGCAGCAAGGTAGGCCAGGGAACGACCTTTCGGATCTTTTTCCATGTGGCTCCGGAACCGGCACCTGCCGATGAACAGCATGGCATGGAAGAGACAGCGGAACAGGAAGAGCGAAACGAACGGATTCTCTTTGTGGACGATGAACTCGCCATCTGCAACCTGGCGGAGAAATTTCTGGAAGCAGCCGGCTACAGGGTGGAGACATTTCAGGATGTCACCCGGGCCTGGGAGGTGTTCTCCGTCCGTCCAGAGCGGTGGGATCTGCTGATCACCGACCAGACCATGCCCCAGATGACGGGCATGGAGTTCATCGCCAAGGCTAGGGCACTGCGGCCCGAACTGCCGGTCATCCTCTGCAGCGGCTACCGGGAGACCATC
>Ga0256914_1004378_pt1 | contig 10627 bp, 3 predicted proteins | sample HulkmetaG_FD_191571 | JGI IMG/M metagenome (GOLD analysis project Ga0256914, IMG submission 191571) | Hydrothermal chimney microbial communities from Main Endeavour vent field at the Juan de Fuca Ridge, Pacific Ocean - Hulk | ecosystem: Environmental > Aquatic > Marine > Hydrothermal vents ...
TCATGAAGAATGTGTGAGAAAAGGGGCGCTGGCACGAAAAACTCTGGAACAACTTGCAGGCACTGCTGCCACTATTCAGGCTGAACGAATTCTAGAGTTTCTGTAGAGTGATCGAAAAAATCGTCCTTTTGTCCAATAGGTGCGTGCGCCCTAGAAATAATCGCTGAAAAATCAATACCATGTCTGCTATTGTTTTTCTCATGCGTCTTGTCCTCAAATCAAAGTTCCTGCGTTTCAGGGGTAGCCAGTGTCACATTTTGATGTACGTCTGTGAAATGCGTTGGAAAACATTCAGATAATGTCAAGATCGAATATAGTCTCCCACCCTGACCATTTCGTCAATATTCTTATGTTCTTTCAAAAGTAAACCAAGAGGTCTCTGGCGGAACAAGATTAGGATCTTGTATGTTTACAACAGGACGCTTAATCAATAGTCCCTGATCAGCAAGTTTTTGAAAGATGACAAATCCTGTATCTCTTTGATCCGGTATGTTTGCTGGGATGTAAACCCTTTTATCATCGAATAGCGCTTTAAGCATGTCCATTATTGCATGTTGAACATAAACGTGATAAATATCTTTTACAGGTTTACCCGGGATGCATGATTCATCCATATCACTTTCTGTAGACTCCTTCATAACCACCAAAACGTGGCGAACAAACTCTTTTTTGCTGGAAGAAATATTTTGTAGGGGCCAACCGCTCACGCGATATTTACGCAAGCTCTCCAACATCTCCCAATAACGGCCACGACCTTCTATCCATGTTAGAGCTGACCAAAGAGAAATGCACTTACAACCCTGTTGATCGAAAATTTTACAGCCTTGTTTATCGCAAGATTTCTCAGGATCGGAAGAATTGCTTGTCAAGCATTTAGGTAAATTGCTACAGTACTTCTTATTATATTCGCTTAAGAACCTATGCCATGCGTTATAACTTACTGGAGACAAAAGTACTGTTTCCTTAAAAAGGGTGTGAAGTGAAGTAAATTTTGATTTAGACTCCTCCATAAGTTTTTGAATGTAAAGGTTCCCAATTATCACTATGGCCAAATCATTTGCAAGGGCCTCTTTAAAGCGCAAAAATACGGATAATATCTCTTCCAAAAGTACGGTATCTTCTGGTTCAATTGTTTTAAAAAAACTACTCCAATACCAATCTCTTAGAGTAAGCTGGCTCATTGGATGTGTATTTTTTTTTGAACCAGCCTTTTCATTGGATTTAAACAGGTTAGTGCCAACAAGTTTGTCAAGTTCATCAACAATAAGAACTGGTTCTATTCCTAGCCTATGAAGTTGAAACAAGAATATTTTCAGCTCATGAAGAAGATTGGGTATATCTCTTACATACACGGAACGCTCATCACTCCACAGATTGAATACCGTTGAAAAAAGACTTGTGCTAGGAATGGATGTACGTTTGTTAACGCCAAGGCCCAAATTGGTGTGATGAACCCGTTGGTATTTAAAGGCATACGTCATGGCCTTTAGCCTTTTCGCTCTTAGTTTAATAGGAATCCAGTCTATAAATCTGCAAAGGCTCCAAGATATTATGACTATGAATAAAGCAGTAATCCACGTCTTCCAAGAAAATGAATGAAAGCTTTCGTAATAAGGTATAAAATTAGAGAGGAAAGGAGTCTGATTTTTTAGGAAAGATGACACTAGACAAATTTCTAGCCAAGCTACCAAATATGCCACTAAAAAACACAAAAACAATAATGCTACGTTCAGGTTTTGTGAGTTACACCATCTCTTTAGTAAACGCCCTAGCCATCCAGGGACCCTGGTAGGGAAGCCAAAATAATACCAAAACCATCCGATCTTTGTTCTAAGCCCCTTACCTTTATTTCTGAAACCAGAATGCGGTGCCAGTCTGTCTAATAATGCCTGAATCAAGGTAATTAGAAAATCTTCTTCATCCCACGGTTTTGTATTATTCAAGTAAGAAGTTCTCTTAATAGAGGAAGAGGAGGTGTTTTTTAAAGATAATTCTAAGCGACTTGGATCCATCCAAACGCCGATAACTATTCTTGGAACTTCTTCATCCCGTGGAATCTTTCTAAAAAGAGGCCATAATCTTTCTAATGCCGCCTTAACGAGTTTGGTTTTACCGAGACCATACAGGCCTAATACAGCCAGGATTCCACGTCTATAGCCCTTAAAAAAACGGCTTATTGCATCAAAGCAGTTGTTTCTGTCCTGTAAAATAAAGACACCTAAATCTGGTGAATCTATATCAGGTTCAGGTGAAGAACCACCAGAAAATTTACATTTTTTATGGCCGTCATTTTGTTTGCCCATCTTTGGCCTCTTGAGATATATTCTCTTCGTAGATAGCTAGATCATAGTGATCGCAAAAGTCCTGGTAACGTTCAGCATGCTTACACTTGATAGGCTTTTTAAGTTCTGAAGCCACTTTCCATGCAAAAAATGGATGGGGAATATAAAGTGTTTTAAAAGCCCCTTGTGCATCATTTGGGTTTAGAGCAAGAAAACCTTCAAAAAGTAAAATTTTTTCCCACCGATCTAAGTTAGAAAGAGAAGACAATTTCTTGGGTTCAGAATAGATCCAAGGAGGTTCTCCGACTTTTAAAAATGGAAGAAATTTTCCTAGTTTTTCAAATAAAAAGTATCTTCTAGGAGTAGTTATATTACCTTTCTTATATTCTGTTTGCGCTATATCATCTAAAGTTTTAAGAACGATTAATTGCCAAAACTCCTCACATTCATTACAAATAAGATGTGAGTCCTTAATAAGCTTATTGCTTTTTTCACCAACACGGTTTTGAAAACTCTTTAACAGCCAACTGTTGAAAGGCTTAGTATTAGGTAAGACTATATAATAGCTAAATGGAAATGGACTTTGCTCATCTGAATGCCCAAATGCGTGAAAATAGAAATCAATAGATGTAAGTATTGCTTTTATGTTATTAGAAATTTTTCTTAACCGTGGGAGCATATCATCTAGATCGCTAGTGGTTTCTGTGATATTTAGGCTTAAAAAGCATTGAAGATTCTTATCATTTTCTATTTTTTTTTGTAATAACTTAAGATCCGCTAAGTTGAAAATATCATATAACTGTGACTGTTCATTAGTGTGAAGTGCTTGATGTAGCTTATTTTTGTAGGTTCGCCAAATTCCCATTAAGGTTGTTATTAATAAGACGTATCCGTTGCTTTTAAGTTTGTCTTTAATATCTTTTTCAGATATACATCTAAGATCTGGAATACTACAGAAAATTAGCTCACCATCATTCATATCTTTGCCTTTCTATCATTTCAGCTAGCCATACTTCTATTTTTGGCAGAAGATTATATGCAAATTCATATTGTCTGATACCTTTACCATTTAACAGAACTGTTCTGCCCATATGGTGAAAAATTAACTCAATAGCATTTCTACCTATTCTTCTTCCTTCAGGATGAGTAATAAGGTATTCCAAAAAATTATCTAAATGAAATATCCTACTGTTTCCTCTTGTCTGATTGAGATTACGCCTTGCAAAGGCACATAAAATATTCCAAAATAGATTGTCATTCATAAGTAGCTTATATTTTTCACTTGCATCCTTTGAAGAATAGCGTTCTTGATAGTCTTTTTTTGCATTTTGGACTGCCTGCTCAGCTGTTAAATGAAGAATCTCTTGAACCTTTCTGAGTACATCAAGAACAATTTGTCTTATTTGTGCCATTGTTGGCCATTTACCTTTTAAAGGATCGGGATCTATAGAATCTAAAACTCTATATCCCATTTCTTGTAAGATCCATGGAATATTAAGTGAATGGTTAATCATATAATCGATAACTTCTTTTCTTAAAAATATGCCTAGGTCTTCTAGGGCTCCCTGCAAAAAGCTTTCCGCTTCCTCTCTCGTCCAAGGACCAAGCTCTAACGAATAGAGCCAATTATATAACGGGGCTTGACTCACATTAATCCATTGATTAAGAGCCGTTTCATCAGAAGAGCCGTATTGGTAGCTTACCATTACAAACGAGATTGCTTCTTCTTGACTAGATATTTTTCTAAACCAGCTAAACAAAGGATAATAATAATACTGGCCGAAATATTTAATGCTGTGTTCTGGCGATGGCGGTCTAGTCATCAAATCCAGCTTAAAAAGTCTGTCTGCCTCATCCAAAAGGATTACAAATTTTCTTTTATTTTTTGTGTAAGTCTTTTTGAGATAATCTTCGGCCGCTTCCAAATTTGGCAACCTTTCTATTTCCAATTTCTTGGAAAGCCTGCTCAAGAATATTTCTATGGCGGAATTATCTTCCCATGGAGTTACGTCCTGGAAATCAATGTAAATTACATTTACTTGTATATTTTCTTTAGTCTTCCATTCATAACGTATTTTTTGTAAAAGACTGGTTTTACCGATTTTCCTGGCACCTGATATAAGTACCCCCTGGGAATCAGTTATGACTTTTTGTCCTATTACATGTAGTTCACTACTTCTTCCATGAAACATAGTGGCTACCAAAGGACCAAGTCCCAGAGCGGTTCTAAAGGGATTCAATTCATTGGGATTTAGGTATCTAGCCATTTTTACGCCAAGGAGTCTTTGCGGCTTTGGCCATAATAACAAATGAAATAAATCCTCTGGCGTAAGGCCCACCGCTCTTAACTGACCATTACCCAATCTTTTTAATGGCTCATTGATAAAATATAAATTAAGTCCATCGAATTTTTTTATTATCTTTATGTCTGGAGTTGGAAAATTACCTGTGCCGTCAAGCGTGATACCATGGTCAGGGACTAATAAATTTACTCTCCAATATCTTCTGGCTAGCTCTACCTCGCCAGTGTAAACCTTAAAACGATCACGATTACCAGATCCTGCTTGAAGCTTGGTAGAAAGTGTATCTTCAAAAATCCTTTTAATATCATCGCAACTGACAGTGTTATGGTCTAATAGACTATATTTTTGGAGTTTTGCCTTGATTGCTTTAAAACTTTCATTATCAAGCCCAGAAAAGGCAGGAGGAGTATCCTTAGTTAGCCATTTGCGCCAAATTTTAAGATTGCATAAGTGACCAATTTCAAGATCAGTTTCTGCACCAAAAAGCCAAAAAGAATCAGAAAGTAGTTTTTTAGATTCCTTTTTAAGCCACTGAATAAGCCAAAGATAATGCTTATTATTGGGAACCAGTTTGCTTATCTTATCAATGACATCTTGCGACAGCATCCCTTCAAGATTATTTAACCATTCATTTTGTTCCTGTTTATCCAGAGACAAAATGGCCATTGCGGCTGCAACTTCTGAAAAAGATGGAGTATAAGGGCCGTGAAGATAGGCTGGTAGTTGTCTATAGAGATTGTTGTTGCTGGGGTCTGTTTGAAGCTCGAGAGGTATCCATCGCACGTTTTCAGGGGCCACAAGCATACGCAAAAAGACCGCATCCAAAGGGACGCTTGGTCTGAGCCAAAAGACCCATGGCTCTGGCCCTGCATGTTGCCTTTCAAGATGTATTTTTTTTTCTAGGATAGAATAATTAAATAATTCTTTGAGGGATAGTAGAAGTGTTTCAACCTCCCAATCTTCAATGTGGTCTCCCACTGTTTGAATGATGATGTTTTTTTTATCTGATACTGCATTTTCCAGAAGCTCTATTATCTCTTTGGAGACTTTCATCTCTCTAGCCAATTCTCCCGGTTCCTGCAGCAAGTCTATACGTACCCTTGTCAATACACGCTGACTATCTCTCATGTCATGATGTCTCAATTCAAAGGTCAAATGAATCTGTTTTGAATTGTTGTGTATCTGCCTGTTGCTAGCCAAAGTAACTGTAATCTTTTCTTTTGAGCCAGAGGCAATATCCCTAACTCGTGGTTCAGCATCCACTTCCAAAGGTTTTACTTCAAGGTTCCAACCCCATCTGTTTTCAATCTCTATAACCAATCTTATTTCATTGTTATCTGTTCTGAACTCTCTTCTCTTCCTAACATAAATTGGAGGTTCGAATTGCTCGCTGAAGTCACTTTCAGAAACCAAATCAATCTCCTGTGGCAGGGAGTTCTCCTTCCAGCTAAAAAGGAGGTTGTTTATGGCATTAAGATTAATTTCTCTTAAAAATTCTATAATGCTTCTTTCTAAAGCATTTAGCCTGCGAGATGATTCAATATCTTTTTTCAAAAATCTTTGCACTTCATAAAGGTACTGAACCTGATTACGGATGGATTTATAAAAATTAAAATTTTTATGAAGGGTCTTTATTTTTTCATGCACATCGTCTAGCCACTGCCCTAAATCATTCAAGTTTTCTACTGAGGCTTTGTCAGTAAAAGATTTTTTTACCTCTGGCCACTTTAGGTCTTTAAAGCTGTCGCAATAAAAAGGGATAAGACAGTTAAATATTAGGTGTGTTAATGGAAGCCATGCCTCAAGTTGAGGATGTTCCAAAGCCGCTTTTCCCAGCTCTTCAATCCATGAGGACGGATGCTTATTATTAAACAAGACATCTGGAATTTCCCATATTACGGCTGGCCAAAAGGCCGCCGATCCTCCGAGATTATGATAGTCTTCTTTTTCTTTTGTCCAAAAAATCAGTGCCTCTTTAGACTTGTTAAAGGAAAATTTTATTATCTTTTCCCAAACTACAGATAACCTTATAAAAGGGTCTTTATGCTTAGAACAAGTCTTAATAAGACGTTGAAAAAAGAGACGGTGAAGTCTTTTGCTATAAAGTTGACCTGTCCCTATGATATCATTGAATATAGTGATCAACGTATCTTCACACCTTCTTCCTCCCTGGGTCTCAATCCAAAAAGCTGCATCTAACAAGGGGGTTAAGACCAAATCTGGTCCACCATTACGAACATTTTCCTTTACTTCCTTGAGTATCTTATGAAGCCAGTAAGAAATTAAATCATCCAAGGCTGAAGAAACTATAGGTATGTCTTCTTTCTTTTGGCCTTCTAAGAGATCTATTAAGATTAAAGCACCGTGGGCATGTATATGGGCAGGCAGGCCGGTTATCCAGTCAATTGCCCTTTTAATGAGCATTGTGTCAACAAGATCCTTACCCTTAGCAAGGTATACTAAATGACCTATAACCACGGCCATATATGCCAAAAGGGGCCTTGAAGGCGCAGGGATCTCAAGCCGAGAAGGGAGGCTATTTTCAGAACTTGAAGCATAATTTAAGTCCAGAAATTTTTTTAGTTCATTTTGGATGCCGTTTATTTCCTCCTTTTTGTGGTTGGGGCTATTGTATATATTCTCGATTCTCTCTAGAGTTCTTATAAGACAAAGACCGTATTCATGATGCCTCCACTGTTTCTTACATTTTCTTTCTATATGTGTATCTTGGTTTCTTATTTGCCTAGTAGCTTTTATTGACCATATTTGACCATTGAGAGAGGCTGCAAAGACCTGTTTGTCTGTCTGGACCTGGGCATATGCAGGAAAAAGGTGGCAGATCAGGCTTGTAACCCTAAGCTTTTCAGGATCTAGAATGACTAGGCCATCTCGCTCCGTTGCAACGGTTATGAGATTGAACTTGCTGGTCTTTAACGAATTCAAAGACAAGACTCCGGGGTTCCCTAAATAAGCCCACCCAAGGAGGGGGGCTACTATATCTGATGTCTTTTTTTCTTCCTCCTTATAGGAAAAGACATAGCCACGTCTGTCTCCTACATATATATTTGTTTCTCCATTCTTTTCTAAGGCCAAGATTGATGAAAATTGAGCGTTTGTTACTTTAATCCAAGTAATAAATTTACCTAGTTTTCCATGATGGATTGGAGACCTCCAGATCTGGCCACCATTCTCATCAACTGCATAGACGCAGGCATTGGAAAATGCCATACCAACGATTCTTCCTGGGGTCTCACTTTGCCAAGGACGTTCCCAAGAATCTTTCTGATTTAGAAGGTCCTTGACAACATTCCAATAAATAACTGCTCTTCCTTGATAATCTACTCCTCCGAGGAGTATATGCCCTATTTCTTTGTTTAAAGCTCCACAGTAACAGTAGAAGTCGAGATTTTTAGTCAAAATTATTTTTTTTTCTTCTTTTTTCCACTCTATAAGTGCTACTTCCCCTAGACGTGAAACCAGTAAAAATTTGTAACCTTCTATATGAAGAATCAGTCTTAAACGGCTTTTAAAGCTTAGGTCCTTCCAAGAAAAAGAATCTATTTTTTCCCAAGAATAGTCTTTTTCATATGATAGGTTTTCACCTTTCAAGTAATGAATTTTTTGGGTATCTGCTACAATAAGGCTTTCCCCATTATCAAAAGAAAGAAGATGCCTGACTGGTCGTTTCAAGGCAAAAATGCCCTTGACTTTTACGCTATAAAGCTTTGCTCTACCTTTTTTTATTGTATTTACTATGTCTCTTAACTTGTCATCTTTGAAGCTTATTAGTGTGTCCTTACAATAACTCTGCAAAAAAGGAAGACGTTGACATAACAGGGCAATTGTTGCCTCGTCAAAGGTAGTTGCCAGCTTAAAAAGACTCTCCTTAGTAAGTTTAGTAAATTCACTATCGACTTCAGATAGTTTTTCCTCGCCACCAGGTCGAAAAGGGGTATCCATAATTACATCAGCAATAATTCTCAGGAGCCTGCTGAGCTTGGCCTCTTCTTGGTTCCATGGATTATTCTCACATGCCCAAGATATTAGAGCTTTCCACGTTTCTCTTGCTTTTGTATCATCTTTTATGACTTCATCCCATAAGGAGTGAAGAACAAGCTTGGGTGACGGATAAAGCTGATCACCTTTAAAATCCAGTGTCAGTAAAAAATCCTGTAGTCTAGACCAGTTAGGTGGCTTTTGCAGGATAAAAGAAGTAAATTGCTTAAGTCTCTCGTCAGGCTCTGGCCGCAATCTTAGCTTGATACCTTCTATAGACCCATCAACCCTGAATATTAATCCATGAGAAGGATCTCGTGAGTGTCTATTGATATGGAAAATAGTAGAAGGAATAAAGACAAGTTCTTCAACCACTTCTTTATCTTCATCGTTTAATATTCCAAGTATCCCTCCCCAAGCTGACAAAATTAATCTGTATCTAGATGTGCCGCTTACAGTTTTTATGCGGGAAATAGAGGTTGGACGATTTGGAATATCTGTATGTAGCCTTTCTGGCTGATTCTTGTTCTGGTAATCCCACAGATATATCTCCATGGAATTCGTTAAGAAAAAAAGTTTTCCTGAATCATTTTCACAGAAGGCTGCTAATATGCGTATGGGAAAACTAGCCGTCCAACTTATATTGCCTAAGACTGTTCTATCTGCATTTACTAATATTAATTTATTATTGGAGTAAGAAAGCCAGCGCCTGGCACCAAGTACTGGCACTAGATTTAATGGCCATTCCTTTTGTTGTTGGTCAAAAAAAGGAAAATCTTCATCTTTAGGAGGTTCTTTAATCCTTGCGGGTTTATTTTTAGGGCCCCTTGGCCAAATGATTTCACCTATTCCTTTTTCATGAGCTGGAAAGCGCGAGGCATTGTAGCAAACGAATGCCTCGGCATCGTATCTTCTATGTTTTTGCCAAGAGACAAACAGATCAAATAACAAGGTCGGAGAGAACCTGAAATCCCCAAATGGCCACTCTGCTGCGGGGCCAATTTCAAGCCTTGGGGTGCCATCATTCATTAAGGTCCACCACAAAAATCTAACTTTTCCTGTTTCGTCAAAAAGCATAAAAAGATCTGTGGTGGAGTCATTGGTTTCATTGAGTGGAAAGGGGCAGGCTATAACCTTTGTCCTTCCTGGTTCGGATTGAATCCGGCATGTCCTGGTGATAAATAAAGGGCCGAGTCTTCTCAGACTGGTAAGTAAGTGGAGTCTATGTTGAAAGTTTTTGTCTGACAACCCGTGTTGAGGAGGCAGAATAGAGCTTACAGTTTCAATATATTTTTTATAATCTTCCTCTTCAAGAAACCCGCGTATTATTTCCATAACCTATGAGTCTCCTCAAAAGTTTAAGGTTCTTCCGGCTCATGAGTACCAGGGCGAGTCTAAAACCCCGTTCAAAAAATGAGAGCATTCACTTATCCTTCGTCTTCAACAGAAGATGCACGGGATACAACAAAGAGTCAAGGCAAAGTCTTTCTCAGAAAAAAGCCCAAGAGCTTCTAAGGTCTTACTTTGCCTAAAGGCATTTTAGCAAAAATTTCTGTGTAACAACAGCTCAGGTATCCATTTTGACCAAATCCCCTTCCAACCTGCTACAAGCAAGGGAAAGCCTGGAAGGGTTTTGGAAACGATTGGAAGTAGCCCGTTACAGATTCTTAGGCGAAGCGGAGCGCCCGAAACCTCCATTTAGCGAGCATAAGCGAGCGACTTTGGAGCGTTTCAGCGAAGCCAAGCCTTAGAAGCTGTTGGGGCGGATTCCTGTTTCCAAGGCCCTTTCAGGCTTTCCCTTGTCCCTCTCTATAGTAGACTACTAAAATGAGACAGTGCGGTAAGTGTTTGTGCCTTGACACTGGAGTCCAGCTTACTTTGGGATTTAGCTTTGGCGCTCATATGTCGGAAGAATCTTATTATAAAGGGAGCCTTGAGTATACATCTGCATCTGGCCCTGTGGTGATGCCCGCCTTGATCTGATGATAGCCAGCAAAAGCTACCATTGCTGCATTGTCAGTGCAGTATCTTTCCATGGGAAAGAAA
>Ga0256914_1004379_pt1 | contig 10626 bp, 6 predicted proteins | sample HulkmetaG_FD_191571 | JGI IMG/M metagenome (GOLD analysis project Ga0256914, IMG submission 191571) | Hydrothermal chimney microbial communities from Main Endeavour vent field at the Juan de Fuca Ridge, Pacific Ocean - Hulk | ecosystem: Environmental > Aquatic > Marine > Hydrothermal vents ...
ACTACCTGGCGCTGACCGGCGACAGCTCCGATAACATCCCCGGTGTGCCCAAGTGTGGCCCCAAGACCGCCGCCAAGTGGCTGAACCAGTATGGCGGCCTGGACGAGCTCATGCGGCATGCCGACGAGATCAAGGGCAAGATCGGCGAGAACCTGCGCGCCAGCCTGGAGCAGCTGCCCCTCTCCCGCCAGCTCACCACCATCCGCACCGACCTGGAGCTGGAGGTGGAACCCGAGGCGCTGAAGCCCCGCGAACCCGACACCGGGAAGCTGCGAGAGCTCTTCAAGCAGATGGAGGCGCGCCGCCTCCTCGAATCCCTGGAGGCCGACGACCCCGAGCCACAGGCCGACGGGGCAGCACAGGCCGCCGCCGACGGTCGCTACGAGCTGATCCTGGACGAGGCGCGGTTCGAGGCCTGGCTGAAGCGGCTGGAACGGGCCGAGCCCTTCGCCTTCGACACCGAGACCACCAGCCTGGACTACATGCAGGCCGAGCTGGTGGGCCTCTCCTTCGCCGTGGAGCCGGGCCGGGCGGCCTATGTGCCCCTGGCCCACCGCTACCCCGGCGCGCCCGAGCAGCTCGATCTGGCCTGGGTGCTGGAGCGGCTGAAACCTCTGCTGGAGTCCGACCACCACCCCAAGCTGGGCCAGAACCTCAAGTACGACATGAGCGTGCTGGCCCGTCACGGCGTGGTCCTGCGCGGCATCGCCTACGACACCATGCTCGAGTCCTACGTGCTCGACTCCACCGCCACCCGCCACGACATGGACTCCCTGGCGAAGAAGTACCTGGACTACGAGCCCGTCTCCTTCCAGTCCATCGCCGGCAAGGGGAAGGGTCAGCTCACCTTCGACCAGATCGACCTGGAGCAGGCGGCGCCCTACGCGGCAGAGGATGCCGACATCACCCTCCGGCTCCACCAGGCGCTCTGGCCCAAGCTGGAACCCGAGCCGGGGCTGCGCTTCGTCTTCGAAGAGATCGAGATGCCCCTGGTGCCGGTGCTCTCGCGCATGGAGCGCACCGGCGTGCGCATCGACACCGCCCTCTTGAGGCAACAGAGCGCCGAGCTGGCGGAGAAGCTCCACCGGCTGGAAGAGCGCGCCTACGAGCTGGCCGGCCGCCCCTTCAACCTGGGTTCCCCGAAGCAGATCGGCCAGATCTTCTTCGAGGAGCTCGGCATGGAGGTGATCCGCAAGACCCCCAAGGGGGCGCCCTCCACCTCCGAGGAGGTGCTGCAGGAGCTGGCCGCCCGCGGCCACGAGCTGCCGGCGGTGATCCTGGAGCACCGGGGACTGGCCAAACTCAAGTCCACCTACGTGGACAAACTGCCCGAGATGGTGGACCCCGACACGGGGCGCGTCCACACCAGCTACCACCAGGCGGTGGCCGCCACCGGGCGGCTCAGTTCCTCCGATCCCAACCTGCAGAACATCCCGGTGCGCACCGAGGAAGGGCGGCGCATCCGCAAGGCCTTCGTGGCCGAGCCGGGATGGGTGATGCTGGCGGCCGACTACTCCCAGATCGAGCTGCGCATCATGGCGCACCTCTCCGGCGACGAGGGGCTGCTGCGTGCTTTCGAACAGGGGCTGGACATCCACGCCGCCACCGCCGCCGAGGTGTTCGGCTACGAATCACCGGATGCGGTGGACCCCGAGGCGCGCCGCCGCGCCAAGGCCATCAACTTTGGCCTCATCTACGGCATGTCCGCCTTCGGCCTGGCGCGCCAGCTCGGGCTGGGCCGTGACGAGGCCCAGGAATACATCGACCGGTACTTCGAGCGCTACCCCGGCGTGCGCGAGTTCATGGAGCGCACCAAGGCCCAGGCCCATGAACAGGGCTACGTGGAGACGCTCTTCGGCCGCCGCCTCTACCTGCCCGACATCCGCGCCCGCGGCCCCCGCCGCGCCGCCGCCGAGCGCACCGCCATCAACGCCCCCATGCAGGGCACCGCCGCCGACATCATCAAGCGGGCCATGATCGCCGTGGACCGCTGGCTGGAAGAGGAGAGGCCCGGGGTGCGCATGGTGATGCAGGTGCATGACGAGCTGGTGTTCGAGGTGCGCGAGGAGGAGGTGGAACCGGCGAAGGGGAAGATCGTTGGGTTCATGCGGGAAGCGGCGGAGCTTAGGGTGCCGTTGGTGGTGGATGTTGGAGTGGGAGAGGACTGGGAGGCGGCGCATTGAGATGCCCATGTCACGGAAGGATATGAAAAAAATTGTCTATGTGATTGGCTCCATGGGAAGGGGCGGGGCTGAAGCCCAACTCCTGATGCTCATGGAAGGATTGCAAAAATCGGAATTTCGGCCTCATCTATTCGTGCTAGAAAAGCGGGGGGACTTACTGGAGAATGTTCATGCGTTGGGGATTCCTGTCTGGGATGGCGGATACGACTCATGTTCCTCTCATCCGAAAAAGGTTGCGCAGCTCTCATTGGCGCTGATTCGGCTCTGGAACCTGCTCAGACGTGAGAAACCCTGCATCGTTCACGGCGTTCTACCCCTGGCCAACTTTTTCGCGGCTGTTGCGGGAAGATTGGCTGGGACGTCCTGCATCATCACCAGCCGCAGGGCACTGAATACCCATCAGGATAGGGTGCCGGGGTGGCGATGGGCGGATATGTTAAGTGCCCGCCTGAGTCACAAGGTGATCGTCAATTCCAAGGCGGTAAAGGAAGATACCTTGTATCGTGAAGGGGGAGATCCGGGAAAGATCGCAGTCATTTACAACGGAATTTCACTGGTAAAGTTTCGACAATCTAATGATGTCCGGGAGAATGTTCGGGAGGAACTTGGACTTTCCTCGGATGATGAAGTGCTCATCATCGTTGCAAACCTCATTCCCTACAAGGGGCACAGAGAGTTATTGAAGGCGGTAGCGGCGGTGCGACCCGATTTTCCCCGCATCCGCCTGATTGTCGTGGGAGAAGACCGTGGTATTGGCGGAAGTTTGCAGCGGGAAGCTGAAAAACTGGGGATCGACGATGTGATCCACTGGCTCGGCATGCGCAGGGATGTTTCCCGCCTGCTGGCGGCAGCTGATCTCTACGTGAGTGCTTCCCATGAGGAGGGTTTTTCCAATTCTCTGCTGGAAGCGATGGCAGCTGGCAAGCCGGTGGTTGCTACCAGGGTGGGGGGCAATCCGGAAATGTTGGAGGATGGAGTGTTGGGGGTGCTGGTTGAGCCCGGAAATGTGGGTGAACTGACATCAGCCATTCATCACCTTCTGACAAACTCTCGAAAGCGTGCCGTGCTCGGTAAGAGAGCCTCAACCAGAGTGGCATTGAAGTATGCCTCATCACGAATGGTGGAGGCTTATTTGCAAGGTTATCGAGAGTGCTGTTCGTGAAGATGGTGTCTGCGTCAATAACTATGAAAGGGATGTCCTTGCTTCCATTTGGGAGGGAGCATGTTTTCCATTGAACACTTGAACCGCTTGCGGGAATACGAACTTTCACTGATTGTGCCGCACTTGGTGGGTCAAGGGCGAATCCTTGAGATTGGTGGCGGTAGTGGCATTCAAGCCAAGCGTCTCTCGGAAGCCGGGTGTGACATCGTTTCCGTGGACGTGCGTGATTCTGGATATGTGGATGACAGGGTTTTTCCTGTTATCGACTACGATGGCCGGAGGTTGCCTTTTGCTAACGATTCCTTCGATATCATCTTCTCTTCCAACGTGCTGGAACACATTCCCCATCTCGATGAGTTCCAGGTAGAGATCAAGCGGGTATTGAGGCCAGGGGGGCATTGCGTACATATCATGCCCACTGGAGCTTGGCGTTTTTGGACCTCGGTGGCTCATTACGTCGAATTTCTACAAAGAACGGGGCAGGTCGCCCGCCAGTTGGTGCCTGGAGCCCTTCACCCCCGCGTGATTCTGTCCAATACGAAGAATTGCTTCCGGCAGATGGTGGGAGTTGCCAGGGCCTATGTCGTCCCACCAAGACACGGTGAGACGGGAAATGCGGTGACGGAGCTGTATACCTTTTCCCGAAATCGATGGATCCGCCATTTTCGAAACAATGGGTATCAAGTGATGGAAGCCAAACCTATGGATCTTTTTTATACGGGACACATGGTGCTGGGGGCGAGGTGGTCCATGAAGTCCCGTCGTTTTGCTTCCAGGCTGCTTGGCTCCGCCTGCGTCTTGTATAAGGTAAAGCCTGTTTCAGGAGAGTCGTGATGTGCGGAATCGCGGGCGCCTTGTTATGGAAGGAGGAATTAGACGATGGTGCCTGGTCTCGGCGCTTAGGCCGTATGATTTCAACTTTGCGTCATCGTGGTCCAGACGCCCAGGGAATGTGGTGGACGCAAAAGGTGGGGTTGGCGCATGCTCGCCTGTCCATTTTGGATCTGAGTGATGCCGGGCACCAACCCATGGTTTCCGAAGATCGAACTGTGGCCGTGGCATTCAATGGCGAAATCTATAATTTTCAAGAATTGAGAGCCGAACTAGAAGGGAAAGGATACCGATTCCATAGTCGCACGGATACTGAGGTGCTACTGCATGGTTATCGAGCATGGGGAGCGGGCTTGGTGCATCGGCTGCACGGCATGTTTGCCTTTGCGTTGTGGGATGGGATGAGAGAAGAGCTTCTGCTCGTACGGGATCGCTTTGGCAAGAAACCACTCTACTATTACCAAGACAATGAGAAACTCGTTTTCGGGTCGGAAATCAAGGCATTGTTCCCGTTTTCTGGGGTGCCAAGAACTGCGGATCACGAGGCAATCCATCACTACCTTACGTACCAGTACGTACCAACTCCCTGGACTGCTTTCCAGGGTATTCGCAAACTTCCTCCGAGCAGTATGTTGCGGTGTAAGAGGAACTCTCATGCGATAAAAATGGAACGTTACTGGGCCCTGCCGCTACCAACCCAGGCAAATCGGTCTCATATGGATGAAAGGGAACTGGAGGAGGAGTTCAGATTCCTTTTCCAGAAAGCCGTACGGAAACGTATGATCGCAGACGTACCACTGGGCGCGTTCCTTTCCGGTGGAGTAGATAGTTCCGCCGTGGTTGCTGCAATGGCGCGAAGCAGTGATCAACCAGTCAAAACTTTTTCCATAGGGTTTGAAAGCGAAGACTATGATGAAACCGCCTATGCTCGCATGGTGGCGGAACAATATGGGACAGAGCACTACGAGGAGGTCGTCAGACCCGATGCCGTTTCGATTCTGCCAAAGATCATCTGGCATTATGGGGAGCCTTTTGCTGATCCATCTGCCATCCCGACTTTCTATGTCTCGGAGTTGACGCGCAGGCATATTACCGTTGCGTTAAGTGGTGACGGGGGAGATGAGCTCTTCTTGGGATATTCCCGTTACCAGTCACTGTATGACGTGGATTCCGGAAACGATGCCTTGCGTCGGGTGTGGCGCGTCCTGCTTAGTGTCGTAGATACTCTTCCCACTTCCCTCAAAGGGAATAATCCGTTTCTTTCCAAGGTCTTTAGCCACTTGCGGGCGAGAGTCAGAAGCCGGGCGGAGCGATATGCTCCCTATCTCGTCTACTACAGCGATGACGACAAGGAAGGCGCATACGGGGATGTCTTTCGAGAACTGGTTGCTGGGTCATCGCTGGAGATTGTGGAAAAGTACCTTTCAGAGCTGGCCCATCCCGCGTTGGCAGCGGGATGGGCCGATGTTCATACTTACCTGCCAGATGACATCTTGGTAAAGGTGGATGTGGCCAGCATGGCCTACGGACTGGAAACTAGAGCCCCCTTTCTCGATCACGAGTTTGCCGAGTGGGTGATGTCGCTACCTATCTCCGAGAAATTTCGCCCGGGGGAATCGAAGCGGTTGATGAAGAAGGCACTGGAGCCTTGGCTGCCGCAGGAAATCCTTTATCGCAGGAAAATGGGGTTTGGTGTTCCCATTGATCAATGGTTGTGTGCTGATCTGAAAGAGATGCTCATGGATACGCTCCTTTCCCGGGATTTTTATGAGCGGGGAATCGTTCGGCAGGAACATGTGGAAGCCATGATAAGGGAACATTGTGCTGGCGAAAGACTACACCACACGCGGTTGTGGGGGTTGTTGATGCTGGAATTGTGGTTTCGTACTTGGATTGATGGAGAGGACGCCTCGTTAATGGCGGCGAGCATGCTTTATGGGTAAGGAAGACATTGAAAAAACAATGGAAGTGCTGAAGGAAGTTCTCAAGTATTGTAGAGAGTCAGGTTTCGATGAGGTGATGGTTGCCTGTCCAAATGGACTGGAGAAGAACACGGCAGGATGGTTGATGAGGCAAGCGGGAGTAAAGGGCGTGGTTTTGCTCCCTGACAACCTGCCAGAGCTGAATGACGAGCTGGTGGGTCGTTTTATCCCTTCTGAGTACACATGGAGGCTACCGGAGGTATCCTGCTCGACGATTGTCTATGTAGGACCCAGAAACCGGATCAGCTTCCGGATGGTCCGGCGTGCCGTGAAGACGTGTGGTACCACGAGGATAGTGTATGGCCTTCCCGGGGTCTGGCGTACTGAGCATGTGCTGGGTTTCGTGGGGAAACGAGTCCAGGAACGCGTGCAATGGGGTATTAACCGCTTGATCGATTCTTGCAGCAAGGCGGCTGGTTCTTATTGTCCCGTGTTTGTGGCAGACGCCTTGGCAAGTACGCAGCAGCGTTTCAATCCACGAGTCAAGCGGCAGTTGCGCAGGTTTGGCCATATCGCACAGCAACCTTTGCTGGTGAGGCGGGCATTCCACTCAAAACGTATCGTATTTGTGAATTCCGCTCTGGCTTGGGGAGGGGCAGAGCGCCAATTGGTCAATACCATGGTTTCCTTGAAACAGAGGGGTTTCGAAGATATCTCGCTCGTGTGCGAGAACCTGAACCTCAGCGAGGACCACCGCTTCTTTCATCATCAGCTCGAAGACGTGGCAGTGGAAGAGCTTGGGACAGAAGGCTTGATGGAGGTTCCCAACTTTTCGGAAAAGGTTGGGACGAGGTTGAAGTCTGCTGTGGACTGGTTGCCGGTGGACTTGGCGGAAGACGTTTTCCGTTACGCAGTCCATTTCCTGAAACATCGTCCCGGTGTGGTGCATGCTTGGCAGGATGCAACGAGCATAAAGGCCGGGTTGGCCGCTGTGCTAGTAGGTGTTCCGAGGATCATTCTCTCGGGCAGGAATGTTGCTCCTATCCATTTTCCTTACTATCAATACTACATGCGTCCTGGCTACCGTCTGTTGGCTGGGTTCAGTCAGGTGCGGATGGTAAATAATAGCCAAGCTGGTGCCAGGGACTACGAGCAATGGCTGGGGATAAGAGGTATAGAGGTTATCTACAATGGATTAGATGAGAACTTCATCGCTCCAGTATCGGATGCAGAATCTGCCCAATACCGAAAGGAAGTAGGCATTCCAGCCGGGATGAAGGTGGTGGGTTCCATATTTCGCATGTATGAGGAAAAAGATCCGCTACTATGGGCGGAGGCCGTGAGTGAAGTGGCCAGAAAACGGGATGATGTGTTTTTTCTTCTCGTGGGTACCGGTCCACTGAAGGGAAAATTGGAAGATCTAGCAAGAAAAAAAGGGTTTGCTGAAAGATTGATATTGCCTGGCACCCATAAAAACCCTGCTGTGCCCCTTGCCATTATGGATGTATTTCTCCTTTCATCTCGCTACGAAGGGACTCCAAACGTGCTAATGGAAGCTCAAAAACTAGGGGTTCCAGTGGTGTCTACGGATGCTGGTGGAGTAAGGGAGACGTTGCTTCCGGGCGTGACCGGCTTGGTGGTTCAGCAACGCACCCCTACATCGCTGGCGGATGCTGTTCTGAAGATTCTGAACGATCCTTCTTGGCGGATGCGGGTGCAGGAAAAAGGTCCTGACTTCATCCAGTCTCGTTTTGGGCTGGATAGAATGATAAGAGAAACGCTCGAGTTGTACGGCATCAAAGAGCCGTCAATGATGACTGCGGTGAGCTAAGCAATAGGTAATCACTTTCTTCGAGCAACGAACAATTTCCGTGTCATCTGTTGGCACAGTACGTACTTTCCGCTCTTGATGATCTTGTCCTGGATGGCTCGATTCACACCATCGTAGTAGCTGAAGGCATCGTCGAAGGTGATCCACCCTCCGGATACCAGACAGTGCTCTACGTTTTCAATATCACGACACACTGCTTCGTAGCTGTGGTCACCGTCCAGGAATGCGAGACGGCAGCGAAAGTCTTCCATCCCCCGAAGTGCTTCCGAATCTCCCCGGTGGGCATGTATGATTTCCTGTAGGTGGTTGTTCTCCACGCTTTCCATGAACACATCATAGACGCTGTCGTATTTCTCGTATATGGGCGCAATGTCTCTTTCGAAAGGCTCTTTCCACACCGTCTGGTCCTGGTAGCCTCCGTATTCCCGGTCGCCGATGCGCACCCGGAAGGACCAGCTGCCGTCCGGGTTCTGTGTCCAGTCGTCTTTCGAGGGGAATAGATCGATGCAGGTCACGGTAGTGTCGCCGGCAATGCGGGCGGCATGGCCCAACACCACGGAAGAACGTCCGCACCACGAACCGATCTCCAGCACGTCACCTTCCAGACCTGAAGTGGCGAGCACCAGCGTAAAGAGAGTGTGCAACTGGTCCAGCGGGGTCCAGCCGGGAATCTTCTCGATAATGCGCTGCATTTGGTCGATGGCCGGGGCGGTGGTTTCCCATTCCATGATAGTCACTGTTTCTCCGTTTCCTGCTGGTTGAAATCCTCGATCATGTCCGCGTAGCTGCGGCCCTCGTCGGGCCAACGAGTGTTTTTCCAATCCGGGCATTGGCCGCATGTCTTGTGACGTGAAAAATCATTATCCATATGTGCCTTACGTAGGCTCTCCATGAAAGACCCCTGCCAAACTTTTCGGATGGTAGTTTTGGAAAAATCGACGAATTCCGCCTTGTATTCCCATTCTGTGGGGCAAAAAGCCAGTTGACCACGGGGATTAAGCGTTAAACGTTCCCAAGGATAGGGGCAGGGGCGGCGCTGTTCCTCGCCCCCGTCTTCCCACATTTCCCTGGCGATCTCGGGAACCGCGCCTGCGGCAGAATGAAGCCGGCGTATCACCACGTAATCGGCACCCTGTTCCTTCCAGTATCGTTCGAAGTCGGCAGTCTCGTGTCGGTTTCCGGGTTGTTCCACGTAACTGACCACCACCCTGGTGGATGAGCCGGACTTGCGCACCCATTCCAGCAGGCGCAGCACGTTGGCCCGGGTAACCTCGAGATCCCCCCCCACACGAATGGCGGCATAGGTCTCTGGTGTGAAGGCGTCGATGCTGATGTCGATCATGTGAATGCCCGAATCGAGCAACCTCCGGGTGCGCTTTTCGTTCATGATGGTGCCGTTGGTGGTCAGGGTCACGAAGGTCCCCGAGTGCTCCACCGCGTAGGCGATCATGTCGTACCCCTTCGGGTGAATCAGCGGTTCACCATTGCTGGTGTAACGGATGTACTGGGTGATTCCCTTTCCTTCCTCCCTTACCTCGTCCACCATCTTCCGGTTCAGCTTCGGGTCGAGGTAGCGCTTCTGGTAATAGGGAGATTCCTTGAATTCCGGATGTGGGCAGTGAATGCAGGCGAGGTTGCACACCTCCGCGATGTCCACGCAGATCTGGGAGGGAAAATCCGCGTTGAGCCTGCCGTAGAACCCGTAGCGGGGCTGTTGGTCGTTCATCTCTTTGCCGTTTGCAGTATATCGACGAAGGCGTCCAGTACGTCGTCCGCATCCTTCAGGGACATGCTTCCGCTGATGGGAAGCGTGAGCAGTCGCTGGCTAACGTCTTCCGTGTACGGTAACCCTTGGCGGTTCATGTCCGCGTAGAGCGGCATGGTGTGCAAGGGGGCATAATGGATGCTGGCGCCGATGTTCCGGTCGCGAAGGGCCAGCAGTATATCGTTCCTCGACAGAGAAAAATACTCGCTGCGGGGCAGTAACACCAGGAACAGGTGGCGGGCGTGATGGTCGTGGGTCACGCCGTGCTGGAACGTCAGCTCAGGAAATTCTGCCGAGAGCCGGTCGTGGTAGCGGAGAGCGATCTCCAGGCGTCGTCGTGCGAATTCCCCTTGTCGCCTGAGCTGGACCCTGCCGATGGCCGCCTGCAGGTCGGTGTAGTTCATCTTGTAGCCGAGCTCCGTGAGGGCTGGGGTAAGGGCCGTCGCAGGGTGGGTGAAGCGCTTCCATGCGTCACTGGAGAGGCCATGCAGGCGCAGGGAGACGAAGTGTTCCGCCATTTCCGGATCTTGCACTGCCACGGCGCCGCCCTCCCCGGTGGAAAGGTTCTTGTTGGCGTAGAAGCTGAAGCAGGCCAGGTTGCCGGAGGAGCCCACCATGCTCCCGTCGGCGTACCGGGCTCCCAGGGCATGGGCCGCGTCCTCGATCAGCGCCACCTCCTTCGGCAGCACTGCCCTGATGCTGTCGACGTCGGCGGCAAGGCCTCCCATGTGCACCACCATCACCGCCCGTGTGCGTGGGCTGAGCTTTTCCTGTACGGTTTCCGGTGTCACGCAGAGTGTGCCAGGGTCTACGTCGCAGAAAACCACCCGGGCTCCCAGATAGAGGGCTACGTTGGCGGTACTGCACCAGGTAAGGCTGGGGCAGATCACCTCGTCCCCTGGCCCGATGCCGTTGACCAGCAAAGAAAGAAA
>Ga0256914_1004380_pt1 | contig 10625 bp, 9 predicted proteins | sample HulkmetaG_FD_191571 | JGI IMG/M metagenome (GOLD analysis project Ga0256914, IMG submission 191571) | Hydrothermal chimney microbial communities from Main Endeavour vent field at the Juan de Fuca Ridge, Pacific Ocean - Hulk | ecosystem: Environmental > Aquatic > Marine > Hydrothermal vents ...
TATTTTGAATTTCTAATAAACTGCACTTAACCTATACAATGTTAGGTTTTTAATGGCTTACTTACCATTAACGACATTTTTTGAATTAGGCATTTTCTCAACATGCCAATCAGGTAATAATGTAACAAACCCACCAAATAAACTAGTACTAAATCTAGTTAGATGCACGATTAAAGACGCTGCAGCTGCTTGTTCAGGACTTGCAAATTGTCCAAAGAAAAACACATAACTAAAATCTTGAATTCCCAACCCATTAACAGACGGTATTAGACCCATTATTGTAACAACAGGTATATACATCAAAAATGCCCAAATAGGTATTTCTGCCCCAACAGCGTAAAAAGCAGCAATTGTAGTTAACATTGCAAAAAACTGTACAAATAATGCTGTAAAGAAAACATTTAATGCTTTAATTTTATTATCTACAAAAACATCATTTGCTTTTTTGAATTTACCAACAAACTTAGAAAATTTGCTTACAAATTTATTCAACTTAGTATTTTTTATAAAGCCAAAATTATATAAAAAATTATCATCACTTGAAAAAAACTTTAATGCGATGTAATACGCAACTATTGCGAATACTAATAATCCAACTGCAACAACTAGGCCGATTAACTTAAATTTTACAAAAATACCTACTAAACCAATTACATATAAAACCATTAATCCACTAAATCTATCCATAAATATAGTGAATGTGCCTTCTCCAGTTTTTCCTAAATCTTTTGATAATCGGTAAGCTTTATAAACATCGCCACCCATTTGTGTAGGTAAAAAATTATTATAAAAATTTCCGACAAGATAAAGTTTTGTTAAATACCAAATTGATTTTTTTAATTTAAATATTCTTAAAATATAACTTAACCGCCAAGCACTAGATAACACATTTCCCCCTACAGCTAAAACACCTATTAACACCCACCATAAATTTGCCTTGGCAACTATTGACAATACTACTCTATAATCAAAATTGATAATAAGTAATACAATTAACCCAACGCTAACAAAATATCGTAAATTTTTCTTAATAAATTTAATTAATGATGAGGAATTCATAGGTTAGCATGTAAATTTTACTAAATTAAATCTTAGTTTTTTCAACTTTTGTGTTTTCTGCTTCTGTTACAATGTAAGGTTTTCTTCCGCTACTTTCAAAATATATTCTTAACAATAGTTCACCCAATAACCCAGTCATAATCAACTGAATTCCTAATACAACAAATATTAAACCTACCATAAATAATGGTCTATCGCCTATATTTTCATGTAAAAATATTTTCACAAATGTTAAATATAAAGTGATTAATGCACCTAAACCAAAAGAGATTAACCCAACTGTTCCAAATATTCTACCTGGCATCATACTAAATGGTTTTGTAGCAAACGAAAGCATAAACTTCATTGAAAATAAATCCAAAAACACAGTGAAAGTTCTTTTTATTGATCCATATGCTGATGACCCATATGTACGTTCTTGATATTTAACAGGAATTTCAACTATTTTCTTTGTATACAAACTTGCATATGCCGGCAAAAATCTATGCATATCACCATAAATCTTTAAGTTTTCTAATACAAATCGTCTAAAGCCTTTTAATCCTGAACCAGTATCTTTGATATCTACACCAGATATTTTTTTTATTAAATAGTTAGCAGCCATAGAAGGATATCTTCTTAATGTTGATTTTAACCCACCTTCTTCTTTCCATCTGCCCTGTCGCCAAGTATTTACTACATCATAACCTTCATCTAATTTTTTAACCACGTCTTCAATATATTTAGGTGGAACTTCTATATCTGCCGAATAAGTAATAATATATTTACCTTTTGAATAATCAACAGCGGTTTGATATGCCGCACCCATTCCATAATTTCTAGAATGCTTTAATGCTATAAATTGAGGGTATTTTTTTGCAAGTTTTTTCATAACTTCCCATGAATTATCTTTTTGTGACCCATCATCGACAGCAATCACCTCATAAGTTTTACCTAATTTATCAAGCACTGAAAAAACTTCTTTAGGAAATCTTTCTAGATTTTTTTCTTCATTATAGACAGGAATTATTAATGAAATTTCAACATCTTTGTGTTTATGGTCAGTTGTTTCGTTATTTTCTTGCATAATCCATTTTATAATATCATTACTAAAATTTTTCGCAATATTAAAAGAAGGGGTATAACAGTTATGCTAAATTAAAATTTGCAAACTTAACTAATAAGGGAACATGATCAGAAATTGTAACATTTTTCATAATAGAACAAGATACAAATTTATCTTTTAGTTCATTACTAATTATTACATAATCAATACGCCAACCTCTTTTCATTTTTCTAGAATCTTTATGATACGAGTACCAAGTATAATGTTCAGGTTCATTATTATACATTCTAAATACATCTATAAAGCCTTCGTTTAAAAAATCATTAAACAATTTTCTTTCTATTTCTGTATACCCTGCCCTAGTTGGTTTTCTAGCTTCTTTATAAACATCTCGCCAATCTTTTGCCACATTCAAGTCACCACAAAGTATAACCGGTTTTACAAAATTCATATCTATAATAGTATTAAATAAAATTTCGTTGTATGAACTTTTTAAGTCTAATCTACTTAAATCTCCTCTAGAAAATGGAAAGTACCCATTTATAATAAATGCATTTAGGAATTCAGCGATTATAGTTCTTCCCTCTGTGTCTATATGATGTCCTATTGAATTATCTATTTTTAATGGTTTTATTTTTGTTAAGATTGCAGTTCCACTATACCCTTTTTTATGTGCAGGATTCCAAAAAACATTATATCCAATATTTTTAAAATAAATCTCAAGATTACTTAATATTTCGCCATCTGCTTTTATTTCTTGAAAACAAACGACATCAGGATTTACTTTTTTTAAATATGTAACTAAACCATGCTTAATAGCTGACCGAATCCCATTTACATTAAAGGTTAACAATATCATAGACATATACTACAACAAATTACATTTTTAAGTATAATGAACCTATGAATTCAAAATTAGATACAGCACTCACAGTATTTGCTGTTGCATTTGGATTGTTTTTAATTGTTGGTATAAATTCATATGCATACCAAGATGAAATAGTTACATTCGCTAAAACAGCCGGACATACCGTCGCTATTTATTTAAATTTAACTGAATCAAATGATAAACAATTAGCAAAATCCAACATTACTGATGATAAAGTTTTAGGAATTCAAAGCAAATCTTCTAATAATAAAACAGAACCTATCACTTTAGATAAAATATTTGACGGAATAGATAATACAGCTAACTCTAAAAACGTTATAACAATAATGGCTACAGGCGATGTAATGCTAGGTAGAAGTGTAAACTACATGACATTAAAGAATAAAGATTTTGAATGGCCATATAAAAATATGAAAACCTTTCTTAATAATGCAGATTTAACTTTTATAAATTTAGAAACGCCTATAACAGAAAAATGTAAAGTAACAAACGAGGGCATGATGTTTTGTGCTGATAAAAATCACGCTAAAGAGTTATCTAACCAAGGCATAGATCTAGTAAGTTTGGCTAACAATCATACACTTAATCATGGTAGGTCTGGATTAAATCAAACGATACAATATCTAACTGATTCTAATATTGGTTATACAGGCGTGCAAAATATTTATTATAAAACAATAAACAATACTAAGTTTGCATTTCTTGGATATGATGGAATTGAATGTTATGAACCCTTGTCTTGCATAGACAAATCTAAAATAAAAAAAGATATTCAAACCGCCAAAAATAACTCAGATGTAGTTATAATTATGTATCACTGGGGCACAGAATATACCCATAATCCCACCTCACAACAAATAGATATTGCACATTATTCAATAGATAATGGTGCAGATTTAATTTTAGGAAATCATCCTCACTGGTATCAACCTGTTGAGATATATAAAAATAAGTTGATAATGTATTCACACGGCAATTTAATTTTTGATCAAATGTGGTCAGAAAAAACAAAAGAAGGTATTGTCGGAAAATATAAATTTATGAATAATCAATTAGCAGATGTGGAATTTATACCTATATACATCGAAAATTATGGGCAACCTAAAATTCCACCTAAAACAAAATATAACAATATAATCAGAAACTTAGAAAAAATTAGTTATAATTTTAAAGATGAAAAAACTAGATGACATAAAAACCAAATGGGACTTAACATTATTGTATAAAAATTCAAAAGACCACAAACTTGAAAAAGATATCAAACACTTCGAAAAGTTATGTATCAGTTTTGAAAAAAAATACAGGAGTAATGATAAATATCTTAAAACAAATGGAGAATTATTAAAAGCCATGGTTGACTATGAAAAAATAATGGAAACTCCTATGAATCCGCTATTATATTGGTACTTAAAATCACTCTTAAACAGCAATAACATAAAAGCGCAAAGAAACTTAAATTTAACAGAAGAAAGATATCAAAATGCCACTAATAGAATTTTATTTTTTGAACTAAATCTAGGAAAGGTCGATGATAAAAGAAAGGAAAAAATCCTAAACTGTCGTAGGTTAAAAAAATATAGATACTTTTTTGAAAATTTATTTAAACACGCAAAATATACTTTGTCAGAAAAGGAAGAAAAAGTAATATCAAAAATGTTTTTGCCTGCTAGTACCATGTGGCAACAAGGCTTGAAAAAATCTTTACTTAAACAAACGGTCAAATGCAATCATAAAGTGATGCCAATACTAAATGCTTCACAGGTTATACATGAACTTCCCACTAAACAGCGCCGAACATTACAACAAAAATTAACAAAAACATATATAGAACTTTCTGATTTTGCAGAATCAGAATTAAATGCAATATATACTACAAAAAAAATAAATGACGAATTAAGAGGATTTAAAAAACCATATGAAAGTAAAATAATCGCAAATGAAAACGACGTAAAAGTAGTAGAAACTTTAGTTGAGGTTGTTACACAGAATTTTGAATTATCACATAGATTTTATGAATTAAAAGCGAAACTTTTAAATTTAAATAAATTAAGATATGAAGATAGAGCAGCTAAAGTAAAGGAATTATCTACTAAATACTCTTATAAAGATGCGTACTATATCATTAAAAATACTCTTAATAATATAGATAAAGATTTTTCTAATATATTATATGACTTTTCACAAGGCAAAATTGACGTCTATCCTAAACGAGGTAAATCATTAGATTCACAAATTAGTCTGCCGAATACAAAAAGTTTTATACTTTTAAACTTTGACAACTCTTTTAATCACGTAACTACATTTGCACATGAGTTAGGACATGGGATTCACTCTACATTGACCCAAAGAAATCAACCGGCAATATATCAAGATTATTCCACAACAGCGGCTGAAACAGCTAGTACATTTTTTGAAGGTATAATTTTTGATCAACTGACAAAAGATTTACCAAACGATCAAAAAATCATAGCACTACATAATAAAATTCAAGAAGATATCCAGTCTATTTTTAGGCAGATTGCTTGTTTTAATTTTGAAACTGAAGCACATAATAGATTGCGCAATGAAGGAATAATATCAAAAGAAGATTTTACAGATATGATGAATAAACATATGCATAATTACTTAGGTAAAACATTTGAATTAAGGGAAACTGATGGTTATCAATGGGTAAGCTGGACACACCTAAGAAGTCCTTTCTATGTGTATACTTATGCCTATGGACAATTAGTTAGCTCAGCATTAAGGCAAATTTATTATGATGACAATAAATTTATTGTAAAAATAAAAGAATTTCTAAAAGCAGGTTCAAGTAACACAGTAGAGAATATATTTAAGTCAGTTGGCATTTCAGTTAACAAAAAATTCTTTGAAAATGGATTAAAAGCAATAAAACAAGATATTAATACACTTGAAGAATTGATAAAAATCTCTAAAAGGCTTTTTTAAAAGACTTTAAATCTAAATTACTCTAAACTTCTATTTTAATCTTTCTATACCATTCTGGTTGTTTCAAAAACCATTCGTAATATATTTGTATCATTTCATCTAGCGTTGTATTAGGGTTATATTCCAATAATCTTTTTGCTTTATCTATATTCGCGTAAGTAATATGCATCTGCCCAGGTAATGGTAATTGTTTAGTTTTGGCTTTTTTACCTATCGTTCTCTCTACAGATTTCATCATATCTATTAAAGAAACAGGATTTGAATTCCCTAAATTTATAATTTCATATTCAAATTGCTTATCCATAGCCTTTTCTATTGCATCAAGCATATGCCCTATATATGTATAATCTCTTTTAGAATTTTCTGGATTTTGATATATAGGGAATTCATAATCATATAAAGTAGCTCTAATCAATTTTGGCAATGCCATATCTGGTCTTATTCTAGGCCCTAACGGGTTAAAAAATCTAAAGATTGTAGTTTTTAAACCAAAATTTTTATTATATGTATATAACAAAACTTCAACGCTTTTTTTGGAAGCTGGATAAGGTGCGTTGGGTCTATCTGTATTCATTGTTTCATCAAAAGGAACTTTATTATCACCATATATAGAAGAAGTTGAAGCAAATATAAAACTACCCACACTTCTTTTTGATGCCAAATCCATAAGATTATGAGAACCTTCTACATTTGCTTTTATGTAAATATCAGGATGTTTAACTGAATAGGTAACACCTGCCCATGCCGCTAAATGTATTATTGAATAAAACTCTTTTTCTTCGTCAAACATTTTTGTTAACGCATCCTTATCAACTAAATCAATCTCATATAACTTAAAATTTTTATGATTCTTGAAGGTTTCTATATTAAACCTTTTTACCTTTGGTGAATAATATTCGTTAAAATTGTCTAAACCCACAACTTCATAATCCTTACTAAGTAAATATTCGACTAAGTTTGAGCCTATATAACCTGCAGCTCCTGTAACCAATACTTTTTTCATATTTTTGAATAATAAAATAAACATAAACAAAATAGGTATTTATGTTTATCAATAATATCTATGTAATAATATTTTTGTGTTTACTAAAATAATCATAAGTAGTTTTTGCCATATCTTCTAAATCATACCTTGGATTCCATCCTAATATTTTTTTTGCCTTAGCAAATGATGCATATTTTTTAGCTGGTTCACCTTGTCTAACTTCACCCTGTTTTTTTTCTATAATAACATTACATACTTTTTCAACAGTTTTTACAACCTCTAAAACAGAATAACCTTTACCAGTACCTAAATTAAATATATTTGAAATGTTTTGATTTTCTAAATATTTTAAACCTAAAACATGAGCATTAGCTAAATCTTCAACATGAACAAAATCACGAATAGGTGTACCATCAGGTGTATCAACTTTACTACTAGTTAACTTAAAATCTTTAATTCCCATTGCACCTAATACAGCATTAGGGATTAAATGTGTTTCGGGTTTATGCATTTCACCAATATCCAAATTATGACTACAACCTGCAGCATTAAAATATCTAAAAATAACATAATTTATATCATAAGATTTATTCAACCAATCAATAGTTTGTTCAACCATATACTTAGATAATCCATACGGATTCATTGGATTAATAGGATGTCCCTCATCTATCGGTAAATATTGAGCCTCGCCATAAACTTCTGAAGTTGATGAAAATATTATATTTTTAATGTTTCTTCTCACTAAGTATTTGTACAAATTTAAATTTCCTGTGTAATTATTTTCAAAATATTTAATTGGGTTTTTAACCGATTCTCCAACTGAAGCATATGCTGCAAAATTAAAAACAGAATCAAAATTATATTTATCTAAGACGGATAGTGATTTAAAATCTCTTAAATCCCCAATTTCAATTTTTACATTCAAAATTTGTGAAATTTCTTTACGCCCATTTTCTAAATTATCAAATACAATAACATCATAATTATTTTTTAATAATTCTTTAGTAACATGAGATCCAATGTAACCTGCTCCACCGACAACTAAGATAGGATTTTTAGACATATGTATTTTCTAATTATTTAACACCATTTTCGTGAGTATCATCTGCATCATCTTTTCTACCAACACCATAGTATTCAACACCCAAATCTTTCATCTCAATAGGATCTAATAAGTTTCTCCCATCAAATATAACCTTTTTATTCATATCTTTTACCAATTCTGGATATTCTAAATTAGCAAATTCTGGCCATTCTGTAAGAATAAATAATGCATCAGCTTTTTTAAACACATCTTCAGCGTTATCACTATATTTTACATTATCCTGACCTAATTCTTTTTTAGCGTTTTCAAGTGCTGCTGGGTCAAATAATTTAATTCTAGCTCCAGCACCTCTTAAAGTTCTAATAACAGATATTGCAACAGATTTTCTTGTATCATCTGTGCCATTTTTAAAAGCTGCACCTAAAACCCCAAAAGTTAATTCACTTAAATTTGTTCCGTATTTTCTAAATACTTTGTCCACAAAATAGTCTTTTTGCCTTTCGTTGGCATCCATAACTCCTCTTAATAATCTAAAATCATAAAAATATTCGCTGCTTGTTCTGTATAAAGCTTCAACATCTTTAGGAAAGCATGACCCACCATATCCTATTCCTGCATTTAAAAATCTAGACCCAATTCTTTTATCTAATCCCATGCCTAATGCTACTGATTTAACATCTGCACCAGTTCTTTCACAAATTTGTGAAATTTCATTTATGAATGAAATCTTTGTAGCTAAAAATGAATTAGCTGCATATTTGATAAGTTCCGCACTAGCTAAATCTGTTTTTACAATTGGAGCATCAAGATGTTTATATAAATCCTCTAATATATCTAAGGCTTTTTCGGAATCTGACCCTATTACAACTCTATCAGTATTATTAGCATCGTATATAGATGTACCTTCTCTTAAAAACTCAGGGTTTGAAGCAACATCAAAATTTATTTTTTTATTACCAGCACCAATTCTTACATGCTCTCTAACTTTATTATGTGTTCCAACAGGAACGGTGCTTTTTGTTATTACTACTTTATATTCATCATTAGGCATATACTTACCAATAGATTCCGCTGCTGAAAACACATAGTTTAAGTTTGCTGCACCAGCCTGATTACTTGGCGTTCCAACACATATAAAAATTAATTCACCATGTTCTATTGAAGACTTATAATCGGTGGTCGCTTTAAATCTACCTTCACTAGATACTTTTTTAACTAACTCTTCTAACCCTTCTTCATATATAGGCATTATTCCTTTGTTTATTTTATCAACCTTGTCTTTGTCGATATCTAGACACATTACATTGTGCCCCCAATCAGCAAAAACTGCCCCTGAAACTAAACCAACGTAACCGGTTCCTATTATTGTAATTTTCATAATAATTGCAAATTACCACATTAAGAATTTGTAAACAAGACTAGCGTGATACTATATCAAAAACAACTAATCGATTATATAAAACACCACAATTAATCGTACCCACTATAAGACATATAAATTGATTTATATTAATGGAATTACTAAAATTTTTTATATAATGTAAAATGAGGTATAAAACTAGTTATATAATCCTTTCCAATCATTTAACCTAACCAAAACCACATCTTTGGCATTATAATAAGAGTCCTTTAATTTATGAACTTTACTATTGTCACCGTATACCCATGTAACTGGCACTTCTTTAATTTTATAGCCTAATTTTTTAGCAACAAATAAAAATTCAACATCATATGCTCCAACTCTTCCACCTTGTATCTCAGGATCATTAGCACTATATAATTTAGTTTTTTTAAAAACTTTTTTTAGCACTTCTGTCTTTCCAAGTTTAAACCCGCACTGTGTATCATTAATACCGGGTAAAACTAATATCTGTACTAATGCATTAAAAACTCTTCCCATTATATGGCGCATAATAGGTTCATCCAACCTTGTAGCACCAACACCTTCTCTTGTGGCAATTGCAAGATCATAATCTTGATCTTCAACCCATACTAGTAATTTGGGCGTTTGGTCTATAGAAACAGACAAATCAACATCGCTTATTAATACATACTTGCCATTAGCTTTATTTACACCAGAAATAAGAGCAGGTGCTTTTCCTTTATGAGGATTTTTTACTAATTTCAATTGGCTCCAATTTTTAGATAATTCTTCTACAATTTCACAGGTTTTATCAGTTGATCCATCATCCGATACTATAATTTCATATGTATATTCTTTGTTATCAAAATAATTCTTAGTTTCAATTAAAGATTTTTCAATCCGCTTTTCCTCATTATATGCCGGGAATACTACTGACAGGTAAATTTGATTATTTTTTTTCATAATGTAATACATATATGTATATTAATTATAACTTAATTTTTATTTTTAATTTCTTTCTTCTTAATATTTCAGATTATTTTCTTGTAAAAGTAGCTGCCTTGCACCCATTTTACAATTTCTTCTTTTATTGTTTGTTCTGCAACTTTAATCTACTTCTTAATCTTCCAGATTATTTTCTTGTAAAAGTGGCTGTTCTACACCCCTTTTACAATTTCTTCTTTTATTGTTTATTCTGTAACTTTAATCTACTTCTTGATCTTCCAGATTATTTTCTTGTAAAAGTAGAAGTTCCAGATTAATCCAACCAAAATGCCAATAATTTGA
>Ga0256914_1004381_pt1 | contig 10625 bp, 8 predicted proteins | sample HulkmetaG_FD_191571 | JGI IMG/M metagenome (GOLD analysis project Ga0256914, IMG submission 191571) | Hydrothermal chimney microbial communities from Main Endeavour vent field at the Juan de Fuca Ridge, Pacific Ocean - Hulk | ecosystem: Environmental > Aquatic > Marine > Hydrothermal vents ...
CACCCCCAGCCCCTCCCCCTCAGGGGGAGGGGAATCACCCTGTGGTGTATTTTCGGGCACGAAGTGCCCGAAAATACACCACTTAGCGATTGCTCCCCCCTTCCCTGGGGGGTGCGCAGCCTGCCCGAAGGGTGAGGAGGGACACAGGGGGGATGGGGAGACAGCAGGTTTTCTGCTGCCTGCACCATAGAAAGTGCATAACAGCCTCTATAGACTCTTCGGTGTGCGTGCGCCGCACACACCCGACAACTACACCCATCCCCAGGTTTACGGCGTGCGGTCGTAGAGCCGCCGGTAAATGGCAAAAATCTCGTAGATGCCGCGGATGTAGTCGCGGGTTTCGCCATAGCGGATGATTTCCAGAAACAGGTCAGGGTCGCCGCCCGCCAAATCCCACCAGATGGATGCGTTGCCGGGGCCGGCGTTGTAGGCCGCCAGAGCGGGGTAAAGTTGCCCGTCGAAGTAATCCCGCTGGGCGGCGAGGTAGTGCGCCCCAAAAGTCAGGCTGACCTTCGGGCGGTAAAGGTCCTCATCGGTGTAACCGGGGGGCCAGCCGGTTTGGGCGGCGATGCTCTGCCCCGTGGAGGGGATGATCTGCATCAGGCCGCGCGCTCCGGCATCGGAGCGCACAAAACCCTCGAACAAACTCTCCTGCCGCACCACGCTGAACAGGAACAGCGGGTGCAGGTCGTAGGCTTCGGCGATGGGTACAATCAGGTCGCGGTAGTAGGTGCCAAAGCGCACGTGGCTGAAATAGGCGGGCGCGGTGAGCGTGGCAGCGTCATCCATGCCGTGCAGGTTGAGCACCTGCCGGGCGGAGAAAATCGCCGGGCGGTACAGCCCCAGGCCGAGCAGGTAGTTGGTCAGGCGGTAATTGTCGGCGGGGCTGTCCATGAGGGCGATGCGCAGGTCTTCAAACTCGGCGCGGGCCATGTCGTATTCGCCCAGGTTCCACAGTTCCGTGCCGCGGATCAGACGGGGGTCGGCAGCGAGCGCCCCCAGGCTGGTGAGGTCAGCATCAGGGGAGATGGCGAACACCTGCCGCATCCACGCTTCGGCGTCGGCGCGCTCCAGGGCAAGGTCAAAGCCCAGGTCGTACATCAGCGGCGGAGTGAACGGCGCACGCTCCAGCAGCATCTCGCGGGCGCGCTCGCTGTAATAGCCGGTAGGGTCCAGAGAGACCGCCTGCTGCCAGGCGATTGCCGCTGCATCGGCTTCGCCCAGGGCCTGGTTGGTTTTGCCGATCCAGAAATAGAGCGCGGGATGATCGCCGGGAGCGTTGAGCGCCTGCTGAAAGATGCTCAACGCCTGGGCGTACTCGCCCCTTCGGTAGCGGCTGATTCCGGCAAGGAACACCGCCCTGGGGCGGAGGTTCGAGTTCGGAAATTCGGCAGGGAACCGCATCCAGATGTCGGCAGCCCGCCCCAGGTTTCCGGCACGCTCCGCCACCTGCGCGGCATCGAACAAAAACTCATCGGCGCGGGCGTTGTAGGGATCAGCATCCACAAAAGCCAGAAAAGTCTGCTCCGCCAAATCGTACTGGTCAAGGTACGCCCACTGGGTGTAGCCCTTCTGTTCCCAGGCATCCTCCCAGGCGTCGTCGTCCGGGTAAGCGGTAATCAGTTTATCCCAGGCAGCAATGGCAGAAAGCGGATCGTTGAGGGCGCGGTAAGCCAGCCCCTTGTAATAGATTGCGGTACCCGCGTAGTTGCCGGGGGCTTGCAGATAACGGTCGAAGGCGGCGATTGCCATGCTGTAATGCCCGGCGTAGTAATCCACAATGCCGCGGTCGAACTCGCTGCCCGTGTACCCGGCGTTGACCAGTTCCACCAGCGAGAGGTAACTGTCGTAAGAAAACGGGTAGTTCTCCACTGCGTCGGTGTAGGCAGCGTGCGCCTTCTCGTGCTCGCCGAGGGCGGTGTAAGTCAGGCCAAGCATGTAATCCATGCTGGCTTTGGTGTAATCACTGGTGGTGCGGGTGTAAACGTCGCTGTAAACCACGGCGGCGGTGGGGTAATCGCCGAGGGTGTAGTAACTGTTGCCGATTTTGATTTCCAGGGAGAGGGTATCGTCCAGGCGGGGGAAAGCCATCGCGGTCTGGTAAGCGGCAATGGCGGCGGTGTAAACCCCGGCGTTGAGCAGGGCGTCGCCGCGCCACTCGTGGACGTAGGAGTCAACCAGGCCGGGGCGCAGGGTGAGGTACCGCTGATAGGCATCGGCGGATTCGGCGAAGCGGTCGAGTGCCTCGTAGGCGTGCGCCAGGGCGACGTAGGCATCGGGCAGGTGCGGCGAATCCGGAAATTCGGCGGGGATGCGGCGCAGCGCGTCCAGCGCAGCGGCGTAATCGCCCGTCTCGGAGTAGGTGCGCCCCAGCCCCAGCAACGCGGCGGACTGTACTTCGGGGTCAGGGTGGTTTTCGAGGGCGAACTCGTATTCCTTGCGGGCTGCCTCCCAATCACCGTTGAAGAAGGCGCTGTCACCGGCTTCGACACGGGCCGCGGGGACGGGAACCGGCGGCGGTGGTGTGGGAGAGGGGGGCGCGGAGAGTGTGGGAGCAGGGGAAACCGGAGAGGCAGCGGGGGCCTCCGCGGGCGAATCCGCCCCGCGGCGCAAACTGCACGCAACCAGCAAAGCGGCGAGGGCAAACAAAATCAAAATCGGGCGGGCATTTTTCATCGTTTGCGACTATAATCGAGGGTGAAGTAACTGTCAAACGAGTGCGGCGTGCAGGTGCGGCAGGTGTGCAGGTCTGCAAGTTTGCAGGTTCGCAAGTGTGCAAGGGATTGGGACTTACCTGATTACCTGATCCCTGATCACCTGATCACCTGTTCCCTGCACCCCGCCTACCCCCCAAAGGAGGACGCTATGGACGAAAATATGCAGAAAATTGATCTCAACCTTGCTGATAAGGAAGCCCTGACCCAACTGACCGGCGTCGGGCCGCGGCTGGCACAGCGCATCATCGAGGCGCGGCCCTTTGAAAGTGTGGATGACCTGATCCGTGTACGCGGCATCAGCGAGAAGGATGTCGAACGGCTGCGCCCGCAGGTGACGGTTGGCAGCAACGGATTCGAGAACGGATTAGCGGATGCAGCAACGGATGAGGAAGCGGATAAACGGATGTCGGATGGAGCAACGGACAATAGCGGATTAGCGGATGTGGCAACGGGTGAGGAAGCGGATAAACGGATGTCGGATGGGGCAACGGACAATAGCGGATTAGCGGATGCAGCAACGGATGAGGGAACGGATGAACGGATGGCAGATGCCGAAGCGGAAGCCGATCTTGCCGAAGTTGCCGCGGCGGAGGAAGATGAACTCGCATCTAAAGACGCGGAATCCGCTGAGCCCACCGAAGGAGACGATGACGAGGCAGCAACCGATGAGCCCGTTGAGGATGATGCGGAAGAACCCGCTGCGGAGGACGAGGACACGGAAGAAGCCGAAGCGCAGTCCGAACCTGCTGAACCCGCTCCCGCACCGGCGAAGGACGAGCAGCACTACATCTCCAGCAGCAAGGCGTGGGGGATGGTGTTCCTCGGCAGTCTGCTGGCGATGATCCTCGCAGTCGTCATCACGCTGGGCGTCCTCTCCGGCGTCAACCGCGGGCGGTTGACCTACGCCTCTCCGCAGCAGGTCGCCGAATTGCAGAACACGCTCAACGGGTTGAGCGAGCAAGCCGCCATTCTCGAAGCCGACCTGGACGGGCTGCGCACCCGCATTGACAACCTGGAATCCCTCAGCGGGCAGGTGAACACAATTGAGGACGAGATCGCCGCGCTCCAGTCCGATCTCACCAGCACCCAGGCACAGTACGATGAACTCACCGCTGAAATCCAGGCGGGCAACGAACAAATCGAAGCCCTGCAAACACAAACCAGCCGCTTCGACAACTTTCTGCAAGGGCTGTACGACCTGTTGAGCAGCCTGTACACCGAACCCCAGGAGTAACCCATGACTGAAAACACCCCCCCCGAGCCCAAACGAGATTCCTGCCTGGTGCGCGGCGTCCGCTTTCTGGTGCGGCTTGCCCTGGCGCTGATCATCGGTATTGTGATCGGTGTCGGCGTGTATTACGGCATTTCCTGGATGGTCGGGGAATACGTCCGCATCAGCCAGGAGCAGGCATCCCGCATTACCGCGCTGGAAATGCAGCAGACCCAAATGGAGCAATCTTTCTCGGTGCAGTTGGCCGATCTTCAGGCACAAGTAGATACCCTGGAAATCCAGGGAGATACCCACAAAGAAGCAATCGCCAGCCTGGAGCACCGCCTCACAGAGCAAGATGACCTGCTCACCGAACAGCAGGCTGCCGTCGAAGCACAGCAATCTGTCCAGGATACTGTGCAGGATATGCAAACACAAATCGATGCCCTCTACACCGATCTGGAAACCATCCGGAACGATTTCAGCAGTATCGAAGATCAGGTCACAGTTCTGTCATCAACTATTGATGTCTACAGCCAAAGTTTGTCAATAGCAGATGCCTGGATGGCAAGCAGCGAAACACAACTCACCGCCATGCAGCAGCAGATCGTTTTTCTGCAAGCCATGGAACTGTTGACCCGCGCCCGGTTCAACCTGGTGCAGGGCAACACCTCCCTGGCAGGCAGCGATATCGCGGCCGCCCGCGCGCTCCTGACCGAACAACAATCCGATTTGCTGGATTTCCAGGCCGCTTATGTGGATGAAATTCTTACCGCTTTGGACCACGCGCTGGAATCGCTCCCGGCCTCCCCGCTCACAGCCGCCGACAAACTGGAAAACGCCTGGCATCTGCTGTTCAACGGCCTGCCTGCGGAACCAATGACAGCCGAATCTCCCGGCAGCGGCGAAGCCCCGGCTGAGACTCCGACGGCCACCCCCTCGCCGTAGCGCGTCCATCGCGAGGGCTTTCGTCCCCCATGATGCTTCTCCCCATCGTCAGTTTGGGCATCCTGATCCTCTCCCTGGTGGGAGTGCTGGTCAGTTTGCAGTACTTCACGCACTACCAGGGAATGATGCTGCTGGAGCACGCCCACATTGCCAGCCAGCAGCGGCGGGTGCGCGCCTCGCTGACGATTCTGATAGCGTTCAGCCTGGTGGCAGTAATGTCGGTTTGCGGCATCCTTTACCCGGCTTTAGGGGGTTTTTCCCCCACCCCCGCGCCGCCGCTCCCCGCCGGGAGCGCTGCCGTTCCCCTGACCGCGCTCCCCGGGGAGACGCCCGACACACCAACCATCCCCCCCGCGACGGAAACCCCCGCCGGCCCTACCCCCACACCCTCGGCTGTGCTGCCCACTGCACTGATCGGCAACACCGGCGGAGCAGGTGCAAATGTGCGCACCAAACCGGGGCTGGGCAGCCCCGTCATTGAGGTGCTCTCGGAGGGAACGCGGGTATACCTGTTCGATGACACCCGCGAGGTAGATGGCTACACCTGGCGAAAAATCGAAATGCCCGATACCCGCGACGGATGGGTCGTGGTACAGTTCCTCATTCCAGAAAATTAGCATCCGGTGGTCGCTTAGCGAAAAAACCGGGAAGGGAGATACCTTTCAATGTCCGGGATTGTTTGCGCGGTCCGCGGCGGGCCTGACAGCCAGCCCACCATTCAAAAATCCATCGCCCTGGCAGAGGAAACCGGGCAAACCATCTACTTCCTGTACGTGGTCAATCTCGATTTCCTCAGCCATACTTCCACCAGCCGCATCAAAGTTGTCGCCCAGGAGATGCACCAGATGGGGGAGTTCATCCTGCTGAGCGCTCAGGCGCAAGCCACCGACAAGGGAGTTCACGCGGCGTGCGTGGTTCGCCAGGGCAATGTGAGCGCAGAAATCATTGAACTTTGCCGTTCCTTGAAGGCTGACTACGTGATCCTGGGCCGCCCCCGCGGGGAAGACGAAACCGCCGATGTTTTCACCCACGACCGATTGAACCAGTTTGCCCGCCACATCGAGCAGGAAAGCGGCGCAAAAGTCGTCTTCGCCCGGGAACCGATGTGATGAAAGCCAGGCACACCGGCATTCCACGTGCCGGGAAAGGCAGGGAGCAGCGCAGGCCCTCCCGCACGCTGTTTCTGTTCATTGCCGTGCTGCTGTCCGCGGCGGGCGCGCTGTTCTGGCAGGGAGAACGCGGCCAGGCCCAGGAACCCGACCAGCACGCCAGCATCATCGGGCTGATTTATGACGGGCAGAACCAGCCCGTCAAGGATGCGCATGTCATCTGGCGGCTATCTCCCGAAGGGGAAACGCTGCTCGACACCACCACCCAGGCAGACGGAATTTTTTCCCTCACTTTGCCGGAGACAATCGCAATCGAGGAAAAGCCCGCCGGAGGCACCGCCGCTGTTCTGCCGCTTGACAATGTGCTCGGCGATACGATGACGCTCTACATCGAACGCGCCCACTTTCAAACCAAAACCGTCCCAATCAGCGGAGAAAACGTAAAGGTTCTCAAAGACGGCGGAACACTGCTGCTCCCCAATATCGTTCTGGAACGCCGCATCAGCCCCGCCTTCTGGATTGCCACCGCGATCTTCATCATCGTACTCATTCTCATCGCCACCGGCGCGCTGCACAACACCCTGGCCGCACTGCTGGGAGTCTCACTGCTCTATCTCGTCAGTTACCTGGGGAGTCCCATCTTTGAAGGGCTGTTCATTTTCGACTTCCCGACCTCCCTGAGTTATATCGACTGGAACGTCATCTTCCTGATTATGGGCATGATGATAGTGATTGCCGTTGTAGAGCGCACCGGCATCTTTCAGTGGATGGCCTTTTTTGCCTATCGCATCTCCGGCGGACGGATTTTCATCCTGCTGCCGGTGTTGATGCTGATCACCGGGGTTGCCTCCGCCTTTCTGGATAACGTCACCACCATGCTTTTGATGACACCCATCTCCATTCAGATTGCCCTGGCGATGGGAATCAACCCGCTGGCCCTGCTGATTCCCGAAGTAATGGCCTCCAACATTGTGGGAATCAGCACCCTGATTGGAACTCCCACCAACATTATGATCGGTTCCTACGCCGGACTTTCCTTCAACGATTTCCTGGCGAATCTGACCCCGGGGGTATTGCTGGCTTTTACGGGGCTGGTGATTTACACACAAATCATCTATCGCAAAGATTTGGCCGCCGCCCATCAGCCTTCCGGCGTGTTGATGGCACAATTGGCCGAGCGCGGTAAAATCACCGAGCCGGAGAATCTCAAAAAAGCCGGTTGGATCGGTCTGGGGATGCTGCTGCTCTTCATGTTCGGCGAGCATGTGCATCTGCTCCCGGCGGTAACCGCCATCATGGGTGCAACCGCCCTGATGGTCTGGATTCGCCCCAATATCGACGAGATGATCGAAGCCGTGGATTGGACCACGCTGGTTTTCTTCATGAGCCTGTTCATCGTCGTCGGCGCAGTGCAGGAAGTCGGCATGATCAGTTTGATCGCCGAGACCATCGGGAAACTGGTGGGCGACAATCTGGCACTGGCGATGCTGACCGTCATCTGGGTCAGCGCGATTCTCTCCACGGTGATTGCCAATATCCCCTTTACTGCGGCCATGCTGCCGGTAGTCGGCTACCTGACGGCGACCATCCCCGGAGCGCAAAGCAACGCGCTGTTCTACTGCCTGTCCGTAGGCTCGGCGATGGGCGGCAACGGCTCGCTGATTGGGGCTTCCGCCAATATGGTCACCGCCGGAATTTCCGAACGGGCCGGGTACAAGGTCAGTTATATGTACTTTCTGAAAAAAGGTTTTCCTGCACTGCTCATCACCGTTACGCTGGCAAGTATCTGGCTGCTAATCCGCTTTTTGTAGAGGCTTCTGATGACATCTTCACCCACTTTGCTGATTGTGATCCTGCACAATGTAGACCGCCTGCCGGATTTGCTGGCGGCCTGGAAACGGGTCGGCGTCCCCGGAACCACCATCCTGCCCAGCGCGGGCGGCCACGATACCGAAAAATCCGCCCGCCGCCGGGGATGGACGAACATCCTGAACCGGCTTGACCAGAGCAAAAGTACCCAGCGGACCATTATGAGCATCATTGACGACCCGGAAATCCTGGAGGTCGCCATTGCCGAGGCGGACCGCGTTGTCAAGGGGTTCGACAGCCCGCACAGCGGCATCCTGTTCACTATTCCGCTGGGAGGGCACGTCCTGGGGCTGCAAAAATGGGAACAGGCCGTCCGCGAGGCGGAGCCGGAAGCCCCCGCCGAGATGGAAGAGAAAACCGCCCGTCTGCTCCAGTGGTTTGAGGAGGACGTCAAAGGCCGCTACGGGGAGGGTGCGCTCCGCGATTGGAGCGAGCAGCGCAAAACGCCGGTTTCCGAAATCGTCTCGCTGCTTGACATCAAGCCGACCATTGTGCAGATGAACACCCCGCTGATCGAAGTCCTCGCCCGCCTGCGGGCCAATCCGGGAATGCCCGCGGCCTGCGTGGTCAACGCCGAAGGGCGGCTGATGGGCGTGATCCCCATCAAGGTTTTGGCAGACGTGATGATGATCCCCGTGATTCCTGAAGCCTATGTCAACGACCCGGATGAATACGAAAAAGCCCTGCGGTACATCCAAATCACCGACCAGCACATCGCCGCGGGAATCATGCACGACCCGGTTTTCATGCAGGAAAACGAAACCCTGGAACAGGTTTATCGTCGAATGCGGGAGCACAATCTCTCCGGCGTGCCCGTGGTGAACAAAAGTTACCACGTCACCGGCTTCATCACCCTGCTGGGGTTGATGGCGGTGTGTTTTCCGAGTGAAAGTGGATAGTGTGTTCGTGCTGACATGCTCCGCACGTCAGCACGAACACACATCTTTTGAGGAGTTCTTATGCGTACCGTAGAATGGAACTACAACACCAACCAACTGCAAATGATTGACCAGCGACTGCTGCCCGGCGCGTTTGAAATCGCCGTTTACGATGATTACCGTGCCGTAGCGCAGGCCATCACCGGGATGGTGGTGCGCGGCGCGCCTGCCATCGGGGCGGCGGCAGCCTTCGGGATGGCGCTCGCCGCGCAGCAATCCAAAGCGACCCGTCTCGAAGCCCTGCGCGCCGACCTGCAATCCGCCGCCGAAACGCTCAAGCAGGCCCGCCCGACGGCGGTCAACCTCGCCTGGGCTGTAGAGCGGGTGCTGAACGCTGCCACTGCGCTCACCGGCGGGGTGGATGACCTGCGCGCGGCCATCCTCGCCGAGGCGCAGCGCATCGCCGATGAAGACGTGGAGATCAACAAGCGCATGGCGGCGCACGGCGCAGCCCTGATTGAAGACGGCGACACGGTCATCCATCACTGCAATACCGGCGCGCTTGCCACCGTGGACTGGGGCACCGCCCTCGGTGTGATCCGCACGGCACACGAACAGGGCAAACGCATCCATGTGCTGGTAGATGAGACCCGCCCCCGGCTGCAAGGCGCCCGCCTCACCGCCTGGGAACTCACCCAGTACGGCATCCCCTTCGACATCATCACCGACAACGCCGCGGGTTACTTTCTCCGCAGCGGGCAGGTGAACAAATGCTTCGTCGGCTCAGACCGCACCGCCGCCAACGGCGACGTTGCCAACAAAATCGGCACCTACATGCTCGCACTGGCGGCTTACGATAACGGCGTGCCCTTCTACCCCGTGGTGCCCATCTCCACCATTGACCTGTCGCTGGCCTCCGGGGACGAGATTCCCATCGAGGAACGCGGTCCCGCCGAAGTCCTCGGTCTGACGCTCCTGGGGCGGCAGGTCGCCCCGGAGGGAGCATCCGCCCGCAACCCGGCTTTCGACGTCACCCCGGCGCGCCTGGTCACCGGCATCGTCACCGAGAACGGGGTGGCGTATCCGCCGTTTGAGCAGAGCCTGGCACAACTGGTCGGAAGTTGACAGTTCTTCCCCCCCAACCTTCAACCTCCAACCTGCAACTTTCAACCTGCAACATCCAACACCCCATGAACATCATCCTCACCGGCTCCGTAGCCTACGATTACCTGATGACCTTCCCCGGCGTGTTCCGGGAACACATCCTTGAAGACCAACTGGACAACCTCAGCCTCTCCTTTCTGGTGGACGGCATGGTCAAGCGGCGCGGCGGCATTGCCCCCAACATCGCCTACACCCTGGCGCTGCTGGGCGAGCAGCCCCGCGTGATGGCAACCGTCGGGGAAGATTTTTCCGAGTACCGCGCCCACCTGGAGGCCGTCGGCGTGGACACCCGCCTGATGAAGGTCATCTCCGGCGTGTTCACCGCCTCGTTTTTCTGCAACACCGACCAAACCAACGCCCAAATCGCCAGTTTCTACCCCGGCGCGATGGCGCACGCCGCCGAACTCTCCTTCCACGACCTGGACGAGAAACCCGACTGGGTGGTCATCTCCCCCAACGACCCGGCGGCGATGATCAAATACCAGCAGGAGTGCCTGGAACTCGGCATCCCCTACCTGTACGACCCCAGCCAGCAAATCCCGCGCATGAGCGGAGACGACCTGCGGGCCGGAGTAGAGGGCGCCTCCGCCCTGATGGTGAACGACTACGAATTCGGGATGATCCGCAAAAAGACGGGGATGAGCGCAGCGGAAATTTTAGAGGGGCTGCGCTTCATGGTGATCACCCGCGGGGCCGAGGGAGCGACCATCTACGCGGAGGGTGCGGAAAT
>Ga0256914_1004382_pt1 | contig 10625 bp, 7 predicted proteins | sample HulkmetaG_FD_191571 | JGI IMG/M metagenome (GOLD analysis project Ga0256914, IMG submission 191571) | Hydrothermal chimney microbial communities from Main Endeavour vent field at the Juan de Fuca Ridge, Pacific Ocean - Hulk | ecosystem: Environmental > Aquatic > Marine > Hydrothermal vents ...
ACTCTTTTATACTGAGTCAAGTCCTTGGCTATTGCTTCACTTCCTTGGCAATTTCCTTCAATGTCACTGAGGCCATTGGCCGTAATCATGAGGTACAGTGTGGAGCCGTCAGTTTTTTTGAAATTCACTTCAAAATCCTTGATATGACCCCGTACCCCGCAAACAGCTCTGTAATAGGCCTCCCAGTCCTCGGTTCTGGCAAAAAAATCCCTTAATTGCCTGCCTATGACTTCTGTTTTGTCCTTGAAACCAAGCAGTTCAGCACCGCTCTGATTTATATCGGTAATGAAACCATCTGGGTCGCAGAAAAAAATGAGGTCTTTGGAACCCTCGAATAGTCCACGGAATTTGCTTTCGGAAAGCTGCAGCTCCTTGGTCCTTTCTTCCACCTTCTGCTCCAGAGTTTGATTGAGGATACGAAGCTCATTGTGCGCTTCTTTGAGGCGCCTGTTAGCCTCTGCCAGCCGTTGTGCTTCTTGCTGCACCAATTCCAAGACATCACGCACATTTGGATAATAAAAGGTGAGAACGGCAACTGACACGAATGCGACAGTGTTTAATCCTCCACTGAATGGAGCAAGAAAGGGCCATATTTCAGGTATGCCCGCCAGAACAAAGACGTACTTAAGTACATGCCCGATTCCCCTAGATACAGACAATGCGACCATGGCCATACAAAGCCAAAAAAGATATGTCCACAAAACATTCTTGGGCTCAAGGTTCTTGAGGCTGTAAGCATAATAAAAAGCCACCAGAGATAAGATGATCATGGCCGTAGCGCCAAAGAAGTCGACCAGATACACAGGGAGCATTGGAAGACCGTGCATTATGCTTCTCTCCCTGCTTTTGCAGCCAGAAGGCGCTTTTTGGCTTCGTCTCTGAAACTTTTAAGGCTCAAGGCCAAAAACCATATGGCAGGAACACAAAGAACGTGGTCAAATTTACCTATATAATAGATGATCCTTTTTGCATCTAATGGATGGGCCAGAACTGTATGCATAAACCCATTGGAAGTCACAAAGGCTTCATAAGGTAAACCACCAGTGATATAGTGCACAATAAATGTATCAACATTCCACAAAAGCCATAAAATAAGTGACACTTTCATATGTTTCCAAGCAGGCCCCGTGCCTAACGGTCTTTTATGTAGCAAGTAGAGCAAGAAAATAATCGCGCTGGAAAAAAATATGTGGGCCATCATGTGGACATACAATCCCTCTGGGGGCCCATGGGTTTGGACTGCAAAAACCTCGGAAGGATTCAACAGAAAAGCAAGAGTTATTATTAAAAATAGAAAATTTGTCATGGAAAGGCACCTGATGCCAGTAGATTTTTTATCCTTTTGAGGTAGATTGATATATAAGTTGCATTGACATTGATTATGCTCTTTCATAGCCTCAAATGTCAAGGTGAAATAGAGTGGAACTGGAGTGGGAGCTATGGACAATCCTGTATTGGAAGCCATTTTCAACAGAAGGTCTGTGAGGGAATATGAAGACAGACCGGTTGAACAGGAACTCATTGAAAAGATATTGGAAGCTGGTTCGTGGGCACCTTCAGGCCTTAACAATCAGCCGTGGCGTTTCGCAGTGGTGACTGACCCTGTACTTAAGGCAGCCTTCGAACCACTAACCAAGTATGCAAGAATCATAAAAAGCGCAAAGGTACTGTTGCCTGTTTTTATAGACAAAAATGTGATGTATAACGAGGTGAAAGATCACCAAGCCATTGGTGCCTGCCTACAAAATATGCTGCTTGCTGCACATTCGTTGGGGTTAGGTGCTGTATGGCTTGGAGAGATATTGAAGAGTGCCGAAAAGGTAAGGACGATCATGGGGCTGCCGGAGCACCTGGAGCTTATGGCTGTAATAGCGCTAGGTCACCCGGCCAGGAAAGATCAAAAATCGCGGCGAAAGCCACTTACAGAGCTAATTGTTTTTAAAAATTAGATTAAACAAGGAGGAGTCATGAAAGAGATGGTAAGGGTTTTTATAGGCCTAGGCATGTTTGCGGCAATCTTGTTTTTTCTTGGGTGTGCTCAGATGGGAAGCTCTTCTGCATCTTCAGATTCAATGGAATCAACAACTATCAGTGCATCAACCACGGTCCAGGGCAGTTCCACTGTTCTAATATTGCCTGATGTTCCAGTTCCAGTGGAGCTTAAAAGAGATGACAAAAACACCATGCTCATATCCACACCTACTTATAAAGGTGGAGTGTTCGTCTTCAAGGGTAACGTTACCTCTCAATCTGTAGCAGACTTTTTCAGTATCGAGATGCCCAAGTATGGATGGGAGCCCACAGGAAGCATATCAGCCAACAAGAAATTTTTGGGTTTTGCCAAAGCCCCCAAATCAAGCGCTCTGATACAGATTGAAGACAAACTCTTTTATACGCTTGTACAGATCTGGGTCAGCGAGCCGACCACCGTTAATACAGTCATACAGGAAATGCCGCCGAAATAGAAAGTTGTTAAATGGAAAACGAACAATTCACAGCTGCATACAGGCCGTTGGCCGACAAGGAGATATTGTTAGGGATTAGCGGCGGTATAGCCGCCTATAAGGCAGCTGATTATTTACGTAAAATGAAGGCTCTAGGGGCTAAAGTTCAGGTCGTGATGACCGAGAGTGCTACCCGGTTTGTTTCACCGTTGACCTTTGAAGCCTTGAGCGGTCGGCCTGTTTACCATCACATGTTCCCGTCTGGTGACACCAATTCAATGCTTCACATTGATCTTGCAAGGAAGGCGGATCTTTTTGCAGTACTTCCAGCAACTGCAAATGTTTTGGCGAAAGCTTCAAATGGGGTAGCCGACAACTTGCTGCTTGCAACCATACTTTGTCATTCACGGCCTGTGTTGTTTTTCCCTTCCATGAATCCTGCGATGTACGCCAATCCAGCAACAGTGGACAATATCAAGAGCTTGCGAGAATATGGCCACAAAGTGATTGAGCCAGAAACTGGCAAAACGGCATGCGGCGAATGCGGCAAGGGCCGGTTGCCAGACTGGCCTTTGGTAAAGGAAGCGATTTTAGGCCATCTGAGCCCCAAGGATTTGAAGGGCTTGAAGGTGCTGGTAGCCTCTGGACCTACCAGGGAACCCATAGATCCAGTGCGTTTCGTATCCAACAGATCGTCAGGTAAAATGGGTGCCGCCATGGCCCTCGTTGCCAGCAGGAGGGGAGGGGACGTGACCTTGGTGACAGGGCCTGTTTCACTGAATATTCCGCCTGTGGTGGAAATTGTGAATGTGGAGACAGCAAGGCAGATGGCGGATGTTGTTAAGAAAAGGGCTGAAGCAGCAGATATCATAATCATGGCAGCAGCCGTTAGCGACTATGCTCCCAACCAAACTGCCACTCGTAAGCTCAAGAAAAGCCGGGACAAAATCGAATTGAAGTTGGTGCCAACAGAAGACATCCTGTCATCTTTGTTGCTGATGCGCCGACCTGGCCAGATTATTGTTGGTTTTTGTGCGGAAACGGGTAATCTCCTTGAAAACAGTTTGGAGAAAATAAGGCGAAAACCTGTGGATATCCTGGTTGCCAACGATGTTTCCTTGCCAGGGGTTGGTTTCGATGTTGAAACTAACAAGGTAATGATTATCAATAAAGACGAAGAGCGGGTTGAGCTACCTTTGTTGCACAAAGAAGAGGTGGCTGAGAGAATTTGGGACTATATAACAGCCCACTTTATTGACACATAGGCATTGGTTTGTTATCAAAGAAAACTCTCAAGCCGGAGTGGTGGAACTGGTAGACGCGCTGGACTCAAAATCCAGTGGGCTTTGGCCCGTGCGAGTTCGACTCTCGCCTCCGGCACCAATTGACAATAAAAAGGCCATCTTCAGGATAAGGTGGCCTTTTTGTTTTAAAAAAGAAAGGCGGCCATGGTGGGCCGCCTTTTTACTTTTATTTAAAGACAGGGCCTAGGGTATAGTAAAGGTGGATATCCATAAGTAGTAATTGCCAAAACTTCCTGCAGGCGTGACCAGCGTGTAGAGAGTGTACGGTCCTGCCGGAAGTCCTTGAATTGGTATTTCACCAAAAAATGCTTGAGATATGGCATCGGCCAAGGATTGCTTCCAAGGTATCAACCCGGCAGTAGAATAGGGAACTATGTTGTAACCAAAGGGTTGTGCGGGCACCAACAAAAAGATCTCAAACGGACTGATCGGCGTGGCCTGAATACCTAGGTAGACATCAACCGGCCCAGCAAAGGGCGGCAGGGCCACTTTGAGATCTATTTTACCTGAGCTGAGATTACCTGCTGCAAATGGTTTGCACTCAGCGGGAATAGATGCGAATTGTGGTTCTGCAACTGGTTCGTATGTGAACACATTTGCAGAAGCAGGTACGGGCAGCACCAGTTGGACTGGACGGCCAACAGCAGCAAATTTTGCCGTAACCACACTTTCTCCAGCTATTGCTGAAATCGTGCAATTTCCTGAACCACTGCAGGCTCCGCCCCACCCAACAAAAGAGCTTGTATATTCATCGCCACTTATAGGTATGGCCTTTAAAGTGACTGTTTGGCCGACTTCCACGTTGAAGGTGCACGTTTTAAAAGACGCCAATTCATTATTTGTACAGGAAATCCCAGTATCAGAAATGACCCTACCAGAACCTTCGACGGTCACTTTGAGAGATGCCAATTGGTCGGCAGGAAGTCTAATCAGAGGGGATTCCACGCTTTTGTCACACAATCTATCAGTTATAACTATCTTCACCCTTTCAGGCACCTTGCCCCCACTAATTCCAAACCAAAGTTTTGTGAGATCCTCAGGCTCACTCAGGGCGCAGAATCCATAAATTCGGTTGCCTTCTCCATCATAGATGTCTACCCAACTCCTTGAAGCCTCGTTGTTCAACCCGCATGGAGGTAGGTTTGGCGAGGGTATAAAGAGATCAGGCCAAAAGTCGTTCCAATTGCTCACACTCAATTTATATCTGGTGAAGTTGCCAGATGCAGTGGAATAGGCTTCGGCTCCGATGAACTGGAGTTGAGGAACCGGCAGATCGCGGCATACTGCGTTTGGGTCAATGGTCGCAAGATTGGATACGTATTCCCTATTACACAATCTGTCTCTCATTATTATTCGAACAGAAGAAGGCGGAGCCTCGTTTACCCTTTTCCCGAACCAGAGTCTGGTAAGATGTTCTGGTTTGCTGAAGGCGCAGAAGCCATATAGCCGGCGTCCATTTTGATCCTCTATGTCCACCCATGTTCGAGACGAACTGGTGTTCAAACCGCATGGAGGTAAATTGGGTGAGGGGGTGAAAAGCTCAATAGGATATTGAGTCCAGTTCGTTACCATTAACCTGTATCTGATGTACTGGTTGCCATCGCTGCCGGTATATGTCTCAGTCCCAATAAATTCAAGCCGCGGATCAGGCAATTTCAATGAGCAGTCTTCAGCCTTATTAGGCCAATCACATGGCTCCAAAGGCGCCATATTGATGTTATCCACCTCCATGGCACCGTTTAGATCTCGGTCATTCAGATAGCCTGGAATGAATAGTCCAAATGGATCATCGATGATCTCAGCATCATCAAACAAGACCTCGTTGTTCATCACTACGGCCCATTTGTCGTTTGCCAGATCAAGGTACACGTCAAAATGGATGGGCGTCCTTGTCTGATAGGTAGTCCTGTAGACTATGCCATTTTTGGACTGAAAATAGAGATTGCTGCCGGCTGTATATATGTTCGCAATAATACTCTTTGCAGGATGTTGCGGATCATCGAACCTACCATTTCTGAAATAGAAGAAATAGTTGTCGCTGTCTTCAAAAAGTACGTCCCACGAGACTTTTACACAAATATCGTCGTAATTTCTGTCATAGAAATCAAAATAGGCCCCATATGCCGAATAGTCATGGCTGTCCACTACTCTCAAAAAATTTCCTGAGCCAAGCGTGACACCTGGAACAGTGGAACTGTTTTCTATCTTGAAGGCATCCTCAGGGCCGTGGATCATCCAAGGACGATCCGGCATATTATCACCAGTAGGTACAACATGGCCAGGCATGAAAAGAGGGGCCGTAGTGACGGTTTGGAGACCGTCAAATGTTGCCATGATGGTTTCAACTGAATAGGCCTTTGTCGCAAGGCTCACGACTGCTAGTAAGGTCAAGGCCAGAAAGGTGAAAACGCCATTTTTCATGATTGATACCTCCTGATGATATCTTTTGGGAATTTTCAATCTTGCCAATGTTCCATGGTTTTAACCAGGTATATTTGAGTCCAATACCAATCTTATTTTTTCCAGAAAATCTATGGTATTAAATGGCTTGGATATAAAAGGTATTTTCTGTGCCTTTATTTTTTCAATGGTTGATTGGCCGGAATCGTGTCCGCTGCAAAATACTATCTTCGCTTCTGCATCCATGGCCATGATATTTTCGTAAGCTTCCATGCCTCCCATTTGCGGCATCACTATATCCAAAATCACTAGATCGATATTTTTCCCAAGGGCATTGTATATGTGTAAGGCTTCTTGGCCATTTTTGGCAGTAAGCACTTTGTATCCATGACTTTCTAGTAGCTCCTTAGAAAGATCACGAACGATTTCCTCATCGTCGACTATCAAAATGGTTTCATTACCAGTCCTTCCTGAAACGATGCTACGCTTTGAATCTTCTTCCAATTCTCTATAGGCCCTGGGAAAATAAAGGGTAAAAGTGGTGCCATGACCAATCTCGCTTTCAACCATTATTGTGCCTGCCAAATTCTTCATAATGCCGTAAACCATGGCTAGGCCCAGCCCCGAACCTTTGCCTATTTCCTTGGTGGTGAAAAATGGATCAAAAATTCTGTTCAAGGTCTCCTTGTCTATGCCTGTTCCAGTGTCGCTAACAGACAGTGCCACATATTCGCCTGGAAATAGATCTGTGCCTGGTTGCTTTTCAACGATTTCATTATATGAAGTCAACCATGTAGTAATTGACAAAGTGCCACCAGCTTCTTCCATGGCATCCCTGGCATTGAGACACAAGTTGAGAATTACTTGTTGAATCTGAGTTTCATCGCATTTGATTTCAGCTGCTTCCTCAGCAAGGTTCAAATCCACGACTATATTTTTGGGAAGGGTTCTGTTCAGAAGTTCGATTGTATCCTGGATAATGTCATTGAGATTTGAAATACCCAGTGTGTCTGGTTGGCTCTGGCGGCTGAAGGCCAGCAGTTTTTTAACCAGATCAGCCGCCCTGGTTCCTGATTTTTCGATTACAGTCACGTAGTTGTAAAGGTCGGGCATATCCTTGGTTTTCTGTTTCAAAAGTGAAGTATAGCCAAGTATGCCTGTCAGAAGGTTATTGAAGTCGTGGGCAACTCCTCCAGCCATGGTGCCAATGGATTCGAGTTTTTGCGCCTGAAGCAGTTGGACTTCCATCTGCTTTTTCTCAGTTAGGTCGGTTATCATTGTGAGGCAGCCTTCAAATATTCCATTATTTTTTATGGGCACGCTGCTCAAAAGCACAGTCACATTTCGCCCATTTTTGCCATGGAGAACCACCTCTTCCTTTCCGACCCTTCCTTCCATGTTGGATAAGAACAGGTCCAACAATTTCTTCTTGTCATCTTTTGAAATCAAGTCATAAACACTGATCCCTTGTAAGTTTTCTAGTCCAAGCATGGAGCATAGACGCTTGTTTGCAAATTCTATTATACCACTGCTATTCAATATCCATATGCCTTCGTTGGCATTTTCCACTATCTCCCTGTATTTCCTTTCAGATTCCTGAAGCTCCCTGTAAAGGCGTGCATTTTCAAGGGCCATGGCTATATGGTTCGCAAAACTGGTCAAGAATTCCGAATCGATATTCTCCACAAAGGTGTTGTCTGTATGGTTGTCTCCCACCAATATGCCTATTACTTTGTCACGAACGCTCAGAGGCACCAATATGAAGGCCTTGGGCCTCAGCTTTTTGAGCAGTACATTGTTTGGATTGAGATCCATCTCTTTTACGTCTTTTACAATAATGGGTTTGCCCGCCCTGGCCGTACGCGCAATGATGTTGTTCTCTTTCTCAATCGGTACCTGGTAGCCCTTCATTTCTTCAAGGACCTCTTTGTTGATACCCACCGCATGGATTAACACGAGTTTTGTATAGCTGGAATCGGCCATGAAGATCCCTGCCCGGTCCAGGTTGGCTACAAGTAGCAGTTTGTGCAAAATCCTGTCGAGAAGCTCCTGCAATTCCAAGGTGGACAAAATGGCAACACTGGAGTCCTTAAGTGTGAGTATCTGTTGTATCTTTTTCTCAAGTTTCTGGTTCAATACGTAGACTTCGTGATATTTCTTTTGGAGGAGCTGCTTGTCTTTTTCCAGCTCTTTGATGCTTTCGTTTATAACCTGCCAAGGCCTGAAAATCCTTTTGAAGATTTCAGCCAAAACCCTCTTCTTTTCCCAACGTATATGATATTCACAGTATTCATCACCCTTAAAATAACATTTGGGTTCCCTGAGGCGAGCTGGCGGCAGGCCCCAGATGACAGGGATGGCTTGATAGACTCCGCGGTTCATTAAGCAAAAATCTTTGGATAGAGGAATGCCTTCTGTCCAATAGAGTTTCAAGGTGGCCCCAGTTTTGGTAGATTCTGCAATTTCTACTTTCTTGGTCTTGTTGAGCCGGTCATTGACTTTGTGAAGCACCTTGATGGCCTTGTGAGGCGAACTGAAGGCGAACAGTATCACGCTTTGAAGGTAGCCAAGCCTCTTTTTTAATACCGAGTTGAAGCCGATATGCATTGGAGCCTGCTCGTCGTCCAAGATAACTTTAGCCCTTCTGAAGAGCTCTATCATCAAAGAAGAAGATATCCAGTTGTTGGGATCAGATAAAAAGACTTTTGGATCCGGAATACCTTCCATTTCAGGTCCAAGGTCTGATAACAGGTAATCCAGTTTGTCAGGCGCCTTTTCCTCGATATATTGGATGATGGCAAGTGAATTTATGCAGCTGTTGTGTTTTTCCATAAAATTAAGAAATAATGTTAGTTAAATAAGCATTACCCCTATCAATCATTGTATGCTATTAGTTTTTCCCGTTATCTACCATTTTTTTTTAACCACTAATAGCGTATTATATCTTCTATTTAAAGGGGAGAGGAAACATTAATCCACACCCTCCCGTGTCAGGAGGAATTTTTTTTGCATAACCTTTTTGTAGGTCGCAAAATCAATACCTCTGTATCCAAATCTCACGAAAGGAGTAGCACCATGATGATCAGGCAACTCCAACTCAAGGGGATGGGAATTAGTCAATTTTTTCAACTTTCCTTTAACGTGGCATTGGCCAAAGTTATGCCATGGTATTTTCTGCGTATTTATATGTACCTTATTGGATTCCTCTACCTCCTTTTTAATAAAGGCGACCGCAAAAAGATTTCTCTTTGCGTAAATTATGTTGTGTTCAATTTTTTGGTCCAAAGCTATATCCAATCTTTTTACTATGTCTTGAAGGCATATCTGGGCATATTTGATCACTATTATGAAAAACTCATCCTGGCCCATCGTTCTTTAAGCGAAACCTCAAATTTTTTGAATAGCAGCCTCCATATCGTTAATCGGCATATTTTAGATGAACTTCAAAAAAAGGGCAAAGGTGCATTGCTTGTCACTGGTCACTATGGTTCGGTCGAATTTCTGCCCTTGGCTCTTCTTTTACAAGGTTACAGGGTTTCAATGATATGCAAATTTAAGACCCCAGAACTGAAAAAAGCTATTTTGGAAAAGGCAAAAAATTTTGATGTGGAGGTAATAGACGCTTCTGAAGGAAATGTGGCATTCAAGGCAGTAAATGCCATAAAAAATGGCAGAATATTGGTCACAGAGTGTGACGAGTTCAAACAGTGGCGGAGAGACAAAAAAGGCAAGGTTCAAGTTTTTGGCAGCGCTGTAAGCCGTGATAAAACCTTGGATTTTTTTTACCGACGCACCAAGGCGCCTGTGATTCTTGTTTTGATGAGACGTGACTCTTATTCAAGGATAACTATGCTGCTGGAACAGGTAGCTGACGGAAAAGAAAAGGTTGCAGTTGGAGCCAAGGCATGGAAAATGTTAGAAAGGCATATATTGGCTTTTCCCTATCAATGGTACCAGTGGAAAGAAGCAGCAGTAGAGTTATCGAAATATATTAATCTGGAAAATTGGCGTGAAAATAAAACAGTACAAGGTATACCAGCTCAGCCTTCCGTTCTCACTTCAGATTTCACATAGTCTGGCAGACAGAGTTGAGACCGAGGCTATAATAGTAGAAATAACCGATGAAAATGGACTTAAAGGTTACGGCGAAGGAACCCCAAGACATTACGTAACTGGTGAAACTATAGAAGGAGCCAGCATGGCTGCGGTGGATTTCCTGGGCCGATTGGCAGAGGTTGATCTGATTGACCAAACCACTCTGTTTCTCTTCCTGGAAGAACTAGGAAACAGCAGCTTGGCAGCCAAGCGTCCTGCTGCCTGGTGCGCTGTTGAGTTGGCCTTCCTGGACCTGTTTGCAAAGAATAGGGAAAGGCCTTTGTGGCAACTTTTTACCAGTAGGCCGAAAACAGACACCTTCACATATTCGGCAGTTCTACCATTGGTCACTAGAAAGACCTTTGAGGCCATGATGCCGATG
>Ga0256914_1004383_pt1 | contig 10625 bp, 7 predicted proteins | sample HulkmetaG_FD_191571 | JGI IMG/M metagenome (GOLD analysis project Ga0256914, IMG submission 191571) | Hydrothermal chimney microbial communities from Main Endeavour vent field at the Juan de Fuca Ridge, Pacific Ocean - Hulk | ecosystem: Environmental > Aquatic > Marine > Hydrothermal vents ...
ATTTGAAATCCTATATCTTCTGCATTTAGTGCTACTTTGTCTAACTTGTCCATAAATGCACGAATTGCAGGTAGAGGGGAACGACTTAAGAGCTTTAATCCTGCCGTAACCATTGCTCGATTGATATGTTGCAGAGGCATCATGTCAGCAATAATTGCGATAGAGACCAAGCCTAGGTATGACTTAATATCTATTTGGCTATTTAAAGCCCTATTAAGTGATGCTATCAAGTACCATGCTATCTGTGCACCACACACTTCTTCATAGGGAAAAGTGCAGGCTTCTTGTTTTTGGTCAACGATAGCATAAGCTTTGGGAATAACAGAAGGAACAATATGATGATCAGTAATAATTAAATCTATCCCTTTTTCTTTACAGAGTTGCGAGGCATAAACAGCAGAGATACCGTTATCAACGGTAATAACCAAATCAAATCCCTCGACTCTAGGAATTAAATTAGGAGAGAGACCGTAGCCATCTTTAAAACGGTTGGGGATAATCCACTCTAACTCAACACCAATCTCATTAAAAAACATTTTCATCAAGGTAGTAGAGGTTACCCCATCAACATCATAATCGCCAATAAGCATAATTTTTTCGCCTGTATGAATTGCTTTAACGATTCTAGCTGTAGCTTTATCCATATCTTTGAATGTTGAGGGTTTAGGTAAATCTGCTAAAGAGAGAAAACCATTTATAAAAAAACGTTCTTTTAATTTTTTTTCAATCTGCTGAGGGGTAATTAGTGGGTAAGGCATAAATCTCCTTGTTTTATAGATTCGATAAAATCGAATCTACGGATATTTAATCTCTATTTTGTAAAGCACTTTTCACAAATGCTAAAATAGAAGGGTTTGGAGCTTGAAGTCTTGATGTGAATTCAGGGTGGAATTGAACTCCTAAGAACCAAGGATGGTCTTTGACTTCAACAGCTTCAATCAAACCGTTAGATTCCCCTGTAATCTCCATTCCATTAAGCTCTAAAGCATCACGATATTGAGGGTTAGCTTCATATCGGTGTCTATGACGTTCAAAAATTGTTGATGCACCGTAAGCTTCACGCAGATTTGAACCCTCTTTAGTATCACATTCATATTCGCCTAAACGCATTGTACCACCCATTGGAGAGGTTGTTGTCCGAATCTGTTTTGCACCACTTGCATCAATAAACTCATCAATTAAAAAGATAATTGGATTTTTTGTTTCAGTATTAAACTCTACAGAAGTTACATCTTCTAAACCTAAAACATTTCGTGCAAATTCAACCATAGCCAGTTGCATTCCTAAACAGATTCCTAAAAATGGTATTTTATTTTCACGAGCGTATTGAATAGCTTGAATTTTTCCTTCAACACCACGCTCTCCAAAACCACCTGCTACTAAAATTCCATCACAATCAACAAGGAACTTTTTAGCATAGTTATTTTCTATTTTTTCACTATCTACCCATTTTATTTCAACATGTGTATCAAGATTTGCACCAGCATGGATAAGTGCTTCGGTTAGTGATTTATAAGACTCTTTTAAATCCAAATACTTACCAACAAAAGCAATAGTTCTTTTCTTTTTGGGTTGAATAATTTTACTTACAAGTTCAGACCATAATTTCATATTTGGTTTTAATTCAGGTAATCTTAACTCTTTAGCTATAGGTTCTAAAATATCTTGAGCCATAAAGTTAAGAGGTACTTCATAGATTGTTGGAGCATCAACAGCTTCTATAACGGATGCTTCATCTATATCACAAGTATACGCAATTTTACGTTTAATATCTGTAGGTATACGCTCTTCTCCACGAAGAATTAACATTTGAGGAGTAATACCAATACGTCTTAACTCTTGAACAGAGTGTTGTGTTGGTTTTGTTTTTAACTCTCCTGCTGTACGAATATAAGGAAGAAGAGTTACATGAATGTTCATAAGGTTCTCTTTTCCTAATTCATGTTTCATTTGACGGATGGTTTCAAGAAAAGGCATTCCTTCCATATCTCCTGTTGTTCCACCGAGTTCGACAATAAGAATATCTCTACCTTCTCCTGCTTTTATAATTCGTTCTTTAATTTCATTGGTAATATGAGGAACAATTTGAATAGTTTTTCCAAGATATTTACCTTCACGTTCATTTTCAATAACTGTTTTGTAAATTTGACCTGTAGTAAAGTTATTATTTTGAGTAAGTGCTGTATCTAAAAAACGTTCATAGTGTCCTAAGTCTAAATCAGTCTCTGCACCATCTTTGGTTACAAATACTTCTCCATGCTCTAAAGGAGACATTGTTCCTGGGTCTACGTTGATATATGGATCTAATTTTAAAACAGCTACTCGTAGCCCTGAATGTTTTAAAAGGGTTCCAATACTAGCAGCAGTAATTCCTTTTCCTAAGGAGCTTAATACTCCACCTGTAACAAATATGTATTTGGTTTGATTTATTGACATTTATATTCTTCCTATTTTTTTATGCGATAATTGGCATAATAACTGTAATAAAATTTTTATCTCTCAAAATAAATGGTAGAGTTGGTTCATTGAGTAAAATTTGAAACTCATCTTCTTCTACTTGAGAGATAAAATCTAAAAGGTATCGACTGTTGACATGAAGATTAAAATCTTCTTCTATTCCTGTATGAATTAAAAGCTCTGTTTTAGCTTCTATACTATCAGCTGTTAGAGAGTTAAATATAATACTTTCTCTTAAAAAAGTTAATTTAATCTCTTGAGAGATGGTTGTAATCATTTTAATAGATTCTAACATCTCTTTTTTAGGTAGATTAATTGAAAGTTTACTTTCTCTAGGAATAATTCGAGCATAATCAGGATAGTTGCCGTTGATTAAACGAGAAAAGAAGTAATAGTTATTATTTTTGATAATTAGATTGGTTGTATCGTAATAGATATTAATTTGATTTATAAAAAGCTTTTGAATTTCTAAAATAGCTTTTTTAGGAATTATAAGTGAAAACTCTTTTTCGTTTTGATTAGAAAGAGAGGCTACAGCTAATCTACGAGTATCTGTTCCTACAAGTTCTGTTGAACTATTTTTAATATTAAGTAATGCTCCATTAAGTTCAAACTTTGGATTATTATTATCAATTGCTGATGATATTTTTTTTAAACCTTTAATCAAATTAATAGAATCTAATGTTATTTGAGGTTTATCTTCAATTAGAGGAAAAGAAGGATAGTTATCACTGTTAAACGTTGGTAATTTAAATTTTGATTTATTTTGTTTGATACTAATATGATTTTCTATTTGCTCTAGACTGATTTCTTCATCTTTAAGAATACGAATTATATCTAATAGTTTTTTCCCATTTGCTGTAAAAGAACCTTCATCTTCAATAAGCATATTATTGCTAGTAATAATTAAACCAATTTCTCCATCAGTTGCTTTAATTGTACAAATATCATTTTGAGCTTCAAAATAGATATGGGATGTGATTTGACTAGCATCTTTTTTTTCCAAAAAAGGTTGCAGATTGATAAGTATGGATTCTATTAATATTTTATTAACACGAATTTTCATTTAATCTCCCTATTTTTTATGCTTTATTTATTTAAATAAATAGTAGTAGTAGTAGTTCTACGTGAATATGTGAATAAGTGCTTTGAAGCCCTATATTACGGGTTTTATTTTGATGACAAAGATGTGACGACTTTTCACATCTTTTCACATTTGAAATTATATCTTTTTTTCACATATAGTTACTTTTAAGTAGATACTTATTCAAAATTAATTTTTTATTTGTGAACTTTTATTTATTTTATTAGATAATTCTTCTAGTAAAACTTTAAAACTTTCATCCTCTTCAATGATTTCTTTCACTTTCTTCATAGCATGACTAACAGCTGTATGGTCTTTCATTCCAAAATAGACGGCTATTTGTGGCATAGAGTTTGAGGTTAAACTTCGACTAATGTAGATTGAAATCCTTCTTGCTCGAACAACAATACGGGTTCGCTTTTTGGATTTAATATCGGATAGTTTTACATTTAGTTCTTTGGAGATAAATGTAACAATATCATCTATAGATATATTGTTCTGTTTTTCAATTAATTGGTCTTTAATGACATTGTGTGCAAACTCTAATGTTAACTCTTGATTCATTAATCCTGAGTAGGCATTTAACTTGATAATGGCACCCTCTATTTCTCGAATATTATTTCCCATGTTTGAGGCTAAAAAATTAATGATATCTTGATTTAGATTAATTCCATCTATCTCACATTTCTTTTTAATAATAGCAATTTTAGTTTCCAGCTCAGGAGGTTGAATATCGGCCATTAATCCCCATTCAAATCGACTTCGTAATCTGTCTACTAAACCCCGAATTTTATGGGGTTGTCTATCAGATGTAATGATAATTTGTTTCTTGGCTTGATGCAATTCATTAAAGGTATGAAAAAACTCTTCTTGGGTCTGTTCTTTGCCACTTAAAAATTGAATATCATCAATAATAAGAATATCACACTCTCTAAAATGTTCTCGAAAACGGTCCATTGTTTGTGCACGAAGATGCGATGTAAATTTATTCATAAACTGTTCAAAAGTTGTATAGATAACTTTTTTACCTTGAAAAACTTGGTAGTTTCCTATGGCTTGAATAAGGTGTGTTTTTCCTAGTCCTACACCTCCATATAAAAACAGAGGATTATAAATTGCTCCAGGCTTTTCTGCAACACTTTTTGCTGTTGTATAGGCGAATTGATTAGAGTTTCCGACAATAAAACTTTCAAAGGTAAAAGAAGGATTTAAGATGGTACTTTTACCTTGATTTTTTTGTTCTTTAGTTGAGTCATTGTTGGATTCATTAAGCTGTTCTTGTAATCCTTTTTCTTGTGTAGTTGAGATAATAATACGGGGTTTTATTTTTGTTTCCAACTCAAAAAGATGTGCCAATTGAAATTTATACTTGGTTTTAATCCATCTTGCTAATAAAATATTGGGTGCATAAAATTGTGCAATATTATTTTTTGATTCTTTTTCGTTATAGGTAAGATTCTTCATATAACGATTCCAATCTTTATTACTTATCTCATCCTTAATCTTTTCTAATACTTTATTTCCTATATTCATAATTACCTTATTGTTTGTGTGAATAAAATTTGTGAATATTACCTAAAGTTGGCTAAAATAAGCCTATAAGAAGATGTGAATAAAGTTATTCACATTTTGAAAAGGATGTGAATGGTTGTACTTGGAATTGACCCTGGAACCCGAAATATGGGATACTGCTTATTAAAATTAGAATGTGAAAAGTATAGCCTTATAGAAGCAGGTGTATTAAAGTTTAAAAAAGACCATTTGAAAGCACAAATGCTTGAATTAACGAAAGGTATGGATTTAATTTTATCTGCTCATAACGTCGATGAAGTAGCGATTGAAGATATTTTTTATGCTCATAATCCTAAAACAGTTCTTAAGTTAGCACAGTTTCGTGGAGCTTTAAGTTTAAAAGTACTTCTCTCTGTTGGAGACTATGCAGAGTATACACCTTTGCAAGTGAAAAAGGCAATTACAGGTAATGGAAAGGCAACTAAAGAGCAAGTGGCTTTTATGGTTAAACGTCTATTAAAGATAAAAAAAGAGATTAGACCCTTTGATATATCGGATGCTATGGCAGTTGCAATCACTCATGCACAAAGAATAAAATTTTCGGGGGTTTTAAAAGCTTAAGAGAGTTATTGTTAGACTGGAAAGTCTTTTTATGCCTATATAAGCATAAAAAGATAGGTAGAGCTAGTAGAGAGTACTATCTGTGGTAAAAGCTTGGTTATCGTCTTTTTTTGACGCTTCTATAAAGGCATCATATCCATAAATATCTTTTCTAAAATAGGTTAATCCATTTCGTTTAAATACTGTGAAATAGGTTGTTTGAACAGCTAGCTTTTTTGTAAAGTTAATGTGCTTTGTCTCTAGAGTATTTCTATATTTCTCAATCAGTGCAATGTCTCTTGATTTTAGGCGAGATTTCAATACTTCAAGAAGTTTAAATGGTTGTTCCAAGCGCATACAGCCTGAACTGTAAACCAAGTATCGACGCTCAAAAAGAGACTTATTATCGGTATCGTGAAGATAAACAGAGTATTTATTTGGAAACATGAATTTAATTCTTCCTAGGGCATTATCGTCGCCAGGATATTGTACAAAACGATAGGGAATATGTCCTTTTTCTTTATCTTGATACGGAAGTAACATTTCAGGAGTGAAACTCTCTGTAATATCTTTTTTACTCTTCCATCCTTTGAAGGCATGAATATTATGTTCCAATAAGTAATTAGGGTCTTCTGATAATGCAATGGTTAAATCTCTTCTTACTAAGTTTTCTGGAATATTCCATGTGGGGTTAAGGACAAGGTAGGTCATGTAACTTGCAAAAATTGGAGTTGGGCGTACATCTCTTCCGACTACCGTACTCATATGTAAAATAGAGTGATTATTTCTCATGTAATCTGTAGAAAAATCAGCAAGGTTAACTCGAATGTACTCTTTTGGAAATCTATTTGGAAAAACTCTTAATTTATCAAGATTGGTAATAATACTTTGTGTCTGTAAGTGTGTAGGCTTATTCATATAATAGACAGTGATTTTATCAATCATACTATTTTGAGGTAGTTTAAAGCGATCTTTATAGTTGTACAATGCACGTTTTAACTCTTCATCAAATACATCGTTTGTATTATTACTATTAAACATATCCCCTGTTTGAATAAGGCGTTTCTTTACATCTGAAATATAGGGATATTGGTCTCCTAGCTTTAAATCTTTAGCATATTTTATACGAGGTAGAGAACCCATACTCTGATAAAAATTTAGAGCTTCTATTAAATCTTTATGCAGTTTAGGTAGAGGAATTAAAGAGTTTAATAAACCATTAATATCTTCTCGCTTTAGTGCTGAAAAAAGTTTGGAGATTGAAGGAGATTTTTTTCGTACCATTTCCCAATTGGCTGTAATATCTTTTTCCTCTTTTAATTCTGCTAATTTTTTTTGTACTTCATCCCAATCAATATCACTATGTACAATAAAGTCTGTGAGAGATAAGTACGCACGTGTTAGAAAAATATCGAGTTTTACAAGCTCGTTAATATTTTGATTTAAATTCATCTGATTGTGAAGTAAATAGCTGTATTGTTCTATTTGGCTTTGATAAAAATCTTTATATTTATAGTTAAATTTTGGATTTTGAAGAGCTTCTTTTAGAGCATTCAAATTACGTGCATGTCCAATCCATAAAGCTTGATTTTTATTCATTTTATAAAGAGAACGTATTCGTTTCTGTTCTTTAGGGGTTTGAGCAAATTGAAAAGGTGCATTGTTAAGAGTTGAGTCAAGTTGATTATCAAGTCCTGTAGAATAGAGCATTGATAACATAAGGCTAAGAAAAAGTACGAGTCGCATAGAGTGTATCTCCCAAAAAATTTTAAAATATGTATAAAAACTTAATATACATGAAATTTTTAGAGATATTTTAAGTGAAGAGAGTGGACGGTTTGAAATATAACAACCCTAAAAAAGGTTGTTATATAATATAAATCCTAAAATTGGTAAGCTGCACCAAGTGTAAGACCCCATTGAGAAGCAGTATTTGATTTTTTCATGTAGTTAACTACATCTGTAAATACTGAAACTTTATCGCTACCTGGAATTTTATAATCAAGACCAGCACCATAAGAGAATCCTGTTTCTGAATCTACACCAGGATTTGTTTTAGATGCACCAAGTAGACCATAAAGGTTAATTGCATCTGTTACATTATAGTTTGGTTTAAGGTAAGCACCAATTTGTTTAAATTTATTACCATCATCTTTAGCTATACCATAAGTACCTCTTAATTCAGCACCTAGATAGTCCATAAAGTCATAACCAAGTTTTCCTGTAAATCCAATTTGTCTATCTTGACCAAGTTTACTTTTAAATAAGCTTGCACGATTATTATTTGCAATAGCAACATCTGTAAGACCACCAGCAATGTATAGACCTGATGGCTCAGCAGGTTTTTCAACAACAACAGGCTTTGGTTTTGGAATTTCCTTAACCACTACAACTTCTTCTTTTTTAGGTTCTACTACAACTACTGGTTCTACTGGAACTTCTACAATTTCATTCTCATATGCTGGTTCCATTATCATACCACCCGCAAAACTCATACCACTAAGTGCAGCAATTACTACAATTGAACTTGTTAATTTCATATCGAAATCTCCTTAAATAATAAAATATAAGAGAGTATAACATAAGTAGGTTAAAATAACTCTTGAATCATTTAATAAAGATAGTTAATACCTTAACATATATTTAGTTTTGTTGATTATTATATATTTTTTCTTGAAAAAGGTACTGATGTTCACTTGGAAGAGAATTGAAAAGTTTATGTGCTAAGGTTTGAATTTCCCAAAGAGCTGCTTTATTACTTCTTAGTTCTATAAAATTTTGTAGACTTCGTGCATTTATAGTCCATGTAAGTTCCGTTTTGTAACTTTCTGGTAAACAGAATTTTGCAATATCATTTGATGTACCCATTTTTAAAATTTCTTGAAGATTATTGAGTGCCTTAATTGAAGCTGTATCAACAAGATTATTTCCTGTAAGTACAATAAATTTTTCTGCTCCTTTGTAGTCATCTTCTTTAAATGGATAAGACTCCTTTAACTCTTTTAATGTATATCGTGTGCTTTTAACACTTGGACTGGAAATTCGATGCCGAGCTAATTCTTGTAATAATGCACGAGAGACTCCCTTTATGTAAAAGGTATAGACAAGATGTTCTAAAGTAGAGGCATGTTTGTATTTATTCCCAACTCTATTAATTAAAGCTTTATCTTTTTCTCCACCTTCATCACTTTTGTCAAAACTTTGCCAACAGGTTCTAATGGCATGTGCACAAACCTCTAAAGGGGTATGGTGCATGAGAGTTATTTCCATTTTAAAGCTCCTAAAATATATTTAATTTTTAATTAAATTATAGCAATATATGTAACTAATTACTCTTAATTTTCTCTTAAAAAATGATTAAAGAGCTATCTGTAAACTCTTTTCGATATAATTCGCGTAATTATTAAATAGTATAGGAAACCCTAAATGCAAAAAATCAAAAATATTGCCGTCATTGCACACGTTGACCACGGTAAGACAACCCTTGTTGACCAACTTCTTCAGCAGTCTGGAACGTACGCAGATCATCAAGAGGTTCAAGAGAGAGCCATGGACTCTAATGATATTGAAAAAGAGAGAGGAATTACCATTCTTTCTAAAAATACAGCTATTACTTATGGAGAACATAAAATTAATATTATTGATACTCCAGGGCACGCCGATTTTGGTGGAGAAGTTGAGCGTGTTTTAAAGATGGTTGATGGTGTACTTTTATTGGTAGATGCACAAGAAGGGGTTATGCCTCAAACAAAATTTGTTTTGAAAAAAGCAATTGCCTTTGGTCTTATTCCTGTAGTTGTTATTAACAAAATTGATAAAGAGGGTTCTGACCCAGATAGAGTTATGGATGAAGTGTTTGACCTTTTAGTAGCACTTGATGCGAATGAAGATCAACTTGAATTCCCTGTACTCTATGCAGCTGCTCGTGATGGTTATGCAAAACATGAGATGGAAGATGAAAATAGAGACATGGTTCCTCTTTTTGATGCAATTATTGAGCATGTTCCTTATCCAAAAGGGTCGCCTGATGCTGATACACAAGCACAAGTATTTACACTTGATTCTGATAATTTTGTGGGACGTATTGGTATTACTCGTATTTTTAATGGTAAAATTAAAAAAGGTGATGAGTATTTATTAGTTAAAGCCTCAGGAGAAAAAAGTAAATCAAGAGTTTCAAAACTTATTGGATTTAAAGGTCTTGATAGAATTGATATAGAAGAGGCAGAAGCAGGAGATATTGTAGCGATTGCAGGTTTCTCTGATATTGATGTTGGCGATTCTGTTTGTGACAAATCAAACCCTGTAGCACTTGACCCAATGCACGTTGAAGAGCCTACACTTTCCGTTATTATGTCTGTAAACAATGGACCTTTGGCTGGACAAGAGGGTAAACATGTAACTTCAAATAAAATTAAAGAGCGTTTAGAGAAAGAGATGGAGACCAACATCGCTATGCGTATGGAGCCTATGGGAGATGCATCTTTCAAAGTTTCAGGTAGGGGTGAACTTCAAATTGGTATTTTGGCAGAAAACATGAGACGTGAAGGTTTTGAGTTTATGTTGGCTAGACCAGAAGTTGTTACTAAAGAAGAAAACGGTGTTAAAATGGAGCCGTTTGAGCATTTGGTAGTTGATGTTCCAGAAGAGTTCCAAGGTGTTGCTATTGAAAAACTAGGAAAAAGAAAAGCAAACATGACTTCTCTTACACCTATGCCTGATGGTACAGTTCGTTTAGAGTTTGAGATTCCTGCGCGTGGTCTTATTGGGTTTAGAAATGAATTCCTTACAGACACTAAAGGTGAAGGTATCATGAACCACTCTTATTTAGAATACAGAGCTTACTCGGGAACTGTTCAAAGTAGAACTCCAGGTGCGTTAGTATCTATGGATGATGGTGAAGCAGTTGCTTTCTCAATCTTTAACTTACAAGCACGTGGTGTTATGTTTATTAATGCTCAAGATAAGGTAT
>Ga0256914_1004384_pt1 | contig 10623 bp, 8 predicted proteins | sample HulkmetaG_FD_191571 | JGI IMG/M metagenome (GOLD analysis project Ga0256914, IMG submission 191571) | Hydrothermal chimney microbial communities from Main Endeavour vent field at the Juan de Fuca Ridge, Pacific Ocean - Hulk | ecosystem: Environmental > Aquatic > Marine > Hydrothermal vents ...
GTCCACCTCGTTCACCGAAAGGTTCATCACCCCGCCGGCGTCATTGAAGATGCGGAGCTGGACTACCTTTTTCACGAGCCATTCCACATCTTCCGGACCATCTTCATGCTCGATCCCCAGCAACACCAGCAACCCCTTTCCTATGGCTGCATGCTCCCGGCCGTCGATCGTGACCGATGCCTTCGAGACCCGTTGTATCACTGTTCTCATAACGAACAAAAAAAGACTTGCAGCAAAGATACTACAAGTCTTTTTCAATCTTTCGTTTTCTATCCTGCTTACAGCTCCGAAGCCATCAGGAGGAAAGGTTTCATCTCGAAGCTGTGGTAGAAAGGACGCAGACGTTCGGTATTGTAGTATTCCTCTACGTTGACCACCTTCTTGCGGCTGGTGACCACCTCCAGCGGCACATCGTCGTAGCGGCCGTTCTTAAGCACCACCAGTCGTCCGTGGATCTTGGAGAGGATGAGGTCGAGGGCCAGGTTGCCGTAGGCCATGGGCACGATCGAGTCGATCGAATCGGGATCGCCGCCACGCACAAGATAACCCAGCTTCTGATTGATGATGTTGATGGTCTTGCCCTTGTTGTATTTGGCCGTGCGGTTCTTGATCTCCCGCGATACAAGGTCGCCAATGCCTCCCAGTTTGGCATGTCCGTAAGCATCCCTCTCCTGGCTTTCAAAGACCATTTCTCCTCCCTTGAACATGGCTCCTTCGGAGACGAGCACCACCGAATAACGGCTCGGGTTCTTGTTGCGGTCCTCCACCAGGAGCTGTGTCAGATGGTCGATATCGAATTTGTATTCGGGGATGACGCAACGGTTGGCGGCCCCGGCCATGGTAGGCAGCATGGCCGTGAAACCGGCATAGCGCCCGAAGACCTCCATCACAAGGATGCGTTCGTGGGATCCCGCGGAAGTACGAAGGCTGTTGGCCATGGCAATGGTACGCGTCACACACGTACTGAACCCGATGCAATAGTCGGTTCCCGGCACGTCGTTGTCCATCGTCTTGGGAATGGCCACCACCTTGACACCCTCCTGGTAGAGACGCACGGCATAGCTCAGGGTATCATCACCGCCAATGGGGATGAGATAGTCGACCCCCAACCACTCCAGGTTCTTCAGGATCTCCGGAGTAAGGTCGTTGACCTCTTTGTTGTAGGTATCCTGCAGATGCGGCGGCACATCTTCCTTGCGCATGTGGCTGGGGCGGGTCCTGGAAGTATGGAGGAATGTCCCGCCCGTCCTGCCGGCTTTGTTGACGATGTCATCGGTGAGGACCATGAAATTGTTGCTGTTGTCGGCCTTGGGATCACGGCGGATCTCCGTGATGCCGGCCCAGCCCCGCCGCAGGCCGATCACCTTGTACCCTTCCCGGTTGGCACGTATCGTCACCGCTCGGATGGCAGGGTTCAGCCCCGGCACATCCCCACCCCCTGTGAGGATCGCGATCACTCCTTTGTACTTCTTGACATTTGCCATTTTTTTACCTTTTTCATTCAACATTTCCAAAATCTGCCCAAAATAATAAAACTTTGTTTTGAATGGCATACCATTCTCATATTTTTGTACGTGAACACCGTGGGGTACGGGACGATGAAGAACCAACACTGGCTGCTCCTGTTTCTGGCATATTTTTTTTCGATGACCGTACCGGTCATGGCCCAGGAACGGTACACGCTGAGCGGTTATGTACGTGACCGGACCAACGGCGAGGTATTGATCGGTGCGACCGTGGCCACATCCGACCTCAGCACCGGCACCACCACCAATCGTTACGGTTTCTATTCGCTCACCCTCCCTGCTGGCAGCTATGTGATCCTGTGGCAATATCTGGGATACCGGCCGGTCAGCGACACGTTGTTGCTCGATCATAATATTCGGCGTGATGTGGAACTTATTCCCGCCGAGAAAACGCTTGACGAGGTGGTGGTCAGGAGCGAGGCGGGCGACCACCTGGTCCGTTCGGCAGAGATGGGCATGCAGCGGCTCACCACCCGCGATGTGCGGGCCCTGCCCGTCCTGCTGGGCGAACAGGACATCCTCAAGACCATGCAGCTCCTGCCCGGTATCAGCCCCGTCAACGAAGGCTCTACCGGTTTTTACGTACGCGGAGGCGATGCCAGCCAGAACCTCATCCTTCTCGACGAAGCACCCGTTTACAATGCTTCCCACCTCATGGGTTTTTTCTCGGTGTTCAATTCCGACGCCATCAACGATGCCCGCATCATGAAAGGATTCATCCCCCCTGCCTACGGGGGAAGACTTTCCTCAGTACTGGATATACGAATGAAAGAAGGCAACAACAAAAAGTTCTCAGGTTCAGGAGGCCTGGGCCTCATCTCATCCCACCTGCAGCTGGAAGGACCCTACGCAAAAAAAAAGGGTTCTTTCATGCTCACCGGCCGCAGGACCTATGCGGATCTTTTCCTTCGCATGCATCCCGACAGCAACATCAACAGAAACTCGCTCTACTTCTATGACCTCAATGCCAAAGCCAATTACCGCATCGGCGAGAAGGACCGCATCTATCTTTCCGGTTATCTGGGCAGGGATGTTTTCCGTTTCCGGAAAATGTTCGGTATCGACTGGGGAAACCAGACACTCACGTTCCGCTGGAACCATCTCTTCTCCGACAGATGGTTCCTCAACTCCTCGCTCATTTACAGCAATTACAACTACAGTTTCCACGTGATGAACAACGATCAGGAGTTCGAGCTGCACTCGTTCATCCGTGATCTCAACTGGAAAGAGGACCTTCAGTTCTATCTCTCTTCCCGTTCGACCCTGCGTTTCGGGCTGAAGAGCAATTATCATCTCTTCCTGCCGGGAGAGACCCGTTCCTCGGAGGATTTCCCTGTCAATGACACCACCATGGAACGGCGTCATGCCTGGGAGAATGCTTTCTACTTCTCCCACGAATGGAAAGCCGCCCCTTCGCTCACTTTCCATTACGGTGTCCGGCTGGCCCATTTTGCCCTTTTGGGGCCTTTGCATGTCTACCGTTTTGACAGTCTGGGCAACACGACCGACACCACCTGGTATCCACGGGGAAAGAGCATCTGTGGTTACCCGGTGGTGGATCCCCGTTTCCTGGTCAACGTTCGCACATCCTCTGCCAGTTCGGTAAAGTTGTCCTTCACGGGGATGCATCAGTTCCTGCATTTGTTGTCGAACACCACATCAGGCACACCGCTCGATCTGTGGATCCCCAGTTCACCCAATATCCGTCCACAACTGGGATGGCAGGCTTCGGCAGGCTATTTCCTGGTGTTCCGGGAGGCCGGTATCGAAGCTTCGGTGGAACTGTATTACAAAAAGATGAAACATCTGATCGACTACCGCAACGGCGCAGATATCTTCCTCAACGAAGAAGTGGAGTCCCAGCTGGTCTATGGACGGGGAGAGGCTTTCGGCGCCGAGTTCTTCTTCCGGTACAACAAGGGACCTTTACACGGCTGGTTCAGCTATACCCTCTCCCGTTCTCTGCGCCATTTCCGGGATATCGACGAGGGACACACCTATCCTGCCAAACAGGACCGTATCCACGACCTGTCGCTGGTGCTCATGTACGACCTGTCCCGCCGATGGAAACTCTCCGCCACCTGGGTCTATTACACAGGAAGTGCCGTTACTTTCCCCAGTGGAAAATACCTTTTCGAGAACACTTATATCAATTACTACACCGAACGCAACGGCTACCGGATGCCTCCTTATCATCGTCTTGACCTGGGTGCCGTACTGGGGCCTGAAAAAGAGAAAAAATGGAACTCCTCCTGGAGTTTTTCCATATACAACGTCTATGCCCGTAAGAACGCATATTCCATCACCTTCCGCACGCAGGAAGACAATCCCCGGATGACGGAGGCCGTAAAACTTTATCTCTTCTCCATCGTCCCCACGGTCACCTACAACTTCCGTTTCTGAGATGAGAAAGATCCTGATCATATGGTCCTTGTTGACGATGACATCCTGTGAGGAAGTGATCGATATCCCGCTGCGTCCCTCAGAGGACCAGATCGTCATCGAAGGGAAGATCACCAACCTTCCCGGACCGTACCTGGTAAGGATCACGCGCACCACCGATTTCTACGATCCGGGGCCGGTCCCTGCAGTCGGCAACGCCACGGTATATGTGGAGGATGACAAGGGGAACACCTGGTATTTCCTGGAAAAAAGGAACGGATATTACCTCAATGACAAGTTCACAGGTATTCCCGGCACCACCTATTCCCTGTATGTGGAAGCCGGGGGAAAGAGTTACCGTGCCGTCAGCACCATGCCTCCGCCGGTACCTATTGATTCGCTGGGGGTGGAATATGTTTCAGGTACAAGGTTCACCGATCCCGGCTATTACATTCTCCTCTATTTCACCGATCCGCCCGGAAAAGGGAACTACTACCGTGTCCGACTCTTCAAGGGCAACCAGCCGGGAACGGCCATTTATGTGCTTGACGACAAGCTGGTGGACGGGAATCAGTTGAACCTTTTTCTTTTCGGGAGTGCCTACGAGCCGGGCGACACGGCCATCGCCGAGCTGCAGACCCTTGACGAGGGAGTATACCGCTATCTGCTCACCCTCAGCGAGGTGAATGCCAGCAGCCCCTCAGGGTCAGGTACGACCCCTGCCAATCCTGTCAGCAACATTTCAGGAGGGGCTCTGGGTTATTTCGGGGCCGTGGCCGTCACCCGTGATACGCTGGTCATCCCTGCCCGGATCTCACGATAAGGTCATGGTTGCGGCCGGTAATATTTCATCACTTCGGGCAGGAGTTTCCGGATATTCTCTATGCGTGTCCTGTCGGAAGGATGGGTGCTCATGAACTCAGGGGGTTTTTCTCCCTGGGAAGCCGCGGCCATCCTTTGCCAGAAAGCCAGGGCCGCATGAGGATCGTAACCGGCCATAGCCATGAAGATAAGCCCCAGATGGTCGGCCTCACTCTCCTGCAGACGGCTATAGGGAAGCAACACACCATACTGGGCACCCACTCCGTAAACGCTCATCCACAACTGCTGCGTCTCCGCCGGTTTGTTATGCAACGCTTCGGAAAGGGCCAGGCCTCCCATCTGGGCCATCAGCTGATGGCTCATCCGCTCGTTGCCATGACGGGCGATGGCATGGGCTATCTCATGTCCCAACACCACTGCCAGACCCGTGTCGTTGCGCGCCACCGGCAACAAACCCGTATAAACGACCACCTTGCCTCCCGGCATGCACCAGGCATTCACCTCGGGACTCTCCACCAGATTGAACTCCCAGTGGTAGTTCTTTATGCGATCCTCCATCCCCTTTTCCCGAAAGTACTCCTCAACGGCAGAAGCTATGCGTTCCCCCACACGCCGCACCATCGCCACAGCCGCCGTATCATGGCTGAGCTGATGCTCACTGAGGAACTGGTCATACTGTGAAAAGCTCATGGCGATCATCTCCGACTCCGGGATGAGATTGAGCTGTTTCCTGCCGGTGATCTCCACCGTACTGCACCCTGCCATGAAAAGAAACAGCAAAACTGAAACAAAAAGATTTCGAATAACTCTCATGGTCGTGTAGCTGTGAACAGGGATAAAAATAAACTTTTTTTACGGATCAGTCGCAGTTGATCACAACATGTTTCCCCTTCTCTCCTTTTGTGGGAGAAGCGGAAGAGAACCTTTTTACGATCTCCCCATATACCCGGGCTCCGGGACGCAGTGTACGGACCCTGGTGGCCGGATCCATCGCATAGAGGCCGAACTTTTTGCTGTAGCCTTCCGCCCATTCAAAATTGTCCATCAGGCTCCAGTAAAAGTAACCGCACACGTCACACCCTTCTTTCATTGCCCGGGAAAGGGCATAAAGATGACGCCGGATGAACATATCCCTTCGGTCGTCGCGGTCGTCGGCAATGCCGTTCTCGGTCACGATGACCGGCACACCCAGGGTGGATGCCTGCCACAGGGCCCGGTAAAAACCTTCGGGATATATGGTGTATTCCATATCAGTCATCACTTCCCCCTCCGGGATCACAGGCTCAAAAGCCTTCTCCAGGTCAAGGGAAAAACGGTATACGTAATGCGAATAATAATTGAGGCCAAAGAAATCCAGCGAGCCCGGTGCATCCGGATCATCATACCGCAAGGAGGCCATTCCCGGCATATAAAAACGGTAATGTCCCGTCCTCAGAAAATCCAGTGTGACACCGTTGAAAGCCCTGTCGGAAAGTCTGCTGAACAGCCAGTCGGCGAGCGACCAGCGGCTGGCAGGATCGACCGGAGTGATGTTCTTGACGATGCCTACCATCTTCTCCCTGCCTCCCGGCAGGGATTTGATAAGACGGTAAGTACGCACATGGGCCATGAGCAGGTTGCGCAACACCAGCGCCGTCAGAACGGGATCCTTTTTGCCGGGAGGGAAAGCCCCGGAGAAATAGGATTCCATAGCATAAACGGCCGGTTCGTTGATGGTACAGTAAAAACGAACCCTGTTGCCCAGTGCCCGGACGATCTTTTCGACGAATACCAGAAAATCGCTGATGTTCTCTTCCTTTTCCCATGCTCCTTTCCGCTCGAACCACAGGGGATTGGTCACATGATGCAGGGTAACGACCGGCTCGATCCCCGCCGCCAGGAGCGAATCACACATCTTCTGGTAATGCCGGATGACCTCCTCGTCGAAAACCCCTTCCCGTGGTTCGATCTTGCTCCACTCCACTGAGAAACGGTAGGCATTGAGCCCCAGATGCTTCATAAGACGGATATCGAGAGGATAAAGATGCCAGGAATCACAGGCCATTCCGCAGGTGTCGCCGTTGAGGATGCGGGGATCCCCTTTTTCATCCCGTTCATGTTCCCACATATACCATTGGCTGTTGGTGTTGCCGCCCTCCACCTGATAGGCCGAGGTGGCCGTGCCCCAGAGGAATGCGGAAGGGAATGCCAGATCATCGGTATCGATCTTCGACCAGTCCCATTTTTCCGGCGGATAACGCCACTGGAACCACAAAACCCCTCCCGACCACAGAAGGAGCAGCAAGCCAACCATCACCAGCAATATCCTGACGGACTTTTTCATCTCTCCTTTCTACTTTGGGATGCTTTTCTATGGCATCCCTCCCAATCAGAGAACAAAAAAGGACCACGGAAGGTTGCATCCCTCCATGATCCTTTCAGTACTTTGAAACGGTCACTTTTTTTTGACACGTTCAGCCGTCACATCCAGCGTGCCATCGCTAAAGCTCACCTTGCCGGTGATCTTATCCTTCACGATCTTTCCCTTGAAATAGACCACATCTCCCTCGATGTAAGCCTTGAAGGTGATCACGTTGCCATTAAGCTTGAAATCCTTCGTATCCAGCTTGTAATACTCACTGTAAACGATCTGTGCTTTGTATTTTCCGTCTTTCCTGGTGATCACCAGATCGCCCGTGCTGTACTCATAAGGAGCATCGGGAGCATTGAAATGCCAGGTCCCGGTCGGATCAACTTTGCCGCCTTCGGCCTGAATGGCGGTGTTCACCATCAAAGCCAGAACCATCGTCATAAAACTTCTCAAAATTCCTTTTTTCATTGCATACACATTTTTAAAGGTCCAACAATCAATAATTTATCTTCAGTTCTCTTTTTTCTTCCTTTTCGAGGGGCCTGACCGAGAGGGTGGCACCCTTTCCTCCTTCCAGGAAGCGGAACCCGAAACCCTCCCCTTCTGGTATCATTTCAATCTCGACCGCATCGGCGGTGGTGATCCCCGGAACGAAAAAGAGGGAGGGAGCGTTGTTCCCGTTCTCTTTCCAACTGACACGGAACGTTCGTTCGCGTATATCAAAAGCATACGTTTGCAGTTCACCGGACACGGCCATCGGATAAGGATGGATAAGCACCCTGAAGAAAGGATAGTTCTCGATCCCCTCGTAATAGGCCCAGAAGGTTTCACTGGTCCCCGTACGCGCAAAGTGTGAAGTGATCAGGCGGGTATGGTCGACGAACACCTTCTCTTTGGAATGGAAAGCCCCCCATTCCCCGACCAGTACAGGGATGTTGAGCCTTTTACCTGTACGGTCGATCTGACCGAGCAGGAAGGTTACCCTTTCGGGGCTGGCTTTCCCGTAGGAACGGGTATCCACCAGCAGGTCGTATCCATGCGGAGCATAAGCCACTTTCCTGTCGGGTGTGCCACCCGGACCTGAAAGGGGTATTCTCAGGCTGCTGGGGACACCTGGGTTGCAGAAATAATTATGCTCCAGGAAAAGGATATGGTTGGTATCAACCTCCCGGATGGCTTTGCCCACACGCGTATAGAAATCATGGAGTGGTCCCTCCTCAAAAGCGCGTGTCAAAGGCTTCACGGAGAACAGAACCTGCCTGTAAACAGAGGTGTCGCGGAGGGTCTCGAACACCTTTTCTTTTCCCTCTGGGGAGGACCATAGGGCGATCAGTTCTTCTTCGCTCAACACTTTTCCCGTAGTGGTGGCCAGCCACCGTCCGTAAGCCTCCACCATGGCTTTCACGTACTGTCGAGCCTGCGACCCCGGGAAAGGTTCGTTCATCAGATCATATCCGATAACCGTCGGATTGCCGGCATACCGCTCTGCGATCTTCTTCCACAAAGCCGCATAATGGTCCTGGATGCCTATGCCGTCGGGTGCCGGTGCGTTCTTCCAGAAATTGTCGAACGCCCGCTGTATGGCCGGGCTCAGCAGGTAAGCGTCGCTCCAGAGCGCTCCCCGTTGGTGGAGCAGCCCTTCATCGAGTGTGGCCCACTCAGGCGCCCCGTCGGAATATTTCACACTGTAAAGATCCTGATGCATGTCTAGAATGACGTAAACACCGTATTTCGCGGCCCAGGCAAGGTGCTGATCCACACACCGGAACATCTCCTCATCGTACACGCCGGATTCCGGCTCCAGACCATCCCAAAGGATCCCCAGCCTCACCACATTGAACCCCCAGCGGTACAGTTTACGGTAAACATCCTCACCTATGCCGCACAAATAACGTTCCCCGGGATCCTTATTGATCACATTGATGCCGTGAAGAATAATCTGCCTGCCGGAAGAATCAATGAACCGCTGTCCTGCCGTAGTCACGAAAGAGCTGTACGCCTTCCCTTCTTCCCCCTTTGCCTTTTTTCCTGAAGGGGAGGTACAGGCCATGAACAACACCAAAACCGCCAATCCCGCCAGCAAAAGACTTTTTCTCTTTCCGTTCTTCATCGTTCCTGATATTAATGGAATTAGTTTGTTCATTTCACGGCTTCCAAAGTCATCAGGAAAGCATGGGTAGGATATTCTGAGATCTCATCGATGTCGCTGCTCGAGAGGAATACCAGCACCCGCATCCGGTCCCCGTCAATGTCCTTAACGATGATGGTACGGGTATAATCCCGCAGCACGAAGAACTCCGGCTCGGACACCTCGATCGCCATCACATGATGGAAGGTGACATCGTACACCTGGTTCTCTTTTTCCATGGCACAGTGCAGGGTGAAGGTGGTGTCTTCGGCAAAGGTGAAAGTGGCATGTTCCGGTGGTGTGAACCTGGTCAGCCAGATACCGTAAGGTGTGGTTTTGATGACTTCCAGGTGGTTGTTGTCTGCATAGCGGTACCCTGTCATCCCGCCGCCGTTCTTCACATTGTGCCTGTAGGTACCATCGGGAAAAAAGATGAACTCATCATCGTATTCCTCGCCCAGACCAAGGTCTTCCAGCACGTTGTTGTACATGGGAAGATAGACATGACCCAGCTCTTCGTCGATGGGCGTGAAAATGGCATCTCCGGAGGTGATCTTTCTGCTTATGCGCCATGCTTTCCCCTCGGTATTTTCAGGGCCGCCGGTCAGCAGGTCGAAAGGCGAGCTGGGCACGATGGTCACGATCTTGGTCTGGGAGTCCTGTCCTCCCTTTCCCGTGACCGTGAGGGTCACCTCGTAGTCGCCGGGTTTCTCATAGATATGCACAGGATTCGGTTCGCTGGAAGTGGTACTGTCCCCGAAGTCCCATTCATAAGTGGAGGCATGGATGGCCTTGCTGTTAAAGATGGCGGTATCTCCCCGCACCTCGAAGTAAAAATCCACGAGCGGGGCATCATCCTTGCCGCATGAGGCAAAGAGGAAAGCGATGAACGCTGCAAGGGTCATCCCCCGCAACCAGATGCTTTTTCTCTTCATAATTGTGATCATTTTCGTTGTTTGTCTTATTTGATCCTTCAGTCTCCCTTCACATCCCACCAGACGGGTGTGGAGATCTCATTGGGCCCCTGTCTCTCGATGGCCTCCATCACGTGCTCGTAGTTGATGGCCAGTTCTTTCTTGGGGTACTTGAACCTTTTGGGCAGGTAGCCGTTGGTCACTCCCGGGTCGAGCCATGGGGCCGTACGTCTGGGGATCTCAGGATAACCGGTACGGCGGATGCTGGTATAGGCCTGGATGAAGTTGGTGGCGAAGGAGAGCCATTTCTGGGTAGCGATCTGGCGGAGCCGGTTCTCCTCACTGCCCCACAGGGAGGCTTCCGGTTCCTGGTCAAGAAAGCGCCGGATGGCCGTATCGGGAATGTTCCACTGTTCCATGGCCATCCTTATCCCCTCGCGGTAATAGGTGTTGGCATCCCCGCCGTCGAGACCGATGAGGGCCGCCTCAGCCAGCAGGAAA
>Ga0256914_1004385_pt1 | contig 10622 bp, 11 predicted proteins | sample HulkmetaG_FD_191571 | JGI IMG/M metagenome (GOLD analysis project Ga0256914, IMG submission 191571) | Hydrothermal chimney microbial communities from Main Endeavour vent field at the Juan de Fuca Ridge, Pacific Ocean - Hulk | ecosystem: Environmental > Aquatic > Marine > Hydrothermal vents ...
AGGGGTGGCGATGCCATGGCGGCGCATCACCGTCTGTACCGGTTCGGCCAGCACTTCGAGGTTGTCGGCCAGATCCTGAGCCAGTACCGGCGGATTGACCTCCAGTTTGTTCAGACCGCGCAGCAGCGAATCCATGGCGATCACGGTGTGGGCGATGCCGACGCCAAGGTTGCGCAATACGGTGGAGTCGGTCAGGTCGCGCTGCCAGCGGGAGATCGGCAGCTTGCGGCTGAGGTGGTCCATCAGCGCATTGGCGATGCCCATGTTGCCTTCGGCGTTTTCGAAGTCGATGGGGTTGACCTTGTGTGGCATCGTCGAGGAGCCCACCTCGCCGGCCACCACCTTCTGCTTGAAATAGCCGAGCGAGATATAGCCCCAGATGTCGCGGGCCAGATCGGTGAGGATGGTATTGATGCGGGCGATCGCATCGAACAGCTCGGCGATGTAGTCGTGGGGCTCGATCTGCGTGGTGTAGGGATTGAAGTCCAGCCCCAGCGATTCGACGAACTGCCGCGCGAAGGCCGGCCAGTCCACTTCGGGGTAGGCGCTCAGATGGGCATTGTAGTTGCCGACGGCACCATTGATCTTGCCCAGCATCGGCACCGCGCGGAGCTGATCGAGCTGGCGCCCCAGACGGAAGGCGATGTTGGCGAACTCCTTGCCCAGCGTCGTCGGTGAGGCCGGTTGGCCGTGGGTGCGCGACAGCATCGGCTGCTCCGCCAGCGCATGGGCGATGGCCTTGAGTCTTTCCGCCACCTGTTCGAACAGCGGCAGCAACACCTCGTCGCGGCCCTTTTTCAGCATCAGCGCATGGGAGAGGTTGTTGATGTCCTCGGAGGTGCAGGCGAAGTGGAAGAATTCGTTGACCGCCTGCAACTCGGCGTTGGCGGCGATCTTCTCCTTCAAAAAGTACTCGACCGCCTTGACGTCGTGGTTGGTGGTGCGCTCGATCTCCTTCACCCGCCGCGCGTCCGTTTCGTCGAAATCGCTGACGATACGGTCGAGCAGGGCGTTCGCCTCGGCCGAGAACGGCGACAGTTCCGGAATCGCCGGGTGGGCGGCCAGGGCCTGCAACCAGCGGACCTCCACCGCCACCCGATGGTGGATCAGGCCGAACTCGCTGAAGATCGGGCGCAGCGCCTTCGTCTTGCGTCCGTAGCGTCCATCGACGGGGGAGATAGCAGTCAGGGAGGAGAGTTCCATACCGGTCACCAGGCCAATAATCGGGAGGCGGCATTATACCCGAACATCGAGGTATCGATTTCCCCGGTATATTGGTGCCTCGCCGACGATTCGGCCCGGATTGCGCCCCGGCTTGGCCGCCCGTAGCTTCAGCCCGGCCCGAACACCGAGTTCTGCAACCATCCCCAGATGCCGACGTGGAAGTTGGGGAAGATGTCGATGCCCAGCGCCGACTTGATGAGGTAGAGAATGAGCAGGCCAAACAGCGCGGAGCTGGCCGCATAGGCCATCAGGAAATAGAATTCGGCCAGGCTGAAGAAGCGCTGCTGCTTGCGGGTGAGCTTGCGGCGGTCACGACCACCGACGATGACCAGGTAGTATCGCCAGCGCCAGAACCCAAACGAAAAACGGATGTCGAGCGGGTGGCGCTTCCACTGTTCGGAATAGGCTTTCTCGATGGCCTGGTACTGTTCGGCCGAGAGGCTTTGACGGATACTGTGGGGAATCTTCTCGAAGAATTTCTTCGTGAACTCATCGGATGTGAGTACGGTTGACATGTGGCACCTCGATAACAGTACATCGCTGTTATTTCTTGTTGTATGAGTGGGAACCCTCCCTGGTTCCCACCGTCGAAACCCAAGCGCCGTCCCTGGCAACGTCTGATGCTGAAAACTCAACAAAATCCGTCTGACATCCTGTCAACTCCTGCTACTTTAGGGAAAACCTGGGGCAGGGTGAAAGCGACAATGGATGGGCTGCCCAAAAGGCGGGATGAACGGGCAATTTTTAGACTTTGTATAAACGGACGTCATATCTTGATGATTTCACGGAAAAACCCGTGTGCTCGACAGGCTGATCGAGGTGCGTGGTGAACGAACCGACGCAGAGTGTACGGCTCGACAAATGGCTCTGGGCGGCCCGGTTCTTCAAGACTCGGGCGCTGGCGACCGAGGCGATCGGTGGTGGCCGGGTGCATCTCAACGGCAAACGGGTGAAGCCGGCCCGCGCGGTCAGGCCCGGCGATGTCATCGAGGTATGGCGTGGGCCCGACCGCTACCTCATCGTGGTGGAAGGGGTGAGCACGCGCCGTGGGCCGGCCAGGGAGGCGCAGACGCTCTATCGGGAGACCGAGGAGAGTATCGCCAGCCGTGAAGCGGCCGCGGCCCAGCGCAAGATGGCCTATCAGGGCGCCAGGCCCGCGCGCCAACGGCCATCGGGACGGGATCGGCGCCGTATCCGCAATCTGACCGGCAAGGCTTGATCCCCGACCTCGTGACAAACAGTGGTAGAATCCCGCGTTTTATTGCGACACACAGGCCACGATGAAGAAGGAGTCTCCATGACCCCGAGCGAGGACGAGCCGTTGATCCTCGACGAGGCGACGCACGGTATTCCCCTGTCGAAAATCGATGTCAACGCCCGCAAGGTGCTGAACCGGCTCCACGAGGCGGGCTATCGTGCCTGCCTGGTGGGCGGCGGCGTGCGTGACCTGATGCTCGGGCTGACGCCGAAGGACTTCGATGTGGCCACCGATGCAACGCCGGAGGAGGTCAAGCGGCTGTTTCGCAATGCCCGGCTGATCGGGCGGCGGTTTCGCCTGGCGCATGTCCGTTTTGGCCGCGATATCATCGAGGTGGCCACGTTCCGCGCGCCCCACGAAGAGGCCATCGAGGACGCCGAGGCCTTGGTCGAGGCCAATGGCCGGATTCTGCGCGACAACGTCTATGGCACGCTGGAACAGGACGTCTGGCGGCGTGATTTCACCATCAACTCCCTCTACTACGATATCGCCGACCATACCGTCATCGACTTCACCGGTGGTGTCTCCGATCTGCGCGAGGGCGTGCTGCGGATGATCGGCAATTCCGAGCAGCGTTACCATGAGGATCCGGTGCGGATGTTGCGGGCGGTGCGATTCGCCGCCAAGCTGGGATTTCGCATCGACCCCGAGGCCGAGCGGATCATCACCGATCTGGCCGATCTGTTGGCGGACGTGGCGCCGGCGCGGCTGTTCGAGGAGTTTCTCAAGTTGATGCACGGCGGTGCGGCGTTGCGGACCTTCGAGATGCTGCGCCAGTATGATCTCTTCGGTGAGCTCTTCCCGGAGACCGACGAGTTCCTCGACGAGGACGACGATGGCGGTTTCGAGCGCCTCATTCGCAATGCTCTGGAGAACACCGACAAGCGGATTGCCGAGGGCAAGCCGGTCAATCCGGCCTTTTTGGTGGCGGTGTTTCTGTGGAAGCCGATTGTCGCCGAGCAGACGGCGTTGATCGAGACGGAGGGGTTGTCGCCGTTCGTGGCGTTGCAGAAGGCGAGCCAGGCGGTGTTGGCGCACGAGGTCAAGTTCGTGGCGATTCCGAAGCGCTACAGCCTGCAGTCGCGGGAGATTTGGGAGATGCAGATGCGGCTGCCCAATACGCGTGGAAAACGACCACTGCGGCTGTTGGGTGAGCCACGTTTCCGCGCGGCCTACGATTTTCTCTGCCTGCGCGCCCATTCGGGCGAGGAGGCGTTGCTGCCGCTGTGCGAGTGGTGGACGAAGTTTCAGGAGGAGAATCCGGTCAACCGCAAGCCGGCCACTCCCGCCCCGTCGTCGCGTCGCCGGCAGCCACCACGCCGCCGTTCACGGCGGCGCAAGCCGGCATCCAATGCCCAGTAGCGTTACCGCCTACATCGGTCTCGGCGGCAATCTGGGCAATCCCCGTGCCACGATCGTGACCGCGCTCGAGACCCTCGACCGCCTGCCCGGCGTCGTGGTCGAGGCGTGTTCGTCCTGTTATCGCAGTGCCGCCCTGACGCTGCCCGGAACGCCGGGCGCATGGCGTCAGCCGGACTACGTCAATGCCGTGGCCAGGCTTGGCACCCGCCTGCCACCGTTGCAGTTGCTGCGCCGCATGCAGGGCATCGAGAAGCGGCTCGGGCGGCTGCGCACCGGACGGCGCTGGGCGGCGCGACGCCTGGACCTCGATCTGCTGCTCTATGGCGACCGGCGCATCCACCTGCCGCGGCTGCGGGTGCCGCATCCCGCCATGGCGGAACGCGCTTTCGTCCTGGTGCCGCTGGCCGAGGTGGCGCCGCGTGGGCTGCGGATTCCCGGGGTCGGGCCGCTGGATGCAATGCTGGCGTATTTGCCGGACAATACCCTCGAGTCTATGGGCGGATGTGACGCAGATGGCTGAAGATTCCAGATACATCGTGGTCGAGGGACCGATCGGCGTCGGCAAGACGACGCTGGCCTCCCGTCTGGCCGAGGACTTGAAGGCGAACCTGATACTGGAGCGGGCCGACGAGAACCCGTTTCTGGAGAAGTTCTATGTCAATCCGCGGCAGATGGCGCTGCATACCCAGCTGTTCTTTCTGCTGCAGCGCAAGCAGCAGGTGGAGGGCATCGACCGGGACCGGGAGGACGAGCGCATCGTCTCCGATTTTCTGCTGGAGAAGGACCGGCTGTTCGCCGAGGCGACGCTCAGCGATACCGAGTTCCGGCTCTACGACCAGATCTACCAGGCGCTGATCTCGTGCTCGCCGAAGCCGGATCTGGTCGTTTATCTGCAGGCGCCGACCGAAGTGCTGCTGCAACGCATTCGCCGGCGTGGCCGCCGTTTCGAGCGCCCGATCGACAGCACCTATCTGCACCAGCTGACCGATGCCTATGCCAGCTTCTTTCACTACTACAGCGATGCGCCGCTGCTGATTGTCAATGCCACCGAGATCGATTTTGCCCACAATGAAAACGACTACCGCCGTCTGTTCGAACAGATTTCGACGATCGGCAAGGGGCGTCACTTCTTCAATCCGTTGCCGGACGCAGGCTGAGCGATGAGTCTCCATGCCACCACCCGTCGTGTCACCGTCGCCACGCTGCGAAGGATGAAGGCCGAAGGCGAGAAGATCGCCTGTCTGACGGCCTACGATGCCAGTTTTGCCGCCGTGCTCGACGAGGCCGGCGTCGATGTGATGCTGGTGGGCGACTCCCTCGGCATGGTGGTGCAGGGGCACGACACCACCGTGCCGGTGACGGTGGACGACATCGTCTATCACAGCCGGGCGGTTGCCAGCCGTTGCCGGCGCGCGTTGCTCATGGCCGACATGCCGTTCATGAGCTACACCTCCACCCGGCAGGCAATGGCCTCGGCGGCGCGATTGATGCAAGAGGGGCAGGCCCAGATCGTCAAGCTCGAAGGGGACGCGCGTCAGGTCGAGGTGGTCAGCAAACTGGCCGAACACGGGGTGCCGGTCTGTGCCCATATTGGCCTGCAACCGCAACTGGTCCACAAACTGGGGGGGTACCGTGTCCAGGGGCGTGACCCTGATCAGGCCGCGGCGATGATCAAGGATGCGGTGGCGCTGGAGCGGGCCGGGGCCGACATGCTGCTGCTGGAGTGTGTGCCGGCGCTGTTGGCCGACGAGATCACGGCCGAGCTGGACATCCCGGTCATCGGAATCGGTGCCAGTGGCGGTTGTGACGGACAGATTCTGGTGTTGCAGGACATTCTCGGGATCACGCCGGGCAAGGCGCCTGGCTTCGTGCGCAATTTCATGGCCGGGCAGCAGAGTATCCAGGCCGCGGTGAAGGCCTATGTGGATGCCGTCAGGTCGGGGGCCTTCCCGGCGGAGCAGCACCTGTTCAAGTAGAAGAAGCCGTATAAGGATCGACGACATCGTATGCAGCAGGTCAACGACACCAGAAGGCTGCGGGCGCTGCTGAAGACGCAGGTCGCCGCAGGGCGCAGCATCGGCTTCGTGCCGACGATGGGCAATCTCCACGCGGGGCATCTGTCGCTGGTGCGTCGGGCGCGCGCCCAGGCCGACTACGTGGTCGTCAGCATCTTCGTCAATCCGTTACAGTTCGACCGCCAGGACGATCTCGATGCCTATCCACGCACTTTGGAGCAGGATGCCCGCCTGCTGGAGCAGGAGGGGGTCAACTTGCTCTACGCGCCCGAGCCGGAGACGTTCTACCCCGATGCCCCCGAGCGGTTGACGCGGGTTGAGGTGCCGGGGCTGACGGAGCGGCTGGAAGGCGCCGCCCGCCCCGGGCATTTCGCTGGTGTGGCAACTGTGGTGACGCGGCTGTTCAACCTGGTGCAGCCGGATGTCGCGATCTTCGGCGAAAAGGACTTCCAGCAGCTGAGAATGATCGAGAAGATGGTCGAGGATCTGGCCATGCCGGTGACGATTCTCTCCGAGCCCACCGTGCGTGAGCCCGATGGACTGGCCATGAGTTCACGCAATGCCCGTTTGAGCGACGCGCAGCGGCGGCAGGCGCCCAAACTCCACCAGACCCTGAGAAAAATCGCCGAAGTGGTGCGTCTGGGGGGCAGGGACTTCAGAAAACTGGAGTCGAAAGGCATCGAAATGCTGCAAAAAGACGGCTTTTGTGTCGATTATCTGGAAATTTGCAGGGCCGTTGACCTGCAGCCGGCCAGTGCGGGCGATCCGGAGCCGATCGTGTTGGTGGCGGCCTGGCTCGGTGAAACGCGGCTGATCGACAATCTCAGGATCTGATCACCTTCCGCTGCGGCCTCGTTCAGCCGGCTGTCATCGACGGCGTGGCGAAATGGCGTGTTCCCGGTGTCCCATGCGCTTTCCGGGGTGGGCCGGGTTGCATCGGGGGTGTTTGAACACGCCCACCCCATCCCTCATAATGGAACCGTCGCGTCTGAATCGAGGTGATTGATGAGGCTCACGCTTTTGAAGTCCAAACTGCACAGGGTAACCGTCACCAACGTCGAGTTGGGATACGAGGGTTCCTGCGCCATCGATACCGATCTGATGGATGCAGCGGGTATTCACGAATACGAGCGGATCGAGATCTACAACGTCACCAACGGTGAGCGTTTCGCCACCTATGCCATCCGCGGTGAGGCGGGCAGTGGCATGATATCCGTCAATGGCGCGGCGGCGCACAAGGCGGAGGTCAACGACATCGTCATCATCTGTACTTACGCCGAGATGGAAGAGGCGGAGGCTGCTCGCCACAAGCCGAAGCTGGTCTATGTCGATGATCGCAACGAAATCATCCGCGTGGCGGGCGCAATCCCCGAGCAGGCCGCGTAGCGGGATTGGGGCGTCCGCGCGGGGCGCCGACTGAAGGGACGAATCGCCCCCGCCAGAAGGGGAGGTCGTCGACGCTGGATTGGGGAGTCCACAACCAAACACACCTACCCGTGGGCTAGATTGTCATGTTTTCAGAAAAGCGCGTGCTGACGCGGGGGCTGCTGGTCCTGAGCGTCGTTGTCGGGGCTGCCATGGCGGCCGAACCCATTTTTGTAACCCCTCCCACGGCGGTTGCCCCGTCGCCGGGGGCTGTGAACATCGACGACCTGCCGGTGGCGAAGACCTGGCCCGCCGACCGCCCCGTCGAGCAGCAGAGCACCACACCACAAGCGTTGCCGGTGTTCGTCGCCCCGCCGCCGGTATCGCCGAAACCGGCGGCCGCGACCGGCGCCGGTGGCCGGCAGGAACAGGCGACAACGGCGTCGCGGCCCGCGCCCGTGGCGACGGAAAAGGAGAAGAGCGTCGAGCAGCCAGCCCCCGGAATTGAGCCAGCCCCGGTGGCGCCGGACGAAGCCGTTGTCGATGTTCGTCTCGGTCTCGGACTCGAGCCGGTCAAGGTGGACCCGCGCTTGCCACCGGAGCTGGGGCTGGTGCAGACGGCGCTGGCGAAAGCCGTCGCGCAGAGTGAGCGATTGCCGGAAGCGGAAGCGCGCAAGGCGCTATGTGGCGAGGCCGGAAGAATCGTCGAGCATACGTCCGAGCTGGCCCGTACGCCGCTGATCGAGGTGACGACCCATTTCACGCTCTGGCGTGAAGGGATGGCGCGGTTGCGGGAGAGTGCGGCGACATTCGAACGGCGCTGTCAGCGTCCGTCGGCGTCGTCGGTTCGGGCATTCCGGCAGGTGGTTCGTGATTTCGATGCGTTGCTGGAGGTGAGATAGGCGCGCCGGAGCCTGGTGGCGGGCTCCGGCGCCATCGGCTCGTTGGATCAGAAGGTGTAGCTCAGGCCCAGGTTCATCACCGGGTAGATGGTGAAGTCGGCGAGGGTTTCATTGATGTCGGCCACCTCGGCATCGATGTCGGCCTGGGGAACCTGGCTCGCATCGCTGCCCGACAGCGCCACCGATGCGGTGGGCTCCCCCTGGAACATCACCCCAAGATCATAGGTAAAGCTCAAGCCGCTCTTGGAATAGCGTGACGAGTCGTAGCCGATCCCGAGATAGGGCGCGGTCTTGGGGAAGGTGATGCTGACGTCGGCCTGGAGGTCGGCGCCCTGGCTCGATGTGTAGTTGCCGATTTCGATGGTTTGATCGCCGGCGATGGCGGTGCCTCGCAGCTCGTTGTTGTTCAGTATCGCGCCTGCGGTGAGGCGGAAGCCCGACTGGAACGGGTGATAGTCGACCAGCATGGCGATGGTGTTGAATTCGAGCGTGGTCGAGTAGTCGGCAGTGCTGGTCACGCTCGCGCCGCCAGCGGAGGTTTCGTCTTCGATGTCGCCGGTGTAGTCGAAGGAGAACTGGTTGAAGCCACCCCGCAGATTGACCTTTTCGGTCACGCCCACGGTCAGATCCAGCCCCGCGCCCAGTGTGCCGGCCTTGGCACCGATCCCGATGTCGAGCGCCAGGGCGTTGCTTGTGCTCAGGCAGAGTCCGGAAGCGATGGCGAGGGGGAGCGCGCGCTGCGTCAGTTTTTTCATGGATCACCTGTTTATTGTTGTTATCGAATAATGAGTGGAGCGTTGGGTTCGCTCCGTTGCGGTGAGCGTATTATGGGCAACAGCTTGCCGCTGGCGCTGGGATCTGGCCGACGTTTTTTTCGAGGCTGTTCGGATCTCGCCCTCGAGCGGTAGCAACCGGGGGATGGGTGGCCTCGCCGGCGGCATCGGTTTGCCGGGGTGGCGGCAATGGTTGCCGTTGCTTCAGACCGAAAAGCGCATCGACAGGTCGATGCTGCGCACATCCTTGGTCAGTGCGCCGCTGGAGATGTAATCGACGCCGGTGGCGGCGATGTGGCGGATGGTGTCGAGGGTGACGTTGCCCGAGGCCTCGAGCTTCTTTCGTCCCTGGTTCTGGCGGACGGCGCGGCGCATGTCATTGAGCCCGAAGTTGTCGAGCATGATGATATGGGCGCCCGTCTCCAGCGCCTCCTCGAACTCGGTCAGGTTTTCCGTCTCCACCTCCACCAACAGGTCCGGGTGGCGTTCCAGGGCTGTGGCGACGGCGGCGGTGATCGAGCCGGCGGCGGCGATGTGATTTTCCTTGATGAGCACCTGGTCGTAGAGCCCGATGCGGTGATTCTTTCCGCCGCCAGTGTGTACCGCGTATTTCTGTGCCAGGCGCAGACCGGGGATGGTCTTGCGGGTATCGAGGATGCGGGCCGGCAGACCTTCGAGTGCGTCGACGTACTGCCGGGTCGTCGTCGCCGTGCCCGACAGGAGTTGCAGAAAGTTGAGTGCCGCCCGCTCACCCGCCAGCAGGCTGCGGGCGCTGCCCCGAAGCCGGCAGAGCAGGGTGTCCGGTGGTTGCCGGCTGCCTTCCTCCACCAGCCAGTCGATCGATACGGTCTCGTCGAGCTGCCGGAACACTTCATCGAACCAGGGGCGGCCGCAAACCACGGCGGCCTCCCGCAGTCGCACGGTGGCCGTGGCGGTTTGGCCGGCGGGGATCAGGTCGGCCGTTACGTCGCCACTGCCGATGTCTTCGGCCAGCGCGGTACGGACGTTGGTGGAGAGGTCTTCGAGCAGATCCATTGGGGGGAGAGGGTTATTTCCGATCCGGCGAGAATACCACTTCGAGCGAGACGTAGCCTTCCCACTGCATGCGATAGCCGTTCTCCTCGGCGAAGCGCAGGCCGGGGGCGAATTCGAGATAGAGCCGGTTCTCGCGCAGTGCACGGCGATGTCGCACCCGAACGCGTGAGACGATGTCGGAGTAGGGGTGGACGACACCGCCATTGAGCCAGTCCAGCGCGATATAACGGTGGGATGAGATCGCCCGGAAGATGGTGAAGTTCTGTTCCAGCGTGTAGCCGCGCTCGTCCTGCGACCAGCCCGGCTGGGTGGTGGCGCGGAAGAAGAGTTTGTCCCGCGGCTTGAACTCACTGTCGTGACGGACATAGAGCGTCCACCCCAGGCGGCTGTCCCAGGTGACGGCGGGCGTCAGGCGGTGCAGCTGTCGTTCGCTGTGGAGCAGGCGTTTCTGCATTCGCAGCCGGGTGAACAGTCTGGGATCGGACAGCCCGCCACGGAAACCCAGATCGAAATCGATCGATTTCAGCGCATTCCGGGTGATGTTGTAACGCAGTGCCGAGCTGGCGTTCTCCTGTTCCAGACCCGAGGGATCCTTTTCATCCGGCTCGCCTTCGAATACCAGCTGCAGTCTCTCCTGCATCCGGGGCAGCCGTAGCTTGCCACGCATCTTGAGGCGCGTATTGGGGGC
>Ga0256914_1004386_pt1 | contig 10622 bp, 8 predicted proteins | sample HulkmetaG_FD_191571 | JGI IMG/M metagenome (GOLD analysis project Ga0256914, IMG submission 191571) | Hydrothermal chimney microbial communities from Main Endeavour vent field at the Juan de Fuca Ridge, Pacific Ocean - Hulk | ecosystem: Environmental > Aquatic > Marine > Hydrothermal vents ...
AAAAAACGAAAAAAATTAAAGAAACTTGTAACCTTCGCAATAAAATACTGTTTTGTTTTATGGAGGCGGTCAGGACAGGTTTTTTAGTTGGGCAAGTTTCACCTCCTTTCCTTGCCCTTTTTGCCTCAAAGTGAAATGGGGATAAGCGTTGCTTATCCCCTTTTTTTATCTATATTAAATGAATCAAATGTTAGGCGAATCTAAATTTTATCCCTGTTCCGATTTTGAGGAACTCTTTGAACTGATTAGCTGAAAAGCTCTTTTATTTCTCTCTGGTAGAGTTCGTTTATAACGTTTCTTCGCATCTTTAACGTGTGTGTCAATTCTTTCCCAACCTCGAAGGGTTTGGGGAGTAACTTAATTCTATATATTCTCTCAAATGGTTTGAACCCTGTTTGCTGATTGATTCGTGTATTTATCTCGTCGTAGATCAGTTCGTTTATCTCGGCGGAGTCTATTAGGTCTGTTTTGTCTACGTAGGATATGTCGTTATCTATAGCATACTTTTCTATAGCTTCAAAGTTGGGTACAACAAGGGCCGCTAGAAATTTCTGATCTTGACCGAGAACAATGACCTGATCTATATACTCTGACTGTAAAATTTTTCCCTCAATGGGCTCTGGCTCTATATTTTCTCCTCCAAGGAGAACTATAGTGTCTTTTACCCTACCTATAATTTTTAATTCACCCCTTATCGTCATCATAGCCAGGTCTCCGGTATTAAGCCATCCATCTTCACTTAATACCTCCTTCGTTGTTTCAGGCCTTTTGTAATAACCGAGCATGACTTGAGGTCCCTTTACGAAGAGTGTTCCTTTTTCTCCGGGGGGAAGGACATTCATGTTTTCGTCCACAATCCGTGCCTCCGTTCCTTCAAGGAGGGGGCCTACCGTACCGAATACCGGTCTTTTTTGAATCCTGACGGATAGCACTGGGGCTGTCTCGGTAAGACCGTAACCCTCAAGTAGCAGAATTCCGGCGGCTGCAAAGAATTTATCCACATACTCCGGTAGGGCTCCTCCCCCAGAGATTCCTGCTTTGAATCGTCCTCCCAGTAACATCCTTAATTTTTTAAATACTAAAAGGTCACCTAGAAATTTTAATGGTGTAAGCAGTATAAGGGGAATTATGCTCAATGTAATATCAAGAGCTCTGTATCGTTTTTTGAATTGTGGTAGTAGACCTCTAAACATGTAAAGTAACATTGCATGGGCTGTTCCGATCAATACAAAGAAATAAAATATAGCCCTTTTTGCTCCTCCCTCAGCTTTTATCTTTCTGTAGATTGCGCTCCTTACCCCTTCCCATATTCTTGGTACTGATGCCATGAAGGCCGGTTTTATGGTTTCCATATCGCTCAGCATTATTTTGCCTACGGGTTTGGAGTAGGCCATTGCTGTGGCTGAACCTAATACAACGTACTCTATTATTCTCTCGAAGGAATGCCAGGCAGGTAATATTGAAAGCCATATGTCTCCAGGTTTTATTACCAGGATTCTTGGTATTTGTTTTACCTGGTGAAGAAAATTGTTGTGAGAGAGCATTACACCCTTGGGTTCTCCTGTGGTACCAGAGGTGTAAATGATGGTGGCTAAATCAGAATCTTTGCCCTCTTGAATTTCCCGCTCAAACGCGTTGGGATCTTTTTGTAATTTTTCTTTTCCCTTTTCAAGTATCTCATCGAAGGTGTAAATTTCCAGTTTGGAGTTGTCCTTTGTTTTCCTTTTTTTGAAATCGGGTTCCATTACTATTATTACTCTTAGTTTGGGAATTTCTTTAAGTTTAGATTCTATTTTTTCTAACTGTTTTTCGTTCTCCGCGAAGGTTATAGTACAATCCGCATGGTTTAGAATATATTGAATTTCATCGGCGGTTGAATCCGAACCTCTTGGTACGTCGGCGGCCCCTATACCTAAAATTGCCAGATCGGATATGAGCCATTCTCTTCTGTTGTCGGAAATTATCCCGATATGGTCTCCCCTTTTTGCACCCAAAGCGAGAAGGCCTGCACCTAGATTGGAAACAATTTCATAGAATTCTCTATATTTGAGAACTTTGAATTCGGAATTTTTTTCTTTGTAGTACAGGGCTGGAGATTCACCATGATTTTCGACAATCTCTTTAAATAATTTGGGAATAGTATTTTGCATTTTAATTCCTCCAGTCGATTTTTATACTTTTTCTTAAGCTAACATGTAATAATTGAGGTGTCAATAAATATTGGCTTTATTGAAATTATCTGTTTAATATATAACGGATATGGTTTATTATGTAATTGTATAAGTATTGAAAGTCGATATAATTACAGAAACAGTGGTAAGGGTATTTGTAATGGCTAAAAATAGATTTAAATTTAAATTACTCTGTTTGATTATACTTTTATTTTTCATAATTTCTAATGCATACATCTGGGGGGAGAGTTTTGATAAGGATTGGGAATACACGATTGTAAGAGAGAATGGTGGCATTCCTATGCATAAGACCTGGAACAGGGTGGATTTGCCCCATGTGTTTAAGTTCCCATCGGTTGCCAGGGAGGAATATATCTGGATTAGAAAAAAGCTTCTCCCATATAGAGGAACGTATTCTGTTATTGTGGGCCCCTCATTTTTGAGGTATGAGGTTTATGTTGATAATTTGAGTATAGGTTCTTCCGGAATTAAACGGGGGCGTGTTATTGCTCAGCCGGCTCTTTTTAAGGGGTTTAGCTTACCTTCTTTTCAAAGTCTAGGCGAGAGATCGGATCATTATCTCTATATCAAACTTGAGCAGAGGGATGTTGGGTGGATAAAAAGTGGAGTTGAAATTGTCCCCCGGGCGAAAGCGGAAGTGATACTCCTGTTAAAAAATTTTCTCCATCTTCACTTTCAAGTTTTCTTATTCTTATTTTTCTTTTTGGGAGCTGTTATACTTATAATAGGTTCCTTAAAGAAGAGGAATAGTTATTTTTACTCTTATTTTATTCTTCTTATCACACTTGCTCTATATTTTTTCTTTAATTCAATTGCCCCATATTTTGTTTCTTACCTGTGGTCTTTGAAACTTACTCTCTTTTTCGAGTTTATAACTTTTGTGGCCTTTTTGGGCTTCGCCTCTGTTTATCTTAAGGTTCTTACAAAATTAAACATACTGTTTATCTTTATTCCTCTTGTTGTTTTTGGGTTAGGTGTGTTATTCCCAACAAGTTTTAGAGGTTTGCTGTTATTAAAGAACATTGTTGCATATGTGGAATTGGCTGTGGTTTTGAGTACCATTGTTGTAGCTGCCTATGCGGCTTCTAAAGGGGTTCAAGAATCCGTTTCGTTTGTTATTGTTAGTCTCTGTTCCCTGTTGGCTGTGGTTTACGTACATTTTTATAATTACATTTACCCTGCTAAGGATGTGTATCCCTCTGTTATCGGGATGATTTTTACCTTTGTGGTTTTTTATAGTGTTTTTGTTGAACGGAAAAAAATGGAAGAGCTGTATTTGAATACCACAGAAGAGCTTATCGAGAGGGTTGAGGAGGATTGGGAATTAATTGAGAAAATCAAGGAGGGAAAGGTTAAACTAGAGAAGAGAAATTTCGAAAGTGTGAATCTTGCCGAAAAATTGGCTAAGAGTTCTCAAACACAGGCATTAACCATAGGGGAGATACTTAGTGCCATCGAGAAGACCTCGGATGCAGAGAGAAAGGTAATGGAGAAGGAAAAAATCATTCTGGAGTACACCAATAGAGTTGACAGGATGATTACGGATTTCAGCAAACAGATTGTAGAAACAATTCAGCAGTTTGAGTTACTGAAGACAAAATCGAATAATATTAGGAAGGCCGTGGGGCAAATTATTGGAATCGCTGATAAAACAAACATGCTCTCCTTGAATGCTGCTATAGAGGCTTCCAAGGCGGGCCCAAAGGGGAGGGGATTCGCTGTAGTTGCTCATGAGATAAGAAAACTGGCTGATTTGACAAAGACGGTTTCAGATCAGGTAAACTATTTGATAAAGGAGTCCGGTAAAGATGTAGAAGCCGGTGTGGAAAAGGTTAGAAAGTTAAATGAAGGTTTTTCTGATATAGTCAATCAGAGTATATCCATAAGGGATATGATAGAGGAAAACACGAAGGCTATGGAGGATGTAACGAAGGCTCATCTTGAAATAAAGGATGGCCTGGCTGGCTTAGACATGGCAATAAGAAGTGTATTGGATGTTTCAAAAACTTTAAGAGAGATGACAGGCCAACTCGCTAAGGCTTTCTCCTGGTTGGGGGAAACGCTTCAAATAGAGGAAAATCTTCAGGAACTACCCATGTTGGGAGAGGAGAGTGAAGCGGGAAAGTCTGAGGTTACTCCCTTTACACCAGCTGTAGAAGCGGGGCTTTCTGGGGAAGGTGAAGAGGAGGTGGAAGAATTATCTCCGATTACAGAACTAACGGAAGCGGAGTTGTTAGAGATGGGCATTGGGGAGGAAGATACCGGTGATTTGGAAGAAGTGGATTTGGAGGAAAAAGAATCTTCGAGAATAGAGGAAGAGACTAGAGGTGGAACAGAGGAAAATCGCATGGGGATGTCCGAACTTGAGGAGATAGAAGAGTTAGAGGATGTGGAAGAGGAAAGAGGTAAGGCGTAGGTTTCTATTGGTTATCTTATTGAACCTTTCCCACAAGGCAGAGCCATTCGGCCTCCGCCGCGATTTTATCACCTATGTAGGCTATTCCGCTCTGTTTTATTATTGATTTTGAGATTTTCTTGTTTTTTATGACCATTTTTATTTCATCGTTGGGTCTAACCTGGTTTCTGAATTTTGCCTTCTCTACCGTTGCTAAAAAGATTAGAGAATCTCCTAGAATACCGAGCTGGTTAACCCCTGCACCGCCGCATTGAGCCATAGATTCTATTAGAATAACACCCGGAACTATGGGATATTCTGGAAAATGACCTTTAAAGAAAAACTCATCTTCTTTGAATTTTTTGTAGCCAATAATTTCTTCCTCGTTTGCCTTCTCGATTTTGTCAACAAAGAGGAAAGGTTTTCTGTGAGGTAGTAATTTTTCTATATCCTGTGTTTTTTCCGTATTGTTCATGACAGTTTTCCTCTTTCTTTCAGATTTTTCTAATTGTTCTTCTGTCTATAGCATTTTTGTCGCGCTTTGTCGAGGGGAGGTTGTTAGGCGATTTTCCTGGAGATTTTTGGGTAATTCTTCATGTATTACTTGACAAATGTTGGTTCTCGTGTTATTTTCCCTCCAATTTGATTTAATAGACCACCTGGTCTATTATTGAGGGTGTTGGGATTGTCAAAATGATTCTTTGTGCGGAGGTTGAAGGATGAATGAAGAGACGGTTTTTAGATTGATTGAAAAATTTGAAAATAGCAATCTGGTTGTACTTGAGTTTAAAAATAGAGAGTTTAAGTTGCGACTTGAGAAGGGTATAGCAAATTTACCTGCGTCCGTGTCTGGGGAAAACTCGGTAGATGAGATTGTTGATAAGGTTGCGGAGAAAAATAAAGATGAGACAGAAAAACGGGATGTCAATTATCAAATTATTACATCTCCCATTGTCGGAACCTTTTATAGGGCACCTGCCCCGGATGCTCCACCTTTTGTGGAAGAGGGGCAGAAGGTAAAGAAGGGGGATACTCTATGTATTATTGAAGCAATGAAACTAATGAACCAGATTGAAGCGGAGTATGATTGTACAATTGTTGAGATACTAAATGAGAATGGAGCAAAGGTAGAGTATGGGACCCCGCTGTTTAAGGTTATTTTGGCTGAGTGATTGAAGCAAAGAGGATGAAAACCATGTTTAGTTCTGTGTTTATTCCAAATAGAGGAGAGATCGCCGTAAGGATTATCCGGACGCTTAGGGAGTTGGGGATTGAATCTGTTGTGGGTTACTCAACCGAGGATAGAAACTCCCTTCCTGTAATGCTCGCTGATAGGAGTGTATGTATTGGCCCCCCTGAGTCGGTTAAGAGTTACCTCAATGTGGGTAATATTATCTCTGCTGCTCTTATAAGTCATTGTGAGGCAATACACCCAGGGGTGGGGTTTTTAGCGGAGAGCCATTCTTTTGCAACCAGTGTTGTGAAGAATGGCCTTATTTTTATTGGCCCCAAACCTGAAACGCTAAAGGAGTTGGGAAATAAAATAATGGCCCGCCAAATAGCAATGGAATTGGGGATTCCCCTTACGCCTGGGAGTGAGGGATCGGTTGATAGTTTGGACGAAGCGGTGGAAGTGGCGAATGAGATAGGTTATCCGATTCTTCTGAAAGCGGCGGCTGGAGGAGGAGGGAAGGGAATAAGAGTGGTGAGAGAGGAGAGGGAATTGCCAAAACTTTTTTCTCTGGTGAAAAAAGAGGCAGAGAGTGCATTTGGGGAGGGTGCTATTTTTGTTGAAACATTTGTGAAGAATCCAAGGCATGTAGAGGTACAATTATTGGCCGATCGGCATGGGAATATATTTGTCTTTGGAGAGAGAGATTGTACTATTCAAAAGAATCACCAGAAAGTGGTAGAGGAAAGCCCTGCGGTTGTATTACCCCCCGATATCAGGATAGAGATGGAGAGAGATGCAAAAAGGCTATTTGAACGAATAGGTTATATAGGTGCTGGAACGGTTGAGTTTTTGTACTCAGAGGGCAATTACTACTTTATGGAGGTAAATGCAAGAATACAGGTAGAGCATCCCGTTACCGAGGTGGTGGAGGGAGTGGATCTTATAGCACTTCAGGTACTCGCAGCCATGGGTGAGGATTTAAATAAGTATCTGGGAGGGGATAAAGGCAGATTGAGAAGGGAAAAGGGTGAGGGGCTTCACTGTATTGAGTGCAGGATAAATGCTCTTACCCCCGGAAAGATTACACATTATGTTCAACCGGGAGGATATGGGGTTAGAGTGGATACCCATATATTTTGTGGTTATGAGGTTTCACCCTACTACGATTCTATGCTTGCCAAGTTGATTGTGTATGGTGAGTCTAGAGGAGAGGCTATTACAAGGATGAGGCGAGCCCTTCTAGATTTGAGGATAGATGGTGTCAAAACAAATATACCGCTTTTAATCGAGATAGTATCTAGCAACAAATTCCTGAAGAATGATTACAGCACTGATTTTATCTCCTATATTGAGGGGGGGAAATAGGTATGAAGTATCTGTTTTTAGAAAAGATTATACACAAACTTTCCCATAGAGAGGAATCGGGAGAGTCCGATGGTGATCTGGTATGTAAGAAATGTGGAGAAAAGCTTGGGGAAGCAGAGTTAAAGGAGAATTTGTATGTTTGTCCCCACTGTGGTTATCATTTTAGAATCTCCGCATTTGTAAGGGTTAAAATGCTTGCGGATGGGGGGATATTTAAGGAGTATTTCTCCTCTCTGGAGACGAGCAATCCCTTGGACTTTCCTGGCTACGCGGAAAAGATAGAGAAATACATGTTTAAAACAGGGCTTAAAGAGGCTGTTGTTACGGGTACCTGTAGGATTAATGGTTTTGAAACTGTTCTTGTAGTGATGGATCCTAATTTTATGATGGGCAGTATGGGTTCGGTTGTGGGAGAAAAAATTACACGCTCTATTATGCTTGCTGTGGATTTGAATCTTCCTGTAGTTATATTTACTGCATCTGGAGGGGCGAGAATGCAGGAGGGAATTTTTTCCCTCTTTCAAATGGCAAAGACGTCAGCAGCTCTCTTGAGCCTTGAAGAAAAATCTCTTCCCTATATAGTTGTTTTGACAGACCCGACAACAGGTGGCGTTACCGCCTCTTTTGCCATGCTGGGGGATATTATAATCTCCGAGCCCGGGGCATTGATAGGTTTTGCCGGACCCCGTGTTATTGAGGGTACCATAAAGCAAAAGTTACCGGAGGGTTTTCAGAGTGCGGAGTTTCAATTGGAGAAAGGTTTTGTGGATATGGTAGTGAAACGCAAAGATCTTAAGGATACCCTTTCGTTTTTGTTGAAAATTCATAGATATGGTAGAGGTATGTAATTATGGACAGGGCGAAAATTGAGGAAATAAAGAAAAAGATAGAAGAGATAGAGGGGATAAGTAAAAATGAGTTAGGTATTGATATAAGCAAAGACTTGAAGAGTGTTATTGAAAGAATAGAAGGGGGAGATAGACAAACTGGGGCCTGGAGACGGGTGGAGCTTGCCAGACACTCGGATCGGCCAACAACTCTGGATTACGTGGAGATGATCTTTGAGGATTATATAGAGCTACATGGTGATAGATATTTTGGAGACGATCCTGCAATGGTTGGAGGAGTAGGAATATTTAACGGGTTGCCTGTTACCTTTATAGGCCATCAGAAGGGTAAAAATGTTAAGGAAAATATAAGAAGAAATTTTGGAATGGCACACCCCGAGGGTTATAGAAAGGCTTTGAGATTGGCTCTTCAAGCGGAGAAGTTTAATAGGCCCATAATTTCTTTTCTCGATACACCCGGGGCCTTTTGTGGTATACCTGCAGAGGAGCGTGGTATTGGGAGAGCCATTGCGGAAAATCTTAAGGTGTTTTCTGGTTTAAAGGTCCCTATTGTTGTGGTAATTATCGGTGAGGGGGGATCTGGGGGCGCGTTGGGTATTGGAGTAGGGGATTTCTTTATAATGTTGGAAAATGCGGTATATTCAGTTATTTCACCTGAGGGTTTTGCCTCTATTCTCTTACGTGACGCAAGTAAGGCAAAAGAAGCCGCCTCGCTAATGAAACTCACGGCGGAGGATCTTAAGAATTTTGGTATAATTGATAGGGTAATTGAAGAACCGGGGGAGGGAGCACATGCAGAAAAGGAAAAAACTGCCTCGCTCCTCAAGGGGGCAATTCAAGATGCACTTACTACTCTCAGGAAAAAGAGTGTGAGAAGTCTTTTAAAAGAGAGGAGAAAGAAGCTCTTCTCCATAGGGGTTTACAGGGAATAGTGCAATTTTACACTATTCCCAGTTTTTTTGCCTCTCTCTCTGATATTTCTAGCACCTTGTCCAGTTCCTCGTCGGTATGAATTGCCATGAACGATGTTCTTATTAATGATCTATCGGGTGGTACAGCAGGGCTTATGACGGGATTTGCATATACCCCGTTCTCAAAGAGTGCCTTCCAGAAAAGAAAGGTTTTTTCATTATCCCCTATTATAAGGGGGATTATCGGTGTTTCCGCAACTCCTATGTTGAATCCGATTGATTTGAATCCCTCTATCATTTTTTTTGCGATTGCCTGGAGACGTTTTACATGCTTTAGCTCGGTTTCCATTATTTTTAGAGATTCCATTACCGCGGCGATGGTACCTGGAGGCATGCTTGCGCTAAAAATTAACGGGCGTGCAAAGTGCTTTATATAATCAATTACCTCCCTATCACCAGCAACAAAACCACCCAATGCCCCAAAAGATTTTGAAAAGGTGCACATTGTTATGTCTGCTCTATACTTGTAATCGTAGTATTCCTCTGTGCCACGTCCTGTCTCTCCTATTACACCAAGGGCATGTGCCTCGTCTATGTATAATTTAGCGTTGTATCTATCGGCGAGTTCCCTTAATTCGGGGAGCTTTACAATGTCTCCCTCCATACTGAAAACCCCGTCTGTCACTATGAGTTTGGGTTCTTCTTTGGGAACGGATTTTAAAGCTTTCTCCAGGCTTTCTGGGTCGTTGTGGAAATATCTGTGAATTTTAACCCCTCCCTTCATCCCTGTCGCCAGAAATATTCCGTCCATAATAGAGGCGTGATTGTATCTATCTGTAAAAATATGTTCGTTTCGGCCCAGAAGAGCGGAAATCGCCCCTAAATTAGTTTGATATCCGGTAGTGAAACAGAGAGCGGCCTCTTTGTTTACAAATTTGGCAAGTCGACGTTCAAGCTCCTCATGGAGGGCAAGCGTGCCATTTGCAAATCTCGAACCGGAGCAACTCGTCCCATATTTTTCTGTGGCTTTGATGGAAGCCTCTATTACTCTTTTATCCCATGAAAGCCCAAGGTAATTGTTCGAGCCAATTAAAATCAGTTCTCTGCCCTTCATGACAACCTTTGTTCCCTTACTTTCCTCTATAGGTATAAAGAAAGGGTACAATCCTCGTTCCTGGGCTTCACGAGCCTCTGTAAAATCGTGACATTTCTGGAAAATATCCAATATTTCCCTCCTTATAACACTGCTTGTTCAGGTGATTAATCTATATTATTAAGTGGAAACTGTAAAGGCTTTGAGGCTTTGTTTCTGGGTATCCGATGGAGGTTATATCCCCTGGAAGGTGAACCAGAAGGTAAATATCTTTGAGGTATCGAAGATTCCGCAGAGGGTTAGTATGCCCAGTATGAGAAAGAGGGAAGTAAAGAAGAGCCAGATAGGATGTATTTTTTTTATTCCCTTTCTTTTTTCCCTTATGAGTTTCTTTAGGTAAAAGAGCAAAAGTGTAAGACCTGGTATTAGAAATAGGGATGTAAATATGGTTTTTAACTCGATGGGATTTTTCTCTCGCATTGTATTTAGCGCATTGGCCAGTCTGAAGAGGAAGATGTTTAATTTTTGCAATCTTCCAAGAATTATCAAAGCACCGATTACTATAAGAAAAATTCCAGAACCTATACGGATTTGTCCCAGGTAGGGTTTGATCCTATTGACCTGTTTGGTAAACGTATTAAAGA
>Ga0256914_1004388_pt1 | contig 10619 bp, 19 predicted proteins | sample HulkmetaG_FD_191571 | JGI IMG/M metagenome (GOLD analysis project Ga0256914, IMG submission 191571) | Hydrothermal chimney microbial communities from Main Endeavour vent field at the Juan de Fuca Ridge, Pacific Ocean - Hulk | ecosystem: Environmental > Aquatic > Marine > Hydrothermal vents ...
TGAAATAGATACTTGGGACAAGGAAGAATGCTTTGTAATAGCATTAAAAATTAAAGACAATATAGAAAGAGATGCTTTATGTGATACTGCATATTGTCCTTGGTGTCTTAAATTCTACCATCTTGGAATTGAGAAGTGCTTTTTGTGCGGTTACGGAGAAAGGCATGGTGTATGTGACTTTGAAGGTTCAGATTACCAGAAAATAACATATTCAGGTGATGCTATATTTAAGCAAATAAACTTAAAAGATTTACCGATTATGAAAGAGGAAATAGAATGAAAGCAAAAGAATGGCTGAAAGAGTTCTGTATGCAAAAAGATAATGCTATTGGTGATAATGTGTCTTGCTTTAACATGGAAGATTTAGATGAAATAGATGATTGGAAAGATAAATGTTGTCTTGAAGTAGCTAATACAATTAAGAATAATGTGCATAATTGTACTTGCGATTCTCAGATATGTCCTTGGTGTATATATTTAGATTTTCTTGGTATTAATAAATGTGAATATTGCGGTTATGGTATAAGGCATGGTTTATGCCACGATACAAGTTCAGATTATATTGAAATATTTAAGTATTTAGGTGGTTATATTCACAAACAAATAAACTTAAAAGATCTACCGATTATGAAGGAGAAAATAGAATGAAAGAAATTTTAGAATAGGCTATTAAAGAGATAGAGACATCGTTAGCAAATAATGTCTTTATCAGTTTGAGTCAAAAGTATTAAATGCAGAGAAATTTGTGTTTAATGCAGATATGAAGTCTGCAAAACATGAGTTATCTGTTTTGCAATATATGTGTATTTTGCTAATAAATTCAATGGAGGAAAAGAAATATGATGCTTAATTGTACCGCACATGATATAAAATTTAGTAATGGAGAAGTTCTGAAACCTTATAAGATGCTGAAAGCTGAACGTAGATTTGTAACATCGGACTTTGGTCCTAATGGTGAGGTTCTTATTAGGGAGATTGTCGAGCCAACAGTAGAAGGTAAGCAACTGTTGAGAGAAATAAAAGAGAAGTTTGGGGATGATGTGTTGATTATTGGTTCATATTTTAGTGCTCGGGCGTATCCAAAACGAGTAGTAAGATTAATTCCTGAAAATGGTTATGAAGGCGTTTTACCTAAAGAACGAGTTTATAAGATAGATAAATTTTTAGTTTACTAAAGGAGATTATTATGAAGTATAAGGAACCAGTTAGGGGAAATGTTTTTGAGTTCAAATTAGTTCCTATTAATGATTTTGTCGGTGGGCAGTTTCAGCGTAATCTATCTACCGGACTGGTGAATAAACTTGTAATGTCGATAGACCGTGGGTTTGTTATTCCGGTTGTCGCTGTGGCTAAAGATAATGGTGAGTATGAGATTATAGATGGGCAACATAGAATAGAAAATTTGCGGAAGAGGTCTGATGATTGTATGGTGCCTACTATTGTAGTACCAGAGGAATTTAAATTTAGACCTTTGTTACTCAATATTGAAAAAGGAGATAATATTAAAGACAAATGCGATAAGATTTATAATCTGTATATATGGCATGCACAAAATAAGCCAGAGATTGAAGAAAAAGAACTATTACCAGCAGCCGGTTTTGAGCCGTCTTTATTTACACTTGCATTTTCATATAATGAATTTACTCTTGCATCTCCATCTCTTGTAGAAACTGTAACAAAGAAGTTTGACAGTGTTATAGATGATACTGTCGAGTCAGCAATTATAGAGAGGAGAAATAGAGCAAGGAAGGTTAGCGATCTGGCTAATCTTGTAGATGAAATAGCTTTGGAAAATGGTTTTAAAGATTTTAACCTAAAACGAGCTATGATTAGTAAATCATCTATGGTTTTATGGGGCCGCGCCAGATTGCTTGATATTGACTTTTATGACGGAATAAACTCTTTAATGGATCAAATAGAACAAACTGATTGGAGTGGTTACGGTCAATAATAGGAGGAAAGAAGATGATATCAGGAATTTATACAGCATATTTAGAGAATATTAATGATGAGAAAATGAAAGAAAATAAGTATGAAATAACTTTGCCGGCTATTGATGCTTTTAATCTTTATGAATTTGAGGTCACAAGAAAATCTCCAGTTTTGTTACTTAAAGTAGGAGATAGGTGGTATATACGTCTTGATGATTCTCTGTATAATAAGATTAGGCATTTAGGAGAGTTGCAAAACTTTAAATCTTTTGTTGTTTGGAATAACATTAACTCATTTTATCTTTGTTGGATGCTGAGGCAAGATGTAAAACCGGCTACTGTTATTGAGTTTTTGAAAGGCATTAAGAAAGCTGAATGGAAAGATAAAAAGTGTAAGATAGAAGTATCTTACCCTAAAATATAGTATGAGGTATAAAAATGAAAAAATCCTTGTTAGTGCATTATGTATTGGTTATTTTGTTAGGCCCTATAGGTGCATTTTATGCTGATTTTTGGATAGGCTTTTGTTTAACGCTATTGTCGATAGTGTTTTTCATGTCTTGTGGTAATGAAGGACATGGTGTTTTGGTAGCGTTTAATTTTCTGATAATTGGGCTTAGTTGTGTTCTTGGGCACTATGCAATAAAGGCAAGAAACGATGAAAGTTAGATTAACAGTTACTTATGAATATGATCTATTTATGGAGTATTATCCAGAAGGCTCTTCGGTGAGAGAGTGTATTGCTATAGACTGCAACAACTTTATGAATAATCCTAACGATCTTGAATTATTGGCAGATAATATAATAGAGATTAAAGGAAATATAGTTAAAAATGAAGACTAAGTATATAATTTGTTTTGTTATTATGCTACGTTTATACGGTTGCTCAAATAAAGAAATGACAAGAGATGAAGTTATTGCGGCTGTTAAAGAATGTCGTGAAGCTAATATGAAGCCTGTGATTATATACAGACTTAATTATAGTATTATTAAAGTCAACTATGTGCCAAAGGAGGAACAATAAAATGACCATTAAAGAATTAGAACAAGAAATAACCATAAGGCATAATCTGGTCTGTGTTGACTTGAGTAATATGACATTCAATCTGTATAGCAGCGATCCGAGCGATTATGGATGGCAAGCACTGTCAGAGATAGAAGTATTGCTCGAAGACGGCACAGTGGGCAAGATTATTGACGTGTATAAGATCACAGATGAAGTTGTGATTAGGTTGTATGATGAAAATGGTAACTTGATAGAGAAAGTTGGCAGAGTAAAAGAATTGCTATGAACAGTTAATGTAATATATTTAAAGGAGATTAAAGATGATTTTTTATAAATGTAATTATTGTGCTAAACAAATGCGTAATTGTGTAGAGCCAATAGAAATAAAAATTAAACCTAATGATAGTGAGTTTATTTTATTTGAAATGATACCAAGTAATATTAGATTGTTTAATAATGATGGGACATTAATACGTAATAATAACGTACATATTTGTAAAGTATGTATTGCTAAAATTTTATCTAAATTATGCGTTAGAGATATGCTTTAGTATAATTAATAACAAAAATCATAGATAGAAGTAGTTAATCTTTTTAATGATGATACAACAAGCTGGCTTTCTCAGCCAGCTTGCTATCATTTGAGAAGCTAAAATGAATAAAATTATAGATTTTGTATTTTATAAGAAGGAGAAGTCATGGCCAAACCATTTGATAAAACTATAATTTTATTGGCAGTGGTTAAAAGGATCAGAAAAATATTAGAGAAAATTGAAAACAAGTTACAATGTAACGTAGATATCAGTTTGTGTAAAACATGCTTATGTAGAAATAATTGCTATTTGAGTGGACTGAAGACTAATCAATGCAACAGTTACATTAGAGATAAACAAACATGAAAGAATTTAAAGAATGGAACGGACATCCCATATATTCGCAGAAGTTTCACATATGGGTTGACGATGTTGACCTTGCCTATGAAGAGGCCAAGGAACATGGAGTTAGCTTTGACGATATGGAGTATGTCCTGTCTGCTCCGGTTTATCCTGAGCCTTTAACAACAGCCATATTCCATGACATGGCTGAATATCTCGATTGTGAAGATGCTTTCACTCCCCCTGAAAATGCTCAAGAAGCGGTCAACCTTTTTAATGATGCAATAGCAATCTGGTTGAAAAGGCCAGCCTGTTATCATCCAACCAATGTCTTTTTAAAAGGAGAAAAGTAATGGGAACAAGAATATTTAATTCGGGTGCAACCAGGGACACCACAGAGGGGAAGCTGTCATATTCACGCTTCCTGAGCCCTGTGGTACTAAAGAGATATTGTGAGTATCTTGACAAGCACAGGGTACAGGCAGACGGTAATCTTAGAGAGCCTGATAATTGGAAAAATGGTATTCCTATGGATGTTTATTTGGACTCATTATTACGTCATGTTGTCGATGTGTGGTTACATATACATGAGTACCATAGTGAAACAACTGAAACCATGAAAGATAGTATATGTGCTATAATATTTAATTCTATGGGTATGCTTTATGAAATGGAAACTCGTAAATCAACTTATGATAAAGATGGAGACAAAAATGATATTTGATCATTCTGGGATAACTTATAATCCACTACAGCAATTAACGGAGCCGTATGTCAATAAGGATTGCAATGTAGTTGTATTAGCTCCAACGTCGAGTGGTAAAACTATAGTGGCTGAGCAATTTTTAGGCCCTACTATAATGCAAGGTAAAAGTGGTTTATATCTAAGTCCACTGAAAGCACTTACTAATGAAAAACTATATGATTGGAAAAATAAAGTAGATTCGTTAGTAGCTATAACAAGTGATCATGATAAAGTTGTTCCAAACATAGGTAACACACAGTTAATATTAATGACTACAGAAGCGTTGGATTCTAAAAGTCGTGGTCATATGAAGTGGCTTAAAAATATTGGCTGCGTTGTGTGCGATGAATCTCATTTGCTTGGTGTGGATGGGAGAGGAGATGCTTTTGAGATTGGGCTGACTCGATTTGCGTCGCAAATTAATAAAGATGCAAGGATAATATTCCTTAGTGCCACCATGCCTAATGCTAAAGAGCTTGGAAAATGGTTAACTATTTTAAATGGTAAACCTACTGAAATTGTTGAAACAGAATGGAGGCCGGTGAAACTTGAACAAAGGTATATAAAATGTTCAAATAGAGAATTTAATTTTAATGGAGATGCTCTTGGCCATATTAGCAGAATAATAAGTAAGCACAAGGACTCGTCTATTCTTATCTTTGTCCATAGTTTGGCTAAAGGCAGATTCTTAGAAAAACATTTACATATACCTTTTCATAATTCAAGGTTAAAGAAAGAACAGCGATATAAAATAGAGCAAGATTTTAGGTCTGGTAAAATTAAAGCTATTGTATCTACCTCTACCCTTGCTTGGGGTATTAATATGCCTTGTGATATAGGTATTATTGTCGGGGCGCATCGAGGCTTTGATATGGTAGATAGCCATGATTTGAAACAAATGGCTGGAAGGATAGGCAGATATGGGTTGACTGAAAGAGGAATTGTTTACTTCCTGTTGAAAGAATGTTATATGGAAGATGTTATAAATGAATTAACAGATATCCATGACATTAAATCGGTGTTGTGTAAACGATTATATTTTCATGTGTGTTCATTCATTGCCAGGGAAAATATGGATATAAACGGAATGAATGCGTTTATACGGAAAACCCTTGCATACCAACAAAATGAGATTAATGAAAATGATATAACAAACGCTATTGAGGTACTTAGAGCTTGTGGTGTGCTTAGAGATGGTATAGAACCGACTGCAATATGTAAAGCGTGTGCATATATGTATCTTGATCCACTTGACCTTGTAGCATTACGTAATAATCTTAGAGATAGACCGAGAGACAACAAGCAAATAGCCAAAGCTTTTGCTAATCTACCTTCTTACAGATTCGAGACAACTGTGCCTAAAGATATACCAGAGAAGAGTCTAATAGAAATGGATTATAGTATGCAAACAGTTGTCGCTACTGCAATATATTATTGGCTCAGAGGTATTAATGTTCCGCCAGCGTTACAATCATTTGTGTATAATTTAAAGTATGATGTTAGTCGATGGATAGCTGGTTTAAAGATGGCGGGTATGGAGAAAGGATATTTAGATAATCTTGAACTGGCTATTGTTAATGGTATTCCGTATGATTTATATGAGTTGGTAAGTATTCGTGGTATAGGTAGACAAAGAGCAGTTAGGCTCTCTGGACATGGTATAGCTACTAAGAAAGATTTAATAGACAGTAAAAATAAAACTATCGTAAGAAATATTTTAGGGCAAAAACTTTATAGTCAGGTTATGGCTACTCAAATGGATGGTAAACTTTTACTTTTATTTTGATAAATTGTGAATAACTAAAAAATGTTGATTAGTCACATAAATATTCTTGACAAATCGTGATTTATATGATATATTGCAAACCATGATGATGAACGAAAAAATTAAATTTTGGGGTAGTGAAGAAGACAGTTACTTCGCCTGCTAAGCGAGAGATGTAGGTTCGAGTCCTACCCATTCATTGAATGGTAGCTCAACTGGTAGAGTGCTTACGTTCTGTCTTCGTTTGTTCTCTCCATTTTAGTTTTTAGGATAGTGAAGAAAACACTTACTTCGTATATTGGGTACGCCTTTAAAGTGTTTTCGCTTGTTCCTCCTAATTTATTTTCGGTGTAGTGAAGCAAACAGTTACTTCGCTAACGGTAGCCTTCAGAAACTGTTTACGTTTGTTCTCACCGAAAACTTAATGTTAAAAAGAGTGGTGAAAAAGACACATACTTCGAGATTATAAAGTGTCTTTAGTTGTTCCCTCAAATTTAAGGAGATTGTTATGCGACTTAATTTAAAACCTGAAAAAATAGTAACACATGAAGGAGGAATTGCTAAAAGAATTAACGCAAAGCAAGAGCTTGAAAGAAGTGTTATGGCTTGCTTGCTTTGGGAAGATCATTTCTATGTCGATGGTGTAAGTGTAGCTGATAGAGTAGCTAATCTTATTCCGAAAGTTAAACCGGATGAAGTTGCAAATATAGCTATATGTTGTCGTAAAGAGATGAAAATTCGCCATATGCCATTATTTATTGTCAGAGAAATGGCAAGACACAATAAGCATAAGAAACTTGTTAGTAAAACTTTATATGAGATAATAAATCGTCCTGATGAGTTATGTGAATTTTTAGCTATTTACTGGAAAGACGGAAGAACTCCTATAAGTGCTCAGGTAAAGAAAGGTCTGGCAAAAGCATTTACTAAGTTTGATGCTTATCAATTAGCCAAATATAACAGACCTAACGCTATTAAGTTGCGTGATGTTATGTTCTTGACACACCCAAAACCAGTCAGTCAAGAGCAAGCTAATGTGTGGAAAAAGTTGGTAGATAATGAATTGCCTGCTCCCGATACTTGGGAGGTAGCTTTAAGTAAGAAAGATGGTGTAAGTAAAAAAGTAAAATGGGAAAGATTGCTTAAAGAGAATCGTTTAGGTGCAATGGCTTTGTTGCGTAACCTTAGAAATATGGAGAAGGAGGGAGTAAGTAAGGAATTAATTATTAAAGGAATTGAAAATATGAATGTTCGTTGGGTTTTACCTTTTAGGTTTATTTCAGCAGCAATACATGCTCCAGCATATGAACCTTATTTAGAAAAGGCACTTTTTAAATGCCTTAGAAATAAACCTAAACTTAAAGGTAAAACTGTAGTGTTAGTAGATGTTTCTGGTTCTATGGATTGGGTTACTTCCAGCAAATCAAAAGTTAAGCTAATGGATTGTGCCTGTGGTTTAGCTATAATAGCGAATGAAGTTTGTGAAGAGTGTGAAGTATATACCTTCTCAGAAGATTTATGTAGAATAGCACCACGATCTGGTTTTGCATTAAGAGATGCTATAATTCACTCACAAAGGCATCAAGGTACATATCTTGGAAAGACTTTAGAAATATTGAATAAAAATGCTGACTATTACCGTATTATAGTAATAACAGATGAACAGGTACATGATACTGTAGGTAAACCTAAAGGCTTAGGTTATATGATTAATGTAGGTTCTTATAAAAATGGCGTTGGATACGGCAAATGGCACCATATAGATGGTTGGTCAGAAGCTGTAATAGATTATATTATTAAAAGGAGGCTTATTAATGGAAACAAGAGAAGAAGTTGTAAAGAGTGCTGACGGTGGCGAGTGGCAGGTTACTTTCAATCTACCAGAGACGGTTGATGAAGCATTGGATGTGTACGGTCAGGACGGTGTTCTTACACTATTTAATGCTGGCTTGAAGGTTAAATTGCAGAATATTGCAAGGAATGCCTTCAAGCAGGGTAAGGATAGGGATGAGGTAGAGAATCTTATGGCCAATTATCGTCCTGGTCAGTCGTCTCGCAAGAGTAAGAAGTCGATTGCTATGGAACTTGTTGTCGATCAGGCTTCACGAATTGCCAGTGATCCGAGTATCAAGGAAGAGATTACAAAAGCATTCGTATCTCAGGATTGGCAGACAGTTATCGAGCTGCTTAGTTAAAGGAGGTTATAAGGAGGGCTTAATAGGCCCTCCTTTTTAAAGAGGTAAAAACATGAAACAGGTAATATTTAACTGTGAAGAGGAAGTGTATAAAAAGGCAAAACTAATGCTTCCATTGCATGGCCAAATGTCTGCATATCTTAGAAGCTCTCTGAAAATGTTGGCAGAGAAACCAGATGAAGCACTTAGAATGGTAAAGGAGGTTGCAGATGACATTCGAGGAATTGATACAAAAGCCGATAGAGGATCTGACTGATGAAGAGGTTGAAGAGATAGCCTCAAAAATGAGGTTAGATCGACTGGCGGTTCTTGAACGAAAGATTAGAAAAACAGTAAAAAAGAGAACCAAACCAAAAAAGGTGAAAGAAGCAAAAAGCATGGTAAACGATTTAATAGCAAAGGGTCTTGGGAATGAAAATTAGATCATCTGCTTTTGCAGCATTCAAAAGGTGCCCACGGTTTTATTACTATGCTTATTTGCTTGGTTTGTCTTCTAAAAAGAAACCAAAAACAAATGATCTTTATTTTGGTACAAAACTACATAAAGCTATTGAGTTGTACCACAAAAAGGATTTTAATGCAGGATTACTTGTCTGGGATGAGTATGATAATGAGTTCTCTGGAGAAGATAAAAATCCAGTTGTTGGTAGGATTTTGTATGAAAAATATGTAGAGGATCCACTTGATTTAGTTTGTACAGAGCGTGAATTTACTATTCATATAGGTTCCCATAAATGGGGTGGCCGATTTGATGGAATAGCCAATGTTAACGGCTTGCTTTACGTTGTCGATCATAAAACAACAAGATGGGAATTTAGGCAAACTAAACCAAACGATCAGTTTGTATCTTATTATCTTGGAGGTAAAGTTTTTTACCATGATGTTAATGGCTTGATAGTAAATGAATTTAATGTCCGTACTAAAAGTATAAATAGAATTATTGTGTCATATCATCCTGATGAGGTAATTGATTGGATAGATGAGACTAAAGCTGTTATTTCTTATATGGTCAGGTGTACTAACACAGGAATATTTCCAAAAACACCTGACTGTTTTAAATATAACAGAGAATGTAAATATAGAATGTTGTGTAACTCATCAAATATAATGGCAAGGAGGTTAATTGAAAGTCAATTTGTAGTAAATAAACAACAAAAGGAGTTAAGTTATTAATGGCTACTTTATCTAATCTCGATAATAACAGATTCATCGCAATCTTGTATGGTAAGCCAAAAACAGGCAAAACAGTCCTTGCATCACAATTTCCAAGTCCTTGGTTTATAGATATAGACAATGGCCTTGGAAGTGTAATGACTGCAAAGAGTAATTATAATCTAAACTTCGATTTTGATGTAACACAGATTACTGAAGACGTTACTGAGGATGAAGATTTTATTAAGCTTTGCGGTAAAAGTTTTGCTCGGCAGGATGCTTGGACAAAGGTTAAGAAAATTGTATCTATTTTAATGCGAAAGATGCCAAAAGACTCTACTCTTGTAATAGACTCATTGACAAGAGTAAGTGAGTATCTTATTAGATGGATACAGAAAACAGGTAACATAAAACAGTTGCGAATACAAGATTGGGGGATATTTGCTGAAGAGATGAGCTATTTCTTCAATCTATTGTTATCTAATAATTCGCAGTGTAATTGCATTGTTATAGCACATGAAACTGTTAATAAAGATGAACTTACAGGTGCGATAGAGCGAGCTATTGCTGTTCCTGGAAAAACAGCTAATACTGTTCCTGGCCTTGTAGATGAGTTTTGGTATATGACTGCCGAAACAAAAGGAACAAAAAGTAACAGAAAAACTGTAAGAATATTACAGACAACAAATGATAGGATAACTAATGCTGGCAGTAGGTGTTGGATGCCAGATATAGAAAACCCAACTTACGATAAAATTAAACCTTACCTTGAAAAGTCTCTCGGACGCAAACTTCCAGAGGCTACTTGGACAATTCCTGAATAAAGGAGGATTTATTATGCCACTCATTAATTTGGACTTTAACCTTGAAGATGTTTCTACAGAGCGTGAGATTCTGCCACCAGATCAGTACGAAGCTAAGATATTCGATGCTGAAGCTACTATGTCAT
>Ga0256914_1004389_pt1 | contig 10618 bp, 9 predicted proteins | sample HulkmetaG_FD_191571 | JGI IMG/M metagenome (GOLD analysis project Ga0256914, IMG submission 191571) | Hydrothermal chimney microbial communities from Main Endeavour vent field at the Juan de Fuca Ridge, Pacific Ocean - Hulk | ecosystem: Environmental > Aquatic > Marine > Hydrothermal vents ...
TGCAGCTGTTGAGATAACGGGTGAGATAGGTAGGGGCATCTTGCCCCTACCTTATTTTATCCATTAAGAAGGTGGTGTACATGAGGGTAGAGGGGGTTGTTCCTGTTAGTGGACAGATCCAAGAAGGGGCTTCCACCAATCAGGTTAAGGTAAAAGTTGAGCATACGAACAAAAGTTTTTTTGAGAAGCAGCAGGATCGAATTGACAAACAGCTACAACATATAGAGGGAAAAGACAAAGCGGATGCTTTAACTGAGATATCAGAAAAGCTGAATAGAATTATGGACGCCTTTGATATACAGGCACGCTTCTTTGTGCATAAGGAGACAAAAGATATAGTGGTTAAACTCGTTGATATAAAGACGAATAAGGTAATAAGAGAGATACCTCCAGAAAAGATATTGGATATGGTAGCAAAGATGATAAAGTTTATAGGGATGCTGTTTGATGAAAAAGTATAAATGTTCCCCCATGGATATCCGAAGAGAGCAAAGGGGGTGTATAAGAGATGGATAGTGCTTTCCAGATAGGAGGGATAGCGTCAGGTCTTGACACAGCTTCTATTATAAATAAGTTGCTTGAGTTTGATAGACAACCAATTCAAAGAATAGAAGATAAGGAACAGATGCTTGAATGGAGGAAGGAAGCACTGCAGGAACTTAATAGCCAGCTTTTTACGCTTGAGCAGAAAGCACAGGACTTAACGTTCTACTCTACGTTTAATTCCAGGACGGCAACTTCTTCAGATAGTAATGTAGCAACGGCAACGGCAACGACAGATGCAGAGTTCCAGACATATAATTTGAGTGTTACTGATATAGCTACTGCAGAGTCGGATCTCGGGAGCCAGTTTTCTGATCCGTATGCAGCTATAGGAACCGGTAGCGGCTCGGGTACGTATACATTTAAGATAAACGGTGTGAGTATAACGGTGCCTGATAATTACTCCCTCGTTGCAGTGAAAGATGCTATAAACTCTGCTAACGCGGGTGTGAGCGCAACTATAATAGATGGGAGACTTTTGATAAAAGGCAACAGCACTGGTGCTTCTAATGCCATTACTTATGAGGATTCTGCTGATGTGTCTGGTTCTACTGATCCGTCCGAGGTGTTAGAGGAGGTAGGTATCTTAACGGATTCTAAAACGGTTGCGAACCAACTTGAGGCTGCCTCTGATGCTCACTTTTCTGTTAATGGAGTGGATATTACCCGTTCATCCAATGATGTTAGTGATGTGATAAATGGTGTCACTTTCCATCTTGTGGGTGCAGGTTCAACGACTATTACCATAGGGCTTGATGAAGACAAAGCGGTACAGGCAGTGAAGGATTTCATAACTGAGTACAACAAGACTATAGATTTTCTTAATGAAAAAATGAATGAGAAGGTAGTTTTGAATCCAAAGACCGATGATGAAAAGAAGCAAGGAATATTAAGAAATGACTCTATAGTTCAGGATGCTTACTACAGGCTGAGATGGGACATGTTTTCGATAGTTGAAGGTATTACAGGAATAAGCAATGCCTCGGATGTTGGTATATCTACCGGTGATACGACATCTGATGCGGGTGCTGCTGTTCAACAAGCGCTATTGGGTCACCTTAAACTGGATGAAGACAAGTTCAGGCAAGCTTTAAGAAACGATCCCGAGAAGGTATATCTACTGTTTGCTAAGAATAGTAAGGAATCAACAGATGAGAATGTTGGCACAGGGGATGGTACCACAACGGAATTTGATCTTGCAAATAAACCTGTCTCTTGGGATACGAAACCCATTGTAAAGGTGAATGGTGTTGAGTACGAATGGGTAGCTCAAAATCCTGGTGCCAATCAGTATACGATAGATACTATTAATGGCAAAATTATATTTGGGAGCGCCCCGCCGGCAGGTGCTACCATTACTGCTACATACTCTTATGAGACTGATGATACAAGCTACTGGGGAATAGCATACAAGATCAAAGATTATTTGCACTCTCTTACCGAGTATGGTGGTATAATAGATTCTGAAATAGGTCCGACAGGGAGCATAAATACCGAGATTGACGAACTTGAGAAGAGAAAGGCGGATCTTCAAGAGATGCTCAACAGCAAGGAGCAAGCATTATGGTTGAAGTTTACTAATATGGAAGAAGTAGTATCCAAAATGCAGCAACAAAGTTCATGGCTTGCGGGCCAGCTTACCAGATTGCCGGGAGGATATTGATGAAAGTAAAATTGAATGGTAAGGATTACGGAGAGTGTCAGTCGAGAGAGGAGTTTTTGCGTCTCTTTGATGACTTGAGAAGAAAAGAGTTGCGTGAGGGCAGAGTGATAATGCGGGCAGATGTTGATGGTAATGAAATGAAGGTAGATGAAGTAGTGGGTATAGAACCATCTTCGGTGGAGGAGATGGACGTTGTCTCTTCTGATGCAAAAGAGATGATAGCTGGAGCCCTCGAGCAATCTCTCAGCTATATCCCCGTCCTTAGAGAACATCTACCTGCCATATCCATGGGGCTAAGAAGTGGAGAGATAAAGGATGTCATGGATGCGCTTTCTAAGGCAATAGAGGGTATAATGTGGCTTAATAGGATTGTTTCTTATAGCTTGCGGATACTTGGTGCTATAGAGCCGACAACGGTGGATGCTGCGCTTGGAGACGACATCAGGAAGTTCACTCAAAAAGAGGTCAATCTAAAGAGTGTATTTGATGATGTATCTGATGCCCTGGAAGGTGGGGACTTTCTTAGAGTGGCAGATGCAATAGACTATGAGATACTTCCTTGGCTTGATAATTACGAGGGTGTTATAAAGGGGATGAATTCCTACATAAATAGGGATAGAAATTAGCCTTTTCCTTCTGGTTCTTTTCTTTTTTGGGGGAGTGTGTGTGAAGAGGAAGGCCGTCTTTGTTGACCGAGATGGGACGATAAATGAGGATGTAGGTTATGTGTATTCTCCGGAGAGGCTTTATATATATAGGTGGGCAGCACCTGCTATAAAGATGCTAAAAGATGCAGGTTTTTTTGTGATAGTTGTTACCAATCAAGCAGGTGTCTCCAGGGGTTTTTTGACAGAAGAGATGTTACAGGATATACATGCAGAGATGGTAAGGCGGTTAAAGAGAAGTGGTGCCATGATAGATGCTATATACTATTCTGTTGATCCACCTTTTCAACCATCTGATACGAGAAAGCCATCTCCCGGCATGATAAAAAGGGCTGTAGAGGAATTTAATATAGATTTAGACTCCTCTTATGTTGTAGGTGATAAAGTTGAAGACCTATTGCTGGCAAGAAACGCTGGTTGCAAAGGGATACTGGTGAAAACCGGCTACGGGAAAGGTATGTTGAATAACTTCCCTAAAAAGGTTGAGGATGCTGCACCTGTTTACATTGCAGAGGACCTGGGCGATGCAGCTATGTGGATAGCATCTCGAAAAACCAAGAAACAACTTCTAAGGGATTTTGTTCTTTCCGCTTCGAAGCTCAGCGGCATTTTATTCTCTACCGCAGATGCCTATATGGACTGGGAAGAACTTGATTTCCTTTCTTCTCACAGGATAAGGACGGTTTTGGAAGTGGGAGGAGCCTTGTCCATTAATGAGATGCAGAGGGCATGTGACATGGGTGTGTGGGCAGTGTCACTAATCTATGTGGATGGGGTGAAAAATCTTGATACTTTTTTCAATGTGGTTGATGGATATCCGTGCTTCAAGAGATTCGTTTCCCTTGAAGATTGTCCCGGAAAAGATGCTTTAGAACTTTTGAAACGTGCAGACGGCGTTATAGTAAGTGCAGAAGAAAGTTTGCCTTGCCTTGATGATGTGCCAGTTTTAAGGAAGATAGATAGGTTTCTAATAGATTGGGATAGTAAACCTTCTGTAGTTGAAGAGGTAAAACCTCTCTACGATAGGCTTCATGAAATTTATTTTTCTGTTTAACCTTCTTGGATTTTCCTGTTTGTGGTATAATTACCCACAGCACATCAAGGAGGAGTAGCTGTTGAAGAGAATTGCTCTTGTAATGTTTCTTATGCTGTTTGTTACATCACCATCGGTTGCAGCTAATTTTTTCCCACTTTCTTCTGTTCATAGAGGAATGAAGGGATACATCCGAACGGTAATATATGGGACGAAAGTTTCTTCCTTTAAGGTGGAAGTGCTTGGGATACTCAAAAGGAGTAACGGAAGCCATCTTATCCTTATAAAGGCATTTCCCGACCTTGTGGAAAAAACGGGTGGGATAGCTGCGGGTATGAGTGGGAGTCCACTCTTCATAGATGGTAAGATAGTTGGAGCTATAGGGTATGGATGGAGAATGGCCGATCACTCGCTGGGTCTCGTGACACCGATTAAGGAGATGCTCTCTGTATGGGATTGGTATAAGGAAAGAAAGAGAAGAAAAATAGAGAAGATAAGGCTTCAGCAGGCACTTCTATATGATGGTCGTAAATACAAGTGGCTGTGGATATCCGAAAAGAAAGTTAATGCACCTCCTGGTACCATTGTTATGACACCTGTTGCGACTCCGATAGTTGTTAGTGGTTTAAGCGAAAGGGGGAAACGGATTATATCGGACTATTTGTCTAAAATAGGGAATTTTAAGATTGTAGATGTTCCAGACGACGTGGGAATAAGCAGGCGTGTCCACCTTCAGCCGGGTTCTGCCATAGGAGTTGAGGTAACCAAGGGCGATATTAACATAGGGGCCATTGGGACACTTACATATATAGATCACAAAACTAATAGAATGGTTGGGTTTGGACATCCATTTCTGCTTAGGGGTGATGTAGATTACTTCCTTACAGATGCGTTTGTTTACCAAATAGTGAAGAGTATAGATATACCGTTTAAGTTGGGTGTCCCTCTGAAGGTTATAGGTAGCCTTGTGGAAGACAGGAAGAAGGCAATAGGAGGTATCATTGGTAGATTTCCTAAATCCATGTCTGTGAGAGTGGTGGTTGTTGATGAGGATCACCACAGGGTTAGAAGGTATGGATTTAGAATAAACCGAGACGGTGAATTAACGCCAGTTTTTCTGTCTGCTGCCCTTATGAGCTGTATAGATAGAGGGTGGGGTAGAATAGGTGAAGGTACTTCAAAGGTCTCGTTTTCTCTAATAGGTTATGGGTTGCCAATGGATGTAAAGAGGACCAACTATTTCTGGAGTCCTAAAGATATATCTAAGGTTTCTGTTCAGGAGATTAAGGATCTTTCTATACTTTTATTGCGCAACGAGTATAGGAATGTTTCTGCGGAATCTTTGGATGTGGTTGTGAATGTCTCTAAGAGGAATCGTATATTGTTTATAAAGGGTGCTGATGTAAAGAGGCATGGTTCAAAGCTTGTCGTAAATATTTCTTTGAAGCACTTTAGAGGGGGTATTGTTAGGAAGAAAGTTACTCTTAGCATACCAAAGATGTGGGATGGGGTTCCATTTGTGGTGGTTGTCAGGGGTGGAGGAATGGTGGGTCTAAATCCTAAGGAGAGTAAGAAATCTGCACCGAAGACCTACAAGTCTTTGAAAGAAGAGCTCAAAGATTTCCTTGCAGGGGAGTGCAACAACGAGCTTGTTGTTGAAGTGTTTCCACTTGTGAGTAAGATGCCCAGAGGGTTTAAAGATAGTTTGAAGAAGAGAGTGAAGACAGGCTACTATATAGAGGGTTATATAGAGAAGAGGTTTGGGCTTCCTTCTGGCAAGAGGTAGTTATGTTGCTCCGCAGAGCAGTTTCTGGTGTTGGCCTCCTTGTTGTCGAACCTTTGCTTGCAGTTGGCAGAGTTTCTCTCCATACAGCTTCGGTGTTTCCCAGAATATTTTCCGGGGATTGGGAGTTTGACGAGCTTGTTGGACAGATGCGTGAGTTTGGTGTAAGCTCTCTACCCATGATATTGATGGTTTCTTTCTTCATGGGAATGGTGGTAGCTGTTAATACCGTGGGTAGCTTTATAAGGTTTGGAGCTGAGAACTATGTGGGTGGGATAGGCGCCTTAACGATGGTAAGAGAACTTTCTCCCTTGCTTTCTGGAATACTGATTGCTGGTAGGATTGGGTCTGCAATGACGGCAGAAATAGGTTCTATGAAAATAACCGAACAGATAGATGCCCTTTTGACATTTGGAATAGACCCAGTTGCATACATAGGTGTTCCGCGGGTGTTAGCAGGCATACTTATGGTTCCTCTGCTTAATATCTTCTCTGTGGTTATGGGTATGATTGGTGAATATGTCATGGCAGTTATGTATAGCGGTATAGCATCGGGGGTGTTTCATGCCTCTGTTGCGGACTTTCTCGAGTTTAAGGATGTGTGGGGGAGTTTGATAAAATCTGTGGTGTTTGGATTTATAGTTTCTGTTGTTGGGTGTGCGGAAGGTTTTGCCTCCTCTGGAGGGGCAAGGGGTGTCGGGTATAGAACTACGATGTCTGTTGTGGTTTCTATAAACCTCATACTCTTCATGGATTATATAATCTCTCTCTGGATATGGGGAGGGGTATGGGGAGGTATATACTAAAGTTGATAGAGATTGTGGATCTGAAGAAGAGCTTTGGAAACAAGGAAGTGTTGAAGGGCATAAACCTTTTGATAGAGGCGGGGAAAACTACTGTTATCTTAGGTCCCAGTGGCTCTGGTAAGACGCTCCTTTTGAGGCACATAATAGGTCTGGTTTCGCCTGATTCTGGAAAGGTACTGCTGGATGGTGTGAACATATTTGATATGTCGGAGAGGGAGCTTAAGCGTGTCCGCAGGAGATTTGGTATGGTGTTTCAGATGGGAGCGCTATTTGATTCAATGACGGTGGCTGACAATGTAGCTTTTGGGTTGAAGAGGTTTACGAGACTATCCTCAGATGAAGTAATGAGGCGTGTCTCAAGTATGCTTGAGTTAGTGGGACTTTCCGGGACGGAGATGTTGTACCCTGACGAACTTAGTGGTGGAATGAAGAAAAGGGTGGCAATTGCAAGAGCACTGGCATTCGAACCAGATATTGTGTTATTTGATGAGCCCACAACTGGACTTGATCCCATAAGTGCTGCTAACATGGATAGGCTCATATATGATGTAGTGAACTCTACGGGTGTCACGGCTGTTGTGGTTACCCATGACCTTGAGAGCGCTTCTTTTGTAGCTGACAAAGTAGCCATGATATACGAGGGTCAGATAATTCAAGTTGGTAGTATGGATGAGATACTTATGAGTGAAAACCCTATAGTGAAAAGGTTTGTTGAGGCAAGGGAGAGGGCAGTGGCTGATGGAAAGAGAGTTTAAAGTAGGTCTTTTTGTTGTTTTTGCACTTCTGTTGTTAACTGGTTTACTGATGTATAGTGGAAAAGTGGAATTTGGTAAGAAGTATTACATATTGCGTGTGGACTTTCCTTATGTGGAAGGCTTGAAGACGGGTGCTGAAGTCAGAGAGTTGGGCGTTTCTGTGGGAAAAGTTACGGCTATTCGCATACATAGTTCTTCTGCTGTGAGGGTTACACTCTCTTTGAAGAAGGGATATCCTTTGAGGGAGGGAAGCAAAGTATTTATATCCATGCAGGGGGTGCTTGGGAGCAAGATTGTTGACATAGAGCCTGCACCTTCTGGTAAGCTTCTGCCGAGTGGTACTGTTATAACTGGTGAACCACCTATCAGGCTTAGGGATATGATTGCTAAGTTAAACTATAGTATTAAAGACTTTGGCAGTATTCTGAGCTCTTTTAGGAGTTTTTGGGTAAAAGAAGGGGGGAAAGAGAAGTTATTAAGGCTTATATCCAACCTTCAGGAAGGCTCGGAGAGAATATCAGAAGTTGTAGATAGGATAAGTAGTATAGGGGATCAACTTTCTGAAAAGCTAAACTCGTTGAGTAAGGATATCAGCTCCCTCGTTGTGGACTTGAAAGATGTAGTTGGTTCAAATAGGGGGGACATAAGAAAAATTGTTGTAAAGCTTAACAGGATACTTACAGACTTTCAGGCGTTTGCGGTACAGCTGAAGAGACGACCTGACATCGTAAGAAATCTTGATACTACGATTGTTTCCATAAGGGAAGCTTCTAATAGCGTGAAGAGGTTTATAGATAGTCTATCTGGAAAGGAGACCGGGAGCGGAGGAGGTCTCGTTTCGTCCATTCACAAGATAGAAAAAATGACGAAGGAAGCAGAAAATGTCATAAAGAGTGTTAAAAGCTGGAGGTACCAGGGTGGTATAAGGTTGAGATATGGGAGCACAGAAGGGGAAACATTGAGCGACCTGTGGTTTAGACTTTCTAAAGAGGGTAGCCCTGATTCAATATTTATAGGTTTTAGTGATGTAGGTGGAAGTAGTCACTTTACGGGAGTTGTAGAAAAGAGATTGAGTAAAAAAAGTGGTGTTATATTTGGTATTGTTAGGAGTAATCTTGGTGTGGGGTATAAGTACTACTTTGATTCTTCTGCTTACGTCTCAGCAGACCTGCTTATAGCACACAACTGGGAGGTTGATATTTCGGGCTACTATCCAACCTCCCAGCACTACGGTTTGTATCTGCGTCTGGAAGATCTGTTTAACGACCGTCGCTTTTACATAGGCGCCGAATATCGGTTTTAGGCTTTCTCGTAGAAGACCTTGTATCCCATATAGGATGCGTAGAGGTCTGCCTTGCTCGATATTTCGAATGGTGAGTGCATGCCTAAGAGTGGTGGCCCTGCATCTACGACTTCGATGCCGAGGTTTGTCATATATTGTGCTATTGTTCCTCCACCACCTTCATCTACTTTGCCGAGTTCACCTGTTTGCCATGGAACATTGTTCTGATTGAATATCCTTCTTATTAGTGCCATGTATTCTGCTGTGGCTTCACTGCCTCCTGCCTTGCCTCGGGAACCGGTGAATTTTGTTATCGATATGCCATATCCTATTTTGGGTGTATTTCTTAATTCGTAAACGTCTTTGTATGTGGGATTTATACCCCCTGTAACATCTGCAGATATGCCTTTGCTGTTTTCAAGTATTTCCTCTACGTCTATTGGCTTTCCTGTGAGCTTTATTATCTTCCTCATTATACCCTTTAAGAATGGAGACTTCATGCCTGTTATCCCTGTGCTTCCTATCTCCTCTTTGTCAACGAATAGTGCTACTGTGGTGTATTCGGTATCACTGTGTTCAAGTATTGCCTGCAGTGATGCAAATGCACATATTCTGTCATCCTGCCCGTACCCGCCTATAAGTCCTTTGTCGAAGCCTACATACTGTGCCTTAAATGCAGGTGTAACTTCGATGTCTGCACTTATAAAGTCTTCTTCTGTGATGTCGTATTCCTCTTTCAGTATCCTGAGTATGTGTTCTTTTACCCTTTCTTTTTTCTTGTCGTCTTTCTCCTTGGGGGAGGGCTCTGGTATGCTTCCGGCAAGTATGTCAAGTGACTCACCTGTTATGGCTTCTTTTATCTTCTTTTCCATCTGTTTTGCTGCAAGGTGGGGAAGTAGGTCTGCAATGGTAAATGCAGGGCTTTTTTCATCTTCGCCGAGTGTGATGTCTACGACTCTGCCATCTTCCTTTACGAGATGGATGTGTAGTGAAAGTGGAATGGCTACCCACTGGTATTTCTTTATGCCTCCGTAGTAGTGAGTTTCGAGTAAAACGAGTTCGTTGTCTTCGAATACAGGTATCTGCTTGAGATCTATTCGAGGTGCATCGATATGAGATGCGACTATTTTGAAACCTTCCTCTATGGGCCTACTCCCTATCCTTATTAACGCTATGTTTCTTCCTCTTGCAATTGCGTAGAGCTTGCTCTTTGGCTGAATGGATTTCACTTCTTCAATGGATTTAAAGCCCATCTCCTTTGCTCTCTCTTCTATCCACTTCACACTCTCTATCTCTGTCTTGGCGGAGTTCAAGAATTCGATGTAACTATCGGACAACTTGTTGACTTCCTCTGTTTTTCCATTCTCTGATAGTATCTCCCATGCACTCTTTTTTTCCATACATTCAACCTCCCTTGTTTTTGTATGAGTATATTTTATCATTGTGGGTGATGTTTTTTAAGACACTATAATGAAGATGAAGTGGCTTTTTGCAAGTGAAATGCGATGGCTGAAAATTTCTAAAGTTCGTAGGACCAGAAGTAAGCTATTCCTTTTTCTTTGAGGAGTTTTTCTATTTCTGGTGGGAAGTCGTGAGCCACGAAGAGAAGGAAGGTATTTGTGTTTTCTTTTTCTTCTATTAGTTTTGCGTATTTATGGAATCGCTCTATTTCTTTTTTTGATGGTCTTACTTTGCATTCTCCAAGGATTAGGATGTGTTTATCTTCTTTGGTGGCGTGTCCGTATATGTTTACTTGTATGTTTTTGTGGTTGATGGATATGTATTGTCTGCGGAGTTTACCTTCTATTTTTATGTTGTATCTTTCGAGTAGTAGGTGTGGTAGGGTTTTGTATGAGCTATTTTCTAAGGTATATCCTATGGAGTTTGATATGCCTTCTAGTCGTTCTTCTACTGTTGCTATGCGTTTTGTGAGTTTTTCGATTTCGTGTTCGGTGCGTTTTTGGGCTTCGGAGAGTTCTTCGACTCTTGCTGCGAGGCTTTCCAATCTTGCTTCAGTGCGTTTTTGGGCTTCGGCGAGTTCTTCGACCCTTGCTTCGGTGCGTTTTTGGGCTTCGGCGAGTTCTTCGA
>Ga0256914_1004390_pt1 | contig 10615 bp, 7 predicted proteins | sample HulkmetaG_FD_191571 | JGI IMG/M metagenome (GOLD analysis project Ga0256914, IMG submission 191571) | Hydrothermal chimney microbial communities from Main Endeavour vent field at the Juan de Fuca Ridge, Pacific Ocean - Hulk | ecosystem: Environmental > Aquatic > Marine > Hydrothermal vents ...
CTTTGTACGCCGCGGAATCTTTTTTTTGTGATGAACGCTAATTTTATTTGTCAAACAAACTCAACTGCTCGGCAGAGCCCTTTGCCTCCGGCGGAAGCTCCTCTTCTTCGTTTGCCGCATCGGCCAACCCAACGTAGGTCACCTGAAAACGGCTCAGACGGTTACCCCGTGCCTTCCAACCTTTTACGTCCACCAATTCGGTCAGTTTCAGCTTTTCACTGAATTCCTTTTTGGGCCGCCCTTTTAAATATTCCAATTCAATCACCGGTTCCTTTTCGGTGGTGGCCACCACCAAACGCGACCCTTTGGCCGGACTGATAAAGGAGAACAATTTACCCACGGTTTGGGTTTCAATCTTAAAACGCTTCACGTAAAAATTCTTGCTCTCGCCGTCGTAATGCACTGCGGAAATCACGGTCTCCGGATCGAATTTTTCCAGCACCATCACATTGTCCGGATCGTAACGGTTGGTGAACTCGTAATTGGTCAATTCGTAATTGCCGTCTTTGGTGATTACCAGAATCAAGTCGCCGTTGTCGAATTTGCCCAGGTAGCGCCCGCGTTCCTCACTGTTCAGACGTCCCACAATGGGATCGTACCAGATGTCCAGCCCACCCAAGGTCGATTCGCCCACTTCTTTTTGCACCACGCGGCGCACCGGCCATTTGGTAACCACATTACCCTGCGACCCGCGTCCTTTAATGGCCAGCTCGCCAAAATCGTAATCGAATTTCTTTTTGCGCGCTTTGCAGGAGGGACTTAACGTAACGGTCACAATTTCCGATTCGCTGTTGGGATTGGCCGAAAAATAAAGCACCTTCGAATCTTTCCCGCCGCGGGTCAAATCGTATTCGCGGTCACGGGTGACGGCCGTAACATTAAAACGCTTGGCGTATGTTTTGCCCGATTTGCTGTCGTAATACATCATGTTGTAGGTCATGCGCTGGTCGCCCTTCTTCCACACGGCCACGTGAATGATGTCTTTGCCCACAAACGTTTTGTCGGAAATGCGCGTGACCAAAAACTTGCCATCCTTGCGAAAGACAATGATGTCATCGATGTCCGAACACTCGCTGACGAATTCGTCCTTCTTCAAACCGTAGCCGATAAAGCCTTCTTTGCGATTGACGTACAACTTTTGGTTGGCAGCCGCAACGCGCGTAACCTGAATGTCGTCAAAGGCACGAATTTCGGTCTTGCGCTCCCGACCCTTGCCGTATTTTTCTTGCAGGTGCTTAAAATAATCGATGGCGTAATCGGTCAGATGCGCCAGATGATGTTCCACTTGCGCGATGTCGTCCTGCAATTGGCGGATCAGCTCGTCGGCTTTGAACGAATTGTATTTGGAGATGCGTTTGATCTTGATTTCCGTCAGGCGAATGATGTCGTCACGGGTAACCTGGCGCAAAAGCTGCGGTTTAAACGGCTCCAGACCCTTGTCGATGGTTTCCAGAACATCTTCCCAGGTTTCGCATTCTTCGATGTCGCGGTAAATACGATTTTCGATGAAAATTTTCTCCAGCGAAGAGAAAAAGAGTTTTTCGGAAAGGTCGGCTTTTTTGATTTCCAACTCGCGTTTGAGCAGGGCCACCGTGTGCTGCGTGGAAGCTTTGAGCAGTTCGGTTACGCTCATGAAACGGGGTTTGTCTTCGTAAATCACGCAGCAATTGGGCGAAACGGAAACTTCGCAATCGGTAAAGGCGTACAGGGCGTCAATGGTTACGTCGGGCGAGGTGCCGGGCTGCAATTCCACCAAAATTTCCACTTCCTGGGCCGTGTTGTCCACCACGCGTTTAATTTTGATCTTTCCGTTGTCGTTGGCCTTGATGATGGAATCGATCAGCGACGAGGTAGTGACCCCGTAGGGCACGTCGCGGATGGCCAGCGTTTGTTTGTCCACGGTTTCGATTTTGGCCCGCACCCGCACACGTCCGCCGCGTTTGCCATCGTTGTAATTGCTTACGTCGATCAGCCCGCCGGTGGGAAAATCCGGAAAAATTTGCACTTCGTTGCCTTTAAGAATTTCGATGCTGGCTTCGATGAGTTCGTTAAAATTGTGCGGCAAAATTTTGGTGGAAAGCCCGACGGCAATGCCTTCCGCCCCCTGCGCCAGAACCAGCGGAAACTTCATGGGCAAATGCACCGGTTCTTTTTGGCGCCCGTCGTAGGAAAGCTGCCACTCGGTGGTATCGGGATTAAAGGCCACTTCCAGCGCAAACTTGGAGAGGCGGGCTTCAATGTAACGGGGAGCCGCGGCGCTGTCGCCGGTGCGGATATCGCCCCAGTTGCCCTGCGTTTCGATGAGTAGTTCTTTTTGTCCCAAATTAACCAGCGCATCGCCGATGGCCGCATCGCCGTGGGGATGGAATTGCATGGTGTGGCCAATGATGTTGGCAACCTTGTGGAAGCGTCCGTCGTCCATGCGCTTCATGGAATGCAAAATGCGGCGTTGTACGGGTTTTAAACCATCGTTCAGAGCCGGTACGGCACGCTCCAGAATTACGTACGAGGCGTAATCCAGAAACCAGTCTTTGTACAAATCCTGCACGTGGGTAGTGCTCTGAATGGCCTCGCCGTTCAGCCCGTTGTGGTTGGAGTGTTCTATGGTTGTTTGCTGTTTTTCTTGCTTGCTCTTTTTCGGTGTGTCCGCCATGGGATTCCCAAACTCCTTTCAAAAACAGTGATTCTCACACCAAATGGTCGTTTATGTTCGTTCCCGTTTCATTTTTGTTCTGTCGTTGATTAAACCTTACGCGCGATGCAATTCCCAATTCTCCCGAAGGGGCTCCTTTCCCAAAGGGATCACTTCGTGACGGAGCCAGTTCTCCCGAAGGGACTCCTTTGGAGCCAGTTCCCAGTCCCCAGTTCCAAGTCTCCAGCCCCCAGCCTTCCCTTCACGCCGTTTCCATGACCAGATCTTTTTCCACCCGCAGGTTGTCGATAATAAATTCCTGCCGATCCTGCGTATTCTTGCCCATGTAATAGGCCAACAGCCGCTGCACCTGCGTTTTGTTGTCCAACAACAGTGGCGCCAGGCGAATGTCTTCGCGGATGAACTGGCGAAATTCTTCGGGAGAAATTTCGCCCAAGCCTTTAAAGCGGGTAATTTCCACGCCTTTGCCCAGCTCGTCCACGGCTTTTTGGCGTTCTTCTTCGCTGTAGCAATAAATGGTTTTTTGCTTGTTGCGTACACGGAAAAGCGGCGTTTCCAGAATGTACACATGGCCCGAACGCACCAGCTCCGGGAAAAATTGCAGGAAAAACGTCATCAAAAGCAAACGGATGTGCATGCCGTCCACATCGGCATCGGTAGCGATGACCACATTGTTGTAGCGCAGGCCGTCCAGACCGTTTTCGATGTTCAACGCGTGCTGCAACAGATTAAATTCTTCGTTTTGGTAAACCACCTTTTTGGAAAGGCCAAAACAGTTAAGCGGTTTGCCGCGCAGGCTAAAAACGGCTTGCGTTTGCACGTCACGCGCCTTGGTAATGGAGCCGCTGGCCGAATCGCCCTCGGTAATAAACAGGGTCGATTCGAACCGCCGTTCGTTTTTGACATCGGTGTAGTGGATGCGGCAATCGCGTAGTTTTTTGTTGTGCAGGTTGGCCTTTTTGGCGCGTTGGTTGGCCAGCTTTTTAATACCGGCCATCTCTTTGCGTTCGCGCTCGGATTGCTGAATTTTTTTCAGCAACAGTTCGGCGGTTTCCGAATTACGATGCAAATAGTTGTCCAGTTGGGTTTTAATGAAGTCCAGCACAAAATTGCGCACCGTGGGGCCTTCGCCGTTGGGGGCGATGTGTGTGGAACCCAGCTTGGTTTTGGTTTGCGATTCGAACACCGGTTCCTGAATGCGGATGCTGATGGCTCCCACGATGGAAGCGCGAATATCGGCTGCGTCGAAATTTTTCTTGTAAAATTCGCGAATGGTTTTGATGATGCCTTCGCGAAAGGCCGCCTGGTGGGTTCCGCCCTGCGGCGTGTACTGGCCGTTGACAAAGGAATAGTAGTCTTCGCCGTATTGATTGGTATGGGTAAAAGCCACCTCGATATCTTTGCCTTTAAAGTGAATAATGGGGTAGCGCAGCGTTTCCGGGTCGGTTTTGTCCGTGAGCAAATCGAGCAGGCCGTTTTTGGACTGGTAACGCTTGCCGTTTAACACAATGGTCAAACCGGCATTCAAATACACGTAATTTTTAATCTGATTTTCGATGAATTCCAGACGGAACTGGAAATTTTTGAATACTTCGGGATCGGGCTCAAAATAGATGAGTGTCCCGTTTTTTTCGTCTGTTTTTTTGATTTTGTGATCGTGTTTCAGAATGCCGTACTCAAATTCCTGAATTTTGGTTTTGCCGTCACGAACGGACTGTACTTTAAAATATCTGGAAAGAGCGTTCACGGCCTTGGAACCGATGCCGTTGAGTCCGATGGATTTTTGGAAGACTTCGCTGTCGTATTTGCCGCCGGTGTTAATCTGCGCCACACAGGCGTACACTTTGCCTAAAGGAATGCCGCGTCCGTAATCGCGCACCTGCGCCGAATGTTTGCTAATTTGCACTTCAATCACCCGGCCAAAGCCCATCATGAACTCATCGATGGCATTATCGATGGTTTCTTTGAGCAACACGTAAATACCGTCATCGGGTGACGAGCCGTCGCCTAATTTTCCGATGTACATGCCCGGGCGCAGGCGGATGTGCTCGCGCCAGTCCAGCGATTTAATGGAAGCTTCGTTGTATTCCGCAATGTTGACTGCCATACCTATTTCCTGAATTTCTTGCGTAAAAAACGTAAATTAAAAAAATGTAAGATAATAAGTCCATCTTTATTTCGCAAAACAGTAGTACAAATGTACAAGATTTTTTTCGCTAAAACAAGAGCGAAAAACTGCCGAATTATTTGTTTCCTTTAAAAAAAGAATGCATCTTATGAATAAAATTTACGTACATAGGTATCATTCACAAAAACATTCGAAAGCTAAAACGTGAACGGAATGTCCAATACCCTTTCGGAAATCAGCGTTGTTCCCCGGTTCCGACATTTTGTGGAACAGTTAAAAAGGTCCTCGGTAAACAAAACGGCCTTTGCCGTTTATTCCCTTGGTTTTATTCTTCTGTTTTTTGGGGTGGTTGGCGGCCCTCTCGCTTCCGCCGATGCTCAATGGTTTTTTCTGTTTTTACTCTTGTTTTTCTGGATCAAAGTAAACCGATTGATACTCACCCATTTTTCTCCTCCGGAAGAGCTTTATTTGCTCATCTTTCTGCTGAGCGGCTTGCTCGAATGGTCGTTATTGAATCATGTGCATTTCGGCAGTTCCGGTCTTCCCCGGCTCTCTTATCCGGTTCTGTTCTTCCATCAACTTAACTTCCTGTTAATGAGCTGGTCTTTCAGCCTATTGTTGAGTGCGGAGGGGAAAAACAAAGCATCGGGCTTTTTGGCCTATCTTATTCTTTTTCTCATGGGATTTTACCTGAGTTTTTACACATCTTCTTTTAATAAGCAGTTCCTTTTCCTTTTTCTTTTTTTGGGCTTGCAAAAACGCACGCATTGGCTGGAACGTTTGGGACGAATTGAGTTGGCATTTTATCTGATAATTCTTTTCATTTTTTACGCCAATTTTCACTACCCGGCATATCTTGACCGGGCTTTACCCGCTTTTGAACGCTCCCATTTAAGCATGTTGTACGCGTTGCCTTTTTTTCTCTACTATCTGGGCAAAATTTACCTGATCGTCTTGATGATTCGTATTCCGCTTGTCTTGGTTTACAATTATGCCCCTCTCTCCCGCAAGTTGTGGATTGCCACCCTTTTTCAATCGACCATTCCCCAGTTTATTCAATTGGTGCTTTTGCTGTTTATTTTTTACCTGTTTATCGCCGGATGGCAGGCAAACAATTTACGGGAAGCCCTCCACCAATTGGCCCGTGCGCCGCAAGGGGAAGCGGTTTCAGCACTTGACATCCGACGGATAAGTGATCAGGATTTGTTTGAAAAATCGCATGTCACCCAAATTTTTACCCAAAACATGGGCCCGGTTTTTTTGAAACAAAAGGCCGGCGAACAAGAAGATTTTTTCCTTTTTTTCAAGCCTCAATCCAAACGTTTTCATGCTTCCGATTCGCTTTATTTGGTAAAAATTGACAGTGCCTTTCTTAGCTACCTGTTCAACCACACCCATTTTATCGTTGGCAGCGGAGTTGCCGCCTATCGTTACAAGCCGAATAGTTTTATGGCCTATCTGTATCGCCTTAAATTTTGGCAGGCCGAACCTTTTCGCATTAACCCCATCGGCATCATTAATCCTTTTATGACGCGCCCTAATTCAAAGGCCATCATTTGGGCCCATTCCAGGGGACTCATACCGCCGGAAACGTTTTTTACTTTTCACAATTTCAAATTAATTCCCATCGTTGTGGGGCGCTTGTTTTTGCCCACCGGCAACAAAGACGAGTATTTTACGTTCGACATCTTTTACAATGCCCGCGAGCTGTACGAATGGAATTTCTTAACGCAAATTCTCCTTATCCTTATTCTCCTGTTTTTCTTTTTGAACTCATTGGTCATTCGGCGTATGGCACGCTTTGGCAAACAAATCAATCGAACCATTGTCGAAAAATTCGGAATACTCCGCAAAGGCGTTCGGGCAATCGCGAACGGAAATTTGAACTATCGGGTAAAAATTCATGGCGATGACGAATTCAGCGAATTTGCCGATCACTTTAATCAAATGTCCCGGGAATTAAAACGGTTCATGGAAGAGGCCCGCGAAAAGGAACGCATGGATCAGGAACTTCGCATCGCCCACGAAGTGCAACTAAAAATGCTTCCGGAAAGATTGCCCGAAATTCCGGGTTTTCGCATTGCCGCCGATTTGACCACAGCCAATGAAGTCGGTGGCGATTTTTACGATGTTTTTCCGCTGGACGCCCGGCGATTTTTGATTGCCATTGGCGATGTTTCAGGCAAGGGTATGTCCGCCGCCTTTTACATGGCACAAATCATCAGCTTGCTGCGTTATTCCACCAAGTTTACCACCGATTTAAACGATTTGGTTCTGCGCCTGAACGAATATTTGATGCAACATGTTCTGGATTCGAATATTTTCGTCACGGCCATTATTGGCATTCTGGACATCACGGAAAATAATTTCACCTTTATCCGGGCCGGGCACAATCCGCCTTTTTTGCTCCGCGCCGGGCAGCCCGTCCAATTGAATGAAATTTCATCAACGGGGCTGGGGCTGGGACTCACCTCGTCCAAAACAATTTTGCTCAGAAACCTGGAAGTAAAAACCATCACCATACGCAAGGGAGAAAAGCTGGTCTTGTTTACCGACGGATTGACCGAAGCAACAAAAAAATCGGGGGAAAACAATAAAATTATTTACGGAGAAGAGCGCTTTAAACAACAACTTCTTGCCTGTGGAGCTCTGCCCCCCATCGAATTTATCCGCTGTTTAAAAGAAGATATCCTTGCCTTTTACGACCATGCCCCGCAATTTGACGATCAAACCATTCTGGTAATCGAAAAGCAAAACTAATCCCGTATCGCTCTTTTGACCGGCTAACCAAGAATAGCCCGCCTTTTGTGTTGGTTTTTTGTGTTAATTTTTCTAAATTACGGCACTAAATTTTTAGGCATGTACCGATATGGCTAAATTAATTTTTGTCAAAACACGTGAAACACCCAGCGACCGAATTGTCAACACTTTTTTTAATGATCTGGGCACCCTGATGAAAATACGGGGTTTTCAGCTCATCAAACATTTTACTCCGCAGGGGGAAATCGCAAAACTCGATTGGTATTCGTTTGCCCAAAAGGCCGTACTGTGTTCTCTCAATCCGCTCACCACACAGCCCCCCATTAGCCAGCAGGTTAAAACACAATGGGACAAAATATCCGATGAGCTAAGTATTTTTCAATTGGTCGATGTGTTTTTATTTGACGAATTGGGCCTGATCGAAGAAAGCATCACCCCCTTAAAACAACAACTAATCACTATCTTCTCTTCCAGAATTTCTGCCATTGCTATTGTTCATCGGGACCGTGTGAGGAATATTTCTTACCTAACCAATCGTTTCGATTTAAAATTTATCGAAGCAAACGAAAACAATGTCGAAAATATGTATTCGCGTTTAATTAGGGAACTGTATGACCGTTAAAAAGGGAAAAACAAAAAAGCTGCCATTAAATAAATTACAAATTAAAGAAGTCTTACGTATTCTGGAAGATGTTTACGGCCACACCAAAACCGCCCTTACCTACAAAACGCCTTTTCAGCTTTTGGTGGCCACCATGTTAGCCGCTCAAAGCACCGATAAGCGGGTAAACATGATTACCCCCCAACTTTTTGCCAAGCATCCAACGGCACATTCCATGAGCCAACTGAGCGAAGAAGAACTCCGAGAATACATCAAATCGGTGGGGCTTTACAAATCGAAAGCCAAAAACATTCTACAAACCAGCAAAATTTTGGCCGAAAAATACGATGGCGACATCCCTTCTACACGGGAGGAGCTGGTAAAACTGCCGGGCGTGGGACGCAAAACGGCCAACGTGGTTCTGAGTATCGCTAAAAATGTTCCGGCCATTGCTGTTGACACCCACGTCTTTCGGGTTAGCAACCGCATCGGGCTGGCCAATGCCAACAATGTGCTGGAAACCGAAAAGCAATTGATGGAAAATATTCCCAGAGAAAAATGGTCACAGGCGCACCACTGGCTAATCTGGCACGGCCGGAAGATATGCCGCGCACGCAATCCTTTGTGCGACCAGTGCCCCATTGCACACCTGTGTGCGTACAACAATTCGTCCCAAAGCCACTTGCCGGCTTCTTCCGAATAGTCGTGTAGCATTTTTTTGGCTCGAAGCAAAATTTTGATTAGCGTTGTACTAATTTTCTTTTTATCTTTGGGCATTCGGAAATTTTTTTGAGAAAAATTTCATTATTAAGGAATATTTGAATAAATATTCCTTATTTGGTAAATAAAAACGTGAAAATTTTCGTTATTTTTTGACATTTTCATCAAGTAAAGGGGAAACGATTGCAAAGCGGAACAACACCCATGTGGCCACTGGTGGTTTATACTTTCGGCGTGTTGGCCCTGGTGGGCATTATGATCGGGCTCTCCTACATTTTGGGCCAGCGCCATAAAGAACGGGCAACCGGTGAATATTACGAATCCGGTATTCTGCACACCGGTACTTCACAAATTCGTTTTACTGCCCATTATTATCTTATCGCGCTCTTTTTCATTATTTTCGACTTAGAAGCAGCCTTCATCATTGCCTGGGCCATTGCCTTCAAAGATTTAGGCTGGCTTGGCTTTTGGGGCATTTTTGTCTTTATCGCCGTGTTAATGGTTGTGCTTGTGTACGAATGGCGCATTGGTGCGCTTAACTACGCGGCCAACGGAAAAGAAATTATCAAACGAATGAAAAATTTTAAGTAAGGTTAAGAATACATTATGAAGTGGTGGTTAAGTAAACCGAACGATCCGGCTGCAAGCCTTAAAGGCACGGGATCGATGGAAGATGTCGTCAAAGAGACCATTCTGTTTAGCCGTTTGCAGGATTTGATTTCCTGGGGGCGAAAAAATTCGGTCTGGCCCTTCAACTTCGGCCTTTCTTGCTGTTACGTAGAAATGGCCACCAGTATTACCAGTAAATACGACTTAGCCCGTTTCGGCGCGGAAGTGATTCGCGGAACGCCTCGCGAAGCCGATCTAATGATTATTGCCGGTACCATGTTCATCAAAATGGCACCCATCGTAAAACGCCTGTACGAACAGCTTATGGAGCCGCGCTGGGTCATCTCAATGGGAGCCTGTGCCAACTCCGGCGGCATGTACGACATTTACTCCGTGGTACAGGGCGTAGACAAATTTTTGCCTGTCGATGTTTATGTTCCCGGTTGCCCGCCGCGTCCCGATGCGTTTCTGGACGGCCTGCTGCTGCTCAGAGAAGCCATCGGTAAAGAAAAACGCCCTTTAAGCTGGGTCATCGGGCCGCAGGGTGTGGTACGCCCCAAGAAAAAATCGGTAAAAATAGAACGCTGGGTAGAAAAGCCCAAACCCACGTTCCTGCGTCCGCCGGATGAAATTTAGTGCCCCCCCGGCCAAGGGGCCATTGCTTGTTAACTATGATTGTACCAATAAAAACAGTAAAGATCTTATGACATACGATCAAAGTGTTCTGGAAAATCTAAAAGAAAAATTCGGGGAATCGGCGCTCACCGTTCAAAAAACTCAGGACGGCTTGCCCACGGTTTACGTTCCGCAAGAAAAAATTCGGGACGTACTCGCTTACCTCAAAAACGAAATCCCCAGGCCGTACAAAATGCTGTACGATTTAACCGCGATTGACGAACGCTCACGGCAGCATCGGGAAAACCTGCCCGATGCCGATTTTACCGTTGTCTATCATCTCCTCTCTTTCGATCGCAACTCCGACGTACGCATTAAGGTGGCACTGAAAGGGGAATATCCGGAAGTAGATTCCGTAACGTCGGTGTGGGCCAACGCCAACTGGTACGAACGGGAAGCCTACGACTTTTTCGGCATTAAGTTTAAAGGTCACCCCCACTTAAAACGGTTGCTAATGCCCCCTACCTGG
>Ga0256914_1004391_pt1 | contig 10613 bp, 9 predicted proteins | sample HulkmetaG_FD_191571 | JGI IMG/M metagenome (GOLD analysis project Ga0256914, IMG submission 191571) | Hydrothermal chimney microbial communities from Main Endeavour vent field at the Juan de Fuca Ridge, Pacific Ocean - Hulk | ecosystem: Environmental > Aquatic > Marine > Hydrothermal vents ...
CACGCCAACCCTTGCCTCTGTAATTTCCTATGCGGATTGTTTGAGCAAACTTTTGGAAATAGGTGAAGGAGGAGATCCTTTTGTGCTGAATGTGCTTCCACCGAAGACCTTGTCTTCCATAGAACCTAGAAGACTTGCTGCCTTGGGTGAGGAGATTGCTTCTCAAGTCAAGGTTTTTGAACAGTCACTTGGAATTTATTCAGAGCAGATTTGGAAGGAAAAATCGGTTGAAAGTTTGATGAAACGGCGGCTTTTTGTAATTGACGACACAGAAGGTATGAGTCCTTTGGAAGTCCTTCTGAATGTCCGGGGCGTTACTTGCAAAAGGTTGCCGTTGAGTAAAGATGTGTTTCTCGACATGCTTTCCTCGGCCAACGACATATTATTGCTCCATTTGAGGGAAGATGACTTTTATCCCAAGTTTATAGAAAGGCTTCATCGGGAAAACAGTGATCCCCCACCTGTTGTGGCGTTCACCCGCGAGCCGAGACTTTCGAACCGGGGGAGAGGGGTTTATTATCTTCGCAAACCTTATCACATCCAGGAACTGTGGAAACTCTTGAGATCGATTGCGGAAGACGCCACGGCGTAGCAGGAGGGGTTGCAACTTCTCTGAAAATCTGTTAAGAGTAACCGCCTTTTGGCGTTTTTAGGGGAATGAAAGAAGGAGGAAAGGCGAATGTCTCGCGTGTGTGAAATATGTGGAAAAGGCCCCATGGTTGGATATAATGTCAGCCATGCACACAATAAAACGAAAAAAATCTGGTATCCCAACCTTCAGAAGATTCGAGTGGTGGTGAACGGAAAAGTCAAACGTATGAGGGTTTGCACACGGTGTATCCGCTCGGGCCGTGTGACCAAACCTTAAAAGTTTCTGGGGTTTGAGGTCGGTGCGCTCTTTTTTCATGCCTGAATTCGCTTGACTTCGGTAATCCCTTTGATGTTGTTGAGGGCACGGATAATTTTATTGAGGTGTTTGAGGTCTTTAATGGCGATCACGAATTGATTGATGGCATGGTGATCGTCCGTAGTTTGGGCATGGGCGCTTAGAATATCCGCTCCTTGAGCGGTTATTTCTTTTGTGATCTCGGCAAGAAGTCCTCGGCGATCCGTGGAGGCCGTTTGGATTTTGACGGGACGGCGAATAGCGTCATCCACCTTCCATTTCGCTTCGATCAGGCGTTGGGGATCGGATTCGAGGATCTTTTCACAATCGGCTTTGTGGATGGTAATGCCGCGTCCTCGTGTGATAAAACCGACAATTTTGTCTCCCGGTAGGGGATTGCAGCACTTCGCAAACCGTACCAACACGTTATCTTCCCCTTTAATGAGAATAGGACCCTGGTCGGCACGTTTTATTTTGGAAAATATCTTTTGAAAAGGCCTTTCTTCCCTCCCTTCTTCCAGTCTTTCCTGAGGGAGAAGGCGGTGAATTACCTGGCGGGGGGTTATCTTGCCGTAGCCAATTGTTGCAAGAAGATCGTCTGCGGAGTTTAGGCTGAAGGCTTCCGCTACTTCCTTGAGGGATCCATCTTTAAACAATTTTGATAGATTAATGGAATAGCGTTTTGTCTCTTTTTCCAGGAGTTCCTTGCCAAGTTGGATGCTCTGCTCTCGTTCCTGCGTTTTTATCCATTGACGTATTTTTGTTCTTGCTCGCGACGTCTTGACGATTTTGAGCCAATCTTTGCTTGGATGGGCTTGGGGATGGGTAATGATTTCCACTCTGTCGCCGTTGTGGAGTACGTATTTTAGAGGAACGATTTTCCCATTGACTTTTGCACCCTTACAATGATTTCCCACCTCTGTGTGGATACTATAGGCGAAATCGATCGGTGTGGAACCCCGCGGAAACTCTTTGACCTCGCCCGTCGGGGTGAAGACGAAAACTTCATCGGGAAAGAGGTCGATCTTGATCGTTTCTAGGAATTCGGCATTGTTTTTGAGATCCTTCTGGTATTCGAAAAGCTGGCGGAGCCAACGAAACCGTTTGTCGTCTTTTTCATCCAAGTTGATCCCTTCCTTATATTTCCAGTGGGCGGCGATTCCCATTTCGGCCACTTGGTGCATTTCATGGGTTCGTATCTGGATTTCGATCCTTTCCCCTTTGGGGCCGATAACGGTTGTGTGAAGGGATTGATAGAGATTGGTTTTAGGAAGGGCGATGTAGTCTTTGAATTTTCCTGGAATGGGGGTCCAAAGGTTGTGAATGATACCGAGAACCTCATAACATTCCGGGATCGTATTGACGATGGTTCGAAAGGCGGTAATGTCGTAGATGTCGTTGAATTCGATATTTTGGCTTTGCATCTTTTTGAAGATACTATAGAGATGTTTAGGACGGCCGGAAACCTCGGCGATAATTCCATTCTCTCGCAGTTTTTCCGTGAGGATTCCCTTCACGTATTCGATATAACGGTTCCGTTCTTTCTCGCTCTTGGCGATCTTCTTTTTCAAAGAGTTATAAGCTTCCGTCATAGTGTGTTTGAAGGAGAGGTCTTCCAGCTCCGATTTCATCCATTCGATTCCCAGGCGGTTGGCGATGGGTGCATAGATTTCGAGGGTTTCCTGCGCGATTCTCTGACGGTTTTCCGGTTTCTGGAAATCGAGGGTTCGCATATTGTGGAGACGATCCGCCAATTTGACGAGGATGACGCGGATATCCTTGGTCATGGCGAGGATCATTTTTCGGAAGTTTTCCGCTTGGGTATCTTCATTGCTTTCAAAACACATCTTGCTTATTTTCGTGACCCCTTCCACCAGGTCCGCGATCTCTTTTCCAAAGAGATCTTTGATCTGTTCGTAGGTAGCCACCGTATCTTCGATGGTATCATGGAGGAGTCCCGTTGCGATTGCCTGCTCGTCCAAGCGCATCTCTGCGAGGATGCCAGCGACTTCCAAAGGATGGATTAGATAGGGCTCTCCCGACAGCCGGATTTGCCCCTTGTGAGCCTTTGCGGAAAAGATATACGCTCTTTGAAGCAGTTCCTCGTCGTAATTGGGATTGTAGGTCTCTACTTTTTCTATAATATCCCCGAATCGGATCAAGCTACTCTCCCCCTTTTAATTTTATACCCCAAATGCGGGGTTGAATCAAATAAAATAGGTTATGGAATGGGGGGTGGCTACGAAAGAGAGCGGAAATGTTTTTTTAGGAGAAAATCGATGGCATGATTGGCGTGCTTTACCACGGCAATGGCTCCCGCTTTTTTGAGGGCCTCTTTTGATCCCGTTCCTGTGAGCACGCCAATGGCCGGTAACCGGGCGGCGTGAGCCGTTAGGATGTCCAGGGGATGATCTCCGATCATAAAGACGCGGTGTGTGGGGAGAGAGAAGGAACGTAGGATAGGAAGGAGGGATTCTCTTTTGGGTTTATACGCCGGACTATTTTCCCGTGTGAGAATGATGTCGAAGAAGGTCTTTGCTTTCCCGATTACGGCCTCTATTGCCTTTTCACAGTTTCTCGTGGCGATGGCGAGACGCATGCCCTCTTTTTTTAGCTTCCAAAGGCGGGGATAGATGCCCGGTAGGAGGCGGCTGTGGGAAGCCGCCTCTACCTCTATCGCTTCGATCAGGGAAAAGGCTTCCTTTTTGATTTGAAGAGCCTTTTGCCGATCGTCAGACGTGACGATATGGAAAACTTCCTCGATACGTTCCAGAATGTATCTTTTTTTGAGTGATTCTGGAGAGATATGGTGTCTCTTGAATAGGGCGTTGATCCTTTCCCGCATGTCCACAAAGTCGATGGACATGCGGGCCAAGGTTCCGTCAAAATCGAAAATGATTCCCGTGGCTGAACGTTTATCCCTTCTTGAGTGCGGCCACATATTTGAGCTTCAAGTCGGAAAGGAGATTCGTGATGAGGTTTTCCTCCTCTTGATCCAGATTCCCCTCTGTTTTCTTTTTCAGCATGTCGATCAAATCGATGGTTTGTTTGGCAAGAGGAAGGTTTTTTTCGGTTTTATTCGTGTCGGGATTGGGAAGCTCTCCCAGGTGCATGAGGGTAGAGGTACTCAGGGAGAGAATAAAAGTTGAAAAATTGATTTCCGGAAGGATAGTAGTGCTATTTCGAGGGGATTGTTGGGTACTTTGAGAGTGTTGTCCTTCTTCGCTTTTCGATTCTTCCCGGGTAGATGATGCCGTTTCTTCCCTGGGAGACTCATTAAAAATTTTTCGCCGGTCTTTTACCGTAAAGCCCTTGTCTTCCATATTTTTTTCCATGCCACTTCCTCCTTATGATTCGTAAATGTTGAGAATGATCTTGTACGTATAAGAACCGCGTATTACGACAAGCTCGAAGATCCCTGCCCGCATGTTTTTCACGAGCACTTTTCGGAAGGATTGGGGAGTGTTTACAGGAATCCCGTTCAGGCGAATCAGGATATCTCCTTTTCGCAGACCGTTTCTCGTGGCGAGGGAGTTGGGAATAACTTCCGAAATGACGACTCCCCTTATGCCTGCCCGTTTCAGGAGCCTCTCTTGTCTTCGTGTGAGACGGCGGATATCGAATCCGAAAATCCTTCGAACGAGAAAGGCACCGTGAGGCATGGTTAGACGTTTCAACGTGAGGGGGAGCTTTTCCAACTTTCCGTTCCGGGCCACCCGGAGAGTAATGGAATCGCCTGGGAGATGCTGATTTAAAACTTGCTGGAACATCAAAGGGGAAGAGACAGGATCAGTGTCGATGGAGATAATAATATCCCCTGGCTTGATGTGGGCCAAGAAGGCTGGGCTTCCTTTTTCAATGGCCGTCACGAGAATTCCCTTTTCTCCCTTAAAGTTGAAATGTCTTGCGATCGTGGGGGTCAGGGATTGGCAATCGATACCGAACCAAACCGGAGGAACATTGCCGTACTCGATGAGGGCGTGAGAGATTTTTTTGACCTTATCAATGGGAATGGCGAAACCGATTCCTTGGGCGTTGCTGTAAATAGCTGTATTGAGGCCAATTGCCTTCCCTAAAATATTTAGAAGGGGGCCCCCGCTGTTTCCGGGGTTGATGGAGGCGTCTGTCTGGATAAGGTCTTTATAGATTCTTCCTTCGTTATGAAGAGAGCGGTGCAAAGAACTGATAACGCCCACAGTGACGGTATTTGAAAGTCCGAAGGGATTCCCAATAGCGATAACGGTTTCTCCAATCATCAGATCCGAGGAAGTACCTAGGGGAATAGGCGGGAGGTGGACACCCTCTTTCAACTTGAGGACGGCTAGATCCGTTACTTCATCAGATCCAATGACTTTAGCAGAATAGCGGTCACCCTTGTTCGTGATGATGGAGATCTCCTCCGCCTGATTGATGACATGCTGGTTGGTGATGATAAGGGTTCCATCGTTAAAAACGATGCCAGATCCAAGGGTTTTCAACTTGTAGCGTTGGATAAATTCTGGGGCAAGGAAATTTTTGAAGAAGGAATCAAAGAAAGGGTCTCCTAATCCTCCGAAGGGCGAAACACGCCGTTGGACGATTTTCTGGCTGCTGATGTTGACCACAGAGGGAGAGGCCTTCTGGACGACCTTAACGATGGGGGTGCGGCGTTTTTCAATCTCGGAGTAAGTCCCCCCCTGAGCGGCGGATAAACATCCCCATCCTATTAGAAAGATAAGGATTCCGCTCCATCTTTTCCGTGCTCGTTTGCTCATCGGTTCACGTTCCTTTTACACCTTTTATTAACCACTTTTTGTGTTTTGTCAAACAGATAGGGAGGATGGATGATTGATTTTAGGAAGGCGTTAGAGTATGATGAAACAAAATAGAAGAGAGGAGGCAAACGGACAAAAGAGATGACGACATATAAAGAATCGGGTGTGGATATCCAAAAAGGTGACATGTTCGTGAAGAGTATATCGGAACGGGTAAAACAAACATGGACTCCTGAAGTGAAGTCGGAGTTGGGTGATTTTGCAGCCCTTTATTCCCTTTTGGGGTATGAGATGAAACATCCTGTTCTCGTCACTTCCACCGATGGAGTGGGAACGAAGCTAAAAATCGCCACAACTATGGGAATTCACGATACGGTAGGTATCGACCTTGTGGCGATGTGTGTCAACGATGTTCTTGTCAAAGGGGCACGTCCTCTTTTTTTTCTGGATTATTTTGCCTGCGGGAAGCTCGAACCGAAAACGGCGGCCAAAGTGGTGGAGGGAATTGTTCAAGGATGTAAGGAGGCGGGATGCGCCCTTGTGGGGGGAGAAACGGCAGAAATGCCGGGGATGTATGAGGAAGGAGAGTATGATCTGGCGGGTTTTGTCGTGGGTATCGTGGATGATGAGGCCACAGTGGATGGAACGGATATCTCTGAAGGGGATGTTGTCGTCGGTGTTGCCTCCAGCGGGTTGCACAGCAACGGTTTTTCTCTGGTGAGAAAAATTGTTTCGGACTCTTCTTCGATCGATTACGATATGTATATTGATGAGCTGCAAACCACTCTCGGAGAGGCCCTTTTGGTTCCAACCAAGATTTACGCCAAGGCCGTCATGAATCTTGTGAGGGATTTTGATATCAAAGGAATGGCGCACATCACGGGAGGGGGAATACAGGGAAATTGTCGTCGCATCTTGCCGGGAAGTGCGGCCATGAGGATTCAGAGGGGGGCATGGCACAGGCCCCCGATCTTCGATCTTATTCAGAAGTACGGCAAACTTTCGGAAGAGGAGCTCTTTAAGACATTCAACTGTGGAATTGGGTTGGTTCTCGTTGTTTCTCCCGACATATCCGAGGAGGTTATGTTGCGATTGAAAGGTTTGGGAGAGAAGGCGTTTATCATAGGGGAGATCGTTCATCGTGAAGAGGGGGCCCCTCCGTTAGTGTGGGTTTGAGGGAAATGAAAAAAAGAGGCATGAGGATTGGAGTACTAATTTCTGGGCGGGGTTCAAACCTTCAGGCGATCATAGAAGGGATCGAAAGAAAAGAGGTCGCCGCCCGCATCGTGGTTGTCATTAGCAACGACCCCGCGGCCTTCGGTCTGAAGCGTGCCGAAAAGGCGGGGATTCCCACTGTTGTGGTGTCTCACAAAGACTATGGGACCCGGCAGGAGTTCGAAACGAGGTTGATCGAGGAATTGAAAGCCCGTCACGTGGAGCTGGTTGTGTTGGCGGGATTCATGCGGGTGCTGACCTCCCATTTTCTTAAGGCGTTTCCAAAGAGGGTTGTCAATATCCACCCGGCACTTTTGCCCTCTTTTCCCGGCGTGGGGGTTCAGCAGAAGGCGGTGGACTATGGCGTTCGGTTTTCCGGCTGTACGGTTCATTTTGTCGACGAAGGGATCGATTCCGGTCCTATCATTGCTCAAGCGGTGGTACCTGTTTTCCCCGACGATACGGGTGAAACCTTGGCAGATAGGATCTTGAAAATGGAGCATAAGATTTTTCCCAAAGTGATCCATTGGATCGCGACGGGGAGGGTTCGCGTGGAAGGACGTCGGGTATGGGTAGAGGGGGCATTGAGAAACGAGGAATGGGCCGGGATGGAGCCGTCGCTATAGATGGAAACTCCGTTGTTGGTTAGTGCTTGTTTGGTGGGGTTTCGATGCCGCTATGATGGAAGCACGAAGCTGGATTATCGGTTTTTGTCGACGCTTGAGTCTTATTCGTGGTTTGCCGTCTGTCCTGAGCAGATGGCGGGGTTCCCAACCCCCCGAAAGGCGATATTCTTTGTTGACGGAACGGGAGAAACAGTCCTGCGGGGAGAAGGGAGGATTTACCGGTCCGATGGAGTAGATGTCACGGAGGCTCTGTTGAAATCGTGTCAGGCTTTAGTGGCTCAGGCGGCAAGATGGGGGATCGAGGTGGGAATTCTGAAGGAGAAGAGCCCCTCGTGTGGGGTGACATGCACCTATGTAAAGGAGAGGTTGGTGGAGGGAAAAGGGATTTTCTCAGCGCTCCTTTCCTCGCGAGGCATGAAGATCTTCAGCGAGGAGACATGGCGGAAGGTCCTGGAAGGAAAGGGCCGTGATTTTTGATGTCCTTGTGATCGGAGAGACGCCTGCTGCCATGTCATCGGCAGCTCTTTTGGCCCGGAAAGGGCTGAAGGTGGCGTGGATCCTCCCCGTCTCGAAGGTAGGGGAGGAATCACCCCATGGCCTGAAGGTGCCGGATGTGATGTGGGATTTATTGCCCCAAACCCTTGTCCGCCACATTTTGAGCCGATTGGGGGTTCCTTATAAGCATTTGGAGAAGAGTGAAAAACGTGGCAGTGGCCTTCAACTCGTGGCGCCGGAATTCCGAACAGGTTTTCTCGATGGGGGGGGGGAATTACGGAGAGAACTGAAGAGGATTTTTGCCGTAGACAGTGGGGATTTAGAAAAGATATTTCCCAAACAGCGCGTCTCAGATGAAGATTTTTTGCAAAGGTATTGGGGAACGGTTTTAAAGGATGATGCCAAATCCAAGAGAACGTCCAGGCTCTCTTTCCTCACAGGAGGGGAAAGCCTGAGTGTCCGTCCCTTTGGTGTGGAAGGGATGCGGGTTGGACCAGAACTGAGGCGTTTTTTCGAGTTGGTTTTTTATTCCCAGAGTTACATCTATCAGTGGATATTTCCTACCAGTCTCGTCAGGCACTTCGCGGGAAATTTAGCGAATTTGAACATATTTGCTCAGGGGAGACTCGTTTCGCCGGAGCGGATTTTTCAAGAAGTCTTTCACATGGGTGAAGGGGTGCTTTTCAAGGCGGGAAGGGACGCCGTTTTGGAGCTTCATCAGGAAAAGGGCATAAGTTTGTGGTTGGGGAAGGATGAGGTGGTGAATGGAACCCTTTGCCTGGTGACAGCGTCACCACAGGAGATCCCCTCCCTTTATGAGGGGATTCATCTTCCGAGACGGTGGTTTGGAAGGGAAAAAGGGGAGGAGGGGGGATACCGCTTGGCCAATATCCTCTTTTCGATCGATGCGAGGGGAATTCCCGGAGGAATGGGGGAGAATCTCCTCCTCTATCTCGCGCCAGCGACAGAACCTTTTACTCCTTCTGATTTGGCGTGCCTCTCTTTTGAAAGAACCGGAGATCCGGCGGAAATAGAAGGCCATTTATCGGTTTTCTATGAGGGAGAAGTGCCCCAGGACCACCTGGATGTGTGGGCGCATGAGCAGATAAAACGGCTGGAAGGATTATTTCCCTTCATGGTGCCTCATATCGAGGTGAAAAGCGTCTTCCTCTCACAGGAAAGTCCCATGGCAGTGAACCACTATTACTATTCTTCGACGCGTAAACGGAGGCTCGGGAGCCCTTGGATGAGGGAAGGTGGATTGGGTAAAAATCTGTATTTCATCGGAAGGCGGCAGTTGGATTATCTGGGACTCGAGGGGGAAATCATCACGAGCCTCAAGGCCTATCATTGGGTGCTGGACAGGCTTTCAAAGTTATAGAGGAAAAGGATGGAAGAGGAACTGAGAAATCAGATGTTGAAGGTGGATTTTTATCCCCATCGGCCTCCCTATGTGAGGGAAATTCAGACGCACATCTCCCATGTCTTTCTCGCCCCTCCTTACGTGTATAAGGTAAAAAAGCCGGTGGATTTTGGTTTTCTCGATTTTACCACGTTGGCAAGGAGATGTTTTTTTACCCATAGAGAGCTCTATCTCAATAGCCGGTTCTCGCCTAATTTGTATCTTGATGTCCTCCCCATCACCCGTGATGGGGAAGCCTATCGTCTGGGAGGGGAGGGGGATCCGGTTGAATATGTCCTCGTGATGCGACAGTTCAACGAGGAAAGGACGATGAAGCGTCTTATAGCGAACGGAGAGCTGACAGAGAAGGACGTCGTGGCATTGGCGAAGCGCCTTGCCAACATTCATAGGGGTTCCCATCGAATAGCGGTCGACCGGGGGTTGGGAACGTATGCCTCGGTGCGCTACGATTGTGAGGAAAACTTCGATCAGCTCGCCCCTTACACCCGTCAATTCATTGATAAAGAAGTGTGGGGGCACGTGCGAGAGGCAACATTGGGTTTCCTCGACGATCACGAGGAGTTATTCCATCTTCGCCACAGGAAGGGGTTTATACGTGACTGTCACGGCGATCTTCACACGGAACATATCATATTCGAAGAAGGGAAGATCCTTATCTTTGATTGTATCGAGTTTAATGAACGTTTTCGCTACATCGATATTACGTCTGACCTGGCTTTTCTGGTGATGGAGCTCGCCTTTTTGGGGCAGAAGGAATACCTTTCTCCCCTCGTGGATACGTATTTCTCCCGTTTGGAAGATAAGTGGGGCGGGCTTTTGCTTGATTTTTACGCCGCTTATCGAGCCACCGTCCGGGCGAAAGTGAACGCCTTCGTTGCGGGGGACGATACCGTTCCGATGGAACAGCGTGAGCGCTCAAAAACGGTGGCACAGACTTATCTGAGACTGGCAGAGGACTTCCTGCGACGTTACAGACGTCCCTGGCTCATCCTTGTCATGGGGTTTTCGGGAACGGGAAAGACGACGGTGGCGTCCATCTTAGAGAAAGAGGCCCCCCTTACGGTCTTTCATTCGGATGTCATCCGGAAAGAGATTCAGCGCGGCGGAGAGGAAACGGCGGGAAGATGGAATGAGGGAATGTACCGCCCCGAAAAAAAGGCTCAAGTATACGAAAAGATGTTCGAGGGGGCCTCTGCCCTTTTGCGTCGGGGCGA
>Ga0256914_1004393_pt1 | contig 10612 bp, 8 predicted proteins | sample HulkmetaG_FD_191571 | JGI IMG/M metagenome (GOLD analysis project Ga0256914, IMG submission 191571) | Hydrothermal chimney microbial communities from Main Endeavour vent field at the Juan de Fuca Ridge, Pacific Ocean - Hulk | ecosystem: Environmental > Aquatic > Marine > Hydrothermal vents ...
AAGAACGAGGATGAGGGTGGATATACTGGAGAGGATGATGCTCAGCACCGGGATGTTGGCACGGAACGACCTGCTCTTGAGCGGTTTGACGTAGACGATGTCGTTGGGCATCAGGAAGAAGCCGTCCGATCGGATAAAGTCGGAACGGGTCAGGTCGAGATGGTAGGTGACGGTCTTGTTGTCTACGGTGGGACGCAGCACCAGCACCTGACGCCGGTTACCGTCGATGGTGATGTCTCCGGCACGCGAGATCGCCTCCAGTACCGTCAGCTGTTCGTTGTAGTTGATGTAGGTGCCCGGCCTTGCCACTTCGCCCAGGACGGAGAACTTGAAGGTCAGAAGCTTGACGATCGTGGAAGCATCTTTCAGGACCCTGTTCACCTGCTCGCGGATGGCTGCGGCAGCCTCTTCGATGGTCAGCCCTTCCACCTTCACCGTGCCGATCAGGGGGATCTCCACATAACCGCTGTCGTTCACCGAATAACCGTAGATGTACAGGCTCATGTCATTGTTGAACATGTTGTAATTGTTCGTCGAGTAGTTGGGATTGTAGATCTGATTGACCCGTGGGTCGGCACTGGAGATCTTCACGTAAAGGATATCGCCCACCTGCAGACGGTAAGAAGGTGACTTCTCCCTGGGAAAGACCGGCTGGGAGAGCGTATCAATATCCTGAAGATATGTGATGTTCTTTTGGGTGGTACAGGAGGAAAACACCAGCAGCAGCATCAGAACCCCCCCGGAAAAATATCTCATCATGGTCCGGATTCGCTTTTATAGTTCGCAAACTTAATCAATATTTTGTTACTCCCCAAGATCCGGGATGTGCATTTCATCTATGAGATCAGCGGTTTTGTCATCTTTTTTCGCGAAGAATTCATTAACTTTGTTATAGAACGGAAAGTTGGGAAGATGGATCTGGGATACGATTTCTTTTCGGTCGAGAAGCGGGATACTGTACCGGCACGGGGCCGTGTGCTGGTGTCAGAGCCTTTCCTTCCCGATGCCTATTTCAAGCGGTCGGTGGTGTTGCTGGCCGAATACGGCAAGGAAGGGGCTTTGGGTTTTGTCCTGAACAAGCCGGTGGAGATGGGCATGGACAGGTTGGTGGAAGGGTTCCCGGCCGTCGATATACCCGTTTCCCTGGGCGGGCCGGTAGCCACCAATACCATGCATTTCATACACACCCTCGGCGAGCTTCTTCCCGGAAGCCGTCAGATAGCTGGAAAAGTGTACTGGGGAGGAGATTTCGGTACACTGAAGGAGCTGGTGAAAGAGGGACTGGTGGGACCAGGACAGGTGCGTTTCTTCATCGGCTACTCCGGATGGTCGGCAGGTCAGCTGGAACGTGAACTCTCCGAGAACTCCTGGGTCATCACTGAGATCGATACGCCCAGGATCATGTCGGCCACCACCCCCGAAGCCTGGAAAGAGATCCTGCGCGAGATGGGAAGGAAGTACCGTCTCTGGGCCTCCTTCCCGGAAAATCCAGGCATGAACTGAGAAAACTTTTCCCTTCTTTGTTCTCCGGATCTTTCAGAAAAGCTGGTTAAGAAAGACCTTCATCAGCGAGGGGTGTATCAGTACGGGATAGAAGAACCCGAAAACCGCTCCGTAAAAGTGGGCGTCGTGGTTGATGCGCTGGTCGCTGCGGCGGGCCATGTACTGGGAATAAAGCAGATAGAGTACGCCGAACAGGATGGCCGGCATGGGGATGAAATAAAAATAGATCATGCTTTTAGGCTGGAAGAAGATGGAGATGAAGATCACCGAGGAGACGGCACCCGAGGCACCTACGGAGTTGTACATGGGATCATGCCGGTGTTTCATGATCGATGGGATGGCCGATACCACCAGCCCGCCGAAATAGAGCAGCAGATAGTGAAGCGTGGGGTTGTGGAGATAGCCGTAGGAGGCCAGGTCGGTGAAGACCCGTTCGGCAAAACGCCCGAAAGAATAGAGCACGAACATGTTCACCAGCAGATGGACCCAGTCGCCGTGAATGAAGCCGTGGCTGATCAGACGCCAGTATTCCCTGCGGCGGACCATCTCGTAAGGGTTCATTGTCATGCGGTAGAAGAAGGAGGTGTTGCTGAAAGCATACACCGAGATGCCGGTGGTGATGAGGATGATCAGAAGGGTGACGCTCATAGAAGTGGATTTTTAATGCTGGATGTAGAAAAGGAGCTCTTTGAGCAGTTCACAGGTGTCGGCGCTCAGGTTGCCGATCCCTTTGGAGCGGGCGTCGGTCTTGCGGAGGGCGGCGATGATCCCCCGCAGCTTGGAGAATGAATAACGTTTGGCGGCCTGCGCATAATCCCGCAGGAAATATTCCCGGACCCCCAGGCGCGAGGCCAGCTCCTTGCGCGGCAGCTGACGATGTACATGGTACAGCATCACCTTCAGGAAGAAACCATACAGGAAAGCTACGGTCATCTGCAGAGGATGATGTTTGGGGTCGTTGCAGAAAAAGCGGGCGATACGCTGGGCCTTCACCACATCGCCCGCGATAAGGGCGTTCTGTAACTCAAAGATGTTGAAATCCTTGCTGTAACCTGAATATTTCTCGATGTGTGCCGCGGTGATGTTTTTCTCACCTTCGGGGAGGGTGAGGAGCAGTTTTTCCAGTTCGTTCATCACATGGGCGATGCTGTCGCCGGCATATTCGGTCAGAAGGGTGGCCGCCTTCATATCGATGCCGATACCCCTTTTTTCCAGATGTTCGGTGATCCATTGCGGCATCTGGTAGTCGCGGATACGGGTGGACTCGTAGAGCCGGCAGTGGGGTGAGGCCTGCAGGAGCTTGTAAAAGGAGCTGCGCTTATCGGGGTGCCCGTGCTTGTAGGCGAAGACCAGGACGGTAGCAGGGTTGGGATGTTGCAGGTAACTGCGCAGCGGATGGTGTGGGTCATCCACCTCCTTGTAGGAGAGATCCTGGGCCTCCCGTACGATGATCACCTGACGGTCCGACATCATGGGATGGCGCATCGCCGCCTCCACGATCATCTTCAGGGTGGAGTCCTTGCCATAGAAAACCAGCTGGTTGAAGGCTTTCTGTTCCTCCGGGAGCAGCTCCTTCTCCATCACCCCCGTGAGGAGATCGATGAAATACTCTTCATCCCCCATCAGGAAATAGACGGGAGCGACCTTCCCACCCCTGATCTCCCTGAGGAGATCTTCGTGGCTCGTGTTGCCTTTCTGGGCCATCTCTCAGAAACGCAGATGTTTGACGGAAAGCCCCTGGTTCTTGATATCCATCAGGGCATCGTAGCCGATCTTCAGATGGTCTTCTGTGAAACGGTCGTTGACATATTTGTCCGATTCGCGTGTCTTGATGCCGGTGGAGATCATCGGCTGGTCGGATACCAGCAGCAAGGCCCCCGAGGGGATGTCGTTGGCGAAGCCGACAGTGAAGATGGTGGCCGTTTCCATATCGATGGCCATGGCCCTTGTCTTGAGCAGGTACTTCTTGAAACGGTCGTCGTATTCCCATACCCGGCGGTTGGTGGTGAAAACGGTACCGGTCCAGTAGTCCCTGCCGTGATCGGTGATCGAGTTGGAGACGGCGCGCTGCAGACTGAAAGCGGGCAGTGCCGGTACCTCCGGCGGGAGGTAGTCGTTCGAGGTACCTTCGCTGCGTATGGCGGCGATGGGCAGGATAAGATCCCCCAGCTTGTTCTTCTGTTTCAGTCCGCCGCACTTGCCCAGAAAGAGCACGGCCTTGGGTGTGACCGCCGTGAGCAGGTCGAGGATGGTGGCGGCATTGGGGCTGCCCATGCCGAAATCGATGATCGTAATGCCGTCGTGCGTCGCCGTGGGCATGTTGGCATCCTGCCCCCGGATGGGAACCCCGTACCAGCGTGAGAACATCTCTACATACGAAAAAAAGTTGGTCAGCAGGATGTACTTCCCGAACTCTTCCAGGTCACAACCGGTATATCTTGGTAACCAGTCTTTTACGATCTCTTCCTTCGTCTTCATGCTTGGCTTCCTTGTTCATTCCTTCCGTCCTGCCGGACCTGCGGAGCGATTTTTTATAACTTTGCTAAAATAAGAAAAAAAAGCCGGCGGATGAAAGTGCTCAACCTGCCTTCCTATCCTTTTGATGTGCGGATGAGGGACGGGAAGGAATATCTCTTCGATCCGGTGCGGAAGAAGGAGGTGCGGCTGACCCCTGAGGAGTGGGTGCGGCAGCATTTCATCCGTTACCTGCATCATCATCTTGGATATCCCCTGACATGGATGCAGGTGGAGAAAGAGTTTTCGTGGAACGGTTTTTCGCTGCGCAGTGATATCCTGGTGCTCACGCGCGAGGCGGTGCCGGCGATGATCGTGGAATGCAAGGCGCCCGAGGTTCAGCTCACCGATGAGGTTTTTGCCCAGATCGCCCGCTACAATCTGCCTTATCAGGTGCCTTTCCTGGTCGTCACCAACGGGATGGTGCACTATTGTTGCAGGATGGATTATGAAAAGGGGAGCTACCGCTTCCTGGATGCCATTCCCTACTATGAGGAACTGGGAGTGAGCAGCTGAAAGAAAAGTTCATCGATCCAGTGACCGTCACGCAACAGCCACTCTTTCTTTCTTCCTGTCTGAACAAAACCTCTGGAACGGAACAGGCGGATGCTGGCCTCGTTATCCACGGTGATATTGCAATATACCTGATGCAGCTGCAGGGTGGTGAAGCAGTAGGAGAGGAGCAGGTCGAGCGCTTCGCCGGCATAGCCTTTTCCGCGGTCGGAAAGCTCCTTGATGAGGATGCCTATACCGGCACGGCGGTGCATGGGGTCGAAGGCGAAAAGATCGATGGTGCCGACGGTGCGGTGAGGATCTTCCCGCAGATCAATCATGAATCGTACCTGTTTCTGCTCGAAGATGTCCTTATGGGCATTCTCCAGGTACTGCCGCAATACGTAACGCGAGAAAGGGGTCAGTGTGTTGCTGACAGGCCACACCTCAGGATCATTTTCCCATCGATAGAGGAGATCCAGATCTTCGGGTTCGGGGGCACGCAAACGTACCAGTTTGCCTTCCATGGTTACTGCAGCCACTCTTAGTCACTGTTGGGGTTTGTCTTCCGAGTCGCTGTAGACCTTCTTGACAAAAACATCGGGATACCCTTTTCGCAGGATCTCCAGGCGGGCCTTCTTGGCCTCCTCAAGGGTCTTGTATTGTCCGTAAGTGTATCGGTAGAAGGCGTCTTTTCCGTGGAGGATCACGACGTTGTCCAGGTCCTTGAAATAGGAAATGTCTACGGGCTTGAGGAGGGCCATCAGCTGGACCGTGTAGTAAAGGACTTTCCTGCCCTCCTTGTCGACATAGTCGGGATTTCGGACCATCACATCGGTGACGACCTGGAGCGAGTCGGGAGAGACGGCAGGCAGGGTCGGCAGGGGGGAGGTGATCACGGGAGCAACCCACGAGGTGTCTTTGCTGAGAGGCAGGTCGACAATGATCTCGCGGGAGGCGCTTTCCACACTGACGGGAACGCTTATACGTTGAGACAGCACTCCTGACCCGCCGGCACTCAACACATAATGTCCCGGCTTCACCCTGAAGAAATACCATCCGCTGTAAAGGTCAGGTATGCCGATGTCGGTGGTGTCATCCTTCACGGTATCGATGAGCGTGATGCGTATCTCCGGGAAAAGCTCCCGGTCGGCCACACTGTCAACGGTCACCAGACCCTTGATCTCGAACCAGGGCATCTCCTGGCCCCCCAGGAAGTCGAGACGGTAGATGTTGGTTTCCTTGTAACCGTTGTCCATCGACTTGTATCCAGACCGGCCGTTCAGATAGGGCTGGAAGTGCAGGTCGTTGTCGGTGGTGTTGAGGGGATAGCCCACGTTCTCCGGCTTGCTCCAGCCCTCTCCTTTTTTACGGGCGACAAAAATGTCGTACCCGCCCATGTTGTAGTGTCCTTCGGAAGAGAAATAGAGCAGCGAGTCGTTCATCGTGATGAAAGGGGTGTTCTCGTTGTAGCGGGTGTTGATGACCGGTCCCAGGTTGGTCGCCGGACCCCAGTCGCCCCCTTCCTCACGGTGCGACACGTATATGTCGAGCTTGCCATGCCCTCCCTCGCGGTTGCTGGTGAAATAGAGGGTCTTGCCGTCCCGGCTGACCGAGGCATGCGACTCGTAGAATTTGGTGTTGATGTTCTTGTTCAGTTTCTCGATCTTCGACCAGACGTCGTTCTTCAAATGGGAGACATAGAGGTTCCCGACAAAATTGTCGATCTTGTATAGATAGAGTTCGGTACCATCGTAATTGAGACAGGTGGAGGAACAGTCCTTTTCTGAGCCGATCTCGTCGGTGATGTCACGGGGAGGCATCCACCGTCCCTGTATTTTACGGGAATAATAGATGATACGGTCCTCGCCGAAGTAGGCGGTGAAAACCAGCGCGTTGCCGTCGCCGGAAACAACGGGGTTCTCATTGAGCGAGGAAAGATTGATCGTATCCCCCAGGTTCGTTCTCTGCATCTGGATGGGAGAGGCCATCAGCTTCTTGGCGTTCTCACAGGCGATGATCTGCTGATCGACAAAGTCGGCATCGATCATCTCCTTGCCCGAACCCAGCTGCTCCTTGAAATATTTGTATGTTTCGATGGCCTTGTCAAGCTGGTTGTTGACACGGTACGCATTCCCCAACTGAAAATAGACATCCAGCGGAGCGCGCGTTTCGTTGAACGACCGTTCGTTGGCATCGTAGCTGGCATTCTTGGCGGCGGTTTCCAGGTAGGAGATGGCTTTGTCCTTTTCGTGCGGAGTGTTGAGATAACAGACGCCGATCTTGTAAGCGATATTGGCATTGTTGGGCATCACCTGATAGATCACCAGATAAAGAGGGGTGGCCAGTTCATATTCCTCGTACAGGAAGTGGGACTCTGCCTCCTTGAAGAACTCTTTCAGTTCAGCACGGCCCTGTCCCGTCGTGGTCCCGGAAAAGTAAAGGAACAACATAAAAAAGAACAGGATCGTTTTTGCGGCATTCCTGATCATAGGTCGTTCGTGTTAACCTTGTATTCGTATAGATAATTTCCCGATGAGGAATAATAACGGTAGGTACGGGTTTTGGGATCGTAAATGATGCGTATGAGAACATCGCCTGTACCTTTGTCCCGGATGATGATCTCGTGCCGTTTTGCGGGGTCGACCTTCCTGCCGTGCATCTCCACCGCCCCTTCGTATACCCGTACTTCAGGTTTTTCATTGGGGATGATCTCGATACGGTAGATGTCTTTCTTGCCGTAGCCATCGTCACGTATCAGGGCGAGATAGCCGGCCAGACCGTTCCTGACCGGGAAGAAATAATCGTTATCGCCCGTGGTGTTGACGGGGTAGCCGATGTTGGTCGGGATCTCCCAGCCGTTGTCTTTTCGTTTGGAGAAGAAAATGTCATAACCGCCCATGTTGTAATGGCCTTCGGAGACGAAGAAGAGTTTGCTGCCATCGTCGGAGAGGTAAGGGGCGTCTTCGTTGAAAGGTGTGTTGATGGTCTTTCCCAGGTTCTCGGCCGGTCCCCAGGTGCCATCAGCCTGGAGCCGCGAACGGTAAATATCCATTTTCCCGAAACCTCCACGCCGGTTGCTGGAAAAGTAAAGAATCTTGTTGTCGGGCGAGAGGCTGGCATGAGCTTCCGCTCTGCCGGAGTTGATGTTCTCTCCCAGCGGTTCCATTTTGGTCCAGAAACCATCCTTCCAGTGGCTGATGTATATGTCACGTTCGTTGCCCGTGCCCCGGACCAGATAGAGAGTCTGCTTGTCAGCAGAGATGTCGGTGGGATAAGCATCGCCGTCGGAACCTACCTGAGGGGTGATGTTCACCGGTGCGGTCCAGTTGCCCCCTTCCCGGCGTGACATGAATATGGCATTGTAGAACTTCAGCTCGGTCATATAGATGAGCACCGTCTCGTCACGCGATACGACAGGGGCATAATTGTTTGTGGAAGTGTTGATGGGTTTGCCCAGGTTCTGCTCCTCCACCTGCACGGGAATGTCCTGAATGATCTTGGCTTTCTCACAGGATCTGATAGCGTTTTCCACTATGGTTCGGTTGTACCTGTCATCGAAATCGGGCAGGTTGAGGAACTGCTGGTAAGCTTCCAGGGCTTTGTCCAGACGGTTGGCGATGCGGTAGGCATCACCCAAATAAAAGATCGCATATTCGGGAGCTTTCGTCTCCTTGGGAGAACGCTTCTTGTATTTGGGGTTGATGTCTTTTACCGCCTTCTCCAAAAAAGGAATGGCCTTGGTCTCTTCTCCGGGCACATGCAGATAACATACACCGATCTTGTAGTCCAGATTGGCGTTTTCATACGGGGTGCCGACCAGCTTCAGGTAGTTGTACAAGGCTTCCTGATAATCTTCCCCGAAAAAGAAGTAATCGCCGTCTTTCAGAGCACCTTCCAGGTCGTTCTCGTTTTGGGCGGTAGCTGTAAAAAGCAAAGAAGAAGTAAGGAAGATGATTATGATGGAAGCGATTCTCATCGGATAATTAAACTAAGATTATGTCAAATTTAAAAAAATAATCATGAAATGCACAACAATGATACGCAAAACCGAACAGGTTGGTTACTTTCCGTCGAGGGAGGATCGTTCTCAATGCAGGGGTCGCAGTTCCTGTGGTACTTCCTGGATGATCCGGATCCTTTCGCTTTCCTTGCCCTGGAAGCGGTAGGTGGCGCGGCGGTTGAGGGCCCGACCGCGGGGGTTGTCGGAACCGTCGGGATTGCTGTTACGTGCCACGGGACGGCTCTCTCCGTAGCCTTTGACGGAAAGCCTAGAGGAAGAGATCCCTTGCCGGATGAGATAATCCCGTACCGATCTTGCACGACGCAGGGAGAGTCGCATATTGTAAGCTTCGCTCCCCAATGCGTCGGTATGACCCTCGATCACCACCGTAACGGCAGGCAGTTCGGTCAAAATGGATACCAGGCTGTCGAGGATGCCACGTGCCCTGGGGGTGAGATCGTAACGGTTGAATGCAAAATGGACCGGGCGGATGGTATAGATGGTTCTCTCTTCAGGGGGAGGCAGTACCTCGACAGGCATCTCCAGGGCAACATGTTTTTGACCGGCTTCCAGCGAGATATCCTGTGAGGTCTTTTCCACACCTTCACCCTGTACGGTGATGCGGTATTCGCCTGTTGGCAGGCGCAGGCGGAAATGACCCTGATCGTCGGAGGTGATCACCGCCACCTCTTTGCCGCTGGTACGGTCGACCACCACCGCCGTCACCGTGGGGGGAAGAGCCTCCCGGCCGGAGGGTGTGAATCGCCCTTCCACGATCACCGGACGGGGATGCTCGTCAGAGTAGAACTCGACCGTGGTGATGTTGGCTCTTTTGGGGGCACGGACGGAATATTGTGTAAAGTAACCCAGGTAGCCGCCTTCGACAGGGACGAAGAAGAGATCATCATCCGTGGTGTTGGGAGGATGGCCCACGTTCTGTGGCTTTGACCAGCTGCCGTTCCTGTATTGGCTCATGAAGATGTCGTATCCTCCCATAGTGTTGTGCCGGTCGGAACTGAAAAAGAGTTTTTTCCCGTTGTCAGCCAGAAGGGGAGACCGTTCGTTGCCTGGCGTGTTGACAGGGGCGCCGAGGGGGGTGATCTTGCTCCATTCGCCTTTCTCATCCCGGCGGGCGACAAAAATGTCGTATCCCCCTTCGCCACCGCCCCGGTCGCTGACGAAATAGAGCTCTTGTCCGTCCGGCGAAAGAGAGGCAAAGATCTCGTTCTTCAGGCTGTTCACCCTCCCCCGGAGGGGAGCTGCCTTGCTCCAGCGCTGTTCTTGGTTGTCCCACCGGCTGATGAAGATGTTGTAGTTCCCGTGCACCGGCACGGTGAGGAACAGGAGTGTGCCGTCGTGGTTGAGCGAGGCCACACGATAGGTGCCGTCCGACTCAATGTCCATGGTGATGTTGCGAGGGGTGATCCAGGCGCCGCTCTCGCGACGTGTGAAATAAATGGCGTGATAGTAGCGCGTATCGCTCATGAACACCATGACCTTGCCATCGCCCGATACGGCAGGGTGGTAGTTGACCTTGCCCACCTTCAGCAGTTCCGGCTGGATGAGCTCCACATCGGGATGTTCTTGCAGCATCTTCCTGGCCAGCCGGCAGCTTTCCAGGAGACGGGACACTTCGGCATGATCTTCCTTTTTCCTGAGCAGCTTCTGGTATTTTGCTGCCGCCTCTTCCGCCTTGTCGAGGTCGCCGACGATCTGTCGTGCGCGGGCCAGAAGAAGCCATGTCTCACGGGGGGCATGCCGTTCGTCGTACAGCTCTTTCCGGTATCGCCGGGTGATGTCCCGCGTGGCTTTCTCAAGCCAGGGGATGGCCTCCCCTTTCAATCCCGGGATGTGTAGGTAGCAACGGCCGATGAGATAATGCAGGTTGGCATTGGTGCTGTCCTCCTGCTCCAACTGCAGATAAAGAGGCAGTGCCTCTTCCCATTTGTCGTAAAGAGTGAGGAAATTGGCCTTGTAAAAGATCTTCTCGGCGGTTATATCCCTACCGGGTATCTGTGCCATAAGCAAAACACCCAGTATGGACCACAGAACGATCCCACAGGCAATCCCTCTTTTCATGGTGGACAGGCTTTCCTCCCC
>Ga0256914_1004394_pt1 | contig 10609 bp, 8 predicted proteins | sample HulkmetaG_FD_191571 | JGI IMG/M metagenome (GOLD analysis project Ga0256914, IMG submission 191571) | Hydrothermal chimney microbial communities from Main Endeavour vent field at the Juan de Fuca Ridge, Pacific Ocean - Hulk | ecosystem: Environmental > Aquatic > Marine > Hydrothermal vents ...
CGGCAGCTGGTGAGATTTGGTTTTTTTGAAATATCCTGAAAAATTTAAAACCCAAATGTTATATCTTTCAATGCAATGGTAAAAAAGGAAATAAAAAACCTTTTTTCAAAATACTTTTGATATCATTTGGCACAGATACAATTCAAATTCAAGACAACCCTACTCCCTGAAAAACTTTTCAATTTGTGATGCAATAAAATTTTCGTCCTGGTCTTTCATGCAGCGGAAATGTTTTTTCGGACATTTTTTATGTCCCAATTTACTGCAAGGACGACACTTCAAATTATCAACTTCGGCAATTACGACATTGCCGGGCGATTGGGGTTCGTAGGGTGTCATTCCGAAAGCGGGGACGGTATTCCCCCATACGGAGATTACGGGTTTGTTGAAAGCGGCTGCAACATGCATAAGTCCGGTATCGTTGGTCACGACAACTTTCGCCCTTTTAAGCAAAGATGCCGAGCCTTGAAGCGAAAATTTTCCGCAAGCATTAATAACATTTTTGCCGCGGCACAGCGACACTGTTTTTTCCGCTCTTTCTTCATCTTCCTTTCCGCCGAGCAATACCGCATTGTAATTGATTTTGTTTATGATGGCTGCGGTTTTTCCGGGAGGCAATATTTTGGTGTTGTGTTTTCCGCCTATTGCAAAAGCAACAAAATCGTTTTGCAGTCTTTTGTCCAATGTCAGGGGGTCAATATTTTCTTTTTCGTTTATAAAAAAATCGAGTCCTTTATTATCGTTTGATACTCCCAGCGGTTGCACTGCTTCGAAATACCTGTCAACCACATGAATCCGGGGCAGGGTATCGATTTTAAAATTAACCAACAACCATTTTTTGAGATTTAGTTTGCGGAAAGATGCATCGGGTTTTTGCAACATCCATTTGAAACGCAGCGAGCGTAAATTTTTTTGCAAATCAACCACAAAAAAGAAGCCTTCGTTTTGCAGCTCCTTAACCGTTTTATTAAAATCGCCGTCAAATTTGTGGACTTTATCCACATACGGATTTTCTTCATAGATAGATGAAAAGGCACTTTTTACGAGGCAATGCACTTCAAATCCGCCTTCTGTTTTCAGGGCACGGATTACGGGAGTGGTTAAAACAATATCACCTATTGAGCTAAACCGTATAACAAGTACTTTTTTCAAGAATGGTATTTTACAAAAACATTACGAAAGGCGTTAACCGTTACTTCCGTTTCACTTCAACCACTTCGTATCCTTCTATAATATCACCCACTTTAACGTCGTTGAAATTTTCTATATTGAGACCGCATTCGTAACCTGCCGGTACCTCTTTCACGTCGTCTTTGAAACGTTTTAATGAACCGAGATTGCCGGTATATACCACGATACCGTCTCTGATAAGTCTGATTTTCGTGTTTCTCGTAATTTTTCCGTCGAGCACATAACATCCGGCAACGGTACCCACCTTGGATATTTTGAACACATCGCGAACTTCCACGTTGCAGACCACCTTTTCTTCCACTTTAGGTTCGAGCATACCTTCAATAGCGGCTTTAAGCTCTTCGGTGGCTTGATAAATAATAGAATAAATACGTATGTCGATTTGTTCCTGTTCGGCAAGTTTTCGTGCTTGCGGCACGGGGCGAACCTGAAAACCAATAATAATGGCATCGGAGGCCGAAGCGAGCATAATATCCGACTCGGTAATAGCACCCACGGCTTTGTGAATAACATTTACCTGAACTTCGTCGGTGGAAAGTTTGAGAAGTGCATCGCTCAACGCTTCAATGGAGCCGTCGACATCACCTTTAACGATGATATTAAGTTCTTTGAAGCTGCCGATGGCTATACGGCGACCTATTTCGTCGAGGGTAATATGTTTTTGAGCCCTGAGGCTTTGTTCTCTGATAAGTTGTTGCCGTTTTGCGGCGAGTTGTTTTGCCTCTTTTTCGTTTTTCATCACGTTGAAGACATCGCCGGCTTGAGGAGCTCCCGTCAATCCGAGCAACAACACCGGTGTTGAGGGTCCGGCTTGGTCAAGTTGTTTGTTAAACTCGTTAAACATGGCTTTTACTTTACCGTGTACGGGACCTGCCAAAATAACGTCACCTTTTTTAACGGTACCGTCTTGCACCAGTATATTGGCCACATAACCGCGTCCTTTATCGAGCGAGGCTTCCAGCACGGTACCTTTTCCCGGTTTATTGGGATTTGCTCTCAGTTCAAGGAGTTCGGCTTCGAGCAATACCTTTTCGAGCAAATCCTGAATCCCTTGTCCTGTAACCGCCGAAATATCTTGCGACTGGAATTTTCCGCCCCACTCTTCCACCAAAATATTCATGTTGGCCAGTTGCTCTTTTATTTTATCGGGGTTTGCATTGGGTTTGTCAATTTTGTTAATGGCGAAAACAATAGGCACACCTGCGGCTTGGGCATGATTTATAGCCTCTTTTGTTTGGGGCATAACGCTGTCGTCGGCGGCTATCACTATAATTGCCACGTCGGTAACTTTGGCACCACGGGCACGCATTGCGGTAAAGGCTTCGTGACCGGGAGTGTCGAGAAAGGTAATCTTTTTTCCCGATTCGCTTCTAACTTCGTAGGCGCCGATATGTTGTGTAATACCTCCGGCTTCGCCTGCAACCACATTGGCTTTCCTTATGTAGTCGAGGAGTTTTGTTTTACCGTGGTCAACGTGACCCATGACGGTAACAATGGGTGGACGTTCCACAAGGTCTTCGGGATTGTCTTCCACCTCTTCCACCTCCAGGCTTTCGTGGTCGTCAACATCAACGAACTCGACCTTGTAACCGTATTCTTCGGCAACGAGCACTATTGTTTCGGCATCAAGTCTCTGGTTTATGGAGACAAAAAGTCCGAGTTGCAAACATGTTTTTATCACTTCCGTAACGTTAATATCCATAAGGTTTGCAAGTTCGTTGGCGGTAACAAACTCGGTAACTTTCAGCAGGTGTTGTTCTTCTTGTTGACGTTTCAACTCCTCTTCCATTTGATGCGAAACGTGCTTACGTTTCTCGCGGCGGTGTTTTGCCGCTTTGGATTTTCCCGTTGGAGCGAGGCGCGCCAGAGTCTCTTTTATCTGTTTTTGAATTTCCTCTTCCGAGAGTTCAACTTTTTTAACGGGTTTATGCCGGTTAGCCTTTTTCTTGTTTTTTTTGTCGGTTTTGGCTTCGCCTTTAACATCGGTTTTAACGGGTTTCGACTCCGTTTTAATTCTACGGCGTTTTTTCTTATTGTGTCCCACCTTGTTGTCCGACGACGAGGCAACGGGTTTTTTCTTTTTACCGTGTCTGCCGGTTTCGGGAAGTTCTATTTTATCAAGAATTTTTGGTCCGGTAAGTTTTTCGACATCGGTGGGAATAAAGTTTTCGTCATTCTTTTTTACAGGCTCTTTTTCCGCTGCCGGCTGCTCTTTGGCGACTTCGGGTTTTTCTGTTGCCGCAACTTTTTCCTCTTTAATTTCAGCAGGTTTTTCCACGGTTTCCCGTGTTGTTTCCTGTTTTGTTGCGTCGGTTTGTTTTTGTTCGGTTTTTTCCTCTTTCCTTTTTTGTTCTGCCTCTTTTTTTCTTTGTGCTTTCGATTTTTTGGGAGGTCTTGTTTTCTGATTTATTTCGTCAAGATTTATTTTGTCGAGTACTTTTGGAGGTTTAATTGTCTCTTTTTCCTCTTTTTTTAATTCAGTTTCGGGTTCTTGTTCTTGTGTCTTTTCCGTGATTTTTTCTTCAACTTTTATTTCCTCTTTTCTTTCCGTTTCTCCGGTTTTTTTCTCTTCTTTTATCTCCTCTTTTCCGGCAATTTGCTCTCCGGTTTCAACTTTTTCAACAACCTTTTCTTCCTCTTTTTTCTTTTGAGACTCTTTAACTTCGACCTGCTTTTCAGTATCTGATTTTTCCGTTTTTTCCACGGTTACCGGTACTTTTTGCGGTTTTTCTTTTTCTTCAACGGGTTTAACCTCTTTGGGTGTACCGGCAGAAGCTTTCGGCTGGTCAGAGTTATATTCAACATTTGTTTGTTTTATAAACAGTTCGTCTTGAAGCGGTTCTTCGGGTTCGGTTTTTTCTTCCTCGCCGGTTTTTTCATCAATGGTAACCGTCTCTTTTTTGCCGATGTATTTGAGTTCTTTTTGGTGAGCCAGTTCCTTTACTTTTTTTTCTGCCTGAAACTCATCGGCAAGCAGTTCGTACATTTCAGGCTCAAGCCTTGTGTTGGGGTTTGTGCTGATATCATAGCCTTTTTTCGCTAAAAATTCAACAAGGGTATTAATTCCCACATTAAATTCGCGAGCAGCTTTTCCAAGTCGTATCTTCATATTCATCCCGGTCTTATAATATTTTTGTTTCTTTCCCTTTTTGTAAAGCAATAAATTATTCGAACTCGGCCTTTAATATTTTAACCACCTCTTTAATGGTCTCTTCTTCAAGGTCGGTACGTTTCACAAGTTCGTCGATATCGAGCTCCAAAACACTTTTTGCGGTATCGCAACCAATGGCAACGAGTTCGTCGATAATCCACTGGTCAATTTCGTCACTAAATTCCTGAAGGTCAACGTCCTCCGAGTCGTTATCGGTATCCCTGTAAACATCTATTTCGTATCCTGTAAGTTGTCCGGCAAGTCTAATGTTGAAACCGCCTTTCCCAATAGCAAGCGACACCTGGTCGGGTTTCATGTAAACATCGGCTCTTTTGTTTTCTTCGTCGATATGTATCGAGGTAACTTTGGCGGGCGACAGAGCTCTTTGTATGTAAAGTGTTTGGTTTGTAGTAAAGTTTATAACGTCAATATTTTCGTTGCGGAGTTCGCGGACAATACCGTGAATTCTTGAGCCTTTCATACCCACACAAGCTCCTACGGGGTCTATACGGTCGTCGTATGATTCCACGGCGACTTTTGCTCTTTCGCCCGGCACTCTCACTATTTTCTTTATTGTTATCAATCCGTCGTATATTTCAGGCACCTCTTGTTCGAAAAGGCGCTCGAGGAAAACGGGTGATGTTCTTGACAAAACAATTACGGGGGTACCGTTTTTAATATCCACTTTCGAAACAACGGCACGAATGGTATCGCCTTTTCTGAAGTAGTCGGAAGGTATTTGTTCCGATTTGGGCAAAATAAGTTCAATACCTTCGTCGTCGAGAACGAGTATTTCGCGTTTCCACACTTGATATACTTCGCCCGTAACCACTTCGCCCACTTTTTCCTTGTATTTTTTAAATATATTATCCTTTTCGTAGTCCAAAATTTTTGCGGCAAGGTTTTGGCGTATGGTTAATATTTCGCGTCTTCCGAAATCGGAAAGGAAAATTTGCTCGGTAACCTCTTCGCCAATTTCAAAGTCGGGTTCTATTTTTATGGCTTCCGAAAAGGCAATTTGTCTGCTGGGATCTTCCACTTTACCGTCTTCAACAATTTCGCGGGTATGCCATATTTCCAAATCGCCCCGGTCGATATTTACAATAACATCGAAATTACTATCCTCACCGTATTTTTTGATAAGCATGCTGCGAAACACATCTTCGATGATGCGCATCATGGTTTCCCTGTCAATATTTTTAAATTCCTTAAATTCGGAAAAAGTTTCGACCAAATTAATATTATCCATTTTCAGTGATTTTTCTGTTTAAAATATTGCTAATACTTTTGTCTGTTTAATTTCGTTCATGGGTATTTCCAAAATTTCACCCAAAATTATTTTTTTATTCTTTTTATGTTTTTTCACAATTTCTTCCCTGATGGTAACGCTCTTTTTTCCTGCTTTCAACAATTTTCCTCTTATCTCTTTTTCGTTCGTCAAAGTAACCTTCACACTTTTGTTGATATTTTTGAGGTACTGTCTTAACGACAAAAACGGATGGTCTATTCCCGCCGACATAACATTAAGCTCAAAATCCTCTTTATCCCTGTCGAGATTTTGTTCGACAAACCTGCTCACATTTACACAGTCGTCAATGGAAACACCGTTATCGCCGTCGATAACTATTTTAATGTTGTTATCGCCGCCCACATTGATATAAACGGGAAACAAATCGCTATTGGCGAGATAACCGTTTACCAACTTTTCTATTTTTTCCTTTTCAATCATGCGCAACCGTGTAAAAAAAGAGGGGACTTATGTCCCCTGCAATTCTAACCCTTAATTTCCTTGGTTGTCCGACCAGGACTCGAACCTGGACAGGCAGAACCAAAATCTGCAGTGCTGCCATTACACCATCGGACAATCGGGGCGCAAATATACGACATTTTTTTATTGACCAAAACTTCTTTGAAATATTTTTCGAAAAAACAAGAAAAACAAAAGGTTGCAAGAGATATTGTTTTTTGTGGAAGAAACAGGTTTGTGTCGAGCCCCTGCAAAGACCACTGTTAAACAATGTTAAAACTGATTATCAAAACATTACAACCAAAATAAAAAAAATTTAAAATTGCACCGTATTTTAAAAAGAGGGTAATTTCCATTGTTTAATTAAAAAAATACCATTATGGATATAGTTGTTGAGAACCTTACAAAAAGATACGGCAATCAGAAGGCGGTTGACAACATCTCGTTCCGTGTAAAGACGGGAGAGGTGTTGGGGTTTCTCGGTCCTAACGGCGCCGGAAAAACAACCACTATGAAAGCCATAACCACTTTTTTGGCTCCCGATGAAGGTACCGTCAGGGTTGGAGAATTTTCCATTGACGAAAATCCCGAAGATGTTAAAAAACACATCGGTTACCTTCCCGAGAGTAATCCGCTGTATGAAGAGATGCCCGTTATCGATTATCTAAGATTTGTTGCCGAAATTCAGGGTATCGAAAAAGATAAAATAGACGACAAAATAAGGGAGGTGATAAACACATGCGGGATTTCGGCCGAAAAACACAAACGCATTGTAGAGTTGTCGAAAGGATACAAACAGAGGGTGGGGTTGGCACAGGCGTTAATTCATGACCCCGAAGTGCTAATACTCGACGAACCCACCACCGGACTCGATCCCAACCAAATAATAGAGATAAGAGAACTGATAAAAAAAATAGGTAAAGAGAAAACCGTTATTCTAAGTTCGCACATTTTGGCCGAGGTGGAAGCCACTTGCGACAGGATAATGATTATTAATAAAGGTAAAATAGTTGCCGACGGTACTGCCGCCGATTTACGAAAAAAAGCACAGGGAAAAGAAATATTAAAAGTTACCGTTGAAGACGGCGATATTAACGACATTTTCAACGCTTTGCAAAACCTCGAGACTACCGAAACGGTTGATATTATCGACAAATCGGGAAATGTTTTCGAGGTTCAAAGCAAAAACGACGTCAGTTCGCGACGGGCCATATTCAACATGTGTAAAGAGAACAATTGGGTTTTGACACAAATGGCATTTGTTGAAACCAAACTGGAAGATGTATTTAGAGAATTAACCATGAATTAAAAAAAATTTTTTATTATGAAACAGATATGGACAATAACAAAAAGGGAATTTCAAGCCTTTTTCGATTCGTTGATGGGATATATTCTGCTTATTCTTTTTTTGGGTTTCAGCGGTTTTTTCACCTGGATATACGGAAGCGACATATTTTTTATAAAACAGGCAAGTCTGCAGGTGTTTTTTAACATTGCCTATTGGACACTCTTTTTCTTTATTCCCGCACTAACAATGCGTCTGCTTTCAGAAGAAAACAAAACAGGGACCATAGAGCTGTTGCTTACCAAACCCGTTACCAACTGGCAGGTAATTATGGGGAAATTTCTTGCGGCACTTATCCTTATAATTGTAGCGCTTGTTTTAACGCTTCCTTACTACTTTACGGTATCTTCGCTGGGAAACATTGATAACGGACAGGTATTTTCGGGATACTTCGCTCTCATTCTTTTCAGCGGCATGTATATTGCCATAGGACTATACACCAGCAGTGTTACCAACAATCAAATAGTAAGTTACCTGCTCACACTTTTCATAGGGATATTTTTTCAAATTATTTTCGGAATGCTCAGCAGCGGATTTTCAGGTTTTGTGGGCGAGGTGTTAAATTACCTGAGTGTTTCGACACATTTCGAATCAATGGTAAGAGGGGTACTCGATTCGCGCGATATTCTCTATTTCCTGATATTCATTTTTCTCGGACTTATCCTCTCGGAGCATATGCTCATTAAAAAAAGGTATGCTTGATTTTATAACGCAAAAACAAAAATTGTTATGAAAAAGAAAACAAATACAACATCGTTGATATTGTGGATAGCCATATTGTTTGTAGCAGCACTGTTTTCGGGGAGCTACTATTTCCGTTGGGATTTAACCGAAGGAAAAATATACTCGCTTAGCGATGCCACAAAAAATATCTTGAAAAATCTTGACGAACCTGTTACCGTTACGGCATACTTTACCAAAGATTTACCCCCCGATTTGGCAAGGGTAAAAGAGGACTTTAAAGATATGTTGGTGGAATACAACACTCTGTCGCACGGCAAGGTTGTGTATAAATTTGTAAACCCCAACAAGGACCAAAAAACCGAGATGGAAGCCGTAAGAGCCGGTATTCAACCTATACTTTTCAACGCCCGTGAAAAAGATCAGATGAAACAACAAAAGGTCTATATGGGTGCTAAAATTCAAAAGGGGGGACAATCGGAGACCATACCTTTTGTTGACCCCAAAGCAAGTATAGAATACGATCTTTCCACCTCAATAAAAAAGCTCAGCGTAAAAAACAAACCCAAGGTCGGTTTTGTTACGGGACACGGCGAAATACCCACGGACGAATTTCAACAAGCCATGAAAGACCTGAAGGTTTTGTACGATATACAAACCGTAAATCTGAGCGACAGCAATATAATGAAAAAGCTGTACGACTACAAAACACTGGTAATTAATGCGCCCAAAGACTCGTTCGATGTCAGGGAGTTAAAAATTCTTGACGATTATCTGAAACGGGGCGGCAATTTGTATTTGGCCATTAACCGGGTTGACGGCAATTTTCAAAACCTGACCGGTAATGCCGTAAATACGGGTTTGGAAACGTGGCTTTCGAAAAAGGGTGTTCAAATCGATGACGCCTTTGTGGTGGATGCTCGCTGCGGAACTGTTGCCGTGAGCCAGCGTACCGGAGCTTTCAGCATGACCACGCAAATACAGTTTCCGTACCTGCCTTTGATAACAAATTTTGCCGACCACCCGGTTACAAAAGGTTTGGAACAGGTAATATTACAGTTTTGCAGCCCCATAACTTTCAACGGTGACAGCACATATAAATTTATTCCTCTGGCAAAAAGCTCGGAAAAATCGGGCGTGGAAAACTGTCCTGTATATTTCAACATTAACAAACGTTGGAACGAAAGCGATTTCAACAAAGGAAACCAGGTGGTTGCAGCAATTTTGGAAGGTAAAAACAGCGGCCGTATTATTGTTATTTCCGACGGCGATTTTGCCGTAAACGGCTCGGGAAGAAATGCCCGCCAAGTTGCACAAGACAATGTAAACCTCATGGTTAACAGCATAGACTGGCTTTCGGACGATACGGGATTAATAAATTTACGTACAAAATCGATTACCGCCCGTCCGCTCAAACAGATCAGCGACAGCACCAAAGCAATGCTTAAATGGTTGAACTTCCTGTTGCCGATTTTACTGGTAATTATTTACGGTCTTATTCGTATGCAATATCGTAGAAATCAACGTATAAAAAGAATGGAGGAAGGCTATGTTAAGTAAAAACAATTCAAAAATATTGCTTATTGTACTGTTGGTATTAGTTGCCCTGTTTTTGATAAAAAAATATACCGACCACAGCGACAGTACGATAATAAACGAGATAGTAACGGTGGATACCGCCCAAATAGACAAAATAGTTATCTATCCGCCCAAAGGCGCAGCCCAAATTGTTCTGGAAAAAAAAGAAAACAACTGGAAAGTTAAAAGTAAAAACGAAGAACATGTTGCCGACAAGCGTAAAATAAAAAGCATTTTGGCGGATATGCTGCGTTTAAACCCCATAAGTGTGGTGGGTACCGAAAAAAGCCAATGGAAAAAATTTGAAGTTGACGACTCTTTATCGACGCGCGTCAAACTTATGAAAAACGACAAGGTGAAAGCCGATGTTTTGTTGGGAAAATTCAATTTTATTCAGGCTCAAAACGCCCAACCCAATCCTTATCAACGGCGTCCGCAAGGCGAAATGATTTCGTATGTGCGTCCCTACAACGACGTAAACACATATTCGGTTGAAGGCATGATACGAATGAACTTTAGCGCCGATGCCGATAATTACCGCGACAAAACATTCGTAAAGGCGGATCAATCGGCCATTAATAAGATAGATTTTAATTACGGTAACTCGGGGAATTTTACGTTGACAAAAGAGAAAAAATACTGGAAAATAGACCACGAACCTGTCGATTCGGCTACGGTTGTCCGCTATTTACGCTACTTGTCAAGGACTTCGGGCAGCAAAATAGTTCACAATTTCGACCAAAACAGATACAAGCAGATAGGAACAATAAACATAGGGTCAACAAACGGTAAGCCTGTAACATTGACGGCTTTTGCCGATTCGTCAAATTATGTGGTTCACTCTTCGCAAAACCCCGACACATACTTCGACGGCAATGCCGCCAAACTGTTTGATAAATTTTTTGTAGGCAAAGAT
>Ga0256914_1004395_pt1 | contig 10607 bp, 7 predicted proteins | sample HulkmetaG_FD_191571 | JGI IMG/M metagenome (GOLD analysis project Ga0256914, IMG submission 191571) | Hydrothermal chimney microbial communities from Main Endeavour vent field at the Juan de Fuca Ridge, Pacific Ocean - Hulk | ecosystem: Environmental > Aquatic > Marine > Hydrothermal vents ...
CCACTCCCCTCCCCACCCCAACCACTCACCCGACCCCTCTCTTCCTGGCTTACCCGCAAATCATCGGCTACTCGGTGGAAGGGCGCCCCCTGATCGTCTATCGGTTTGGAAGCGGACCCGACGCGCGGCTCATCGTCGCGGGAATCCACGGCGGCAACGAATGGAACACCATCGCGCTGGCCGAACAGCTCATCGGTTACCTCCGCCTCCACCCTGACGTCCTCCCCGCCGATAAAAGCCTCTACATCCTTCCCAACCTCAACCCCGATGGGGAAGCACGCGCCCACGGCGTGGATGGCCGCGCCAACGCCCACGGGGTTGACCTCAACCGCAACTGGCCTTATCGCTGGGCCGCCGACTGGGATCGCACCCACTGCTGGGCCTACCGCCCCGTCACAGCCGGCCCTGCCCCAGCCTCAGAGCCCGAAACACAGGCGCTCATGCACTTCATTCAAGCCATTCACCCCGCCGCGCTGATAAGCTACCATAGCGCTGCGCTGGGCGTCTTTGCCGGCGGCGTGCCCGCTTTTGCGCCCTCAGAGCACCTGGCCGCCACCCTGGCCCGCGCCGGAGGCTACCGTTACCCCGCAGTGGACATCGGCTGCGATTACACCGGCAACCTCACCGACTGGGCTTCGTCGGTGTTGGGCATCCCCGCGGTGGATATCGAACTCACCGACCACACCCACACCGACTTTGAGAAAAACCTACGCGTGCTGCAAGCCTTCCTGCATTGGCGCTCGCCAACCCCCTAACGCCCTTTCTCAAGGCCAAAGCCCTCAACGCCACCACACAGCCCACACCCCAGGCTGCGCGGCCGGCGTTAAAATCACCGCGGGCCAAGGTGCTCGGCCTTGGCCCACGCTGCAACACCCCGAAATGACGGCTATACGAAGCCCCTATCGCCCCCCAGCAAGCAACGCCTCCCGACGCACAGGGCCTTGCGCCAACAACGCCCGCAAAGCCGCTTCATCGCCCGAGGCCAACGCCGCCTCAATGGCCGCCAACTGCCCCCGAAAGCCCCGCAGCGCCTTCAACACCCACGCCCGATTGGTCAACAAAATGTCGGCCATCACCCCCGGCGGCGAAGAGGCCAACCGTGTGGTCGAACGAAAACCCGGCCCAGCCAACACCGCCGCCTCCTCAGGGGTCGCCAAGGTCAGCGCCAGGCTCAGCAGATAAGGCGCATGACTAATCGCCGCAGCATACTGATCGTGGGTGTCGGCATTCAACCACAGCGGGAACGCGCCCACCGCTGCCACCAGCGCCGACGCCACCCTGCGCGCCCGCGCCGAGGTCCGCGACAAGGGGGTCAGCGCAAACACCGCCCCCCGAAACAGCGTCGCCTCCGCATGGCAGAGGCCGCCCTTTTCTTTGCCCGCCATCGGATGCCCACCTATGGGGTCAAAGCGCTCGGGCAGCGTGGCCATCCGGTCCACAATCTCCTTTTTCGTGGAACCCACATCCATCACCACCGCCCGACCAGGATGAAGCGCGGGCAACTCGTCCAACAAGTGCAAAATCGTGCGCACGGGCGCCGCCAGCACCACCACATCAGCCTGGGGCACGACCGCGGCGGCCTCGGGGGAAATCACATCCACAACGCCCCGCTCCATGGCCAAAGCCCGGGTGCGCGGGTCCGGGTCCGCAGCCAAAAGCAATGCGCAACGCCCCTTCAACGCCAACGCCAGCGACCCCCCAATCAGCCCCAAGCCCACAATGGCCACACGCGCCTCTCGCAACGCGTCTTCGGCAAAAAAATCAGGCGTATCTGACGCGACGGAAGACTCAGTCTGCTGCGACATACGGCACCTCGCGAAGGGTGGTCCGCCCCAGGGCCTGGGCAATGGCCCGGGCTTCCTGCACCAAACGGGCAAAGCGTTCGGGTTTGAGCGACTGGCCGCCATCGGAAAGCGCCTCTTCGGGGTGGGGGTGCACTTCCACAATCAGCCCGTCGGCCCCCGCCGCGATGGCAGCCCGCGCCACCGGCGCCACATAAGCCCAATGGCCTGTGCTGTGGCTGGGATCCAGCAAAATCGGCAACGATGTCCGCGCCTTCAACGCCGGGATGGCGTTGATGTCGGTCGTGTTACGCGTCGCCGTCTCAAAGGTGCGAATGCCCCGCTCGCACAACACAACCTGTTCGTTTCCTGTGCTCAAGATGTATTCCGCGGCCAGCAGCAGCTCATCCAAAGTGGCGCTCATGCCCCGTTTGAGCAAAACCGGCTTCCCGCTGGCGCCGACAGCGCGCAAGAGCGCGTAATTTTGCATGTTGCGGGCGCCCACCTGCAACATATCGGCATAGCGGGCCACCAAATCCACCTGCTCGGGAGCCATCACCTCGGTCACCACCGGCAGCCCTGTGGCTGCGCGGGCCTCGGCCAAAAGTTCCAACCCTCGTTCACCCAAACCTTGGAAGCTATACGGCGAGGTGCGCGGCTTGAAAGCCCCGCCCCGCAAAAGATGGGCGCCCGCCTCTTTGACCGCAAAAGCTGTTTCCAGCAGTTGCTCGCGGCTTTCCACCGAGCACGGCCCGGCGATGAAAACCACATCACCCCCACCGATAGGCACGCCCCCCACGGTCACGATACGGTCTTCGGGGTGAAATTCCCGCGAGGCTAACTTATAAGGGCGGGAAAGGGGCACCACCCGCGCCACCCCGGGCAGCCGCAAAAACGCATCGGGCTCTGCCCGGCGGGCCTCCCCCACCACGCCAATCACCACCCGTTCCTCGCCGCGCGAGACGTGGGGGTGAAAGCCACGGCCGCGAATAGCCTCCAACACCTGTTGAATTTGCTCTTCTGTGGCCTGGGCCTGCATCACGATCATCATGGAACACCTCCGCACAGGGACATCGCGCCCACCGCAAGCGGCTCACCTCCGCACAGGAAAAGAAAAAGGGCGAGGCCGTCTGGCCTCGCCCGGGCGCTCAGGAAACAAACCTTGCTCACGCGCCACGAACGGCCAGCGGCTGCGGGCCGTTGTGGAAAGCAAAATAATAATAAAAGCCAAATGCGTGAGCGGTCATCATGTCGCTTATTGTATGGCGAACGCCGAATTTGTCAAGAGCCACGGCACGCCTTGTTTGCAAACTTTTTATGTCGCCGCAGGAACCCGCCCGCGGCGCCCCACATCATCCATGCCTGAGCCTGCTACTTCAAACCCGAATGCAGAAAACTGCGAATGAACTGCTTTTGGAACACCAAAAAGAGCAAAAACAACGGCGCGATCACCGTAATCGTCGCCGCGGCCAACAAAGGCCACCGAGCGCCAATTTCGCCCAATTGGGTAAACCGCACCAGCCCAATGGTCAACGGCCGCGAGCGCTCTGTTAGGGTCACGACCAAAGGCCACAGGAACTCGTTCCAGTGCCAACTGATGGAAGAAAGGGCAAAGGCCACCAAGGTGGGCATCGCAGGCGGAAGATACACATGCCACAGCAACTGCCACCACGAACATCCATCCATGATGCCTGCGTCCACCAGGTCACGCGGCACTTCCAAAAAAGCCTGCCGCATCAAAAAAGTGCCAAAAGCCGACCCAAAATAGGGCAAAGCCACGGCCAGGGTGGTATCGAACAGGCCAAGTTTGCGGATGGTCGAGAAGTTGGGCACCAGCAACGCGGCCGCAGGAATCATCAACTGCAACAGGATGAAGAAAAACAGCCACTTTTTGCCCCGAAAGCGATAGTGGGCAAAGGCAAAACCCGCCAGGGTTATCGTAATCACCTGGGCAAACAAGATCATCCCCACAATGATGATGGTGTTGCGATAATACACCCCAAACGGCGCCAAAGACCAAGCCTTGAGATAATTGGCAAACGTCACCGTATGCCCAAACCACACATCGCCGCGGCCCAAGGGCTCGGTTTCGGGGCGAAAAGAGACCACCACGCCCCAAATGATAATCGAAGCCCACCCCAAAGCCAAAACCAGGGTCAAGACGTTCAACGAAACATCCACAACCCGCTTGCGCAATTTTGCGGTGGTCATCATCAGGCACCCTCCCGCTCAGAAAGCACAAAGTTGGTCACCGTGATGCTCAACATAATCACAATGAGCACCACCGTAATCGCCGAAGCCAACCCAACGTTTTGGTCTTCGAAACGCACTTGCCACAAATAGTAAAGCAACACCGTGCTGGATTGGCTGGGTCCGCCTTGAGTCAGCACGAAAATATGGTCCACGACCTGGAAGGCGTCAATGATCGCGATGGTGGAAACGAACAAAGTCGTGCGCCGCAGCAAGGGGAAGGTAATCTTCCACAGCTGAGTCCACCAACTGGCGCCGTCAATGGCAGCGGCCTCGAAAACGTCGGTGGGCAAATTTTGCAAGCCGGCCAGGTAAAAAATCATCAAATAGCCCGCATTTTTCCACACGGCCACAATCATCACCGCCAACAATGCCAAATGGGGGTTCCCCAACCAGTTTTGCGGTCCGTGATACCCCAACGCCTGCAGCGCGGTGTTAAACAGGCCATAATCGGGCGTGAAGAAAAACATCCAAATGGTGGCGGCGCTCACCATAGGCAAAATAGTGGGGTAAAAGAACGCCAACCGCGCCAAACCAATGCCCTTGACCGCGCGATTGACCAACAAAGCAAACAAAAAGGCCAACACAATGCTCGTGGGCACAGTGCCAATCACATAGATGGCCGTATTGCGCAGCACCTCGTGGAAATCGGGGCTGGTCAGCAAGGTTTTGTAATTTTCCAGGCCCACGAACGTCGGCGTCCGGAACTTTGCGATGTTGAGATATTGACGGAAGAAACTGGTGTAAATCGCCTGCACCGTCGGCCACGCGGTAAACACCAACACGATGACCAACGTGGGCGAAATGAGCAAATAAGGCAACCACGGGGGTGCCTTTCGACTCGCGGGAGAGATGGACTTAGAAGCAATGGACATAGGCGCTCCACAAAAGTAAAACAAAGGGGGAAACCGACCTCAAGGCCGGTTTCCCCCTCGCTACGTCAGGGGTCCTACTTGAAGATAGACAAAGCCTCATCGGCTTCTTTTTGGGCCTGCTTCATCGCCTCCGCCGGCGTCATCTCACCGTTGTAGGCAGCCTGCAAGTATTTATGGAAGATGTTGCGCACTTTGCCCAAATTCATGCACGAGAGTTCCATGCCAGCATATTGGAGCATATCGCGCAATTCACCAGCCTGCGGCACCTCTTCGATGTGCTTCTTCATGGCCTCGGTGTCGTAGGCGCTCTTGCGGGTGGCCACGTAGCCGGTGTTGATGCTGAAGTCGGCCGCGTATTCGGGCTGGGTCACAAACTCGATGAACTTCCAAGCCGCGGCCTGCTCTTCAGGGGAAACACCCTTCAAGATGTAGAAGTTCCCACCGCCGGTGACGGTCGCGTAAGTGCCGGGTTCCTTCCCGGGCACGGCCATCACGCCCACCTTGAAGTCTGCCTGCTTCAGGATGCCGTTCAGGCTCCCGCTGGAATGCACAATCATCGCGGCAGCGCCCTTGGCGAAATCGGCAGGCGCGTTGCCCCAATTCTTCTGCACGCCTTCAGGCATGGCGTGATATTTGTGCGAGAGGTCAATGTAATATTGCACTGCTTCAATCACCTTGGGGTTGTCGAACACCACCTCGGTGGGCGAAGCCACAATATTCTGGCCATTGCCAATGGCCAACGGCTGGAACAGCCAATAAGGCCAGCCCGAAGGCCATTCGATGCCCCAGCGCTGCCCGGGGATGGTCAACTTCTGGGCCGCTTCGGCCAACGATTGCCAACTATCGGGCGGCTGCAAGCCTTCCTGCTCAAACAGGTCCGCGTTGTAATACAAAGTCACCACGCTGCGCTGGAAGGGAATGCTCCAAATTTTGCCGTCATATTTGGAATTCGCCATGAACGCCGGGAAGAAATCATTGATGTAGGCGTCGCCGTCGGGCATGGCGTTGATGAAGTCATCCAAGGGGACGATGTAATCGGCATTGATCAAGTCATACAAATCTGCGGCCAGCATCACCGCCAGCGCAGGGGGTTTGCCGCCGCCTTCGATGGTGGTCTGGATGGTGGTTTTCACATCACCATAACCACCCGAAAACACGGGCTTCACCTTGATGTTGGGGTTTTCTTTCTCAAAGGCGTCAATATAGCCCTGAAGGATCTTGGCAATGGGGGCATCCACTGCGACCGGATAATACACCTCAATGGTGACCGGCTCTGCGGGGGCCTCGGTGGCCGCTTCAGTGGCTTCCGGCGCTTGAGTGGCTTCGGCCGGCGCCTGCGTGGCCTCCTCCTGCTGGGGAGCCGCCGTAGGGGTGGCCTTGCTCCCACAGCCTGCCAGCGCCATGCTCATCACGAGCAACAGCGACACAACAACGAACAGCACACGCTTGCGATTCATAGGGTTACCTCCTCGAGGCTAAAAAAGTTGGGCTCTTCTTCCCACTCCTCAGGTGGGTAAAGGCTATTATAATCCTCCCAACCCCTTCGCGGCAGAGCAATTTTCACCTTGCGCCGCTCGTCTTTCAGCCCTCAAGGGAGGATGTCAGCCATGATGCGTGTTTCCAAAGCCCTCATGCTCGTCGTTGGGCTGTTCGCGGCTTCCCTCGCCGGCTGCCACCCCGCCTCCACGCCGCTTGCGCCCCCCACCCCGCCCCCCACCACACCCGCGCCCACGCCATCGCCTTCCCCGCCACCCACGCCGTCGCCTTCCCCCCAGCCTGCCGCCACCGCCACCCTGCCGGCAACCGCGACCTTCACGCCTTCCCCCACGCCGCCCCCAACCCTGCCCGGCCCCGTTTATCTGCGGGTCAACCAAGTTGGCTTCCTCCCTTCCGACCGCAAAATCGCCTTTGCCCTCACCAACGCCAACCTGGCCGACCTCCCCTTCACCCTGCAAAACCCCCAAGGCCAAACCGTCTTCCAAGGCACCCTAACCGCCGACCGCGGCCCCTATGGGCGCTTTGCCCATCTCTACACCTTAGATTTCAGCGCCCTCACCACCCCCGGCACCTACACCCTCCACCTGGGGCCTCAAACTTCTCCCCCCTTCCAAATTGCCGCCGACGTATACGCCCCCCTCCTGCCGCTCTCGCTCCGCTTCTTCCGTGTGCAACGCTGCGGCAACACCGCGCCCGCAGGCCACTTGGCCTGCCATCTCAACGATGGCATCGTCGCCAACGGCCCCCGCCAAGGGGAACACATTGACGCCAGCGGCGGATGGCACGACGCGGGCGACTACCTCAAATTCGTGCTCACCACAGGCTATAGCCTGGATGTCATGCTCAGCGCCTATCACCATCACCCCGAAGCCTTTGCCCCCGCCCAAACCGAGTTTCTGGAAGAAATGCAAATCGGCTTGGCCTGGTTGCTCAAAATGTGGGATCCCGCTCAGCAGACCCTCTACACCCAAGTGGGCGATGCCCGCGACCACGACGCCTGGCGCTTGCCTTCCCTCGACACCCTATATCCCCAAGGGCGCCCCGTATTCGCAGCCCCGGCGGGCCGCGGCGCCAATCTGGCAGGAAAGGCCGCCGGCGCCTTGGCCTTGGCCGCAGTCATCTGGGGCGACCCGCAAACCCCCACGGCCAACCCCGCGCTGGCCCAAACCTACCTGCAAGCCGCGCGCGAACTCTACGCCTTTGGCCTGAAACACCCCGCAGCCCAGCCTTCGACCCCCGCAGATTTCTACGACGAAACCACCTGGCGCGACGATATGGCCTTTGCCGGCGCCATGCTCTACCTGGCCACCGACCAGCCTCACTACCTGGAAGAGGCCGAAACCTTTGCCCGCGCGGCGGGCCCCGGCTGGGGATTGGATTGGGGTAGCCTCCACGGCTTGGCCCATTACGAACTTGGCCTCCTGGACCCTCACTACCGCAACACAGCCGCCCGCTTCCTGGCCACAGATTTGCAAGACGGCCAAACCGCCTTGGCTCACCGCCCCTTTGCCGTCGCCTCAGATGAAATGTATTGGGGCATCTTCGAAGATATGTTGGGGCTCAGCCTGGAAGCCTTTTGGTACGCCGACCTCACCGGCGATACCCGCTACCTCCCCCTCGCCACAGCCCAGCGCGACTACATCTTAGGCCGCAACCCGTGGGGCGTTTGCTTTGTCTCGGGTGCTGGCACCCGCTGGCCTCACCACCCCCACCACCAAGTCGCCGACCTCAACCATCTGGACGCCTTCGGCTTTTGGGATGAAGGCCCGGTGCCGTGGGAAACCTTCCACGACGAAGGCATCACCCTGCGCACCTCCCCCGACCCCTTCGCGCCTTTCCAAACCTCGCGCGCGGTCTATCACGACGACGTGGCCGACTACGTCACCAACGAGCCCACCATCACCACCAACGCCACCGCAATTGCCCTGTTGGCCTGGCTCAACCGCAACCCCCGCTGACCCCTGCAGACGCCACCGCCTGCCCAGCCCCCACGCGCCACCTCACCCAAGGCGTGCAGAAACGCTTAGAAGGGGATGTCTTCTTCGGGGGTTTTGGGGGGCAGCTGATGCCAGCGCCAGAGTTGCGTATCCACCGTGTTCAAATCAACCAGCGAAACGCCATCGCTCTTCCAGCGCGCTTCCTGAAGCGGCGAGGCCCGCAATTCCCGAGCCAAAACCTCCACCCCCTGGGTCCAACCGCCACGGGCAAAGAGCACAAAATGCACCCGCCAAAACTTCTCGGCAGGCAAAACAGCCTCGGTTCGGGCGATGAGTTGGCGCAATACCGCGGGCTTGACCGGCTCGGGCGACCATTTGCACTCGCCCAAAATCAACGTCCGCTCACGGGGGTTGATGCCCACCACATCCACCTGCGCCCGCCGCGTCCACGCGGCCCCCACCTGTAAAGGCTGAAACGGCAAAAAGCCCTGGGCCCCCGCGTAGAGGGTCCACAAGCGGGCAATCTCTTCCCAGGTGTAGGTGCCGATGAAATCCAACAAATGCCGCCGCAATTCGCTCAACAAAGGCTCATGGACCCCAGCAGCAATTTGCCCGCGATAAGGGCTCACAAAACGGAAATAAAACCGCAGGAAAGGGTCGGTCAGGTGATACCGCCCCTGGCGGCTGTTAGGCGGCGCGGTCAGCGAACGGCGGCGCTCCACGTAGCCCGTCTCCAGCAACGACTCCAAATAGCGGCTGACGTGCCCCGCGGGCAGGCCCGACGTCCGCCGAATTTCGGCCTGGGTATGGGCACCCCGGGCAATGGCGCTCAAGATGGCATAGTAATTGCCGGTTTCCCGAATGTAATCTTGCAGCAGGAAACGGGGCTCATCGCTCAAAGAGAGCGCCGCGTGGGTGACAAAGGCGGTAAGGTTGGTTTGAAAATCTTGCTGCGGATGCCAATACGCCCAATAAGCGGGCACACCGCCCACCACAGCATACAAAGCCACACGCGCTTCGGGGCTGTAAGCCGGGAACGCCTCGCGCGTGGCCGGATATGGCAACGGCTGCAAACGCAAGGCGGCCGTTGCCCGACCATACAAAGGCGCTTGCGGGGAAAGCACATCGCGCACCACCATCCCCAAATGCGAACCCGAAATCACCAGCATGAGGTTGCCGCGGCTCAAGGTGTGGTCCCAGGCATGCTGCAAGGCCCCGGCCACGGAGGGGCCGTGTTCCAAGAGATAGGTAAATTCGTCAATAATCAAAGCCACCCGCCGCCCGCGCTGGGAAGCCATCTCCGCAAAAGCCTCGAAAGCCGCCCGCCACGTCGGATAGAGCACCTCAGCCCCCCGCGCGTCGGGGTGGAAAAAGCGATACACCGCCTGCGAGAAGGCCCGCCGTTGGTCGCTTTCGCTGGACGGCTCGGCAGCCCAATACAGGACATCGTCAGCGTGGCGTTGGGTCCATTCCCACAACAGGCGCGTCTTCCCCACCCGCCGCCGACCATAGAGCACCAAAAAGGCTGCTTGGGGGCTGCGCCAGAGGTCTTCCAGCAGGGTCATTTCTCGCTGTCTGCCTACAAAGGCAGCAGGATAGACGGAAGTCATGCGTCCTCCTCAAAACAAGATAAGCGCGATTATCATAACTCAGATTATGTATTTTAGCAAGGCCTGGCAGCAGGGCAAACACAGCCGACAACACCCAAGAAGCCGCGCCGCGGCTTTCGGTCGCGGCTTGGGAAGCAGGCCCGCGCGGGCCCCGTGCCCCCACCGGCCGCCAGGGTGGAACGCGCCCGCGCCGCGAAACGCTGCTGCGCCGCGGCGACTTCCTTGCAAGTGTGCTTGCAAAACACTTGCGGCGTTGGCAGCCTTGGAGCACCAGGGAAACGCCTGGCGCACAGCCTCCTCTTCCACGGCCGCGCGGGCATTGGCGGGGCGTTTTCCGTGCTGGGGATGAGGCCCCATGAAAAGAAAAGCGCCCCGCGCCGGCCTGAGGGCTATCAGGGAAACCCAGGGGCATGGCCGTGGGCCGCCAACCTCGGGGTTGCCCCTGGGCTGGGGCGTCTCAGCCGTCGCCAAGATGCACGCAGCCCAATCTGGCGCTTTTTGGTTTTGATTTTGGGGTTGGGGGTGGGGTTCTTGAGGTTTGGGGTTGTTGACCTGCGGCCATCCATGGCTTTTGCTTTGGCCGGTTTACGGCTATACGAAATTTTGGCCAGTTTTTTCCTCCCGTTTTGGCCAATTTTTTCCCTCGGCTCTCCCCCA
>Ga0256914_1004396_pt1 | contig 10606 bp, 11 predicted proteins | sample HulkmetaG_FD_191571 | JGI IMG/M metagenome (GOLD analysis project Ga0256914, IMG submission 191571) | Hydrothermal chimney microbial communities from Main Endeavour vent field at the Juan de Fuca Ridge, Pacific Ocean - Hulk | ecosystem: Environmental > Aquatic > Marine > Hydrothermal vents ...
GAGCGAGGAGGGATTAAAACTTCATTTCGACGAAAGAATATAAAACTAAAATCTTCACTTAAATCACAGTTTTATTTGATATAATTAATATAATTTTATAGTGGAAAATCAAGGCGGAAAATGGAAGGTTTTTTTGGAACGCGAGCCGATATTATTGTCGATACGATGATGCTGGTAACGGCATTTTTACCCTTTATGCTGTTTATGGCTATCCGTTTTGCTAAAAAAGGGGATTACGATACCCACAAATGGGCACAAATCGTACTTTTTGCCATAACCAACCTCCTTGTAATAGCACTTGAACTGGATATAAGTTTCGGCGGAATGGATGCCGTTATAGCTCAAAGCAAATATTACGGAAGTAGTGAGCTTTTTTATATCTTCGGCATACATCTGTTTTTCGCCGTATCGTCAACCGCACTTTGGCTCTGGCTTATTATCGTTTCTTCACAAAGATATCCCGTCCATTTCACGTTCGCTCACAAAAAATACGGTAAAATCGTCTTTATCGATCTCATATTGACGGTCATAACGGGATGGATCTTATACGCTATGGTTTTTGCAAGCTAATTTTTTCACATTTTAATGGTAAAATTTGCCAAACAAACAAAAAGGCGAACAATCATGAAAAACTTGTTAAATTTTATATTGATTTTAGCGACAGCGATTACTTTAAGCGGTTGTCTCGGCGACGATAGCGTAAATATCAACGACGGTGACTACCAAAATGACGATACCCGTCCTTTGGGAATAATACCTCCAAGCAGAGAAGGAGTCGGAGTATCATTTGATATAGCCGAGTATATGTTCTCAAACAGAACACTAAACGGGGGTATAGTCAAAAAGAGATATACCGTCACGACGCAGGATCCAAACGGCTACTTCGACGGACAAAAATATATTCTCACTTATCTAATACAAGGCGTTAAAGACGATATGGGCAATATTATAATTCAAGTATTCGAAAATAACAAATTCGTAGAAAAAGATACGATTACACAAAACTCCATAACCGTAAACTCATACGACACAAACGATATCCTCTCCGCAACGGAGCACTATCCGAGATTTATAAGACAAAATGAAGACCTGCTTAGAAATGATAGAGGAGCTTGCGTACTTAAACAAAGGATAGAAAGCTTCGACTTTTCTCAGATTATACCCGTTCAAGCATATCCGGATATGGACAATCCGCCTCTAGTTTACGGAAGCGTGCTTCATTTTTATTGTGGAACAACGGACGGCACGACAATAGATCGCTACTATGCCAACGGTTGGGGAACGGTAGGATTGATAACAACAACCGCCGACGGCACGGTAAAATATACCATCTTCGATCCCAATAGTTACGAAGAACTTTGATTTTATTTTCGAAAGCTTTCAAAGCTTTCGAAATATAATTATGCTTTTTTATCTTCGTGCGTAAAGTTTTTTATCAAAGAGGTGAAATACTCTTCGATCTCTTGCGCCGCCTCTTTCGCCATCTTTTCCACTTTATGTTTTGATTCTTGGAATTCGTACGAAAGCTCTTTTTTCTTCTCTTCCCATATATCTTCCGCTTCCATTTTTGCCAAATGTGCGCGAAGTGCCGCTATATCGAGTTCTTCCTCCGCTTTTGAAGCCACTTTTTTAGTAAACTCTTCCGCACTCTCTTTTATCTCATGAAGTTTTTGTCTTGCCTCGATAACATCGAGATTCGCCTTTAATTCGTCATTTTCATCTTTGGCGCCCTCTTTCAACTTTTCGCTTACACCGGAAAATTTCTTTTTTATATCGGCCCATAACTCTTTTGCGTCTTCAGCCAAATCTTCACTAATATCCTCTACTTTCTCTTCAAGTTCGTCAAGAGCTTTTTTCGATTTTTCGACAATCTCTTTAAATTCCGCCATTATATCCTCCTTTGTTGGATTTTTTATAAAGACATGATATCAGTTTTTTAATTACACAATTTTAAATAAAGATAATTAATCACCTCGAAATATCATAAACTTCCACTCTCAAAGTTCCACTCCACTCGTCAGCGAAAAACTCCAACGAGTAGTTTTGCAATTTCACATCTACATCTACGGCGCCCAATTTTTCTCTCTTGTTCAACTCGTCATGAACACCGTACATATCGTTTTGGTCTATCTCGAAACCCGAAAGTCTAAGTTTTAAATCTCGTTCATCTTTTAAAACGAAACCGTCAAACAACACTTGCTCGAAATCTTTATGCTCATGATCTTTTTTATATTTATGTATATCCAACGCTCCGCTATCATAAAGACGCTCGTCTATGGCGTCCTCTATCTGCCATTTTTCATATGATTTCGGTGAAAATACTTCGCTTGCAAAGACAATCTCCGCATTTTTGTTGAGAAAGTAAGTATGTTCGTGTATATTATCTACCGTCGCTCCTGTAAGCGTTATTTTTACCCTCTTGTGAGGAAGCAAAAACGTAGCTACGCTCGCCCAAGCACCAAGATCTTTTTTAATTCCCAAATGACTTTGATGAAAGACGGTATGAGCGAAATCTTTACCGTCAAACTTGACGTTGTCAGCTATAGTTTTGAAGTAAGTATCTTTGAACGCCTGATAACCGTCGTTAGGTGTTTTGGGCATCAACCATTTAAAAGGTTCGGTAGCTCTTGTAGAACTAATCTGCGAAACGAGTATATCCTTATAGTACAAACTTGCGGCTTCACCTTTTGGGGAGTGAAGATGCTTATCTATCCAACTGTAATTCATATGTTTTACATCGATCGGTTGTTTTTGAATAAGATTGACAAACTTTACGAGATTTTCATTACTAGCCACTTGATTCCCTCGAATAACCCCTTCAATACTCAACCATCTTAGTATCTTCCTTTGAGAAGCCAAATTTTCGACATCTTTCTCTATAATCCATCTTACGACTAGAGCACCTAAACTCGCACCTATGAAATTTACATGTTCAGCTTGTGTAATCCGCATAACATGTCTGGCGTATTTTGCTACTATAGCGGCATATCTAGGAATTCCTCCTCCGTACATTTTAGTGATTTTTTCGATATCTTCTTTATCTTTTGGAGTATAATAATCAGGAGCCGTTCTCCCGTAATAGGGAGTTATCGTCACTATATTCGTAAAATTTTCCGGATCATACGTTTTAAGAGTATCAAATCCCGTGAATTCGACCAGTTTATCAAGCATAGGATCATAAGCATCGTACCCGTAAACCGTATCGTAAGATGTGCCGTCTTTGTCGTATCCGTGAACATATACGGTTATAGACCTCTCTTTATAAGGCTTTACCGACGGCTCTAAAACAACCGAATTCATATCGCTCTCTTGAATAGGAGCGATGTTTTGAGCGTCGTTTTTAATATTCGAAAGAGTTTGCTCTACATTTTCCACGCTTACCGAAACGGGCGGTCGGGACTGATCTTTAGTCTCCTGCGACTTTGCGTTTTCCTTGGAAGACGTATCCCCGGAAGAACCGCTATTGTTCGGCTCGTAAGAGTCGCTGCCGCCGCATCCCAAAAATAGGAAAACAACAACTGAAAGAAAAATTTTATACATGTTATAACCTTTAAATTATCTAAAAATTATAACATAAAATGAAATATATTTAAATGTCTTACCCACTGAAAGTATCACAACTTCTTAAATCGCCACTTTTAAGACCTTTGTAAAACCACTCCATTCTCTGTTTTGATGAGCCATGAGTAAAACTATCGGGCATAACATAACCGGTAGTCTGTTTTTGGATATGATCATCACCTATTGCGCTTGCAGCATTTAGTGCTTCATCTATATCGCCTCTTTCAAGCATATTTTTCATTTTTTGAGCATGATGAGTCCATACACCGGCATAACAATCCGCCTGAAGCTCCACCTTTACCTGAAGAGCGTTTTGTCCGGCTTTACCGTAACTTCTTTGCTTGGCCATCTCCACTTGCTCCAAAGTTCCTTGAAGATTTTGTATATGGTGCCCTACTTCATGCGCCAAAACATACGCTTGAGCAAAATCTCCCGTCGCTCCGAATCTGTTTTTCAACTCGTCGAAGAAACCTAAATCAACATAAATTTTTTGATCGTTGGGACAATAAAACGGACCCATTTGAGCGTCGGCATAACCACAGCCGCTTCTTGTACTTCCACGATACAGCACCATTTTGGGAGGTTTGTAAGTATATCCCGAATTTCTGTAAATTGCGGACCAAACATCTTCGGTATCGGCTAAAACAGTCGACATAAAAGCCGCTTCTTCGTTATCTTTTGCAAGTTGCTCTTTTGTCGTAGGAGTATTTTGACTCGATCCTCCTATGATGGATAAAGGATTGAATCCGCTAATATAAGCTACAGCGCCCGCCGCAACGATCAAAAGACCGAACTTACTTTTTAAAAGAGGTTTAACAAGAGGATATATAAAAAGTAGAGTCTGCAAAGAGGGCATTTTGAAACCTCCCGCACCGCCCGAGCTTGATCGTCTATCCTCAACATTAGAGCTTTGTTTTCTGTCTCTCCATTTCATCGATTTTTCCTTGATAGTATGTTTTATTCATATTATCAAATTTTTTTTTGTAACCGGCTTTGATCGGTAGTTTAAACGGGTTCTATTTTTTTACGGTAAACTCGCCTCTATTTTTATCTTTTACAACATCGTCGTAACTAAAAATTCTCGCATTCATGACAATATATACACCTTTATCCAGTATTTCCAAAGCTCCAAGTGCCATACCTACGTTAAAAAGGGCATCTGAATTTTTAAAGGAAAAAGGTATCATAGCTCCAGTGAGAACAATAGTTTTAGATTTTATATCAGCTAGTTTATGTGCTGTGTCTACCATCGTATCAGTACCGTGCAATATAAGAATCCTATCATAATTACTATCGCGTACGGCTTCGTAGATCGCCTCTGTATCTATTTCATCCATATCCAAAGAGTCTTTGAGCATAAGTGTGCGGATATCGAAGCAAGCGGTTGATCTAGCCCGTTTAAAAATCTTTTGAGGAAGATCCTCGTCAAATACAAGTTCACCGCTTATTTCATCGTATCTTTTCGCTATCGTACCGCCCGTTGCAAATATTTGAACACTCATTTACTGTCTCGGATCCTCTTTACTGTCAAGATACGCTATCTCTCTAAGTCGTTTTCTGTAATTTTCTATATCGCATACTTTCAAATCCGTTACTCCGTCTTCAAATGCCGCTTTTGCGACTGCGGACGCCACCCATACCATAACCTCTTTGCTAAAAGGAGTGGGAATGATATGATCTTTTCCGAATTCAAGATCGGGATTATTGTACGCCGCTTTTACATAGTACGGAACCGGCTCTTTGGCTAAATCGGCAAGAGCTCTTGCGGCCGCTATCTTCATATTTTCCGTGATCTTTTTCGCTCCCACATCAAGTGCGCCTCTAAAAATCGAGGGAAAACCCAGAACATTGTTTACTTGATTAGGGTAGTCGCTTCTTCCCGTTCCTACGATTATGTCGTCTCTGACCTCTTTGACCTCGGCAGGCGTGATTTCGGGAGTAGGGTTCGCACATGCGAAAATTATCGCGTTTTTGGCCATAGTTTTTACCATATCCTGAGAAACCGCTCTAGGACCGCTAAGTCCCAACATCATATCGGCACCTTTTAGGGCGTCCGCGAGGGTTTGGTCATTCGTATCGATCGCAAACTCTGCTTTATATTCGTTTAAATCCTCTCTTTTCGTACTGACTACGCCTTTGGAATCGACAAGAACTATATGTTTAGCGCCTAGGTTTCTATACATTCTCGCACTAGCTATTCCGGCCGCACCGGCACCGATGATGACGATTTTTATATCTTCTATTTTTTTAGAAGTCAACTCCAAAGCATTTAAAAGTCCCGCGGCGGTTATTATAGCGGTACCGTGTTGGTCGTCATGAAATACGGGAATATTTACCCTCTCTTGAAGCCTTTTTTCTATTTCGAAACACTCAGGAGCTTTTATATCTTCAAGATTAATTCCACCGTACGTATCGCTTATTGCCGCACATACTTCTACAATTTCATCAATAGTGTGAACATTCAACTCCACATCCACCGCATCAACACTCGCAAACGTTTTGAAGAGAACGGCTTTTCCTTCCATTACGGGTTTTCCGGCTAGCGCTCCTATGTTTCCTAACCCAAGTACAGCACTTCCGTCGGTAATAACTGCAACAAGATTTCCTTTACTTGTATATTTGTATGCAAGCGACGGATCTTTTTCTATTTCAAGACAAGGATATGCCACACCGGGAGTATATGCCATAGAAAGATCTTTTTGGGTATTGCACGGTTTTGTTATAAGCGTTCCTATTTTCCCGTGTTCATGATATTTTAACGTCTCTTCTTTAAAGTGTTCCAATTTATTTAACCTTTTATATTTTTTACAAGTTTTTCAACTCTTAGAATAATCTCTTCCAATCCGACGATACTAAGAACATCATATACCGACGGACTTACGGAAGTTCCTACCATCGCTATTCTTACAGGTTGTGCCAACTGTTTCATCTTTAGATCATGCTTTTGCATAAACATTTTTGTAGCTTCCTCAAAATCGACCGGAAGGTGAAGTTTTTTATCGTATATTCTTAAAAATGCGGCATATTTTAACAATATATCCAAGGACTCTTCGTTTAAGAATTTTTTTACCGCTTTTTCATCATAGTTTTTCGGACGGTTCAATATCGCTTTTGCCATATCGGCAAACTCTACAAGTGTTTTTGCTCTCTCTCTTAAGGCATCTACCAATATCTCTTTTTTATCATGATCTTGAATATCCACATCAAAATATCTTAATTCTTCAATAATTCTCTCATATGTCGAATTTTTTATATAGTGGGCGTTTAACCACAAAAGTTTTTCGCTATTGTACGCGGAAGCCGATTTGTTTATATCCGACGGATCAAAAAGCTCAAGCATCTCCTGAAACGAAAATATCTCTTGATCGCCGTGGCTCCAACCAAGCCGAACCAAAAAATTCAACAACGCTTCGGGAAGATATCCCATCTTTTTATACTCCATCACATCCATAGCGCCGTCTCTTTTGGAGAGTTTTTTCCCACTAGGATTCAAGATCATAGGAACATGATAAAATTTTGGAATTTTAAAACCTAGTGCTTCGTAGATAACGATCTGTTTCGGCGTGTTCGAAAGATGATCGTCTCCTCTTATAACATCCGTTATCCCCATCAATGCATCATCTATCGCAACAACGAAATTATATGTAGGCGTTCCGTCGGCTCGGGCGATAATGAAGTCGTCCAAAATATCGTCCGTATTAAATGAAATTTCACCTTTTACGCCGTCATGAAAAGATATGATAGTATTTATAGGCGCTTTTATACGAATGACCGGCTCTACTCCCTTTGGAGGCGTTCCTTGAAAATCACGATATCTACCGTCATATTTTGGTCTTTGTTTTAAACTTTGCTGCTTGGCTCTCAACTCGTCAAGCTCATCTTTGCTCATATAGCAACGGTAAGCTTTTTTTTCATCGAGAAGTTGTTTTATATATTTTTTATATATATCGAATCTTTGCGATTGGTAAAATATTTCGTCATCGAACGAAAGTTTTACCCATTTAAAAGCCTCTCTAATCGCCTCGGCGGCTTCTTTCGAGTTTCTTCTAAGATCCGTATCTTCAATTCGAAGCAGAAATCTACCGCTGTTTTTTCGCGCCCACAAGTAGCTATATAGCGCTGTTCTAAGACCTCCGATGTGCAAATATCCGGTAGGACTCGGAGCAAAACGAGTAGTAATCATAAATATACCTTTTTGGAGCAATTTTAGCATAATGTGTTATAATCTTCAAGCAGAGTTAATGCAAGGAATTTTAACCATGATAAAATATTTTTTAGTTTTTGCACTAAGCGTGATACCTCTATTTTCTAAAACTATCGCGGCGGTGGCACTTACGGTCAACTCAAATCCTATTACCGTTTACGAGATTCAAAAACTAAGCGCCCAACAAAAGATTTCAAAAGAGGATGCGGTAAACTCTCTCATCCAAGAAAGAATAGAGCAAGAGCAAATTCAAAAACTCGGAATATTCGCAACGCCAAAAGAGATAGAAACCAGAATCGCGGAAATAGCCAAACAGAACAATCTAAGCGGCAGCGAATTTGAAAAAGCTCTCCAAAAAGAGGGAAAAAGTCTTGCTTCTTTGAAAAAAGATATAGAAAGAATCATAAAAAAAGAGAAACTCTACCAAAGAATCTTGGAAGGAAAAATGAGAAAACCGACCGAGGAGGAGATGAGAAATTTCTACAACGAACACAAGCAAGATTTTACGGTTGCCGGAAAGATAAAAATTCAAGAGTACAGTTCAAAAGATCCCAAAGCTCTTCAAGCCATTCAAATGAGGCCGATGCTTGTACTACCGAATGTAAAGATTACGACAAAAACGATAGATCCAAAAAAAACGAATCCTCAACTCGTACAGTTTCTTTTACGAACTCCCGTCAGATCTTTTACGCCTATCGTAAATCTCGGAGAAAATGCGGCTATGTTTTTTATACTCAAAAAAGGTAGCCCCGTAACGGCTTCTTACGATCAAGTAAAACAAAATATCTTTTTAAGATTGATGAAAGAGCAGGAACAGGCAAATCTGATCTCTTACTTCGAAAAGAAAAAATCGGAAGCCAATATCAAAGTCATAAGAAAGCCTTAAGAAGGAATATTCATGTCAAAAACAGCAGTTTTTATAACTATTTTTCTACTTCTGGTCGGTTGCGGAAGAATAGCCGATGAAGGCGACTCGTCAATAGGAACGAAATCATACGGAAAACTTCAATTTATAACCGTCAAAAAAAGCCGCTTCGTCGCGAATGACAACATCGACGGAGGACATTTCCAAGTAATAGTAAAAACCGTCAACAAACCGATATCTTATGAACGGGTGGATCTGCTTGAAGATTCAAATCATTACGCTTTGATAGAAAACGGCAAAATAAAAGATGAAAGCGTTATCAGCGTCCAAAAGACGAATAATGCGGTAAAAAGCAAGATACTTCTTTTGTTGGATCTTTCGGGCTCCATCCTAGAAGGCGGATGCAGTGACGAAAATAGCAATAGCGTATGTAATCAGCTCATAAGATCTAGTAACGAATTTATAGATAATATCATCAAAAACGGAGCTTTCGAGATAGCCATATACTATTTTAACTCAAAAAAATCCATTTTACCATTAAGCGCTCAGACGGAATTTCCAACCGCTAATTTAACCATATTGAAAAATGCGGTAAAACAACTTCAAGATCCCTATTTCGTTAATACATATCTAAAAGGATACAACTCCACAAACCTATACGGTGCGGTTGAACAAAGCGGAGAAAAAGTATGCTCTTGGACGGATTGTGAAAATCAAAACGGTTTCGAGATAGGTTCGGTCGTCATCTTTACCGACGGAAGAGACTTAGCCGAGATAGTCACTAAAAAAGAGATGTTGAAATCGCTAAAAGATCAAATTCAATACTATACCATAGGAATAGGAAACGCCGACAACAAAACGCTCGCTGAAATCAGCGGTGAAAACCACCATTTCGAGGCTTCACAGGAAAACATACAAAGCGCTTTCACTCAAACATACGAGGAGATTTTATACAATAGTAGTTTTTATCGTATAAATTATTGTCCCGCCACGCTCGAGGGAACGATTAAAACCAAAATAATGTTCGAAGATAAAAATCTTGGTATAAAAACATATGTACAGGAAGAGAGAATAACGCTTGATGACAATATAGACTTTAGATGCGATATATGACCTATATTTTATAAAAGACGGTAATTTCCGAACTCCCAATACTTTTTTGCGGGAACTCTTTTACCGATAAAACCGGCTTTTATGAGTTCTCTTGCTATAAAAATATTAAACAACGCATGTCCAAATAGCAAAACCCTATTTTTTTTAGACTCTTTTATCAATATATCGGCCGCTCTCTTTGCTCTCTTTTTTGTATGGATAAACGATTCACCGTTGTTTGAGAAACCGATAAACCCCACAATTCTGGAAAAAATAAGCCAATTTTTAGGCGATAGTCTAAATAGATCGTTTTGAAAATGAGGAGGGATAGACTCTTCAAAAAGAGGATCGACTATATCGGGATTTACTCCGCATCTTTTCGCGCTTTGAACGGATCTTGGCAAATCGCTGCATATTACGATCGAATTATGAGCTAAAAACCTTAATCTCTTTGGCGGTATAGATCTATTCGTCAAAGGAGCTTCGTTATATTTTTTTAAAAGCTTAGGAATCTCCTTGCCGCTTATTTTAAGAGGAGGAGTAAAATCCGGTTCGCCGTGGCGAACCAGAATTATCTCTTTCATGAGAGATAGTTGGTATCGAAATTATTGGTTTGAAAGTCAGGATTATCCATCATTTCGGAGTGAAAGTCTATAACCGTTTTTATTCCTTCAACTTGAAACTCTCTTAAAGACTCTCTCATTTTCGCTATAGCTTTGTCCCTATCTCTATCCCAAACTATGAGTTTGCCTATCATAGAATCATAGTATTGAGGAACCGTATATCCCTGATATGCATGAGAATCTATCCTTACGTTTCTACCGCCGGGAACTATCCATTTTGTTATTTTTCCCGGACTTGGAATAAATTTTTTCGGATCTTCC
>Ga0256914_1004397_pt1 | contig 10604 bp, 8 predicted proteins | sample HulkmetaG_FD_191571 | JGI IMG/M metagenome (GOLD analysis project Ga0256914, IMG submission 191571) | Hydrothermal chimney microbial communities from Main Endeavour vent field at the Juan de Fuca Ridge, Pacific Ocean - Hulk | ecosystem: Environmental > Aquatic > Marine > Hydrothermal vents ...
AACCTTGCATTCGGGCCATAAAACCAACATAGCAACAAAATTTCACGTATGCAAAGCATCGCTGAACCGAAACCATCATCCCAGTAACAAGATGTGCTACAATAACAGCGTATAAAACCATACCATTTAACAAAACAAACATCTCTGACCCCACAAGGTAGGGTAACCATAAATGGATAAACCAATCGTAGCAGCCATTCAACACAAATTGATGATCAGTAAATCGGTCGAAGAACAACTTGCCTACTATCATCGCTTTTTACGCATTGCCAAAGGAAAAGGCAGCGTTCTGGCAGTCCTGCCCGAATTCAGCGGACTGTCGGTAGGAATCCCCCTGTTTCAGGGGTGGCGAAACTCCCTGTTAAAAGAAGCCGCAGCGCCCAAAACAGGCTTCTTGCCCAAACTAAAAAGCATGTTGGCAGGTGGAGCAGCTACTGTCGTGCGGGCCGACTTACAAAAATCCCTGCGCACCACCCTGGCCCAAATGCCCGAATCCCTTTACGAAAGCTACATCAGCTTCTTTGCGAACTTGGCCCGAGAATATGGCATGACCCTGGTAGCAGGAAGCCTCTTTCATTTTGATGCCGAAACACAAGAATATCGCAACAGCGCCTATGTCTTTGGCCCCGATGGCACACTGCTAGGGCAACAAGCACAAGTTATCTTAGAGCCCGATACCCTGGACATCGTGCAACCGGGCCCAGGCTGGCAAGTCATCGACTCCCCAGCCGGCCGCATTGGCATCCTCTTTGGCTACGAAACCCTTTACCCCGAACCAGCCCGAGTTTTGGCTTATCAGGGCGCCGAGATGCTACTAACCCTGGCCGCCACCAAACGCCCCGCCACCTACCACAAAATCAAACAAGCGGCACTGGCCCGCTGTCAGGAAAACCAACTCTACGGCCTGGCCAGCTTTTTGGTGGGCCCCGACCCCTTTGCCACAGCAGATGAGCCCCTCTTCATGGGCAAAAGCGCTATCTTCGCCCCCATCGACTTCACCCCCCGCTTTACCGGGGTGATGATTGAACTGGGCAATGCGCAAGCAGAAGGCGTCATCACTGCCGAATGGGATTATCCGGCACTGCACGACCTGTGGGCCACAGTCGAAACCCCCATCCGCCGCAAAATGCCCCTACAACAAGTCGATGCCCTGGCGCGCATCTACGACCAAAACCTGACACTGGATGCGGCGCACCAACTGCAACTGCCCGACAGCAACAGCCCGACCCCGCCCCTGCTCACCGCAGAAGACCTTCCCGAAGCGCCCGAAACAGCCGACATCGCGCTCATGCCGCCGCCAGAAAACCTCGACGCGGTGGAAGAAACGCCGGACGATGCTCAGGACGACCAGCGCCCCACGCCAATCAAGCCTTTGGCATCAGCACAGCAGCCAACTGACGCAACAACGTCACCCCCGAAACAGCCACCGCCATCCACTCTTTAAGACCAGGTTGAGGCGCAGCCTTATCCCCGCCTGCCAGTGCGGCCAACTTCAACTGCTCTTTCTTGCTTTCGGCCACAACCACACCAATGCCCAGACCTAAAACAGCGCCCAGTAGCATCGAGCTAAGAATAAAACGGGATTTGGATGAATTCATTGTCAATATCTCCTGGATCGTTGTTTGGATGTCGTAGCCACAGCATCGAGCGTGCGGGAAACCTGGTACAACTTGCCCTCCAGATTCACCACCGGACGCACAATCTTCTGGCTGTATTGCAGCGAAACCTGATTGGCCCGCCGCGAATAACGCTGTCCCTGTGGTAACCCGGTGCCCCGCAGCCAACGTGTAGCCAGCCGCAATCCCTTCCAAATAAAATAGAAGATTGCGCCATAAACAAGGCCGATAATCAAAAATTCGATAACCAGCAAAATAACAGAAATATCACGCCAGAGATTCAGACTCATGGAACGCTTCCTGGTGGGACAGTGGGAATACCTGAAAAACCTGCTACAATTTGACAGTGACAGCGCACCGCTGCCAAATTGTAGCAGAAATAAACGCCCAGGCCAAGAAAACACCGGCTACGAAAAAGCGGGCACTACTGGCCCGGAAACAACGTAAAATCGAACTCAGCCTTGCGCGGCGCAGGTTGAGCCCGCACACCTGCGGCGCTCACCCCCAGCACCAAATAGTAGCCATTCTGCGCGGCATTGCCCAGCATACTGGCCGTATCGGAATAAACCAACGAGGCCCCCAGCGCTCCTGGCGTCACATCGGCCAGCTTAACACCCTGGCCCGGCGGCGTAAAATAAGGTGCATCCAGCGCCCGCCACACCTCATAACGCTGCGCCAAACTATCCTCATGCGACCAATCCAGCACCACATCAGAAACAGCCGTGCCAATGTGTAAATCGCCCAAAACATAAGGTCGGGCCTCCAGCCAGCCATCCTGACGCGTCACCTTGCCCCCCACCGCATAAATCGGCGAAAGCGATTCATTATGATAATCAGTTTTCGTCACCGAAAGCTCATACTCACCCCAACTCAGCGCAGTAAACGTATAAGCGCCGCTGGCACTGGTCACGGTGGTACTCAGCACCACACCCGGTTGCCCCAGGGGATGTAGCATCACTGTGGCCCCGGCCACGCCACTGCCCGACACCGTGTCGGAGAAAACCCCGGTCAGCGTCGCGGATTGCGACAACGATTCGATGGCACTACGAGCATTGACAATGCCCCAGCCAAACCCGTTGTTAGGCACAGCCGTGGCAGCATCGCCACCACAACCCTGAGAGCTGGTTTCGGGATCAGCGGTACGCGTCAAAATAGCCTCAATCATCTCCACCCGGCCCCTGAGCGCTGGCTGAGCCGAAAGCAACAACGCCACCACACCCGCTACATGGGGCCCGGCCATGCTCGTGCCCGACATAGAGGTGTAATCACCATTGTAATAAGCGGATGTCACCCCCACACCGGGGCCGCTGATATCAGGCTTCATAACTGTTTGGCCCTGATAAATGACAGGGCCACGACTGCTAAAACTGGCCAAAGCATCATTACTGGCTGTTGCGCCCACAGCAAAAGAACGGGGATAAATCGAGGGAGGATCCTTGACCGATCCGCAACTGGAACCGTAATTGCCCGCCGAAGTAACCACCACAATGCCCGCATCCACCGCTGCATTCAGCGCAGGTTCAATCTCCGGGCCCGTACAGCCTTCCGACAAAGGACAGCCCCACGAATTATTGATGACATCAGGCGCCTTGCTGGGATCGCCCTGAGTATTGGCATCGCCGCCCACAGGCCAGGGCGCAACAAACCACTGAAAACATTCAATATACGTAGCCGGTGTACCCCAGCCCCGCTCCATATTTCGGCAAGCCATCCATTTGGCGCCGGGCGCCACGCCCACCGCGTGCGGCGCGCCCGCGGGCCAGGCCGCATCGCCAGGATCCAAGTCATTGCCCACCATCGTGCCCATGGTATGCGTGCCATGACCATGATCATCGCAAGGAGCCGCAGCATCCAGCCCGCAAGGATTTGTGCCGGAATGATGGGAATCGATGGCATGAATGGCATCGTGCCAGTTGTAATCATGGGTGGGATGGCTGGGATCTGAGGCATCATAGCCCCGATAAGCACGCACCAGCGCAGCATGATCCCACATATACCCGGTATCCTGGCCTGCCACCACCACACCCTGCCCGGTAAAACCCTGAGTCCATGCCCAGGGCGCTTGCACCCGATTCACACCCCACTCGGTGGCCGACACCGCAGTAGCTGAAAACGATGAGTCAGGCTTAGGCACATCGAGCCGATAATACTTATCCAGAATCACCCGCTGCACATGGGGCGCTTGCAGCAAATCGACCAATTGCGCCCGGGTTACCCGCACCTGCACACTGTTTACAATCCAAAAAGTACGATAAGATAGCCCCAAGCGCTGCAACCGGGCCACCAGCGGCGCCTGACTGCTGCGGGCTGCACGGCGCAACGTCTCATACACCCATTGCCCCCGAGCCTTCTTATCCAGTATTTTACGGGCCGGGCTCAAATCGGGCTGCGGTTCCAGCAGGATAAGCACCGATGTAGCCTCGCCCGCGCGCGTGGCCGCCCACACATCTGCCTGCACACGCGCGTCAGGCCCGGGCGCAGCGCAGATGCCGGGAACAGAGAGCAGCAACGATCCAAAAAACAAAACAGTCATCAAAAAAAATCGTCTGAACTTCACTTTACTCTCCATCATTTTGGCGTTGGTAGATAACGATGGGCGCCTGGCCCTCCTGCGGAATCGTGGCCACAGGCGAGTAATGCGCCCGAAAATAAAAAGCCTCGTGAATCTGTCGGGTCATGCCCCAGGTATCAAAAGCCTGGTTACGCACATAATAATCGGGAGCCAGCACCTGGAAGAAACCGGCGGTATCCTTGCGGCGCAAATAAGCCTTAGCGCCCGGCGTTACCAGGCCCAGCAAATCCAGCACCTGCCGCTGCGAATAATAGCCGATGGTTCCCACCTCGATGGCGGCCACCGTGCTATCCTGGGATGTGTGCTGTTGCAGCCATTGCCCTGCCCGCACATATGCAGCCATCTTGGCCGAAGGCCGGGCAGTACGGACAGCCAACCGCTGCTGGTCCATCCAGCCCAACAGCGCCAGTACCAGCATCAAAGTTGCAACGAGCCAGCGCCCGCGGGCCCGCGGCTGAACAGCCAGCACCAGCGCCGCACTCAGGCCCAGGGACGCAAAAAGGGGCGTTACATACCAAAAATAAAAAGGAACATCCAGCAGAGCATAAGCCACGGCATAAAATCCGGCCCACCCCAACAGGATGAGCGCCCATCCCTGCCGTCGCCGCCAAAAAAGCGCGCATCCCCACCCCCAAAGCCCCAATAAAATAAGAAACCGCAGTTGTCGGAACCAGGGCGAGCGCAGCATGAGCTGATAAAAACCCACCACCAGATGAGGCCAGGCCCCCATAAAACGATGCGCCCGTTTAACGCCCAGAGTTGCGGGCAGGGGATTGCCCAACACAGGCATCGCATAAAGCATCCAAAGCAACAAAACCAGCGTAAATCCTCCTATCAAACGCCAGGGCAAGCGCCCTTGCTGCCACCACAAAAGCATCCCCACCAACGCAGCCAGAAGAACAGAATCGCCGCGGGCCAAAAAAGCCAATCCAAACAGCACCCCCGCCCATCCTTGCCGCGAGCGCATAGCCAGATAAAAACCGCCCAAAAGTAGCGCCATCATCAAAGAGTACTCGGCCCAAATCACATAAGCCAGTGCGCCCACCGTGGCCAGCATGGCAGCCATTGCCACCCCGGCCCAATCATCCACCAACTGCCGACCGATGAGAAAAGCCAGCCACACAGCCACCGCCCACAAACCGGCTCCCAGCCACAAGCTCAGAAGGGGTAGCAAAGCACCGGCACGAGGGGAGAAACTGACCAATCCAGCCAAAAGCAGCGCCAGCAGCGGGGCCGAGGTTCCCAGCCAGGGCGTGCCGCCATTGAATACAAAGCCGCGGCCCGCGGCCACATTGCGGGCATAGGTCAGGGTGATGAAGGCATCGTCGTAGGGCAAGCCCTGGTGCTGCAAGAAGTATGCCAGCCAAAAGACTGAAAGCGCCAAAGCCAGCGTAAGCAACAGTGGAAAATGATGTCGCTGGATTTTCATAGCGTGATAGTTACAGGCACAGATTGCACGCTAACAAGTCGCAAAGGCTGCGGCGGGCGCGGGGATGTTTGATAGATGAGATAGAAGTGGGTGACTCCGGGCCCGGCATCTGCAAGGGTGGGGGACAAAGGGGCGTCAGCCGCCAAAAAACGGCTCCACAGACCTGGGCGCACCTGCTCGAAACCGGACTGCAAAACCTGAGCCTGCTTCTCATCGAAAAGGACTTCGGGGCGCAAGAAAAAGCCGCGTAACTGCGGCGCTGCCCAATCTTGCAACGACAGAATAAGATAAACGCTGTCAGGATAGAACGCGCTGGCTGCATCCACTGCCGAAGGAAAAGCCGCTGTACGGGGGTGGCTATGATAAATGGCCAACATCGCATCCCCCTCATCCTCCCAGCTCAGGGCCTGCAACAGGCTTTTGGCATCTACCTGAAAATTGTGTCGCGGGTCGGCTGCGATGTTACGGGCGGGCAGTAGCTCGCGCACCTGGGCATCATGCCCGCGCAGCAGCCCGCACGCCTCGGCGGGCCAGTGCGCCCGGGCGTGAGCCAACATTTTCTCGTAAACATGAGCAGGTAGCAGCAGCGATTCAACCATGCTGCTATTTTATGCCAGAATGACGCCTTGTCGCAAAGCCGCAAGGGACGAGTTGTTTACATTAGGCGCTGCACGAACGCATTTTGCCATTGCCAAGACATATTCCCACCACGCAACAAGCCCTCTCCGAAATCATTCATCGTAACCAGCTTGGGGTATAATGAATGCTCAGCAGTACTTGATCAAACGTGGTTTGCCATCAATTTCTTGACTTCGTCTTGACCTGGTAGGGCTACGATACAGTTGCACAATTCAAACTTCATGCACACTCTTTCTATCTTCCTCAGAGAATCACTATGAATGCACTTCACGAACTTTTCAGCCGTTACGGCCAATCTATCTGGCTTGATTTTATCAGCCGCGACATACTGGAGTCGGGCACATTGCGCGAGTTGCTCAATTTGGGTGTGCGCGGTGTCACCTCGAACCCTTCCATCTTCAACAAGGCCATTGGCGGCAGCGATCTTTACGATGACATTATTCGCGAGATGGCACAACAGGGCGCCAGTGCTTTTGAGATTTACGATGCCATTTCACAACGAGATATTACCGCGGCTGCGGATGAGATGGCAGATTTATATGAGCAAAGCCGCATGGGTGATGGTTATGTCAGCATCGAGGTGAATCCTGAGCTGGCGCACGATCTGGCGGGCACGCTGGCTGAGGCCCGCCGTCTGTGGCAAGCAATCAATCGTCCCAACCTGTTCATCAAAGTGCCTGCCACGCGCGCGGGCGTGGACGCCATTCGCCAACTTATTTCCGAAGGCATTAACATCAATGCCACGCTCATTTTCTCATTGGCCGATTACGATGCGGTGGCTACCGCTTACATCGAGGGCCTGGAAAAACGGGCCGCGGCGGGCCAGCCACTGAAACATGTGGCCTCGGTGGCGTCGGTGTTCGTGAGCCGCATCGACACGGTGGTCGATAAAGCTCTGAGCGCAAAGGGCGCGCAGGCCTTGCAGGGCAACATTGCGGTGGCCAATGCCAAATTGTCCTATGCTCGCTTCAAGGAGCTGTTCAGCGGGCCCCGCTGGGCTGCCCTGGCCGAAAAGGGCGCGCGGGTGCAACGTCCATTGTGGGCCAGCACAGGAACCAAGAATCCTGATTATCGTGACACACTTTATGTCGAGACTCTCATCGGCCCGCACACAGTAAACACCTCTCCGCTGAAAACCATCGAAGCAACGTTAGACCATGCCATCATCGCTCGTACCGTGGATCGGGATGTGGCTGTGGCGCGGGCGCAGGTGGCCCAACTGGCTGAGTTGGGTATTGATCTGAACAAAATTACCACCGATTTGCAAAAGGCGGGCGTCAAGGCCTTTGCCGATGATTTCCGCAATCTGCTCAATGTGATTGCCGAACAAGCCAAAGTAGTGTAAAGATGCCGCGATTCGGCTGCATTTTGCCCGAAAAGCCCACTATTTCCTTGCTTTTTCTCCTTGAGCTGGGTGGAAATAAGAATGCCCCGGTGACATTTCATCGGGGCGTTCGCTGTTGTTGGCCTCTTTTACCTGGATGAGAAGTCAACATTTTGACTATCTTCACCGAAAGCATTACAATTATCGACATGGTTCAAATCCGCTGCAATGGCGCTTGACAATTGGTAAGGCATTTTTCGTGAATACACAAGCATCGCAACTTTTACAAGACCCCTTTGAAATGGCCCGTGCTTTCCAAAAGCATGCAGACCTGCATTACAAAAACCAAAGCCTGATTGTGCGGGCCCTGACCCACCGCTCCTCTATCAACGAACTTCCCTTTTTGAATGCCGACAACGAGCGACTGGAATTTTTGGGGGATGCGGTCATTGGGCTGGTTTCTGCCGAATTTTTGTATCAGCGCTTTCCCGAAAAACGAGAAGGTGCATTGACCGCGATGCGCGCCTATCTGGTGCGCAAGGAAACGCTGGCCCGCTTTGCCCGAAATCTGAACCTGGGCGATTTCATCCTCATGGGCCGGGGCGAGGCCGAAAGTGGCGGGCGTGAACGCGCGTCCACCCTCTCCTCTACCTTCGAGGCCATTGTGGGCGCATTGTATTTGGATCAAGGCATGGCCAGGGCCGAAGCCTTTTTGCTGCCCATCTTTCAACCTGAGCTGGAACGCTTGCAAATGGATCAGCTGACCAAGGATGCCAAGAGCCGCTTGCAGGAATGGTCGCAGGCTGAATTGAAGGCCACGCCATCTTATGTCACCATCGACGCCAGCGGGCCTGATCACGACCGAGAATTTACCGTGGAAGTGCGCATCAAAGGGAAGGCTTATGGCACAGGACGCGGCAAAAGCAAACAACAAGCAGCGCAGGCCGCGGCCCAGAATGCCCTGAACCACCGCTAATCTCCCTCCCCCACTTGACTACATGCCCTCTATCCGATTACAAAAAATCACCCTGCACGGGTACAAGACCTTTGCCAACAAGACCGAAATCCTTTTTGACAGCCAAATCAGCGCCATAGTCGGGCCCAATGGTAGCGGCAAGAGCAATATCGCCGACGCCATTCGCTGGGTGATGGGTGAACAGGCCTATTCGGTGCTTCGGGGCAAAAAAACCGAAGATATGATTTTCAACGGCTCGAATCAGCGGGCCCGCATGGGCATGGCCGAAGTCAGCATCCAACTGGATAACAGCGACAACTGGCTGCCCATTGCCTTTGATGAAGTTATCATCACCCGCCGCGCGTATCGCTCGGGCGAGAACGAATACTACATCAACGGCAGCCGCGTGCGCTTGCGCGATGTCCACGAATTGCTGGATCGTTCGGGCCTGGGGCGCCGCACCCACACCGTCATCGGCCAGGGCATGATTGATCAGGCCCTTTCGCAGCGCCCGGAAGATCGCCGCGTTCTATTCGAAGAAGCCGCGGGCATCACTCACTATCGCACTAAGCGCCGCCTGACCATGGATCGGCTGCACAAGACAGAAGACAACCTCACCCGGGTGCGCGACATTGTGGCCGAAATTGCGCCACGCCTGCGCAAACTGGAAAAGCAAGCGCAAAAAGCGATTCAGCATGAGCAAATCAGTGGCGAACTGCGGGAGCTGCTGCGCGTGTGGTATGGCTTCAACTGGCATCAGGGTGTAAGCAAGCTGGTGGATACCCGGGCCGCGGTGGCACATTGGCAGCAGGTCATCACCAAAACCAATGCCCGCATCGAAGCCTTTAGCGGCAAGACCACCCAGTTGCGCAACCAGCAAATGGCGCTGCGCAGCCAACTGGCCCAATGGCGGCGGAGCCTTTCGGAGCAAGAAACGGGACGTTCGCAGCTCCAGCGTGAACAAGCTGTGGTGCAAGAACGCATCCGCGCACTGGAAGCCAATTTGAAACGGCTGAACGTAGAAACGGAGATGCTGCAAGAAACGCTGAATGCGGAGAAGGAGCGACATCAGCAGGCCCGCGAGGCCCTTTTAGCGATTCATCGGCAGCGCAGCCAGCACCAAACCACACTGCAAGAGGCCCAGGATGCACTAAGTGCGCTGCAAGCGGATCGCGAAGCCACCGAGCAGGCCCTGACCCAGGCCCGAGAGAGCCTGCTCCAACTCACAGCAGCTATCAATGATCGCAATAGTCGCATTCAGCACGCCAAAGAACAGCGCCAGGCCCTGAAACAGGAGCTGACGCAAAGTGTGGCAGAGCAAGAAAAAGCCGCGGCGCAGGTAGCGCAGCAGCAAGCGTTATGGCAAGAAATAGAAAGTCAGCAGCAGGCACTGCAACAAAAAATCGAAGAAGCGCAGCAAAGGCTGACGCAAATCGAGGACCGCAGCCAAAAATCAGCCAGCCAACGAGAAGCCAAACAGCGCCAGCGCGCAGAATTCAGCGCCCAGGTGCGAGAACTGCAGGCCCGTTACGATCTTCTGGAACGCCTGCGAGCGGAGGGTGAAGGACTTTTTGCCGGCGTCAAACAGGTGGTCAAGGCCAGCCATCAGGGCAAATTGCAGGGCATTCTCGGGCCCATTGCCAACCTGTTGGAAACTCCGGAGCATCTGGAACATGCCATCGAGGTGGCACTGGGAGCCCGCTTGCAAGATGTGGTGGTGGCAAGTTGGGAGGATGCAGAAGCGGCCATCAGTTATCTCAAACAAAGTCGCGGTGGCCGCGCCACCTTTTTGCCTCTGGATAACCTGCGTCCGCAACGCCGCCAGAACGCCCCTCGCGAAAAGGGCGTGTTGGGTTGGGCTGCCGATCTCATCACCTATGACTCTGAGATTGCCCCCGCAGCGGAGCTACTGCTGGGTCAGATTTTGGTCGTGCAAGATTTAGCAGTGGCCCGGCGCATTAGCCGCGGTGGCGGCCATCGTCCCCGCATCGTCACCCTGCAAGGGGATTATGTGCATCCGGGTGGCAGCGTTAGTGGCGGCAGCCGCAATCAACGTCAAAAAGGAGGCA
>Ga0256914_1004398_pt1 | contig 10604 bp, 9 predicted proteins | sample HulkmetaG_FD_191571 | JGI IMG/M metagenome (GOLD analysis project Ga0256914, IMG submission 191571) | Hydrothermal chimney microbial communities from Main Endeavour vent field at the Juan de Fuca Ridge, Pacific Ocean - Hulk | ecosystem: Environmental > Aquatic > Marine > Hydrothermal vents ...
TTGCGACTGTCTCGAAGGTTTCACTCTCCACCGACAGGATAGGCAGGATGTCGGGCAGCCCATCCAGCAGCCGCCGGACGGATTGGGCGACCGGCTCCCCGGTGGTGAGCAGCAGCCCCGCCACCGATGGGTAATTGGCAGAGCGGTGGGCTTCCAGCGCGCTGAGGATGATCTCGCCCCGGTCGCCGGGGGTAATCAGCAGGGAGCGGTCCTTAAGCCGATCGAGATAATTTTGCATTTGCATGGCAACAACCATATACCCGCTTACCAGCCGGTCAAGACGATTCTGCCCATAAAGCACATCGGCATTCAGATGTTCGGCGATTTCTTTGATGGTCGGGCTGCTCAGCATGGGGTCTTCAGGGATGACGGAGAAGGCAATCTCTTTCGGCAGGTCACGCTCCAGGGTGGCGCGCAGGTGTTCGGTCTGCTCCGGGTTGGCGCGGTTGACAATCACCCCCACCACCGGGCAGCCCCTGCTTTGGAAAGCGTCCAATGCCATGTGAATCGGGCCGAGTACTTCGTCCAGGTCGTTTTGGCTGGCATTCGTCAGGATGACCACCGGGCTGCCCAGCGCTTGCGCGATGGCAACGTTGGCGTCAAACTCGAATGCGGTGCTTTCCTCACTCAAATCGGAACCAATGCAGAGCACAAAATCGTAATTATCTTCCAGATATTTGTACCGTTCGATGACCCGCGCCAGGAATTTGTCAATTTCGTTCTGCGCCAGCAAATCAACCGCCTCGGCGTACTGGAAGGCATAAGTCCGCTCATAGGGCACATCAAGTTTGAAGTAGGTGAGCAGCAGGTCAATGTTTTTGTCGCGGCCATCCTGCGGCGGGGTGTTGATAATCGGACGGAAGACTGCCAGCCGCTGGGATTTGCGCAGCAGGCGGCGGGTCAGCCCCAGGGAGACGACCGACTTGCCGCAGTGCGGTTCCGTTGTGGTGAGGTAGATAGATTTGTACATGGTTTTATCTGTCCATGAGGAACGTGATTCAATCACGCTCCTGCGGCGTTACTGCCCTTGCAGCACTTCCACAGTCTGGCGGGCAATTTCCAGTTCCTCGTTGGTGGGGATGACCAGCACCTTGACGCGGCTGGCTGCACTCTGGATTTCAGTCACGGGGGCGGTGACACCCTGGGCGTTCTTCCCGGCATCCAGTTGGATACCAAGATTCTCCAGCCCCTCACAGGCCATCCGGCGGACGGTGGCACTCTTCTCCCCCACCCCGGCGGTGAACACAATTGCGTCCAGTTCGCCGAGGACGGCGGTATAAGTGCCGATGTATTTTTTGATGCGGTAGGTATACATCTCCAGGGCGAGTTGGGCATCAGAATCGCCCTCGGCGGCGCGGCGTTCAATATCGCGCAAATCGTTGTCGCCGCAAATCCCCAGCAGACCGCTCTTCTTGTTCAGCAGGCGGTCAATTTCGTCCACGGTCATGCCCAGGTTGCGGTGCAGAAAGAAGACGATGGCCGGGTCAATATCGCCGCTGCGGGTGCCCATCATCAAACCGGGGAGCGGGCTGAAACCCATCGAGGAATCAACCGATTTTCCAGCGCGCACGGCGGTCACGCTGGCGCCGTTGCCAAGATGCAAGGTGATAATGCGTGTTTCTGCTACGGGTTTGCCCAAATGTTCAATCGCCTTGCGGGAGACGTACAGATGCGAAGTCCCGTGAAAACCATAGGAGCGGATGCGCTGCTCCTCGTAAAGTTCCTTCGGGATGGCGTAGCGGTAAGCCGCGGGCGGCATAGTCTGATGGAAGGCGGTATCGAAAATCGCCACCTGGACGGCATCGGGGAAGACCTCGCCCGCCACTTCAATGCCCGACAGGTTGGCCGGATTGTGCAGCGGGGCGAGGGGGATCAGTTCCCGGATGGTGTCGCGCACCTCCTGAGTGATGACGGTGGGCTGACTGAAGCGGTCACCGCCGTGGACGACGCGATGCCCGACGGCTTCGATTTCGGCGGGGGAAGCGATGACCCCGAAATCGGGATCGGTCAGCAATGCCACGACGATGGACAACCCCTGACGGTGGTCGGCGATGGCCTGCTCACGGGTGATGACCTGCCCTTCGGCAGCCGGGGCAATGCGATGGGTCACGCGCCCGGCAGGCTCCCCGATGCGCTCCACCAATCCGGCGGCAAGCACGGTGGCAGCAGGCATTTCAAAAAGTTGGTATTTGATGGATGAACTTCCAGCATTGATGACGAGAATTTTCATGGTGGTTTCCTGATGAGATCGTGTCGGCATAGAACAGCCCCCCGGAAGGGAGGCTGTCAGAGCCGAAAGGTCTTGAACAGGGCTTTCGCTCTGAACGATGGTTTGCGGTGTTTTGTGCGTGCTTCGCACGCACAAAACACCGCTTTTCCCTGCGTTTCGGCGAAAATCCTATTGGAGACCTTTCAGGGTATCGAGGGTATCAGCATCCCATCAGGGAGTTTCGGTGGTCTCTCCCTGAAGGGCCTGGGCATCATCGGCGGTTTCGGGCATTCCGGCGGCAACCCAACGCTCGAACATCTCAATATATTCGGGTTTGATCAGTTTGGTGGGCGGCATCTGCGTGATGATTTCGTTGCCGGCCTCATCCAGGACGGGATGCCCGTTGATGACCTGAATCAGGTAACTGTTTTCCAGGTCGCCGGGGATGATATTCTGGCCTGCATGGTCGCCCGTGGTCAGTATTTCCTGATAGGTTCCCATCAGGTAGTTGTTGTTCTCTTTGCCTTCGCGGTGGCAGGAAACGCAGTATCGCTTGGCGAGCGGCTGGATATGAACCTCGTAGGATGGGATTTCGCCCTCCGCCAACGCCGGGATACCGCCCGCCGCGGCGGCGTCCGCCGGGATTTCGGCCCGGCTATCCCAGGTGTAGCGCATGAAGGTGACAATGTATTCGATTTCGTTGCGCTTGAGCGGGCCGCCGTGCGCCAGCCCGAAGGGAACCATGCCCAAATCCTGCTGGCCGAAGTCAATGATATTGAAGAGCGTTTCGTCCGTACGGGTCCACATTTCATCCTGGCTGTTGATGGGCTTGATGTAAACGCCTTCCAGCCCTTCCACGCCCTGAACCTCACCGCCTTCCCCGTCGGGGCCGTGACATTCCACACAATGGATGGAGTACAGGTCTTGCCCGGCGACGATTTTCTCGCTGATGGTGGTGGCAACCTGCTCCTCTTCCGGTTTGGGGTAGTAGGCCGCGCGGGAAGTCGCGACAAAGGTGATCGCCGCCATCGCCGCGATGGCAACACCGGAGACCCAAAGCATGGATTTTTTCTGGATTGCACCCTGCTTTTCGGCTTCCGTGGGGTCATCCTTGTGATGCTCGAAAAAGGCCAGCCCAAACAGGATCAGAATCGCGGCAAGCGGTATCCACATCCCCACAAAGGATTGCAGCATGGTGGTGAAGGCCAGTTCCGCATCGTGGGTGGGGGTGGGCAGCCAGCCCAGGATGGTGAGCAGCACAATCCAGGCCACAATAATGCTCATCACCGAAATCCCGAAGCGGCGTTTGGAAAAATGGCGGAACGGGTTGCGGTCAATGAACGGCAGCAGGAACAGAACGCCGATGCCGATACCGGGGATCAGCGCGGTAGCGATCCATTCGATTTTCCCTAGAACCGGAATCTGCCCGTAGAGTGCCAGGAATTTGAACAGGAACAGGAAGTACCACTCCGGGCGGGGGACATAACTGGTATCGCTGGGGTCCGCCCGCGGTTCCCGCGCTACGCCGATGAAGGTTGCCAGCCCAATCAACAGCAAAAACAACGCGAAGGTGACAAGGGTATCTTTGTAGATAATATCAGGCCAAAACTTGACGCCCTTTTGCTTGGCATGGGTATAGCGTGCTTTGTATTTCTTTTTGAAGTCGTCGTTGAGCATGTTCGTCCTCCCGCCTATTCGTCCTCACCGGGGATGTGGGAAATCCCCAGGCGGACGATCATGTAAAGGTGGGTACTGATGAGGGCCACCAGGGCAGCCGGTAACATCCAGATATGTGCGGAGAAAAAGCGGGTCAGGGTCAATGCGCTGAGGTCCGGCCCGCCGCGCAACACCTTGAGGATGAAATCCCCGACGAAAGGCACGCTCCCGGCAATGGCTGTGCCGACGGTCGTGGCCCAGTAAGCCCGCTGGTTCCAGGGCAGCAGATAACCGGTGAATCCCATGCCGAGAGTCAGCAGCAACAGGATGACGCCAGTCAACCAGGTTAGTTCGCGGGGGTATTTGTATGCCCCGAAGTAGAAGGTTCGCAGCATGTGCAAAAAGACAAAGAGCACCATCAGGGTCGCGCCCCAGTGGTGCATCCCGCGGATCAGCCAGCCGAAAGCCAGGCCGTTCATAATGTATTCAACGCTGTCGTAAGCCTTTGTAGGGTCAGGGACGTAGTACATCGTCAGGAAGATGCCGGTTGTCCCCTGCATGATGAAGAGGAACAAACTGGCGCTCCCCAGCGTGAACCACCAGTTAACCTTGGGGACTTTGCGGTCCAGCACCACCCCGTAGATGGTCTCCAATCCCAGGCGTTCATCGAGCCAGGTAAAAATTTTCTCCGCCATGCTCAGGCCTCCTTGGGCGTGGGGTTAAGGTAGACGACCCCATTTTCAATTTTGGTTTCGTAGATGTCCAGCGGGCGGGGCGGCGGCCCGTAGAGCACTTCACCTTCGATATCGAAGCGGGCATTATGGCAGGGGCACTTGTAAACCTGCTCCGCATCATCCCAGGCAACGCGGCAACTCAGGTGAGTGCAGCGGTTAGAGCGGATTTCGACACTGGTATCCGATGTCCGCAGCACATAAGCGCCGTAACTGTTGGTAGTGCGTTCCCAACCGTTGACCTGTGTCAGATTGAAGGTAAACAGGGTTGGCTCATTGAGCGGAAAATTTTCAAGCGGGCCAACCGGAATCCATTCATCGCTACCCTGGGATTTAAGCGCAGGGCCGATCACATACCCGATAATGGGAATCCCCAGAGTGACGCCCATGATGCCTCCCAGGAATGCGCTGACGACCTTTGTGAATTCCCGGCGGCTCATATGGGAAGATTTGACTTTTGCTGCCATACTACCTCCTTCGCTGATGGTAGAGTATTTGCAAACCGAAAAAACCAGCAGAGCGCAGTTAAAACCAATTTACCAACTACCAATCTACCAATCTACCAATTTACCAAATTTACCAACCACCAATTTACCAACTACCAATTTACCAACCGCCAATCTACCAACTCGCCGTTTACCAATTATAGAACAGAAGATTGCAGAATGTTGATGACCTCTGTATGAACAATCCATGAAATTCGTCACTTTCACAGAATTGCCGGGAGGTGACATAATGAAGAGCACCGGGTATCAGGTGTCAGGAGAGCCCCTGGCCCTGGTACGTTCGAACATTAATTCATCAATCGTCAATTGAGGAGGCGTTTATGGCGCTCAGCCGGAAAGTAGGTTTCTTTACAGGGCTGCGATACAAAGGCGGAGGCCCGATGATTGCCTGGATGCTGCACCGCTTCACCGGGGTCGGCATGGCGGTGTTCATCGGGCTGCACGTGCTGGCTTCGTTCTTCACGCAGCAAACAGGCAGCGACCTGGGCATCAGCATCAACATCATTTACCAGAACCTCTATTTCCAGTTGTTCATCTACTTCTGTGTGCTCTTCCATGGACTGAACGGGATGCGCATCATCATTCTGGATGTCTGGCCCCGGATGATCGAGTACCAGCGCGAGATGATCTGGCTGACCTGGCTGATCTTTATCCCGGTGTACGGCCTGGCTGCCTTCATCATGGTTTACCTGGAAATCACGGGCGCATAGGGAGGCTGATATGAATGCACAAAAACGATACCATCCGGGTTGGAACCTGGAATATGCCATGTTCCTGTTCACCCGCCTGTCGGGGTTTGTCTTTTTCCTGCTGGCAATCATCGGGCTGCTGTGGGCACTCTACATGGGTGCACGGCTGCACATGGATGTCGGCACCCTGCTGCGATGGACCTTTTTCCCGAACCCGAATCACATCCTCGACAGCAACATCCCCAACACCGACCCCTGGATGACCGGCTTGTGGCAAATCTTCCAGATTGTGATTTTGGCCTTCGCCGGGACACACGGGATGAACGGGTTACGCGTGGTCGCTGAAGATTACATCCACGCCCCGGTCTGGCAGATGTTCACCCGCTTTGTCATTTTCCTGCTGTGGATTTTCATGTTGCTGATCGCGATTTACGTGGTCATCAGTTAGGGCTGGATGATTGAGGAGATACAGGTATGCAAACACATCAACACGAAGTTATCATCGTTGGCGGAGGCGGGTCGGGGCTGATGGCCGCGTTGTACGCATCCCGCACGACGGATGTCGCGGTAATCAGTAAACTTTACCCCACCCGCTCACACACCGGCGCGGCCCAGGGCGGCATCGGTGCCGCGTTGGGCAATCTCGAAGAAGACCGCCCCGAATGGCACACATACGACACCGTCAAAGGCAGCGATTACCTGGGCGACCAGGACGCCATTGAGTTCATGTGCCATGAGGCGCCGCAAATTGTCTACGAACTGGAGCACATGGGGCTGCCCTTCAGCCGCACCAAAGACGGGCGCATCGCCCAGCGTCCTTTTGGCGGACACACCAACAACATCACCGGCAAACCGGTCACGCGGGCCTGCTACGCCGCCGACCGCACCGGCCACATGATTTTGCAAACGCTTTACCAGCAGAGCATCAAAAACAACGTCGCCTTTTATGACGAGTTTCAGGTGCTGGATTTGATCCGCACGAACGAAGGAATTGCCGGGGTAGTCGCGCTTGAAATCGCCACCGGAGAGATGCACATCTTCCATTCCAAAGCGGTGATTTTCGCCACCGGCGGCTGGGGGCGCGTTTGGGAAATCACCTCCAACGCTTACGCTTACACCGGCGACGGGGTGGCAATCGCCCTGCGGAACGGCATCCCGCTGGAAGATATGGAGTTTTTCCAGTTCCACCCGACCGGCATCTACAAAATGGGGATTCTGATCACAGAGGGCGTCCGCGGGGAGGGCGGCGTGCTGATCAACGGGGAGGGAGAACGCTTCATGGCACGGGAGGAGTACGCGCCCAATGTCAAGGAACTCGCATCCCGCGATGTGGTCAGCCGGGCCATGTACCTGGAGATGAAAGCGGGACGCGGCATCAACGGCAAACGCTACATCTACCTGGATGTCACACCGGAAACCGTCAACAAATACGCAGCCATTGACGGCCGCACCCGGCCGGACGGCAGCCCCTATGTCGTCACCGCCGAAGAGATCCTCGGCAAACTGCCCGACATCATTGATTTCTGCGAAACTTACCTGGGCATCAACCCTGTCGTTGAGCCGATGCCCGTTCAGCCGACGGCGCACTACGGCATGGGCGGCATCCCTACAAACAAATACGGGCAGGTGGTGATTGACAGCCAGAACACCCCGCTGCCCGGTTTCTTCGCGGTGGGCGAAAACGCCTGCATTTCGGTACACGGCTCCAACCGCCTGGGAACCAACTCCCTGCTCGATCTGGTCGTCTTCGGGAAACATTCCGGCCTGAAAGCGGCAGAATACGCCAAATCAGCGGGGTATATCCCGCTCCCCAAAGATCCGGCTGCCGCCGTGGCAGAACAATTCGAAGCCTTGCGCAACGCCAACGGCAGCGAACGCATTTCGGATATTGCCAGAGAGATGAAAGAAGTCATGTTCGAGCATGTCGGCGTCTTCCGCGTGGAGGAGGGGATGAGCGAGGCCCTGGAGAAAATCCGTGAACTCAAGCAACGCTTCAAGAACATCTCCGTGGACGACCGGGGCATGAAGTTCAACATGGATATTTTGAACGCCTGGGAACTCTCCAACTTGCTGGATATTGCCGAAGTGACCACGGCATCCGCACTGGCCCGCAAAGAGAGCCGCGGCGCACATGCCCGTGACGATTACACAGAGCGCGATGATGAAAACTGGATGAAACACACCCTCGCCTGGCTGGACGAGGACGGCGTCCGTCTGGATTACAAACCGGTTGTCTTCACCAAATTCGAGCCGAAGAAACGGGTTTATTAGGAGGATACGATGCAGCAGATAACCTTAAAACTCTTCCGCTATAACCCGGAAACCGACAAAAAGCCGCATTACGATACCTTCAGGGTAGACGCCGAGCCGACAGACCGCGTCCTCGACCTGCTGGAAAAGGTCAAGGGCTATCAGGATGGGACGCTCTCCTTCCGCCGCTCCTGTGCGCACGGCGTTTGCGGCTCCTGCGCGATGCGCATCAACGGGATGAACCGCCTGGCCTGCAAAACCCTGATACAAGACCTGGGCACAAAGAAAATCACGGTTGAGCCGATTCTGGGATTACCCGTTCTCAAGGATATGATCGTGGATATGGACCCGTTCTTCGATCACTACAAATCGGTGATGCCCTACTTCGTCAACGACGAACCGCCTCCGGCCCGCGAGCGGCTGCAAAGCCCTGAGGAGCGCGCCCGCTTTGACGATACCACCAAGTGCATCCTGTGCGGTGCCTGCACGACATCCTGCCCGTCCTTCTGGGCTAACGAGCAATACGTCGGCCCGGCGGCGATTGTCAACGCACACCGCTTTATCTTCGACAGCCGCGACCGCGCCGCCGCCGAACGCCTGCAAATTCTCAACGACCAGTTCGGCGTTTATCCCTGCCACACGATCTTCAACTGCACCACCGCCTGCCCGCGTGAGATTCAGGTCACAAAGGCAATTGGCGAGGTCAAAAAAGCCATCGCCACCGGCAGAGTGGAGTAATGCCCTCTGGAAAACCAAAGCCCTCCGGGATTGCAGAAACCTCGGAGGGCTTTTTTTGTTTGTGTGTTCGTGGGGGCTTACCAATACGGCTGTGTCACCGGCTGCTCCAAAAACTCGTTCACAGCCTGTTCCACGCTGATTTCCCCGTGCAGCACCGCGTCGCGGTAGCGTTCCATCCAGGGGTAAATTTGGCTCAGCCCGGTCCGCAACTCCAGGCGGACCAGTTCTGCCAGCGAGCCGCCGCCTTCGATGAACCCCGCTTCGTCAAAATCGCGCAGGGCGGCCTCCAGGTCATATTCCAGGCGGATGATTTTTGCCTGCCATTCCCCGTTTGCACAGGTCAGTTGTGCATATCCCGCCCGATTGTCCCCATCAAAAGGCAGCCCGACCGACCCGGCATTGACCACCAGAGTCCCGTTCAGGGTGCGGACAAGCGGGCGGTGGGTGTGACCGGTGATGAACACCCGCGGCGCAGGCGCGATTTGCTTTTCCAGTTCGGCATCGGTGGTTTCCGGGTAGATGCCATCCCGGTTGTGGATCATCGAGGCATGGAGCATCCGCACCTCCCCGCTGCCGTTGAAGTTAAAACGGAGTTGCTCCGGCATCGCCCGCAGGGTGTCAACCGCACCCCGAAGTTGCTCGTAAGTGTAGAAGCCGATGCGGTACATCTCGCGCAGCCGCGGGTTGTCAAACCGCTCCGAGCGGGAGACCATGATGACGTAATCTTCGTGGTTGCCGCGGATGACCTGCCAGTTCTCGGTTTTGCGCTTCTCCTCAATGAGGTAGAAGCAATCCGCTGAGCGCGGCCCGCGGTTGACCGTGTCACCGGCGACGAATACCCGGTCGGGCTTCCAGCGTTCTACATGGTCGAGAACGGCTTCCAGGGCGCGGTAGTTGGCGTGAATGTCGGTAAGGATGGCGATTTTCATGGGAACGCGTTAAGGCCTCACAGGTCCGGGAGACCTGTGAGGCTTGCAGATGGCACTACCCCGTCAGTTTAACGTAATCTTCCCGCACAATCTCATCGGGGGATTCGCCCAGGGCGGCAATCAGATCGTTGATGATTTCGGCTTTGTGCTCGGCGTCGCGCAAACTCCAGGTACGGCTCTTGATTTCCAGGAAGGTGCCCAGATCGGGCTGAACGAGGTGGTCCAGGTTGACGTAAAAGGTCGTATCGTGGAAGATCACCCGCCAGCGCAGGCGGTCTTTTTCCACATCGGTTTCGCCGTCGGGACGGAAGTATTCGCGGTAAAAGCGCAAACTGTGGGTAGCGGGGGCGATGAAGCGGCTGCGGGAGAGCAGCGCACCGGAGGGGAAATCGCGCTCGCTGGCCTCGCCGATATGGGTCAAACGGTAGCGCACATCGGAGACCTCGCCCTTTTCGTTGATGAACTCGTCCTCGCGGTAACGCAGCAGCCCCTGGCCGGGATCGCGGAACTGGAAGTAAGTGTCGAACTCGTGATAGTGGCGGTGGTAAATGACCTCAACATCCGGGTTGCCCTCAATGGCAGCGATAACTTGCTGCGGGTCTTCGATGCGCAGTTTGGCCTGTACCTCGAAACTTTCCTGCTGCTGTGCGCCCTCAATGGCAATCAACTTTGAGAGTACGGATTGTTCACGCTCAATCAAAAAGGCGTCAATGCGGCGGGCATAATCTTCGACCTGTATCAACAGGTCGGACTCGTCCAGAGTGAGCAACTGACGGTTGCGCATCAGCCACCGGCCGTTGACCATCACATCAGTCACGTCGCTGGATTTGGCGGCGTAAATCAACTGGGCGTAGATTCCATCCGGGTCGCGGCGGAAACGGGGGGCATTATGGAGC
>Ga0256914_1004399_pt1 | contig 10604 bp, 10 predicted proteins | sample HulkmetaG_FD_191571 | JGI IMG/M metagenome (GOLD analysis project Ga0256914, IMG submission 191571) | Hydrothermal chimney microbial communities from Main Endeavour vent field at the Juan de Fuca Ridge, Pacific Ocean - Hulk | ecosystem: Environmental > Aquatic > Marine > Hydrothermal vents ...
GGCTTGCGTATGATCCGGGCCCGGCGGGAAGAGGTGGCTGGTGCCTCGTTCTGTCCGGCCGCGGCACCCTGCTGGTTCTGAGGCTGTCCTTCATTAAGTTTTGATCCCTCTTCGCTTTTTGTCTCCGGAGGGGCGGTGGCCGTCTGGAGGGAAGTTTTCTCCTGGTCGTTGCCGTTCTGTTCCTTGGTCTTACGGGTCCGCCTGCGCCGCACCGTACGCGTGGCTTCCTCCTGCTCCTTGCGTTCCTCCTGTGCCTGCGTACTCTTCTTGGCATCCAGCACCGCCTGAAGATCCAGGATCTCATAGATCAGCTCGCGCTTGGCCTTGGAATAAGCGCGACGTATGCCCATCGCCTTGGCGATCTCTTTCAGCTCGTCCAGTTTCTTCTTTTCCAGATTATTAATATCGTACATGAATGATGATGAATTAAATGGATAAAAACACCATGTTTAGGTTGAACAAAATTCCATCGAAAGGAAGATCTTGTTGGTCCAGGTAAGGGATTAAGGGATGGTGCCCGGGGATTACCTGCGATTTCCGCTGCAATATTACAGAAAAGCGGAGAATATCTCAAATTTATGGAACAGTTTTTTTATGGTCATGCTACCTGAAAAAGGGTTTTCCCCTTCACAGGTAACTTTTCCTTTCGGGCTCACGTAAAAAAGGAATGACAAGTAGGCCTTCCTCCATCATGAAGCAACTGAAGATCATCAAGCAGGTCACCAACCGCGAGGAGCTTTCGCTGGACAAGTATCTTCATGACATCGGCAAGCTTGATCTGCTCACCGGCGACGAGGAGGTGGAGCTGGCCAGGCGTATCCGTCAGGGGGATATGACGGCGCTGGAGAGGCTGGTGAAGGCCAACCTGCGTTTCGTGGTGTCGGTCGCCAAACAGTACCAGGGGCAGGGGATGAGCCTCCCCGACCTCATCAACGAGGGCAATGTGGGCCTGATCAAGGCGGCCCTGCGTTTCGACGAGACGCGGGGATTCAAGTTCATCTCCTATGCGGTGTGGTGGATCCGGCAGTCGATCCTGCAGGCGCTGGCCGAACAGGCGAGGATCGTACGTCTTCCGCTCAACAAGCTGGGTTTCATCAATAAGATCAACAAAATGTTCTCCCGCCTTGAGCAGGAACATGAGCGTGAGCCTACTTTCGTGGAGATCGCCCATGCCCTGCAACTGGCTCCTTCGGAGGTGCGCGATTCGATCCTGGCCGCCGGCCAGTCGATATCGATGGATGCTCCTGTCAACCCCGATGAGGACATGAACATGTATGACATCCTTTTCAGCGAGGATTCGCTGAAACCGGACAAGGAGCTGCTGCACGAATCGCTGCGCCATGAGATCGAACGGGTACTCAATACCCTCACCCCCCGGGAGGCTGAGATCGTACGGCTTTATTTCGGTCTCGGCAACAGTCATCCACACACCCTTGACGAGATAGGCGATCTCATGGGGCTCACCCGCGAGCGGGTGCGCCAGATCAAAGAAAAAGCCCTGAGAAAGCTCAAACAGTCGACCCGCTGCAAGCTTCTGCGCACCTATCTGGGCTGACATCGCTCGTTTTTTTTCACTATTTTTGACCACGTAACCAATTCTTCGGGGAAAGATGTCTTATCCTTTGGTAGCACCTTCGCTGCTCTCAGCCGATTTCGGCCATCTGCAGCGCGACATAGAGATGGTCAACCGCAGCCGGGCCGACTGGTTCCATCTGGACATCATGGACGGGTTGTTCGTCCCCAACATCTCTTTTGGTTTTCCTGTGATCAAGGCCATCCGTGCCCATGCACACAAGCCGCTGGACGTGCATCTGATGATCGTCGACCCCGACCGGTACCTGGATGCTTTTGCCGAGGCGGGCGCTTCGGTGCTCACCGTCCACTACGAGGCCTGTACCCACCTGCACAGAACCCTGCAGACCATCCGCGAAAAAGGGATGAAAGCAGGTGTCTCGATCAACCCCCACACCTCCGTCCGGCTGCTGGAAGAGATCCTGCCGGTGGCCGACCTGGTGCTGGTGATGTCGGTCAACCCCGGCTTCGGCGGGCAGAAGTTCATTGAGCATTCCTATGACAAGATCCGCCGTCTGGCGGCCATGATCCGGGAGACGGGAAGCGACACCCTCATCGAGGTGGACGGCGGCGTGACGCTGGAGAACGCCTCGCGGCTGACCGAGGCAGGGGCCCAGGTACTGGTAGCCGGCAATACGGTCTTCGCCTCGGAAGAGCCCGAAGAGACCATCCGGCGTCTGAAAGAAGCTTAAGAGAGGCTCATTCTTTTCCCTCCACGTAATCCTGCAGATAAGAGAAACGCGGCGTGAGGTTCCCGTCCTCGGCAATGGTAGCGCGGTCGATGATACCATCCCGGTCATCCCCCAGGAGGGCGGGCATAACATGTTCGAGGAGCATGCGCCCGAAATCTTCGGACGCATCCCGGGGCAACTCGCCCGGCAGGTTGTCGACGGCCATCACCGTCACGGCATCCTCGCGGAAAGGTTCGGTCTCTTCGCCGCTGCGGGGATCGTAACCGTAAAAAGGCTGTTCGATGGTCGAGGCCCGCAGGGTGGAGGGGATAGGCCCGCCGATGTCGCAGCTCACGTCGGCGATCACCTTCATGGCAAAACCGGGACGACGATAATCCTCCGACCTCATGAAGACGGGCGAGCGGGGGTCCCAGTAATGGCAGGCGATGAACAGGTCGGTGACACGCGTATAGGGCAGGAAGACCGACCGGTAGGCGTCGGGATGTTCGAAGAAGTCGTTCAGGGAGAAAGGGCGCAGGTCGCGGCGCACCACGTAGTGGTCGGGGTCGATGCGGCAGACCACCGGCTCGTCGTAGACGGCGGTGAGGAACTCTTCGGCGGCCACGCGACGCAGGGCGAGGGGCTCGAGGGTCTCCAGGGCACCGTAGGCCACCCGTCCTCCGCCGGTGATGAGGATACGCAGGGGGGGCAGCTTCACCTGCCGTAACTGCGCGGTCATCTCCTGCCGGTCGTGACACTGCCAGGCCGGACGCAAAGAGAAGGTGCCGGTACGTTCGCCCCAGGCACGCAGGGCGTTGTAAGCCCCCACGATGCCGGCCCAGCGGCCGAAAGCCACCACACGTGCTCCGCCGGGAGTGGTGAGATACTCGTAATCGACCAGCCGGATGCGGCGCCGCAGCACCTCACGCAGCAGCCCGCGGTTGTACGGCTGCTTCTTGGCCGTATGGGAGAAAAAAAAGTAGGTCTTCCCCGGCAGCAGGGTGTCGCTCTTCACCTCCTTGACCCCCATGAGCACGTCACAGTCGTTGAGCTCTTCCTGCAGGGGGATACCTGCCTCGCGGTATTCATCATCGCTATAGGCCCGCAGGGTGCTGGGCTGTACCACCACCTCCACGCCGGGATACTGCCGCATCAGCTCCCGCAACTGGGCCGGAGCAAAAGGCACCCGCCGGTCGGGAGGGGTCTTCGTCTCTCGCAAAATACCGATCTTCATGGCCATGGTGTTTATGGCAACGAAGTTAGGAAATTCCCATGAACTCTCCTCATGTCCCCCGTATTCGGGTATGATCTGGCATATTTTTTGTATTTTTGCAGGTGCATATCCACTACTGGGGGCTGACCTGGTTTTGACAGCAAGGTAAATGGATGTGCAAGCATGCCGAGCCACGTAACAACGCTCGTAAAACAGGGTTACCAAGTGATAAATGGCGAAACCAACTTCGCGCTCGCTGCCTAATCACGGAATGTGAGAGGGCTTAATCCCGGCACAAGGTGCCGGGACGAGCTATCTCCCGGAGACCCTGCCCGGCGGTCTCCGATACGGAGGTACCAAGAAAGCCAGGGCTGGTCAGGATGGTCGTCCCGCCATCCTGGCGAGATATCGGGGACTAAGGTACAGGTAGGCTGTCTGCTGCCAGCCTGTACCCGACAACCCAAAGCAGACTAAGCATGTAGAAACCACATCTGTTTCTTGTCTGGACCGGGGTTCGACTCCCCGCAGCTCCACAACGGTCACCCGAGGGACCCCGGTCATCCGCCGGGGTTCCCTCTTTTCTCACCCTCCTTTCACCCTCCTTTTCTTTTGCACGACCAGAATGAGCCGGATGAACGAAGAAAGGCCCCACGTACCTTCCAGGATCATGAAAGGGATACTTTCCAGTGCCACCGCATACCAGGTGAGCAACATACATCCCACGATGTTCATCAAAAGGTAGAGCACCGAATCGGCATCCATCCGTCCGGCCAGGCTGAGGATGAAAGCTGTGAGCAGAAGGAGAAGACCCGCTGTGCCTGTCAGCGTGAATGGATCCATACTTTTTTAGATCATTAGGTAAACCAGACTCACCGTACGGGAAAGAGATAGTTCTCCCCTACTTTCACTTTCACCACCTGATCATTGGCATCCATGATGAACACCACCTTTTCGCCGTTGCCGTTAGGGCCGTCCATCACGAAGGTACGGGGGCCTGCCGGGGTAAGACGCACCAGATCGTCGTGGGGATCGTCAGCGGGCGGATAGCTATGGTTGTTCATCACCAGCTGACCGCGGTAGATCATGATCTCGGTCTCGTACCATGAAGGATCGCTGTACAGGCCGGTGAATTTCTTCCATTGGGGGTCGGGTGCCGGAGGGACGGCGGCCTTAGAGGAAACGATGTCGCGGATCACCGGCACCATCATGTGCAGGATGCGGGTGGCGAAGAAAGAGGGCGGGACGTCGTCGGCATTGGTCAGGACGATCACCCCCACCTTTTCGGAGGGGATGAAGGAGATCTGCGAGCGGTTGCCTGCGACCCATCCGCCGTGGCCGCAGACGGTGAGCCCCTCGTCGCGCCACACACGGAAACCCAGCCCGTAGCCTCCCGACCAGTCCTTTTTGGGGAAATGAAGACGGTGCATCTCCTCGAGGGTGTATTTGCTGAGGACCGCCCCTTCGCCCTTGGCCGTGCTGAACTGCAGGGCCACATAGCGGGTCAGGTCGTCAATGCAGGAGGTGATGCCAGCGGCGGGGGTGAGCCCGCGGGCGTCAGTGAAAGGCATCACGCGGCGGGAGCCGTCGGGAAAACGCCGGCTGTAGGGAGTAACCAGCTGCGCACGCTCTCTCTCGTCCAGCGTGACATACGTATGCTCCATCCCCAGCGGACGCAGGATACGGGTGGTGACATACTCCTCATAGCTCATCCCCGAAGCGACGGCCACGATCTCACCGAGGAGGGCCATGCCCAGGTTGGAATATTTGATGCGCTCACCGGGGGGATAGATCATCTCCTGGTGCGGGAGGCTGTCGAGGATCTGCTGCAGCGTCGGGAAATGCCGGTCGGTCCAGTAAGGGAAGGCCGCCTCGCGCGGCAGCCCCGAGGTATGGGTCAGCAGATGGTAAATGGTGATGGGCGGAGCATCCGGGAAAGGATTGCCGATGCTGAAGCCTGGGAGGTACTTGTCCACGGGGTCGTCGAGGCGCAGCCTGCCGGCATCGCGCAGCTGCATCACCGCCGTGGCGGTGAAGGTCTTGCTGTTCGAGGCCAGACGGAAAAGGCTCTGCGGCGTCACCGGCGTCTTCTTCTCAAGGTCGGCATAGCCAAAACCCCGGGCATACACCGGCTCCCGCTCGTAGACGATGCCCACCGCCAGGCCGGGGATGTTGCGCCAGACCATCTGCTGCTGTATCCACGACTCCAGCAGACGGACCTCCGAAAGGAAAGCCTCGTCACCGGTGAGGTGCGACGGCTCCTGCGCCACCACAACAGCAAAAAGGAAGATCATCCAAAAGGAAAGAAAGATCTTTTTCATGATGTTCGTTTTTCGGCTCCTTGTTTTCTGTGAAGAAGGAGTGTCTCTGCCAAAAGTAAACAAAATTGTCCTTCCGCGGACAGGGAGATTTTCTACCTTTGCGACAGCATCCCTGTTATGATGAAGGAACCTTTGTTCGGCAAGACGCTGGAGGAGCTTCAGGCGGCAGCTGCTGCCGAGGGGCTGCCGCGCTATGCGGGAGGTCAGCTGGCACGTTGGCTCTACAAGCGACACGCCACCTCCTTCGAGGTGATGACCGACCTCCCGAAGGAGGGGCGCCGTCGTCTGGCCGGACGGTACGATATCGGGCTCTCCGACCCTCTGAACGTGCAGGTCTCTGCCGACGGGACGAAGAAATACCTTTTCGCGGCGGGCGACAACCGCTATATCGAGACCGCCTACATCCCCGAGGAGAAGAGGCATACGCTCTGTGTGAGCACGCAGGCGGGGTGCCGCATGGGCTGTCGGTTCTGCATGACGGGGAGGATGGGCTTCCACGGCCAGCTCACGGCGGGTGGGATCCTCAACCAGGTGGTGTCGGTGCCGGAGGCCCCGCAGCTCACCAACCTGGTATACATGGGCATGGGCGAGCCGCTCGACAACCTGGAGGAGGTGCTGAAGAGCCTGGAGATCCTCACGTCACCGTGGGGTTTCGGCTGGAGCCCGCGCCGCATCACCGTCTCCACCATCGGCATGCTACCGCAGCTGGAGACCTTCCTGGAAAGAAGCCGGGCCCATCTGGCCGTCAGCCTCCACACCCCTTTCGACGAGGAGCGGGAAGCGCTCATGCCGGTACAGCACAAACATCCCATCCGTGAGATCATCCGCACCCTGCAGCGGTACGACTGGCATGGGCAGCGGCGTCTCTCGTTCGAGTACATCCTCTTCCGCGGGCTGAACGATACCCCACGTCATGTGAAGGAGCTGGCACGGCTGCTCAACAGCCTGCGCTGCCGCATCAACCTGATACGTTTCCATGCCATCCCTGGCAGCGACCTGCGCAGCCCCACGGAAGAGGAGGTGGAGGCTTTCCGCGACCGTCTCCGTGCCAAAGGGCTGCTCACCACCATCCGGCGCTCCCGCGGCCAGGACATCGCCGCCGCCTGCGGACTGCTCTCCACCCAACAAAGAACAAAAGAATGAGCACACCGGAAAAAGGACATGCAAAGCCTCCCCACGGAAGAGCCGCCACCGGATGTGATATCGCGGACATCACAACAAATCCCACAGGAAACAGCAAAACTTAGATCCATACATCATGCGACCTCTTCTCTCCCTTTTGTTCGTTCTTCTTTCGTTGTTCCCCTCCCCTCTTTCTGCCCAGGAGGGCGATCGTGTGCCGACCATCCTGGCCACGGGCGGCAGTCTTGACAAGCGTTTCATCGCTTATATCGTCAGGCTGACGGGCAAGGAGCGGCCGAAGGTCTGTTTCGTGCCCACGGCCAGTGCGGACAATCCCTACGGTATCATCCGCTGGTATGAGCGGGCGCGTGAATTGCCGCTGGAGCCGTATGTGCTGCGGGTGTGGGTCTCGTCGTACACCACGAAGACCTCTTTTGCCGACTACCTGCTGGGCATGGATGCCATCATTGTCGGCGGCGGCAACACGCTCAACATGATGGCCATCTGGCATGCTCAGGGCATCGACACGGTGCTGGCCGAAGCCTATCGCCGGGGCATCGTCCTGGCCGGCGGGAGCGCCGGCTCGCTCTGCTGGTTCCGTGAGGGCACCACCGACTCGCGCCCGGGCCGGCTCACCACCGTCCACGGCCTGGGACTGCTGCCCTGGAGCCACAGCCCTCACTACCACAGCGAAGAACCCCGCCGCCCCATGTACATGGAAAAAATACAAAAGGGCGAATACCTCCCCGGCTACGCCATCGACGACAAAGCTGCCGTGCTCTTCCGCAACGGCAAGGCCGTCAAGGCCCTCGCCCTCGACGAAAAGAACGGGGCATGGTTCGTGACACGGGACAAAAACGGCAAGGTGACGGAAGAACCCCTGCCGGTGGAGATCCTCCCCCCGTCCGCAGCCAGTGAAAGATAAAGCAAAAAAGAAGGCCGGCAGATCTGCCGGCCTTCATCATTCACTGTTCTTTTTCTTCTTTTTTGTCCTTGTCAAGCGGACGGTATTTCACCCCCAGCCGGTCGAGATGCCGGAGGTTCAGCTTCAGTCTTTCGAGAAAGTCCCGGTAGTCCTTTTCCCCGGCGGGGGTCCAGTCGACCTCGGCCAGTGCACAGGCACGGGGATAGACCATGTAGTCGAGGTAATCGCGTGTGCCGATGTATTCGGTCCAGACATTCCCCTGGGCACCGAGGATGTACTTCTGTTCTTCAGGGGAGAGCTCCCGGGGCACCGGCTCGTAGGAGTAGACCTTCTCCAGGGGCAGGAAGCCGCCGATGGCCAGAGGTTCTTTCTCCTTGTCGCCCTGGTAATAGTCGAAATAGCAGTAACCCACGGGGGTCATGATGACGTCGTGGTGTTGTTTGGCTGCGGCGATGCCGCCCTTGATGCCGCGCCACGACATCACCGTGGCGTTGGGGGCCAGGCCTCCTTCGAGGATCTCGTCCCAGCCGATGATATCACGTCCGTGGGCGTTGAGGAACTTCTCGATACGGCGGATGAAGTAGCTCTGCAGCTCATGTTCGTCCTTGAGCCCCTCGGCCTTGATGCGGGCCTGACATTTGGGGCAATGTTTCCAGCGGTCCTTGGGCGCTTCGTCGCCGCCGATGTGGATGTAGTGGCTGGGGAAGAGCTCCATCACCTCGGTGAGCACATCCTCCAGGAATCTGAAGGTGCTGTCGTTGCCGGCACAATAGATATCCCTGAAGACCCCCCAGTGGGTGGCCACCTCATACGGTCCTCCCGTACATCCCAGCGACGGATAGGAGGCCAGCGCTGCCAGCGAATGCCCCGGCATCTCGATCTCCGGGATGACGGTGATGTGCAGCTGGCGGGCATGCTCCACGATCTCCTTCACATCCTCCTGCGTATAATAACCGCAGTATTCCTTGCCGTCATATTTGGCCTTTTCCTCCCCTTGCCAATGACCGACGAGGGTCTCCTTACGGCAGGAACCTACCTGCGTGAGACGGGGGTACTTCTTGATCTCCAGGCGCCAGCCCTGGTCTTCGGTGAGATGCCAGTGGAAAGTGTTGTACTTGTAGAAAGCCATCAGGTCGAGGTAGCGGAGGATCACCTCCTTGGGGAAGAAATGGCGTCCCACGTCAAGATGCAGGCCGCGGTAACGGAAGCGGGGCTGGTCCTCTATCCGGGCACAGGGCACCGAGAGGAGAGCCGCATCGATCTTTTCTTTCCCCTCGACCTCGGGAGGCAGAAGCTGACGCAGTGTCTGCAGGCCGTAGAAGATGCCCTGCGGGGTGCGCGCCCTCACCTCCACGGCACGGGTGGAGATATCCAGCAGGTAACCTTCGTCGTTGAGGGCCAGCGTGGTATCCAGGGCCAGATAGAGGGTGTTGGGATCGGACGAATCACTCGCCGCAGGCATCACCCGCATCGAAAAACCTCCCGGCCCCTCCAGGAGCGTGGCAAAAAAAGCCCCTTCATTCTCCAAACCGCTCTCCGCCGGATAAAAGAGGATGCGCGTCTCGGGAGTGAACAGGAAACGCCCCTCCCGCTTCTCAAGCTTCACAGGTTTGGGAACAATGGGATAGACATTCTCAGGAACTTCCGGCGTGCCGCCGTTGCCGCATCCCGACAACACCAGCGCTACAGCCGCCAGCATGAAGAAAAAGGTTCTTTTTTTCATATCCAGGATTTTGCAGTGAAACGTTTGACCCTGCTAAAATAACCAAAATCACAAAGCATACCAATCCGCACATCACAAACCATTTGACAGTATCAAACAGTTTTTGCCGTTTTTGTTTGGTAGTATCAAATAGCAAATCATGAAGGAACTGTTCTTCAGATACAATCCGCACCGGGAAAAGAATGAACATAAGGAAAGCAGCTATGTCGAAAGAGCTGACCTGCTGAAACATCTGACCGCCCAGATCAAAAACAAGCAACTGATCTTCATAAGCGGATCGCGCCGCCTGGGAAAGACCACACTTTATGCGCATGTTGATAGATCAACTGATCAGGGATCAGGTACGCCAGAACATATTTTTTACATTTCACTGAACAATTACCTTCTGCATGAGAAAGATCTTTCTGATATCCTGGAGAACTACAAGAAAATACACGATCCGGAACACGACCGGTTCATCTATCTTTTTTTGATGAGATCACTTTCCTGCATGATTATGAAATGCAATTAAAGAACCTGTATGATCCGGGACATTGAAGAGGTTTTGACCGCCCTGAACAAAAAAACCTCCGCCTAAGCGGAAATCCCTCAGAAAAATTATTTTAACCTTGGCATTCTTCGTATCTTCGTGGTGAGAAGAGCCGGGGAAAGATGATGCAGCAGCTTGGCAGGTTCCTGATCGTGGCGGGGGTGTTCCTGGTGATACTGGGAGCTTTTTTATGGCTCCTGGGAGGGCGTACCGGCTGGTTCTCCTGGTTCGGTCATTTGCCGGGCGATATCCGCATAAGGAAAGAGCATTTCTTCCTTTTCTTCCCCGTCACCTCGATGGTGGTGGTGAGCGTGGTGCTCAGTTTTCTGTTGTGGCTTTTCGGTCGGTTGTTCCGCTGAGCTGCCCAAGCCGGAAAATTGCGTACCTTCGTCCCCAGGCATCCTGACGAAGATGGTGATCCGCAACATACGTTTCATGGGCAGTGCGGCGCGGGTGGAACAGTGTCCTGCTCCCGGTCTGCCGGAGTATGCTTTCACGGGTCGTTCGAATGTGGGCAAGTCGTCGCTCATC